>Ga0214543_1000504_pt1 | contig 66054 bp, 29 predicted proteins | sample CNSS2metaG_FD_160094 | JGI IMG/M metagenome (GOLD analysis project Ga0214543, IMG submission 160094) | Root nodule microbial communities from cowpea collected in UCLA plant growth center, Los Angeles, California, USA - CNSS2 | ecosystem: Host-associated > Plants > Roots > Nodule | place: USA... | reverse complement strand
CAAGCACAGAGGCAGAATTTGTGGCTGCTGCAGGTTGTGCCTGCCAAGCTATATGGATGAAAAGGGTATTGAGATTTTTAACTAATTCTCAAAACAGCACCAGAATTATGTGTGATAATAGTTCAACTATTAAACTTTCAAAAAATCCTGTTATGCATGGAAGAAGCAAGCATATTAGAGTGCGGTTCCATTTCTTGCGGGATCTTGTGAAAGACAAAGAAGTTGAGATGGTGTACTGTGAAAGTCAGGAACAAGTTGCAGACCTAATGACTAAAGCCTTGAAATTTGAAGCTTTTGAGAAGCATAGGAAGAATATGGGAATGATTGATCTTGCTGAAATAAACTAACTGCATATTGCAGTCAGTTTAAGGGAGGGAATGAAACGGTTTTTATTATTTGTTATATCAGTTTAATAAATCCCTGGTCTGTAGGAATATTTCCTATTTTGTAGGCACAACGTGTGCAGTCTATTATGCATTATTTGTTTTTGTTTTTGGCTATATAATAGCCTGAGTTTAATGAAATACGTATCGAGTTCCTGCACCAATATATTCTATATTCTATTTGCTTACAAGAATTTGGCTATAAATGTAAAAACAAATATTGAAATTATATGAGAACATTAATAAATGATTTTCATCTTTAAAAATGTAAAATTTAAACTTTGAAATACATACATGAGGAAGAAGAAAGAATGAAAATCTAATTATCTATGATGATATCAAATTTATGGGGTAAAAGATATTCCAATGGTTGTCATGCATCATGCATGAGAATCTGTCTGATATAATAGCGTAAGAAAATTAAAAACTTTCTTTCAGCTATTGAATGATAGGATGCAAAAAGTATTCCCATTGAGACAGTGAACCATATGTTGAATACCAATTTTTTTATGCTCAGTTTGTCCCCATTTTTTTGACCATTCAACTTATCATTGATATATAGTTGTTAAATGGATTATTTTAATTCAACTTATCGTTGCTTTTGTTGATAAGTTGAGATGGTTTTATAATATACAGTTGTTTAAATCGATTGTTTATTTTAATTTTCTGAATCTTACAATGAAAATTATAATTCATAAAATTATTCTAATTTTTTATTACTAAAATAAGTATTTATTTTAAATTTTAGATCTATACAAATTATCAAACTTATTCTTATGGAAAGAATTGTTAAGATACGAAAAGAAGTCTTGCAAGATTATAACATGGGAATCTCACATTTAAACTATAATTTTAATATAATAATGTAGAATTAAATTTTAATCTAACTCAATCTCATAAAATTAATTTATAAAAAAAAATGTACTCATTTTTATAAAATTGTTTTATCTCTTATATATAACCTTCAAGCATAAACCACTTAATAATACAACAGGACCTCAGTTATTTATTTTTTCATGTTTCATTGTGTTATGTCTGGTTCGGTAAGCAGAGAAAAAAATTGAATTTTCTTTTGCTGTGCTGCATAGCGGATTTATAGGCTGGCCACGTTGGATCTGGTTTTACATTTCTCATTATTAAATGTGGGTGATATAATTTAATTTAATGGTTAGATTTATATTGTTATTTTTCAATTCAATATAATCTAATTAATTAATCCAATCTAATCTAATTAATTGAATTAGCTTAGTTTAAGTCTTGAATTGAATGCTTTAAAAACTAATTATTTAAACTTCAAAATAAATATTTATAATATTTTTTAATAATTATAAAATAACACATTATTTAAAACATCCATAGATAATATTTACATGATATGTAAAATATATTATTTTATACTAACATCATTATATAAATAATAGTTTTTATTGGATTTTAGAGTTTAAAATTCATAAGGCGTTAGCTAACCTAGTTGTAGTTGGGTGCCCTAAAATAAAATTTACATCTACATTAATATAGAAAATGTAATCTAATCGAGTTATAGAAGGGTGCATTACTGATTGAATACAACCAGCTTATATAGTAATTATAATTGAGTATTTTATTTTTTTAGTAATTTTTGTTGACAATTTAAACATTTAAATGTGTGTATAGAGAGAGAGAATTAATGTGTATAACATTTCAATACAAAATATTATTTTATGAGTTACCAAATAAAACTTTAATTTTAATCGGTAAAGAAACACAAATAATCTCAGAATTACCAATAAATTTGTCTGCAAATTAACAAGTCCGAAGAAGAAAGTCAGGAAAAAAGAGAGAGAAAACATAATATATAAAATAAAGAGAAAATAAATAAATAAGTATAACTACATCTGGTCATAATTACTGCGCGAGGTAGTTATTGTTACTCTGAAATTTTGTTGCTTCTGTAAAGTCTGTCTCTTTAACAGGTCTAATCACGGCAACGCCAATTTCGGACCATGCAAATTAGTTGCCGACAATAGGATGTAGGTAATTACTTTTTGAGCTAAACATGTTTTTGTCCCGATAATCTTCGGTAAATTTTAAAATTAAATCATTTTAAAATTTTGAATCAATTTAATCATTTATTTTTCGAAATACATTAATTTAATTTTTTTAATTAAATTTTGAGAAATTTATTTGACATTTCAAACATGTTTCATAATAGTATTTGACTTAACATTAAAGTAAAAATGTGTCAAATAATATAAACAACTCAAATACAATCTTAAAATACGTACAAAACATCAAATAAACTTAACAACATTTGATTAAAATGACTAAATCTATATATTTATATTTCGAAGGATGAAAGACTAAATTGATCCAAAGTTTCGAAACAGACTAATTCCAAGATTCACTTATAGTTTTGAGATGAAAAACATATTTAACTCTTATTTTTTTCATAAATATCTATGAAATAAAAAACATAAAACAAATGTATTAAAAATTAAAAATCATTAAATTTCAGAGTTCTATTATTTATTTAACATATTTCATTTATAGCCAGCCAGTAATAAGCTTTTAAACGATAATAATACTGTTTCTTCTCATTGAGTTTGGTCAGATTTCAGAGCGGTTGATACATACTTTATATATATATATATATATATATATATATATATATGCATGGAAGCAGAATGTTCTACTTCAACAATGGAGGATTTCACTTTCAACAACCCTCATGTCACGAGTAGAGAGTACAGACAAGTTGAGACTGCATCCAAGTCGTGGCACCTACTTTATTTTATTTTTTTTTAATTTGTCTTCTCACGTCGCCGACTATAAATAAATAAAATAATATCATCTTTAAGTCGTGCTCACAGTTAGACTTATAATAATACATATACATATATCTCATCCCAATCTACAACTGTAATACAGTATAAGCTTAATTTCGTGAAATTAACTTTAATTATAAATAAAAAAAGAAACAATTTTCGTTGAATTTACAAATTATGAGATTCATTACTAGAAATATTGAAACTCGAAAATAAACTTTCCAAGTGTCATCCAATAATACGTTCGAGACAGGTGTCTCCACTCAGCAAGTAACACTCAACAAAGCACCATGGCAGTGACTCCAGACATTATGATAACGAAAGACAGGGACAGTTTCATTTTAACTTAAAGTGTGAACTTCAAAATGAATATACGAAATTCAGCTAAAGAAATTTATTTCAATTTCTATGATAACAAAAAAAAAAAGAGCAATAAAAAGATTCAAACATGCTGGTAAATGGCCGAAACAAAAGGACAGAGAGGGTGTGAATGAATTGAAGTTCTTTGACTTTGAATTGTACCTTATCCAGTGCTGATGTGGACACGCGATTTATACATCGAGAATAGCTTGGATCTGAATCAAGGGTGTGATCACACCCCAATCACATCATCATCACTTATTCATATACAGAAACTAGAAGTCTACTCTTCAATTTGGTCGTTATTTCGTTGGGACCATTGTTTCCGTGTGACAAGAGTGTGATCCATAAAGCATTCTTCAACTGCGTATATAATAAAAGATGAAACGGTTGTAATAGTGTTTTCAGCGCGCATCACTCATCCTTTCACTGTTCTCTTTCTCTCTATCTTCGTTGTTCTCTTCTCTTCTCTCCAGAAGATGGAGCAGTCTCTGCTGAGAGGCGAAAGCAGTGGCCTCGGCTCCCGCCGGCGAGGACTGTTCCGGCGTTCCGACGCTATAACCCACGGTTCCAACTACGAGAAAGCCGCTGCGCTCATCGATCTGGTTCGTGTTACTCTTTCTCTTTTTCGTTCATGCGTTGTTCGGAAATCTATTTCAGGGAACTCATAGTGATGTGCGTCTTAGGTTCTATTTTACGTTTACTGCCGACTGTGGATTTTTATACATTGATTCAGCTTTTAACCGTTGTGCTTTGCAATAGTGAGCGAGTTAGTATCGCGCATTGTGTTTGAGTTAATTATTGAAGATATGTAGGTAGATCTTGTCATCGATGGCTTGTTACGTACTTGTCATCGATGGCTTGTTACGGACACTTAAGAATAGTCAATTGAATCTGTTCTGGCGGCAATGTGAATTTAATTATTATATTTGAAGTTGAATCGCGTCGTCTCTTAAGTTGGTCAGCGTCGTGTTTAAGTTTTGAAAGTCTGGAATCGTAGGAGGAATTGTTCTGCATGTTGTGGGAAAGTTGCCACTGATGTTGCGGTTTTGGTAAAGTGAGAATTACAGAATTGTGAAGTTCAGAGAAAAATAGTTGTAGATATAAAAAAGCACGGAGAGGATGATGAAAAAATGCAAAGTAAATAAAATTAAAAAAAAAGTGTTTGTGTAGTACTTAAGCCTTGAAGTTCTCCCTCCTAATAAAATAGTCTTTTTGGATTGAACTCTTTGTTGTGTTTAAGTTCTATCAGTTGGTCCTTTCATTAAGTGTTGAGTTATGGGAAAGATTATCTATAAGATGGATAGAGGAGCAAGTTAAATATTGAAAAATGAGTGAAACTGTCTTTAAGAGAAAAGGACTACTACCGGGTCAATATCAATTGCGTGAAAGTCATTGTGATAGTTGGTTCTTAAAGGAAGTGACAATGTTAAGAGTTCCACATTGATAGGAGCTACTTGATGTGGTACTTAAAGCTTGAAACTCTTTTACCTGATGGGTTAATCTTTGGATTAGATTCTTCTCTTGTGCTTATATTAAGATTTTAATTGTGTATTTCAGTACAAAACAATCAGGACCACCAATTCTCTTTCTAGGTCTATAACTTCAAGTTTGCTCAGTGTGTCAAGTCAGTAGGTTAAGACTGCTAGGTGTGTCATGTTAATACATTAATACATATGTTTACAAACTACTCTTTGTCTTGATTTTCTTCATGAAATCAGATTTTTTACTATACCAGAACGGTGGTCTTCTGTCAAAGCTAAGGACTAGAGGCCTTACTGCCCACCTGTGTGCCTTGACTCATTTTAGGACTAGTTCTAACCTCAATGACCTTGAATCTACTTCTACGACCACTATTTTTTTCTTTAATATATTTCTACTAACTCCCCCTTTACATTGATATGTATTTATTGATGGAATTTCTTTCGGGTCATTAATTGCTTATTATTCTGGTTGGAAATTCTTTATGCAGGCTGAAGATGGTGTGGGTCTTCCTGAACAAATTCTTGATTCATCAAACTTCCAAAATTATGCAAGATTTTATTTTGTATTCACTAAATTCAATCTCATATGGTCTCTTAGTTATTTTGCTTTGATAGTCCTGAATTTCCTGGAGGTAAGCAGTGGCAAGCTCCTTATGAACTCTAGTTCCAGTTATATGTAATTGAGGCTTTCATGCCAAAGAAAATGATAGAAAGAAGATATTTCATTATGTACTTTACTTGGTACAGAAACCTCTGTGGTGTAAAAAACTTGCCACACAGTCCTGCAACGACAGAGAGTATTTCTATTTGGGTCAATTACCGTATCTAACTGATGCAGAATGTCTTATTTATGAGGTAAGCGTTCAGTACTTCAGATACTGTTATTATTGGGTAAATTATCAGCGAGCCTTTTATTTGTGGTCACTTTGAAATGGTGATTACCTTTGGTAATATTTGTCATTCCCACGTTGAAGTCAAGTTATTTAGTCAGCTACACTTCCAAACTAAAGTGAAACAACTAATACTACCTGTCTATGTGATTCTATTATTTCCTGAATTAATATCTCTTAGGAATGTTTTACTGTTAAGCTAGCAATTTAGATTCATAAAGCAAGTCGGCTCCAAACTATCCTTTCACTGTACACCTACATCACTTTGTTGCTTTTACGTTTTTCTTTTGTTATTTATGCATATCTGCTGAGAGTCTCATTTTCCTTTGGTAGTGCGTATTTCCATAGGATTTGTATTAGTGACTTACGAAAACTTTTTCACAGCTTTTATCTAATTTGGTTTGATATGTATTTTTCTCTTCCTTTTAAAGTTTCTTATCCTCCAAGAGTACATTCTATCTTTTCTTTCTAATAATTTGTCTTCTCTTATAGAAAAAATGGGAGTGTCTTATACTATAAGATGGTATGGAGATATTAGTTGATTTGTGGAGCGGTTGAAGTGTCCTTGTATTCATTTCTCAACTATCTGTACAGTTTTTTTTTTTCTTACACAGCCTTTTCTATGTAATACAGGGAATAACTCTTCTTGTGATAATCATTCATACTTTCTTCCCATTGTCTTACGAAGGATCTCGTATATATTGGAAAAATGCTTTTAATCAATTCAAGGTATGTTGCTTCAAGATCCTACTAAAGAATATAATATGGTAGAAGACAACAAAACTTTATCAGCTCTAATGTTGCTTTAGAGGGCCAACTTTTGAACAAAGGACTCCACCTTTGGTAGGTAGGGTTGCTAACGACCTAACCAGTTCTAGTCATAACCTAACAGGGCGAGTTTTGCACTCTGAAAATTAGACCTAATGTAGTTTTCTGCTGGGATCAGGTCACACTTTGGGTTGACCTGGCACGACCAAATGTTACATATTATGTGGGGATATAATATCTTTTATAAATTAATGATAAATTATAAAACCTACCTTAAATTAATAATTTATGCATAACATGATAGTTTTTTTACTTATGATGTATTTTTGTCTACATATATATTGTCTGCAATCATGTTTTATTATTCCATATTTAATAGATTACAATTAAAGTGTACAATGTAAATATCCATGAATCATAGGGATCTAACTATGTCCAAAATAGTAGGGAGCTGATTATATCCTTGAAGAATAGGGACTTATTATACCCTTGAATCATAGGGATCTTATTACATTAAGTGTTGATATTATATTTCCAAAATTAGTTTTCCAATCTTTTGTGTGTGTGTGTGTGACTAAGGAGGAAAACATAGGATAATTGATTCAACCCAATCAAGATGAAACAGAGAAAATGAGATTGTTTCTCAAAAAATTTGATATGCATGTAAGCTAGGAAGAAGCATAAAAAAGAGAAGAGAGAAAGCTATATTGAATGCCAATAATCTGTCTTGCAAAAGATAACGAAAAACTTAATTATATAGGAAAACCCAGAGAATGAAAAATAACTGATAAAACAAAATCAATTAATCTTGTGATGTGTTATCATTCCCCTTAAACTTAAGGTGGGATTTTTGGACACCTTAAGTTTATATCTAAACTTTGTGAAGGAAGTAGCAGAGATAGGCTTGATCAATATGTGTACTACTTGAAAATGCTCAAGAAGATGAATGAGACAAATTTGCTTGTGCTGAACTCGATCATGGACAAATATAGATCAATTTCAAAATGCTTGTTCTGAGAATACATGGCAGATTTGTTGAGAGAAGGACAACGCCTAAGTTGTCAGAATAAATAATTGGAATTGTAGTAGTTAAGCACAACAACTCTTGAAGTAAGGAAGAAATTGATGAAATATTAGACAACGTGGATGCAATACTATGATATTCTGCTTTTGTGTTGCTACGGCAACAACTTGCTTGTGTGATCCCCAAGAAATGATATTGGAGCCAAGATAGATACAAAATCCTGTTGTAGACTTTTGATCATCTAGATCTGAACCCCAATTTGCATCACTAAATGCAACAACAAAAGTTAGAAGAAGAATGAAATGATATACCAGAATGTATGGTACTAGCTAGATAACTAGATGCGTTTCACTGCTTTCCAGTGATGCTCTTTCTGTTGATGCATATACTTGATAGATTTTATTGACATAAAAGCTTAACTTAGGTTGTGTGATTGTGACATATTGAAGAGCTCCAACAATAGACCGATATAAAGTGGGATCTTCAAAAGATGTTGAACAATCTTGTGTAAGATGAAGAGATGTGATCATGGGAGTAGGTGGAAGTTTAGCTTCATGCATGTTTGCTCGTTGCCAAATTTCCTTAATGTATTGAGTTTGAGAAAGATGAAGATGATCAACAGAATCCCGTGTAGCCTCTATTCCTAGAAAATAATGTAATCTGTCAAGATCTTTTAAATTAAACATGTTTTATAAGGAAGTAATTAAAGATGTTATTTCAGTTGTAGAAGAACTCGTGACAATGATATCATCTACATATATTAAGATGAAAATGGTGGATAATTTTTGAAAACAAGTAAATAAAGAGGGATCACTCTTAGTGGAGAAGAATCCCATCTGACTCAGAGTATTGCTTAATTTCTGAAACCAATCATGTGGTGCTTGTTTAAAGCCACATATAGCCTTATTCAATTTACAAACTTGGATAGGGTTGGAAAAGATAAAGCCTGGTGGTTGCTGCATGAAAACAGTTTCCTCGTGTTCACCATGCAAGAAGGCATTGTTAATGTTAATTTGGCTAATAGTCCATTGTAGTTTTCTTGACAAAGGGGCTAAAAGTTTCTTTGTAGTCAAGGCCAAGAGCTTGATGAAAGCCTTTGGCAACCAAATGAGTCTTGTATCTTTGGAGAGTATCATCAACATTATATTTCTTTTTAAGATCCCATTTGCTCCCAACAAGAGCAACTCCTTTTGGAAGATCCATGAGAGTCGAAGAACCATTTCCAATGAGAGCATTGTACTTAGTTTGCATAGCATTGAACCAGTCAGGATTAGATAAAGCTTGTTTAGTTGTGCTTGGTTGGTTCAATTGAAGTAGAAATATTAATAATCTCAAATTTAGAAAAAAGAATATTTTATTTCTCATACAAAATAATTAGGTCATTGGACCTATATGAACACAAGCCTGTGTGGCTATTATGGAAATATCAATCAGCTAATTCTAAGGAGACACATCCCAATAATTATGGGATTTATTCTAGAAACACAATCCTAGCATTAATAACAAATAATCAGCAGTAATGCAGAATAAAATTTAACCTTTCCTAAAATGCATTAATCAACAATTCTGACAAATAACTTTGGGTTTGTGAATACCTTCTTTTACCTTGTAATCATAGGATGTGTGTTAGGAACCGAGGAAGGCACAACCGCATTGTGGGACATGGAAACAAAGGAAGAACTATTGTGGTTGGTAGATGTTGAAATGTCATTAGTAGGTGCAACAATGTGAGACATATTGGGTAAAGCAACATCACGTGAATGCTGAAAAAAAGGATGTGAAGCATTGTGTGTTGACTGAGAGAAAGAAGAAAAATTTGGTGGCATTTGGAGAGCATATGCTGTAACAGGGGAAATAGGTTTAATAACAAAAATGGGTATGTTGCTTTTTGCATTAGAAAAGTTGAGTTTGTCTTTTGTTATAAAAGGTTTATGTGATAAAGTAAAAGGGAAAACAATTTCATTGAATAAGACATAGCATGAACTATACACCTTTCTTGAAGGGGAAAGGCAAACATATCCTTTGGTTTGAGAATTGTCTCCCAAAAACAAACACATCATAGATCGGAAATCAAACTTTTGTTTTTATTGTAAGGCCGAATTAATGGGTAATAGGCACAATCGAATAATTTAAGAAAAAGTGTAATATGGAGATTTGTGAAAAAGTTTAGTAAGGGGATATATTTTTTAAAACAAATGTAGGGAGCATATTAATAATGTGAACAACACTAATGAAAGCTTCACCCCAAATTTTTTTGGGAAAGAAGTTCTTGCAATAATAGACAAGCCAGTATCAACAACATGCCTATGTTTTCTTTCGGTAGAACCATTTTGTTGATATGTGTGTGGGCAAATGAGCCTATGTCTAATATCGTGTTTATTGAAATATGTGAAATTCTTTAGCATTATCGGTTTGAATGACCTTTAATTTGTAATTTGTTTGATTTTCAACAAAAGTTTTTGAGATTTTGAGTGAAGAAGATATATCCAAGTAAATTTAGAATAAGCATTTAAGAAAGTTATGTAATACTTTGCAGCAATTATACTAGACATGGGAGCATGATAAGAGTTCATCTCGTTGATTTTTCATAGAACAAGGTGTTATTAGTGGATTAAGAAAACTCCAAGATCATCCCCATTGGACATTAAGATAATTAGGTTATCTAGATGTGCAGGTTCACTTCATAGGAGTTCATAAGAAAGAAGAGAGTATGATTTCAAGCTATTAAATGGAAGCAAAGTAATGTACAAAGGACAACATAAGAAAGTAAACATAAGCTGGAAAATGAAGCAAGAAGATGAAAAGAAGAGCAATGGAAGAAAAAGAGGAGTGGAGCACACCACTTGGGGGATGGGCCAACCCAAGATGAGTGGTGGTGCCACTACTTGATGAGATAGGGGAGCTCAAGAACACTCAAAGGAGCACTCTCTCAACTCTCACAAATGGTTGAAACGTAATGACTTTTCTAATTCAATGTTCAACTCTTTTACAAGTGTTGAAGAGACTCTCTTAAATAGGTAAAGAGAGGGACCTCTTAGCAAATACAAAAAGGTAGGGACCCCCTAGCAATTATACAAAGAATCTTTCATGAAACTAGGGCAGCCAAATAAATGAAAGTAGGTGGCCCAGTGGGGGAAAAGTCAACCAATCATCACCATGTGTACCATTCACATCATGTATGGACCAATCAAGATCCTCTATTCTCCACTCCAAGGGTGTCTTCTTAGTAAGATTAGGGGTGTGATGAGTACACTCCCTTAAGCTAGGAGTCTCCTAGACCCTATAGAAGGTGACAACCTCATAAGAGGAGATGCCACTAGCAAATCTACAAGAAAACAAACAAGGTTAGAACACTAAACACAAGGTAAAATGCTAAGCAAATTTAAAGAGATGGGTGAGGAAGAGGTCTCCCTTTTAGTTATGCTCCTAGTGATTCTCTTACGAAGAGTCTCTTCATCCACATGAGGAGTCATGAACTTATCAGAGGAGGACCCCATTTGTCTATCTAAACTAATTCCGAAGGACTACCATAAATCGAAGTAAAAAGTTTGAAAAATGAAGATGATGCATTTTAGTTCTAGCACAAACATCACATAGAAAAAATAGTATTTTTCTTGCCAATTTGAATATTACTATTATTTAAAGCTCTTTGGACAGTTTGATATGAGGCATGCCCAAGACGAGAATGCCTTAAAGGAAGAGCTGAATGAAGAGAACTATTATTAATGTTGAAGACAGTAGAATGATGTAAGGGATGAAAAACATATAATCCATCTTTAAGGGTGCCTTTAAGAACGGTTAAGAAGTAGACTTTAGGCCTAACTCAATCCCATAAAATCGGCTTGTAAGGTGAGGTTTGCACACACACACACACACACACACATATATATATATATATATATATATTCTAAATTGGCCTTATCTCTAATCGATGTGGGACTTCCAACACACCCTTTCACGCTGAGTTATATACATCTCAAGTGTGGGACTTGACATTAATGGATGGTCCGATAGCGGATGGAACAATATGTCCAACAAACAAGAAATCTCACTAGAATAGGTTTTAACTTCGACTCCGATACCATGTTAAGAAGTGAACTTTAAGCCTAACTCAACCCCATAAAACCAGCTTGTAAGGTGAAGTTTGCTTCTTAACAAGAACGATCTCCTTTGTGTCACGATTTTTAACATAACAAAAATTAGAATGTAACTCAAAATATACATTGTTGTCTTTAGCAAATTGTGAAACACTGATTAGATTTTTGGATATTCTTGGGAGTATGCAAATGATTTGTGAAGAACAACTGTGTTCTTGTGTGTTGGGCTGTAAAAAACAGTAGAGCCAATATGTGAAATAGTCATACCTAGGCCGTTACCTAGCTTGATAGAGTCATTCCCAATGTAAGAATGCTTGGTTGTGAAATTGTTAGAGTCGTGTAATATGATGAGTGGCCCCACTATCATGGTACCACAAGGGTTTTCTAGGTTTGTGTGTGTGTGTGTTTGTTTGTTTACACATGCACATTTTAAAACATAATTTCTAAATTTGTACAATTTGTATCTTGGGTCAGCCCTATCCTGACCAGATCACCAGTTGTTTTGGGCCAATATTAAACCAGTGCAAACCCAGCCAATGACACTGTAGTTGGTTGTCTGGACTCCAAAACTTCAAATTATTTCTCAAGATGATGTTTTCTTTCTCAATTTAAAGAACGGGATGGTTATTGGTCTTTAATTTGCCATATGCATTCTAGTGGAGTCAAGGAATCCTGATCCTCTACTGAAGATTGGTTTGCAAGACAAACTAGTTGAATCAAACATAAAAAAGAGATTTTAGTTGAGAGTTTTTCTATCATTAAGGTTCCTAGGTGGAAGTTTCAGACAACTTTAAAACCTTGAGTACAGTTGAAATATGTATTGGGGGTCGGTTATCAGAAGGTAGATGATATGGGGTAAGAAGGCCTTTGAAAAGGTTGATATCCCTCTCCCTAATTCTTCATAAAATCTAATCCAAAGCCTGGTTCTATAGTTTACTGATAAATTTTTTGTTGGCCTTTCCAGGTTTTCTGTCTATTAGTTCTTGTTGCTGATACGCTGCTCTACGTCTTTTACTTGTCTCCACTGGCTTTTGATTTTCTACCTTTCAGAATTGCACCTTATGTCAGAGTTGTTCTTTTTGTTCTGAACATTAGGTATTGCCTGACCTATCTCAACTTGTTTGTTTTCCTTTAGAGTAAATATTCTGTCGCAGATTATAACTTTGGACTCGTGTTTGATATTTTTAATATTCGGTGATTTACTATTTCAAATTCCGTAACTATGGTTATTATTATTTGAGCAAGACTAGAAGGGAAGATAATTGAAGTGACAGAGAAGAACTGAGTAGAATTTAGCATATCTCTCATGTCCTCTGTCAACCTTTTTTTTCCTAATATCAATTGGATTCCTGTGCCTGAAAAAAATTATTTTCTTAAATGGAGGGGCATTTTTTACATGAACAACACAAAAACGTCAGCTGTTTCGTGGAGTCTTATTCAGGAGCTGATATCTCTGTTTCATGGAGACCAAGAACAGTTTGATCGTTACCACTTTTATTTAAACTACACTTTTAGGTCAAATTGTTTTTGTCTTGTGCTCTGTAAAAGCTTTAGTCTTTCAGGGGCTTTTTTATTTCATATGAGGTGGCAAGTTAAGCTTTAGGTTATTTAATAATTTATGACTTGAGGTTACTTGCCATCGTTCACATGCCTTACAATGTGAGTTCTTGTTTGTTCATTATTCAGCAAAAAGCAAAAGCCTTTATAACCAATTTTTGACAGTCAAATTCTGCATTTGAATTTGATGTTAGGGAGCTACGAGAAACCATCACTATCTTGTTTGGGATGCTTGACACATACTTAAATGTTTTGGTTAGTTCACTTTCATATTTCTCATTGCCTTTTTCTTTGCCGTTCCTGTTTGCAATTCTAACAACAGTGTGCATGTCATTTTACCTTCAAAATCTATTGAGTTTCACATGAATGCTACGTTTGGATTATTTCAATTTGTCATAATCAACACTCTTACTCGAGAGTGCCTTGTCATATTTGTGTGCATTGTAGGCATTGGGACTTCTGTTTCTTGTTTTTGCTAGTTGGGTGGCATATGTGTTTTTTGAGGATACAATACAGGGGAAAACAGTATTCACTTCATATGGTGCTACGTTGTATCAAATGTTTCTTTTATTTACCACATCCAATAATCCAGATGTTTGGGTTCCTGCATACAAGTAAGAGTTTTGAATTTTATAGTTTTAATTTGCCTGGCTAGATGACTTTTGTCCTTTCAATTTGAGAAATCGTCAATCAGCACTCATAATTTTTATTTTTGGTTTTTAAGGTCTTCTCGTTGGTACTGCCTCTTTTTTGTACTGTTTGTGCTGGTGGGGGTTTACTTTGTTACAAACCTTATCCTTGCCGTTGTCTATGATAGTTTCAAGAGTGAGGTAAATGTGTTCATACAATTACTCTCTTTCTCTAGATTTAATGATAAAGTTACTTGAAAGGATTGGAGTTCTGTTGATCCTGTTCCTTTTAGCTGCCCAACCTGGAATATATTATAAGAATTTTGATGTTAATCATGTACTCTAGGATGGATGTTCATACAAATAATAACAGTGCTCAAATATTCTTTTGCTGCAGCTTGTGAAACAAGTTTTTGAAAAGGATCTTCTGAGAAGAACTATGCTGGAGAAAGCTTTTAATCTCTTAGATACACTTGTAAGTGTAATTTTCATGTCTTTGTTTAATTTTTCACACTTGTATCTTGATTCAACTACCTTGGATAAAATGGTAATTTCTCTACCATTAAATTGATTAAGTATGCCTACATGCTCACACTAAACAGTAGTGTTAAATTGGACTATCTCATCCAACTACTATAGTCTTAGAAATAACATTGTTTTTGATGGAGATCCTACATCAAATAGATAAATAACCAAATCATTGTATATATATGGAGACATTTTTACCATACAAGTTGGTTTTGTGAGGTTGAGTTTTGACCTAAAACTCACTTCTTAATATGGTATTAGAGTATGTTCTTGCAAGGTTTGTTGGTCCTATTATACCATTTGTTAAATTATAACATATTGTTGTTAGTTGGATATTAAATTCATAACATATTGTTGTTAGTTGGATATTAAATTCAGTATTGAAAATTGTTCGTAAGATATTAAATTGCTAGAAATTGTTAGAAGATTCTAGATATCTCTTGTAATTATTACTTTAGGGTTTGAGCTATCTATATATAGAAGTGGATGTACTATTTTGAATCAATTCAATTAAAATCTTCTCTTTTATTATGAAATTATCTTTATGTTGATTCTTATTCTTTTATATAGGTTTCTGTTGTGACTTTGCTACATATATTTATTGATTATAACCGTGTTTGAGATGGTGTTGTGGTTGCAGAATATTGGAGCTCTCAACAAAAATCAATGCATAAGGCTCTTTGAGGAGCTGAACAAGTACAGGTAGGTATTATTTTATTCCGCAATGTTTGTTATGCATAAGGTTCTTTGAGGCTCTCAGTGGAAGAGAGAAATAATTTTATAAAATAATGGGACCCACTGCACCATTTCTCATCTATTTCTCCTCATAACTCTCCTCATCTCTTCATTTCTCTTCAATGAAACACCTTTAATCTCCACTTTATTTCCCATCTACTTACACTTTATCCACTTTTTTCATCCAACCAATTTCTTTCATCTTTATTAGACAGAGCATTAATGAAATCTTACATTGGCCAAGGCTGGATAAACTAAGACTAATTGAATTATGTTTAGTAACATATACGTGGCAAAGATTCATATATCTAACATTTTAAGGTTTTGGGTTGGATGCAGTTAACTTGTCTAGCTCGACTCATTGATAGAGAATCTTCCCTATGTTTTACCCAACTATCACCTAATATTGATATTTATTTCCCTTTCTCCATTCTTCTCTCTCTTGGATGAAACACATGCACACAACACTTCATATCAATCAAAGAAAAATGTTGGAAGACAGAATTTGTTATTAAGGATTAAGAAAAATGAGCACAACCTAATAAATGATGTGTTACTTGCTATGCTTGAATTTGAAGCTTCACAATATTGCTCATGAAATTTAAGGAGTTACTAAGTAGGCCACTTGTTTGGCTTTCTGTACATTTGTTCATATTATTGTTGCTCATGGATTTTCACTACGGCTTCTATTTTGTTTTCTCGGTAAAATGGCACTACATTATTTTGACACAAGAAGTACTCGTTAAATTCTAAACTTGTAGTTTTCCATAGTCTTCCTTTCGCTTTATGAAGGTTAAAGCATAAATTTTGTTTTCGTTAGGACTTTGCCAAAAATCTCCAGTGAAGAATTTGAGCTGATATTTGATGAGCTGGACGATAGTCACGATATAAAGGTAAAATTTGTTCTTTTGCATTTGGTTATCTCTATGCACACTTGTGTAGATGAATGTTTTGATGTAAATGCGTTTTCTACGTTCAGATCAACAAGGATGAATTTGCTGATATTTGCAATGCAATTGCTTTAAAATTTCAGAAGGAAGATGTTGTAAGTTCTAAGACTCCAAACTTGAAACATCTTGAAGTTTAAGTGTACTTGTAACACTTATACTACTTTGCAATTTGGTTGCAGATGTCTTACTTTGAGTATTTAGCATTCTACCACTGGCCCAGCTCAAAGAGATTAAAAGAATTTGTAAAGACTCCAATGTTTGGATACATAGTGTCCTTCATTCTCGTAGTAAATTTGGTTGCAGTTATTATCGAGACAACGGTATGGCATGTTTTTCAATGAAAATATTTATTAACAAATTTCCGTGCTAAGTAATTTATTAATTCATGCTAACCACAGCCTATAGTTTCATTTGATGTGATGTGACTATATGCTATACTTGCATTTTTCAATAATGTTGTTTGTAGGTGCTATTTTTATTAAAAATCATGTAAGAATGAGGTTTAATGAATTCGTTATGTACTCATGCTCTAAATATAGCCACTGTTCAAGTTTGTTACGAGTAATATGATCAATGGCTCCTGAATCAAACACAAAGGACCAAGAGAAGAAGATCGAGTCAGACCAACAAAAGATGTACCTGTGTTAGCGGTAGATGCAGTGGAACTAGATGACTCATGATCCTTATACCATTTGAGAAATTTGTTGAACATAGCAGGTGTATCAGGTGAAACAGAAGGAGGATCCCCAGTAGAGGAAGGTGGGGAAAGGTTGGTCTGAACAGCTGCAGCAGAGCGAGGAGGACGTCCATGCAATGCATAACACCTGTCAATCTTGTGACCTGGCTTGCCACAATGTTCACACTCATGTAATGCATAACACTTGTCAATTTTGTGACCGAGCTTTCCACAATGTTCACACTTAGGACGCCCTTTTCTCTGTTTGCGAGGGCGAGTCCGGTCATCGCGGTGAGATACCAATGTAGAAGAATCATCAACAAAAGCAGGTGTATCAGTGTTAGGTTGTTCTGGTACACGCAAAAGAGTAGAGTAGGTTGAAGTTAAGGTGGGGACAACTGGGGAACCCAAAATTTGATCACGAATATGTGAATATTTATCAGCAAGCCCATGTAATGCTCCGTCATTGAAGAACTTTGAGTGTTGTTCGATCTCCGTGACAGGGTCAGGGGAAGGAGGCAATAATTCATTGAATTCATGAAATAGAGCATGATTTTTGCCCATATAATCAGTCATAGAGTCTTGATGTTTAGAGGAAATAAGCGTTGCAAATTTAGAACAAACACCATAGAGACGTTGAGTATCATTGGTGTATAATAACTTAGCATGCTCTCAGATTTGAGCACATGTTTCGTAGGAACGAAAAAGTTGCTTTAACGAAGGATCAAGAGTACCCTTGAGAACCACACATAATTGAGCATCAATGGTTTCCCAACGGTCGTTCTCAGCCGGAGTGAGAGTAGGTGCTTTTGGGGCAAGATGATCAAGATACCTCTGACTCTTAAGATATAATCGGACGTCTGATGACCATGTTGCATAATTATGGCCAATTAACTTGTCAATGGATAAGTGTACATTAACTAACATAGTTAGTGTAGATGGACGGGTCAGACATACCAGAAGAGTTTTCAGAATGGGAAGAGGAAGCAAAAGACGCCATGGAGGAGGCACGACTTCAAGGTTGCCGGTCAGAATTGGCACTCCGGCAACGGAGGTCCGGCGGCGGTGGTCCGGCGGGGTCCGGTGAAGGTACGGCGAAGGCCCACCGGAGGTCCGGCGAAGGTCCAGCGGCGGCGGTCCGGCGGAGGTCTGGCAGAGGCGACGGCTTCAGTGGCGACGGCAGAGGCAGAGGCAACGGTGACGAAAAGAAAAAAATACCTTAAGCTCTAGATACCATGTTGAGAATAAAGAAAATAGGGATTGAAGATTAGTCTCCCTTATGTATAAACCACCCATAGGGTAATCTATTTATATTAGAGAGAGGTACAAATAAAAAGAGTAACTGAAAATAAAAAGATTAAATAGAAGATATTGTTTGATATTGTGGTTATCAATATCTAACAATATCTTAATAATATCAAACAATATCTAACAACATTAGAGCATAATCCTAACTAATTAAGAAAATAAATAATTAATATTAGGTATTATGAAAATTAAATCATAAGCAACAGTTTAAGATATTCTAAGTTACTCTATTAGAAATAATGAAGATGTTATTAGATATTTTCCTCTATTAAGAATTTGAGCTTCTGCAAATATAAGAAGACAGTCACGAACTTTTCATACGAAAAATGTCTGAACGTTATGTTCTTTTATAAATGATCCAATACCATCATATTAAATGCATGATTTAAATGTTAATGTCACATTGGAAGGACCAACCTATATTGCTAAAAAAAAGTACCGTTACACTGTTCTTTCTAGCACAGAAAGGAGAGGTCACTTGTTTTTTTTAAGAAGTTAGTCTCAACCCTTTTTGTAAAAGAAAAATGTAAAGTGAGTAGATCCTATCCATTCTATATTATTAGATAATCTTCTCACGATAATAGCAGCATCCACGAAACGAGATCTTGAATGAGAAGTTCAAGCCGTTTAGTGGTGGTAGTTAATATGGACTATGCAACCTAAATAATTGATTGTTTCAATAAACTTAGCTAATGTTGTATGGGTATGTTTATCAAAGATAATTAACAAAAGTGCACCTTGTTCTTGGTGATTTTGAAGCATGATATTATATTGTATTTCAGAGTTTTCTTTGGTGATATGTATTTGAACATGTGCTATGTCTGTAAGGGCCTCGACTTGTTACTCCTAGCTTATATATTGACAGAATCCCTTGATTTACACCACAAATTGACTTGTAATATAAAGATTACATTCCACTTATATATTATAATCTGACTTATTCCTAGTTGATGTGAAATTTCTAACACACCTTCTCCCAAGAGGCATACTCCCAAAGAACTTGACTAGGATAGGATTTGATATCATCTTAGTAAGTAGGTTTGTGTCTAACTCAACCTCACAAAACTAGTTTGTAAGATGAAGATTGCACGATACTTATATATTGTAATCTGACCTTATTCATAGGAGACGTAAGATCTCCAAAAAGTTTTAATTACAGAATTTGAAGATTTAATTACATTCCATAATTAGGAGGGTTAATAGACTGCCAATATATTTTATATTTATTGTACAACACCATTGATCTTGAAGAATTATAGGGATGGATTGTGTCCATCATACATTAAGATCTTCCCTTATTAAGGTTTTTGTATTAGATTTAAGAGCAATTGCTCTTCTACGAATATTATCAAAATAAATTTTCTGACATGTATGTTCTCACTGATTCAAATTTTTGAAGGTGTATATGTATCTACATGTTGATAATTTTGTATTAATTCACAATCGCAGCTTGATATAGAAAACAATTCTGGTCAAAAGCTGTGGCAAATAGTTGAGTTCGTTTTTGGTAAGGACATCTAAACTGTGTATTTACTTGTCATTTCTTTGCCCTTGCAGTGAAGTTCTCTTTTGTACCGTACAAGATGCTGCTGATTCTTTAAAGCAAAATATATTTTTAGATATCTTGAATTGAGTAGTTAAGCTCCCCTGACTAAGTTCCTCTGATTCATTATTTTCATATGCAGGGGTGGTTTAAGTAAGATTTATATATTATGGCCAGGAGATGTTTCAGAGCCAGGATATTCAGTATAGTTTATATTAATTTTTCAATATTGCAGTGTTAAAAACAGACTAGAGAAAATAAAGAATTCCAAATTTCGTTGATTGATAGAAATTGTGATTTCTGATATAGAATGGTTGATTTTGAAATTATTTATTTCGAAAAAAATACGAGATCATGTGAGAAAAAAAAGTTAGGATTAGTAGTAAAGGTGGTTGAAAGAGATATGGGTTTCTGAGGTGCTGATGGAAAAGGGATAGTCGGTATTTTGAAATAATTGTTAAAAGAAAAGCAGTGTGAAGGGTCGAGAAACATCCTTCTACGGCAGAATGACCATTCCAAGGTCAAATTACCTAGAAAACTTCATAAAACAAATCTCTCTAACTAAATTAAAATAATTTCTTAAATTAACCTTTTAAATCACAACAATATTTAAAGTATAATCTAAAGAGATTAACCAACAAAAATATTGGATATGAAAGTAAACCACAAGTAAATAATCTCTTTGTCTCTATTTTGTGTATCAAGAAAAGGTATAAGTTTTTAATAGTTGTTTTCTATGACATTAAATACTAAGAATTCTTTTTTCTTTGGGTTCTAACTAAACTAAAATTTGTTTATTCAGACAGTGTATTTTTAAGAAAAAAGAATTAGCGATAGTGGTTTGTCTCTATTTTGTTTATCAGGTTATAACTTTTTAATAGTTGTTTTCAATGACAATAAATACTAAGAATTCTTGTTTCTTTGGGTTCTAAGTAAACTAAAAACTTTTTATTTAGGCAGCATATTTTTAAGAAAAAAGGACTTGCTAAACTACGTGAACCTCACTTATTTTATTTTGTGAGATACTTTCTATGAGAATGCATCTCACGGGGATTAGCTTCCGCTGAGATTTTATTTTCTTCTATTTTTTTCAGTTTTACATGACATGCTTTTGTGCTTGCATGAACAAATAATTGTAGGACAGAATTTTAGGCTATAGCTTGATTTTATAAATTTATCCATGCTATCTTAGTGCACGAGAAATAAAATCAGTTATGAGAATGTGGCATCCCTTTTATTATTGTTGATTCGTAAAATACTGTTGAGAACTTTGGGGATTCTTTATTTTGCTTTGGTGCATTTTATTTTATTGTAATGCACAAAATGTTATGCTTTTACTCTCTCAGATGATCATTCCTTGCTTTCTTTCAGGGTGGATATATGTAGTAGAAATGCTTTTAAAGATTTATGCATACGGATTTGAGAACTATTGGCGGGATGGTCAAAATCGCTTTGATTTTATTATCACGGTGATAATTGGTAACTCATTATGGTGCTTGATACTTTTTTCTCTTTAAACATGTGGTTGATGGCATAGAATTTGTTCCTTTGCTTTTTCCATGAGAAGGAGATATTCAGCAGTTTAGTTTGGTTCTATTGGAATACAAAACCAAATTCAATCCAATTCAATCAAATTAAAAGTACTTTGGATTAGTTTGAGGGTCTGTTTGAACAAATCTATCCATAAGCTCCTGAAAGAAAACTTGAAATTAGCTTCTCCATAAATTAAAATTAACTTATGCACGAGCTAATTTGTAGAAGCTCTCTTATATAGCTTCTCCAATATTTTTTTATTTTTAACTTATGCATAAACTAATTTTAGCTTAGTGAGTAGTCCGATCCATATTTTTCTCTCCTAGAAGGGCTTATAGAGAAACTTGATCAAACCAACAGTAAGATGATTTGGTTTAATTTTATTAATTTATTTCATTATCTAATATTATTTCAAATACTACATTAATATATCAACACTTTCTTAACACCATTTTACATGTATTTTTTCCCTTTTCCTTGAGTATAATTATTTTGCATGTTTTTTTTTTCTCAGAGAACTGTCTATTTTACTGACTAGTTTGTTTTCTATACCACTTAAATATATGAAAGTAGTTGAGTGTAAGGACTTGGGTTTTCTTATTGTAAGTAACGGTGATGTTTTAGAACCTAAACAACTGAAAGGTTTCTAGCATACTTAGCATTATTGTAATTATAGTGATTCATATGGTCGCTTTCAATAACTATAAGGGATTTTAATTGGTTTGTGTGCTAGTGAAAAAGGAAACGTATGATAACATAGTTCAGTTTCTCTGCTGAGTTTACATCAATGTATTTTAAAGACACATAGATGGCAGTACAAAAAAACCTAGCAGAAAATCCAAATTCATTATAACATGGAAAATTATATTTTGATTCTCATCCTTTACTTCCTGACATGATTTAGTATGGACCATTGATTCTTTCAAAGAAAAATTAGTGGTACATTAATCAATGACCCACACTAAACCATGTCAAGGAGTAAAAGATGAAAGTCAAAAAATGGGAGTCATAGTATCATTGTCCTTATAACATTAAAAGAATGCGATTTTATTGGGTTTGGTTTTAAAAATAGTGTTTAAAATGTGACCCAAACCTAATAAAAGCAAGCAGGTTTTTAGATTTAGATTTCTATTACTTTACAGTTTGATTGGCTTTTAGTATTCCTCGATTGGGTTTAGCATTCTGGAATGTTCTGAGTTGGATTTGAAAACCTGTACCATGAAATAGTTTCAGAAAAACTGTTTCTAATATTGTTCATAGAGGAGCAATTTCTCTTAAATAGAATACAAAGACATTGAACTGAAAATCATAATTTATGATGGAATTAACCTATCCCGACAATTCAAGATCAATGATCCTATACATTAAATATGAAATATACTGTCAGTCTATTAATCCTACTAATTATGCTCTTAAATATGGAATGCAATTAAATTTCCTAATTATGTAATTAAAACTACAGGAAAATATTAACTGCAGTATAAATCATGGGATTCTGACAAATAGTGGTAGTCTCGGGTGTATGGAAATAGAAGAAAATGTAAACAGTAGGATTTAGTCGGGCTAAATTAAATATAGTAGCTTTGAGTATTATATGTGACAGAAAAGTAATGTACAAGCTTAAGGGAAAGTTTTATTGCTCAATTAGAAGACCTCTGAATTTCTTTTTGGTGAATTTTAAGACCTCTGATACCGTATGATATTGAGTGTTGGGCAATAAAAAGTAAACAGGCGCATAAACAAATGAAAATCTTTGTTGAGTCAGCAGACAAAATAAACAAAAGTAAAATATTAGGAATGAATGCAAAAGAGTCAGTTGGGGTAGCACCTAGAGTAGAATAAATTTGTAGAACTTGCCTTAGATGGTTTGAGTATGTGGAGAGAACACCCATTGGAAGCCCTAGATAAGAGAGAGGAAAGAGAAATAGGGCAAAACCACATAGAAGGAATTTAAGGTCAATAGTTTCTTTATAGACATGATTCACTATAGAATATTATGATGTCACTTGATCTATGTAGCTGACCTCATCTAATGAGAAAAAGGTTTGATTTGTTGTTGCGTAATCTTAGGTGCCTAGAATCTTCTATTCTTGTTCATAATATGTTGATTCATTTTAGGCCCTGGATTTGTTTTTTTTTATGGAAACTCTAGTTTTTAAGGCCATGCTATGCTGTTCTGACTGATAATTCTAAATTTTGCAGTCATTGGAGAAACTGTAACTTTTGCTGTACCTGATGATGATCTTCCTTTTATCGCAAATGGAGAATGGTATGAACTTTTACTATGAATTTTCAAATGTTTTAGATTTCTCTTTTTGGTTCATAATTCCAAACTACTGCATGAAACATTATGCTTAATGTTGCACTTTTTTAGATTTATTTTTCACTTAGCACTCCTTCAGCCATAGTAGTGGTGCATTTTCTTCTCAGCTATGATATTCAATTATTATTAATGACTTATGGACAAATGTTGGAGAGATATTATACATAGACCTTTGCGTTTACTAAGTTGATGCTTTGAAACCATACAAAACATATAAAGCTGAATTTTGTGCATTATCTAATATCCACTGGCCAAATAGTGTGAACTTTAAATGGTATGGCATTGTGTTTAAACATTTAATCTTGGAGGAACTATCTTTTTGAAAAATTTCTATCTGTTGATTTTTATCATGGTTGTATTTTGAGCTGTTATGATTTTATGGTTTTCCATTTAATCATACTTATTTTATTTGCGACCATATTTTCTTATTTGGAGATATAATTAGGATATATAGACTTATTCCAACAGATTGGCCGTATTATGGGAAACTAATTATAAGGCTTAGTTGGTTTGAAAGGTATTGAACTTGATCCCTTAAACAAGGTTTTAGATTTGAGTCTTGTAGATGCGAAAATCGTGATTGGGAAGGGAAATACCATTGTAGGTGGTTAGTGGGCTTGTCTGACCGTATTCATTACCAAAGCCATTGAATATTCTACAACAGGAACGTGATTATTGAAAAAGTTACAACAGACTATTCTAAAATAAGATTTTAGATTTTTCCTTTCAACTTGGTATAGAGATCTTCCAATTTGGGGGTCTCTTTTGCTTTTACTGCGTCAGTCTTCATTTCTTAGTAATTCTTGGTGCCCAGCCTTTCCAGTAAGCATGTCCGGGATTCATTTTCCAGGTCTTATTTCGTCTGTTGACTTACCTTCATTGTGCACCCCTACTCCATTGAAGCCATCCCACCTGAATCAAGCCACCAGCCACTGCAGAAACCTCTGGCAACAATCTATAAGAAACTTAACACTGGATGACTACATGCCAGAGAGTGCAATCGATTAATGAAAAAGTGGCACTTAGAATGCTTTTTTCCTAACAGGAACCAACATTTGCAATAATAATGCCCTAGAATTGAAAAGTACTTTCCCAATATATCCTATTCCTAATACTGGGATCTAGAGATATTTTTTTTTTCGAACTTCACATTCAAAATCTCCAGTGTGGAGTCTTGTTAAGATTCCATATCTGCTGTGCATTTATTTAGACAAAGTAGCCCTTATATAAGTTGAGCGGTCATTCCTCCTTGATCAAACTTTTGGGTTTGAGTTAAGCATAATCTATTCTCAATTCTAATTATGTTGGTGTTTATGTTACCTTCATTATCATAGTCACAGAAACTCTATCCCTAAAACTTAAACCCGGTCATTATTAATGATTTTCCCTTCGGAAAGATGCAGTACTTCTAGGTTCTATCTAGTTACCCAACTTTACTTTCGATTTCTCACTGGATTATTATTATTATTTTTGCTTATCTAAAAGAACGAAAGGTTATCTATGGTTTATGTGAAGGTAATAGATGCCAATGTTAATGTACGTATTATGGTGTTCTAGATCTAATTTCATTTTATTCAAAAAAGATGTCGCATTCTTGGTTAAAATTAGAGTTAAAGAAAAATGAAGTTTGATACGACAGTTTGGCAGGACCCATTTTCATTACTAGCATGCCTGAAAAATAGTATATTCATTTCCGAGATGGGAAGTTGTGCCAATAATATTTGTGCATTGGTTTTGTAGCATTTATTTGGAGTTGCTATTACCCATTGCTTTGCTCGTTCCCTTGCAGGATTCGTTACCTTCTTCTTGCAAGAATGTTGAGATTAATAAGACTCCTAATGCATGTCAAGAGATACCGAGCCTTTGTGGCAACTTTCTTGACTCTAATACCAAGTTTGATGCCATACCTAGGGATCATATTTTGTGTCTTATGCATTTATTGTTCGCTTGGTGTACAGGTGAGTGAAATGCTAGTAGTGATTGATAATTTTCTACATAGATTTACATGTTAAATTGAGGATTTATTTCGCCTTTCTGTACTAATGATCTATATCTTTCTTTTTTCTAATAAAATTACTCGTGTTCCATCTTCGTTTCTGCAGCTTTTTGGTGGAATTGTTAATGCTGGAAACCCCGAATTGGAATCGACAGCTCTTGCTGAAAATGAGTATCCTTTTATCATCTATAAAATTGTCTCCTTTAGTAACAATTATATCATTCTTCACACCCACACAAATTTCAAGCTTGTGTAATTTCATTATGCTCACTAAACATGACATTTTTTCTTGGGGGGGGAGAAGGTGTGAATTTGGTCAACATCAAGGGATGAATTTAATACTGGTATTTATGTTGCTTCTTAAATGGAATAATCGCTTGCTATAAACAAATAGAATAATTGCTAAGGTAAATGTTCTTGGAGTGTCATTCTTGACAGAAAATAGCTATTTGGTTTTCAATTTCAATGATTACCCTAATGGAATAGTGACACTTTTCAATTTTCTTGTCACGGCAACCTGGGATGAAGTGATGACGGTATGTATGCTGTTACTTATGCTTTTTGACTTACACTGTGATCTGTTGGTTCTTGACTATGCAATTAGACTAATAGTTATTGCAGGCAAGCCAGCATTGGTATGTGACATATATTTCTTTGTTTTATAACGATTTATCGTTATTAAATTTCTGGTCCCAGTAGTACTTTACTAAAAATACAAGAACAAAGTCTTTACAACTAGGTGAGTTTGGTTACATGGATCAAATGATGTCATTTGGTTCGGTTAAAGACCGAAGTCTTAAAATTTTGTAATATATAAAAGTCACTGAACCAATCCTATAGCCAGCATTGCCTTTATAATGATGGAAATTGGAAATCAATATAGTATTATCACTTGGAAATATTAATATGAAAGAAAGAAGATTTTTATTCAATTGATTAATTTGAAATAGTACATCAGCCTTTATATAGACTTCTAACCCTATAAAAGTAATTACGGAGAAATCTCTAGAATGTTCTAACAGCTTCTAGTAGTAAACTTAATATCCTACTAACAATATTATCCAATGTAAGCTAGCTATATGAGGGAAACTTGATATGCTAACTAAAGTACTTGTGAAGCATGATGCCTACTGGTATGTTTTGATTGTGTTCCCGGTCAACTTACACTCTGCCTATTTTATCAACCTGTTACATTTGGTTGTATACTAGGTCAAGTTTAGAATAGTCCATATGAATTCATCATACAAGTTGTCTTCAATCTATCATTTAATTTGAGTGGAATCCATGACCAATTAGTGGTTTCGGTAAAATGTATTTGATTTGTAGTGAAAGTTAATAATGAATGGACATTATAATTTGATGTTTATTGCATTGATTTTTGTGCATAATGACAAAGTAGAAGGATTGTTCAGTGACCTAACTCTCCTGTTGGAAATAAGGCATATTGAGTTTTAGACAATGATTCTAAGATTTGGTCTCGAATGACAAAATTAATCTGTATAAATATAAATATAAATATATATATATATATATATATATTCCTTTTTACGTCATATCTTATACCACTCTGTACCTTTAGAGAGTATTAGGGGTGACTCTGACAAATCAATTCATTCATTACCATTAAAAAAATGGATTGAATCCAACCAATCTATTCAACTTTGTGAATAGTTAATGATTGATTTATTAATTCAAAATTGTAATGGATGATTTGATCAATACTTAATGGATCAAACGAACTCAATCTATTTTTTGTATATTTAAATCATTCTTAATTTATTTGTAAAATGTCCAAGAAATATATTTTAAAACATTGTTTCAATTATTTTACAAAATACATTTAAAAAAAACATGATTAATTTCAAATGCATTAATTGTTAATTTCATTTTTGCCCTTACATTATTGTGAGGTTGTAATATCAATGAGATATCAACTCATTAATCATTAAAGTGGATGCGTTTATTTTTCATCAACGTAATTTGTCATTCTTATTGATTGATAAATACTTAATTGAATTATCATTAAATATGACCATCCCTTGAGCCATTTATTTCTACGTGCATTTTTGAAATAAAATTTAAATTTAAGAAATTATTAATGAAACCAACCAGTTTAACTACTTTTTTCTAGTGATGATGAATTAGGTATTTGTTTCTTATATATAGAACCAAAGATAGTATATTTGTGGATCGATTGGTTATCATCCTTGAAAAAATTCTAAATGTATAGATTTATATCAAATAAATGGATAGATTCAATTTTTCAATTGAATTTTTAATATTTCAAAATGGATAAATGGATTATTTCAATCCATATTGTTATAACCAGGATTAAAACTTATCTTATTTATCCATTTTCCATCCCTGGGGAGTATAATCGGGTATCGGAGTAAATGCTGTCAGTTCCCTCCTGTTGGGTGTATTTTTTGGAGTTGTGGTGTTTTACAAATTTATGGATTCATTTATCTTTCATGCTAACATGCGAATGAAAAGGGCTGTCTAGGAATTCCAGACTAGTCCTTTTGTTAGAGGGTAAGTCTCTTTTTAGACTTCAGTCAACGCCCATATCCCATCTTTGTTGTAGAAACCTAATGATCAAGTAAAGATAATTGAATAATATTATAATTACCAAGCATTTTGTGCATAATTTGTTTCAATGCTTGGTTGTTTGTAGAACACTTATTGTAATGAACAATAATCCAAAATAAGCACAGATTACTTGCTGCATGAGTTGTCATATCTGTTAGTTTTGTTAATCAATTATTGTGTGATATCTTCATCTTTGGGTATTGTGAAATTATGACTTCCATATTCTCTTAACGGATAGGTTCTTTGGTTTTCTATTTCAGAGTTACAAGGAACTAACTGGGACTTCGTGGACTTATTTGTACTTCATTAGCTTCTACTTAGTTACTGTTTTGCTGCTTCTGAACTTGGTATGGTTTACTCTGTCCGTATCTGATACCTTGTCAGTTTAATGGACTACGAATTATATCTCAGGAATGAGAACATTGAGAAGTTACAATGTTTCTCATATGGACATGCACCATTGAAATTCTTTACAATAGTTTATTTAACGGAAAGCAGTAACATGAATTTTTGTTGAGATCACAGATCAACTATAAATTTGACCAATGAGATAGTCTTTAGAATTGAGTTAGGCTGAGGATGACATATCATAGATCTTATGTTCGGCCATCTCATCATTCAAAAATCAATCATGACTTTCTTGGAATTGATCTAGGTTAGGTCTTAACTCTTATGTGGTTATACTTCAATACTTCAATATGTGTAATGTATCCATATCTGTATCCGATATATATGAGACGATACTCTAGGATTCTTCATTTATACGTTTTTATGAAGAATCCAAAGTTATGAAGCTCAAATATTTTTATAGTAACGAAGATTTATAACTTTTTATTTTGGCAATATCTAAGAATTGTGATTTTAATTTGGATCTCACAATTGAAATTATATACCTATCATGTTTTAAGATTTTATAGATTTTTAAATATGTATTTGTCACATCTTATTTTTAAAATAAGTATATATGATATGTGTATCATATCCATGCATCATAGAGTCTAATAAGTCAAACTAAAAAATGTTAATATTTTTATGGTTAACCAAAGGGAATACCATTGCCTAAATTGTATCATATTAACACATTGTTTATGCTTAATAAGTTGGAAATGATTTTGTCTTCCCTGCATTTCAGGTTATTGCTTTTGTCTTGGAGGCATTCTTTGCTGAAATGGATCTTGAGTCATCAGAAAGTTCTGAAGAAACGGACAAGGTTTGTATTTAACGGTGAACTCTTTCCCATAAGGATTTATAAATGGCTAAGTCTTTCAAGCAGTTGTGTTTAAGTATTAACTAATAAATGATAAGTATTTCAGTTAAACAATAAAATTATAAACAGCTGCACCAAATTTTGTAGAGTGATTCATATCAAATCCAATGATTGGAAACAAATAATGCAACTTTTGCAATTCTGTTATTTTAAATCAGTGGTTGGCTACTACTTATTAGTTACTGCTCCTGGAAAATAGCAAGCAAACTTATTTGGCATTGTTATTTCTGATCACAAATAATTCCGATGCTAATGAGTAATGGTACTCTCGATCACAGACTCCTCTGCCACATGAAAACAAACTGAGTCTCACTGCAACTTTTTTTAGTAGCCGTAATTATCTGCACGCCCTACTGTATGCAACAATCACTATCCTAATATTATCAATGCATTGAGTAGGAGATGTTTTACTAATTTTAGTGCGTAATGGGTATCATTGAAACTTGATATGAACCTAAAACATTTTTTGAGTGATAAATAATAAAAAATACATAGACCACTCATTTTATCGAAGCACCCCAAGAATACTCACTTAAGTGTTTATATTTATTATTTTTTCAGTTTTTTTGTTTCTTAGCTTTTTCAGTTACTTAAAAAATAATAAAATTGAAGAGTTAGATGGATGTTGAAACTATGTTCGGTATTTATCTATCTTTTTCCAGTTTTTATTTACCCTCACTTTGGAAGCTGCTTATTACTTGATTCTGAAGTAAACGTCCCCATTCCAAACTTTCACAGCTCCGTAGATAATTTTGTAATGTCTCTTATTGAATGTGAAAGTAGCTTTTCGATTTCTACATGATTTTGTTCTCTTTCTGATGGGAGCCCAGATCCAGAGTTTAGGAAGGATCCACCGATTTATTGATATAATTATTACTTTGAGTATGACAGGAAATAACACATTCTGTATTCTCTTAGAAACTAAATGATGGTAGTTATTGGTAGAAAATAACTGATGGTTGTTATTCACTATGATTACATCTTAATAATAAAAGTATTTTGTTATTTGCCGTTTGTGGGTGAGCGCACTAATTGTGGGAGAATTTTGTCTTTAAAGACAGCAAGTATACTGCTGTATTATTGTATGTGATTTCTTTGTTTAGTATTATATTTTATCGAATTATTAATTGGTGTTTCATCGGTTATTGATTGTACTATCTTTTGCTTCTATACACAGGATGTTGAAGGAGATAAATATCGAAAACGGTCTATTGGGTATGTATAGCTTTCAATATTTTTTGTGGATTCAAGGCACAAAATAAGCTGCTCTTTTATATTAATAAGAATTTTAAGAGAACCACACCACAAAAGCTAGTTATTGTAGTTGGAGAATCCAAGGTCTTATAAAGCCCCACACTGGAATCCCATATTTCCATGGAATTCTAACTCCCATACGTTGTAATTGGGTCCTAACTTCCCATCACACTGCATATCCCTGAAGCCCAGGCAGGCTAGCGGTGCACTTGGCCTTTGACTAGTCCTGAGTGAACCCTGCTATGCGGATGTCACCATCTGTGCCATTTGTTTTTAGCTATGAGACTTGATGGAAGATTTTGATACCAATTGATAAAAACCTTGGGATAACTACAACACAAAAGCTACCTGTTGTAGTTTGAAAACTCAGGGCCTTATACCCCACTAGAATTCCATACTTCCAATGTGGGAATCCTAGACCTTGAAATTAGATCTTTACGTTTATTGAACAAAGACCAACTCATCTTAAACGCTTTTAGTTGTAAGATGAAGGTACTGGAATAGTTTCACATCCATAACATGCTTCCTGAAACAAAATCCCTTTGGTTTGAAGTGTATATGATGCACAGCTTCATCATACCTTATGCTTAAATTTAGTTATTTTGAGGAATGAAACGATAATGGTTGAATTCTTACCACTTAATCATGATCTAATACCTTGTGAAAGACTAATTGAATTTAGAAGCAGATGTTATTTGAAGGCATATTGATGGTGATCTTATACTCTTAACATTATTGCTGCAGCACTAAAACACGAAGCCAGAGGGTTGATGCTCTTCTTCATCATATGTTGAGTGCCGAGTTGTGTCAAAATCAGCCTTCCAATACAGCAACTTGATAGAATCTTTCACTGGTAAAACAATTAAGCTTTGAGATTTCAGTATTTCATTTGCTAGGAATATAGTTCATTATTAGCCTCTGGTAGATTATCCTCCAATTGAGTGTACATATTTTTTTTTTCTTTATGGAGGATTCCTCAGTCTCAGATTATGTTTTCAGGTTCTTCTATGCAATTTTATATTGTATTTTGTCTCCTGCAATTTTAAAATGTTTTCCTAGCTGAACTGCTGAAGTATATACTGCAACATGCAGGGAGTTTGCAAAACGTATGATTTTAGGTGAATCAAGAAAGCTGCCATGTGTGCTGTTTGTGAGTGTGATAATGTTTACTGATTTTGATGTTGACGGTGTCCTTCACGGTTGGGGGTAAAACGATAGAGTAAAAAATAAAGGAAAGAATAAAGATTGAAAAAACATCTGTGTTTAAGACTGCAAGACGCACAACACGCCTTGGTTAATGATGAAATATAGTAACTAGTCCTTCATGCACATCGACCATGGTCACGGAAAATGTTGTCATAACATCAAAATCACCAGACTCTACTCTCAACTTATACGTCCATATAGTTGCTCATTTTATGCGGAGAATCCTATGATTTTGTTGAGACTCCCAATATCAATTCAAATTATGTGAATCTGTAATCTTTATTTTTTTACTTTTGGTACTAATTGTCATATTTATTGATACAGAAGAATATACGAAGAAGCGCACCTCATGCTCATCTTTCATGTGTTATATCAAGTGTTGCTGTACTGTACGATTGCACCAGAAGATGGAAAGAATTGCAAACGTGCAGTAATTTGTAGAGAAGGTAGAACTTGATTTTCCCTGTTTGGTGGATAAGGTACTCGATCAATTTGTTAATGAGCATGTGCTGAAGTGAGAATAGGACTAAATCGTAATGTGGCCAGATGCTATGTTCCAACTGGCTAGATATCTGTCTTATGTGGCAACCTTTTATTTTTTAATTTAGTCTACCTGCTTTTGATTTTTGTATTTGTAATATTAATACAGTCTAGTAGGATCGCAAACTTGTATTTAACGGATCATGAAAATACTACAGCGTGTGCTTGGATTGGTTTGACCTTTTTAGAGTGAGAAAGTAAAAGTGCTTGTTAATTAAATGTTCGTTGAAATTTTGAAATACTTTATGCAGACATATCTTTTACCTTTTTCATCACTTTACGTGTTTGCGCACTTGAAAAAGTTAATTCGTGTGTTCTCAACAGAAAAAACAGCGTAGAATTTGAGACTTAGAATGGTTGTTTGGGAATTAGAACTCCTTCACCCTTAATATAGTAAGATCTCATCGTTTAAGACGAACTGATAACTTCTAATGTTTTAACCAGTATTTTAAATTGTAAATTGTTTTAAATTATAGCGTATTTTTAGATTTTAGATACAGAAATATGTTTTGGATTGTATAACCCATAAATATATTTTAAATTGTATAATTCAAAATATTATTTTAAATTATGTAATATGGAATACATATTCCGTTTTAAAAACATATTTTAGATTAAGCACTTTGGAAATACATTATGAAATTGGACAACTTAGAATACATTTTAGATTATGTAATATGAAGATTAATTTTAAATAATATAATCTAAAAATATATTTTAAATTGTAAATTTAAATTACAGATTACATAATTCATAAATGTATTCTCAATTATATACTTTAAAAATTTAAAATACATTATTGTATGATTCATAGTATATATTCAAATGTTAAAATATATTTTAAATTGCACAATACATTTGAAAACAGGGAGAAATCATGTGGTGGAAGAAGAAATAGTCTCAACACTAAGGCTATTTTGTTTTGCACCTCCCACCCCCTGTGGGGTGTGTAAAAGACAAGTTCGGCTTCCTTGCTTCCACTCTTTATCTTTGCCACCTTCTTGTTGGCCTCCACATCCCCCTTCTTGTCATCACCAGCCCCTTATCTTATGTGTTGTGCCATGGACTCATAAAAGAAACAGTTGGATTTTACTTTAGCAACGTGCTATGAATTCTAAAATTTGGAATTTTTTTATTTTATTTGCAAAATCTGATTTTTGATTATGCCAGTTGGAAGTGCCTTTCAGATTTTATAATCTAAAAATTTATTTATACAAAAGATGACTTCCAAATTATTCCAGCCGAAAGTCATTTTTTCGTAAAAAAAAAATAAATTATGTAATTTGAAATATAAGTCCAAATTACTGTTTTCAATTGTGTAATCCCATATAATTTAAGTTCTAACTTATACAATCCAAAAAGAATTTTAAACCGAGGATAATTTAATATTTACGAGGGTGCAAAAGAAAAGTATGAAATCGCAAAAAGAAATTACCCAAACTAATGGACATGCAAATACAAGGCCCACGAAGTAAAAGCCTTGTTCGGAAACCTGTAACGAAAAAGGTAGCCAAACTTGCACCCCGCCAAATTGTCCCGCGAAGGAATGTTCCCGCCATCACAACCTTCTCTTTTTCATTCCCTATTTAACAAACACACCCTTCCGCACTTCTCGCCTCGCCATCACTATACTCTCCTCTTCGTTATTTCAATTTTGTTTTTTCAAGTTCTGTTAGGTTAACTGAATTCCCAATCTCTCAACTCATTCTCTCACAAGATGGTATCCCTTGGCCCTAGCAAGTTCTACGGCACCAGTCTCCCCCGCCCTCGCATTTACACCGACGTCAAGTTCAACGACCACCGTGTGGACCCACCCGCTCCCGTCAGCGATCCGTTAATGTCTTGGGCCGAAGAAGCCCACTGGTCCATGGGTGGCCTCAGCTTCAAGCGTCTCCGCCTCCAGGGAAAAATCGAAGGCAACGTCCAAAGACTCCGCTCCCAGCGCGACAGGGCCCAATCACAAAGCCCAATACCTCCCCACTCTGGATCGAAGAGAGACGCTTCTCCTGCGCCACCACCGGCTCCGTTTGTGAGGAAACGTCGAAGGTGCGTGGATCTGATCGAGGAGGAAGTTTGTGAAGGTCGGAAGAGTCGGTTAGTGAGGAAGCTTGGTGACGATTTTGATAGGGTGGCGTCTTTGGAGATCGAGGCTTCTAATACGGTGCCGTTTAAAACCCCTAGGCGGAGATTGGTTAAGGGTGGCGAAACTGTGAAGAAGACGGTGGCTGAAGCGGCGGAGAAATCAAATCCCAAAACACAGAAGAGTAGCGGTGAAGGCGCGAAGAGTCCTAGGGTTAGAACTTCACCAAGATTCGCTAAGCGTGTGCCTAATTAATTAGCATGTTTTTAATTTGTTATTTTTGTGAGGATCAAGATGCAAATTCATGTAAATCCATCTAATTTCAGCTTCTGAGAAAATGTAAATATGATTTCAAGACTCTGTTATAAATTATTTGGAATTTTGTAAATATTATTTTATAAATCCATATAATATTATTTTAAATTTTTATCCTAACAATTATAAAGTTCAATAATCAATTGTTTTATAGTTTATATATAGTTGTAAAATCGAAATGTGAATATAACCTTTTAATCATTTATAACTTACATAAATCAAGGGAAATAATGTAATACATTTATTAATGCTTTGATTATGATACAGTGACTTTATGATCTAATGTTGGCATCTGTTTTCTTTCCTTATTTTTTAAAATGGTTAAATATATTTTTGATTTGTTTTAGGAAAATTTGATATTAAAATGTGTAAATTTAGTTTTTTTAACCAAATTTTGTTAAGTTAATTTAATATTTCAAAGGTATTTCATAATAATATTTAAATTGTTTACAACATATTTTCATTTCAATGTTAACTCAAATATTATCATAAAATACATTTAAAATATCAAATAAATTTAATAAAATTTGATGAAAAAAATAAAATTCACGTATTTTTTAAAATAAATGATTAAATTAGTATAAATTTTGAAAAGACAAAAAAAATATTTAATCCTTTTTAAAATGTTTTGTGATAAACTTTTTATTATAATAATAATAATATTATAGTAAGAACAAAGGAGAGAAAGTGATTAGCCAAGAAAAAAACACCATGGGTTTCTAAATGGGTGGGTAGTGAGAGCTTTGAGTCTCCATTCCTCACCTACCACGCACGCGATAGCAAAGTTTGAAAATTATAATGAAATTGCGTTAGAAATATGGAGAGAGTTGAGAAGGGCGTTGACTTGGAATTGCAGAGAAAGGAGAATGAGTTTGACGGCATCAGAGATAGTGAAGAAGCTGAATCTGAAACCAAACCCAGAAGGTGGGTTCTACGCGGAAACATTCCGAGACAGTTCCGTTCATCTTTCCACCTCTGAGCTTCCCCCGGAATACAAAGTGGATCGCCCTGTCTCCACCTCCATCTACTATCTCCTTCCCTCCGGAACCCTTTCTCGCCTCCATCGCATTCCCTGCGCCGAAACCTGGCATCATTACATCGGCGACCCTCTCACCGTTGTGGAACTGAACGACAAAGATGGGAGTGTGAAGTTCACTTGTCTTGGATCGGATCTTTGTGAGAATCAGATGCCGCAGTACACAGTCCCTCCCAACGTCTGGTTTGGCTCTTTTCCCACTAACGATTACACCTTCTCCACCGATGGGGTCTTCAAAAGCGTTACTTCTCCTCCCAGAGACGGTGAGAGGAACTACTCTCTTGTAGGATGCACTTGTGCACCTGCGTTTCAGTACCAGGACTTCCAGCTCGCTAAACCTTCTTACCTCCTTCCTCGCCTTCCCCACTTGGAGCCTCTCATCACTGCTCTTACGTTCCCTGAGTGACTCCCTCGCCGCACCGTTCTCACTTTCTACATACCGTCTATGGTCCCCTAGTTGGGAGTACTCCAATCTTTTGAGCAATACTAATGTTTTGTGATAATGATGCTAAGATTGTTATAAGTATATCTGATAGATAGCTTATTTGTATAGTGATGATTTATGTTCTAATAGAACTATTTTTATAGAAATAGGACTCGACATGAGTATGATGTATGAAATGTGTTTACGAGTAATATCTAAGAGGATTTGAATTCATGAACTTAGTTGTTTAGAAATAACATGATTGAATTGCTTTTGAATTTTGTAACTACTTTGGTTCTCGTGCAAAGGGTGAGAGTTCTACTATTTTTCTCGAGTGGAAGATTTCTTTGAAAGCGAAAATGGAGCATACACTTGGCCATCCTCTTTGCTAGATTTACGCCTCAAGCGAGAGGGGTTTTTAGCTTAAACGAAAATAACACTATTTATGTCATTCAAGTGATTCAAGTGATAATTTGGATTTTTACATTTTAAAATATATTAAAAAAATATTTAAAATACTAACACAAGTGTCAGAAGACAACACCAACAAAATTAATAGAGAATTTGGACTCTTCATGTGAGCATATTTTTCTCAAACTAAAATAGTTTTACTCAAGCTAAAAGAAAGAAATAATAATAATATTTTTTAAGTTGATTCTCGTCTCTTAACTTGTTTAATATATATATATATATATATATATAAAATGTTAAAATGGTTATATCATTCATTATTTGATATATATTTGATTAAAATATTGTAGTTGAACACTATATTAATGTAGGAAAATAAATTATGAGTTTAGATTAAGGTAAGATATACATGTAGGATATGGTGTGATGATTTAAGTTCATATGAGAATGTAATGAGTGAGTTATTGTATGGATGTGAATAATGTAGTGACTCATAGGGAGGGAACACTACATTGAAGTGATGTTAGGTGGTGTATTGAGATGGACTCTAGATATACTATCTGGACTCTACTAGTATCAAACTCATGCAAACAAAGATATAAATTTGTGATTGCCAAATGAGGTTATTATTTGTAGTTTAAATATGGAAAGGACCAGACCTCATAAATAAGGAACTTACTCAATGTCATACTCGAGGTGGATTAGTGTCCTAGTGTGAAGTCATTAGCCATAACTCTTAAGACGCATAAGTGAATTATGATAGGTGTAGAGTCTCTAAGTTTGCTCCATACACTAGCTTTCCGGAAGTAGAGTCAAATGTCTATGTTTCGTTTGAGCCATGAGGGTTGAGTCGTCAATGTTATGTTGTGATGATTGAATCATGAGAGTTAGAGTCTCTAAGTTTGCTTTATATACTAGCTTTCCAAAAGTAGAGTCAAATGTTTATGTTTCATTTGAGCCATGAGAGTTGAGTCGTCAATGCTATGTTGTGATGATTGAACCATGGGAGTCGTGTTATGATATACATCTCATTGACTGTTGATTTAAAATTGATAATGATTTTGGTTTGTGAAGTGGTTGTTTAGTTTTGAACCAAATTTATGATAAAGATGGAGAAAGAATGAAAAAGGATGAGAGATCAAACTTGTATGATTGAATTGTTAGTTTCTAAGTTTATGGTTATATTGTTTTATTTAGTATTGTTAAATTTTCATTAGTTTACCCTTGTGTTTTTATTATGTTGTAGTTTTACACATGTTGTGATCATATATTATTTGTGAGCAATGATAATGCATGTGAGAGAGATGAGTAAGGGTGAGACTATTGAAGGTTTGAATAATGTGTAGTCGTAGCTTTGGTATATAAATTTTGTATTGTATAGATCCTCCTAGTCATTACAAGAAAATGTTTTATTAACAACTAAGTTTAGTTACCAAAAGTTATTAGCCACAATAGTGACCAATTTAGATATCAATTTGTAAAATAAAAAAATATCGGTCACTAAAATAGTCATTATTATAATAAAAAATTATAATTGGTTCCTAAATTGGTCACCAATTAATTAGAGATTAATTTAGAAACTAATTCCTTTGGTAGCAAAAACCTTGGTAGTTAATGTTTAGTGACCAATTTTCTTTGGTAACTAAACTTTAGAAACCAATTTAAATATCAATTATAATTATTTATTCATAATAATGACTATTTTAGTAACCAATAATGTTTTGGTTAATATAGTAACTAACAACTTTTGGTCACTAAAATTGGTTGCTAATAAAACATTTTCTTGTAGTGAGTTTTGATTCATAATACTTTAATTAGTAGGATGATCTAACTTAAATGGGGTTTTACATTATAGTATCACAACAATTCAATTCTTAGGATAACCCGAGGGTTGTGAGTTTGTTGTACTTCTTAAGTTTATATAGTTGTTTAAGTTTAGTTGTGTTAATTTGGCTCGTGAAAACTAACACTATTAGAGAGAAAGAATCTTGGTAGAGTGACAAGGGTGCACACCCATGGATAAATCTAAGATGATTTTATATCTTAATTGTGAATTATTTTGCTTGTGAGTGGTTTGAAGGTAACCATATGATTTATGTTATGCCTTTTGAGCTAGTTATATGGTGTGGCATGTTACTTGTTATATGAATTCACTTGTATTGATTTAAAGATAATTAGAGATTTTAGTTGGTTTGTAACCTACTTCTTGATGTTCTCAATAGATGGCACGTAGGCCACCCACTCCCACTCCCCGTGGACATGTGCCAAATCTAGCTTGAGCCATAAAAATGATGTTCACAACTCTCGAGCAACAAGGTGCCACTATGGGACAACAATAATTGATTGTCTTGCAAGAGTTGGAGACTGCAAGGTCAGTAATAAAGGCACCTCAACATCAACAATCACCTCATTCCTTAAGTATAGAGGACTTTATGAGACATAGTCCCCCTAAGTTTAATTGGAAGGAAAATCCATATACGGGTAATCCCTAAACCTATGAAGTCATACATTGCTCACACAATAGTTTCTTAAAAGAAATTTTTTTTCAAATTAATATTAATCAAATCCTGATACGTTGAAGTTGTCATTGGCAACTACGACTTCACTAAATTAACAAAAGTTGTGTTCAGTTTATATGACAGTGAAGTCATATAACCTAACACAACTTTTCGAGATCGATAATATTTTTTAAAAGTTGTTCATTTGGGTAAATACGAATACATCATTTCGATAAAAAGGCTCATTATTGCATTGTTAGGTTACACGTATTGAACTAAGATTAAACTCCTATTTTTTTTACTAATGTGTTGTTATTGTAATTGCAAAAACTGAAGTATAATTTCAGTATAATTTAAAAACACGTTTTGTTTTCCTACCAAAGAACAATGGATATCCCGCTTAATTTTAGAGATTCTATGTTCATTTTCTTTGGATTAATTTTTATGGTTCAATGTTTTTCCATCGTGTGTTTAATTGGGATTGAAAAATATAAAAAGATTGTATAAGAAATTATATTATGAGATCCTTTGGATAACATACTTACCGCGGATACTATTATTTAAGTCTAAGAGTTTTAGTAAGAACAAATAAGAGAAAAAATATTTTTATTTTTGTTTTGAAAAAATGACTTATTTATGGTGGTATGTCAATTAATCTTAGTTTGAATGCTAATATAAATATTTAAGCGATAGTTTTACTTTTAGCTTAAATTTTATATTTCATTTGAGCATCACAAGTTGTTCAAGTTTTGTCATGAAACCATTTCTTTCATGTACAACTTCAACATAAATAAAAAAATTAAGATTAAACAAAATTATATAAGGCTAAAATGAATTTGGTCTTAATGTGTTCCTTTAAAATGACTTTAATTCAATTAGACTAAAGTCTTTATATCCTTATGATTTGTGCTTATGTAAAATTTTTAATTCAATAATTAGACTAAAGTCTTATATCCTGGACACAACTCTTATAATTCAATTAGACCAAAGTCTTACCTCCTTGATACAAATTTTATAACGGAATTATGTTAGCCTGACATGACTTAACTGTTTTTTTTTTTTTTAAATTTGTATCATTTCGATAATAGTAATATTGAACTGCACCATTGTGATATATAACTTTTTTAAAATTTATACCGTTTCGATATTTTAGTTATTCAAAATATTATTCTTCGTACAAAGCCCAAGCCCATCTAGCAAAAAGGCCCAAAAATTTCGACGTTGGGAGCGCGAACTAGTCCCGCCAAAGGTTGTGTTCCCGCCATGAACACCTCCTCTCTGGCGTTCCCTATTTAACCAACCTAACCCCTTTTCTCTTCTTCGCGCCACCACCATCGTCTTCATCTTCCTCTATCTCCGACCACAATGGTTGTTTCTCTCGGTCCCGGCAAGTTCTACGGCACCAGCCTCCCCCGTCCCCGCATCTACACCGACGTCAAGTTCAACGACCACCGCGTCGATCCCCCAATCCCCGTCACCGACCCACTCATGTCTTGGGCCGAAGAGGCCCACTGGTCCATGGGCGGCCTTAGCTTCAAGCGCCTCCGCCTCCAGGGCAAAATCGAAGGCAACGTCCAAAGACTCCGCTCCCAGCGCGAGAAGGCCCAGTCCCTAAGCCCAACCCCGGCCCATTCCGTCCCCGCCCCATCGGAAAGATCTTCCTCGCCTACCCCTCCACCGGCTCCGGTGGTGACTAAACGCCGAAGGTACATGGATCTCATCGTAGACGAAGAGGAAGACGAAGAAGAAGAAGAGCCAGAAGTGGTTGAGCCTCCCCGAACCCGTGTTCGGAAGAGCCGCTTAGTCAAGAAGCTCGGCGATGACTTCGATAGGGTTGCTGAGGAGAACGATGAACCCGAAACGATGCCGTTGAAGACTCTGACTCGGGCTCGGAAATTGGTCAAGATTACGGAAAAGAAAACAGTGGTTGAAACGGCGCAGAAATCAAAATCTAATGGAAAGAAGAGCTCCACCAGTGAAGCCGAGAAGAGCCCTAGGGTTAGAACTTCACCAAGATTGGCTAAGCGTCTATCATATTAGATACATCTTGTAATTAGAAGAAGAACATTGCTTTTTTATTTTTTTCTTTTCTTTTTCGCATTATATTTTGTTCATGAAGCTGTCTCTTTTGCGTGCAAAAAAAAGTGGGTTTTTTCCAAATTCCAAGGTTTAGGATTTGTTCAACAAAATGAAAGTAAATGCCATTGTTTTCATTAATCTCCGCATGCAATCCACGGATATTTTGATAATTTAATTTGATTCAGTTACATACAAAGCTTTTTTTTTTCCTGATATCTACATGGGTCTTCTTGTAGATTTTGGTTTTTTGGTATGACACAATTTGAATTATACTTTGTTCAAGCTATAACATGTATTCAACTAATCACTCCTCTCCAGTATTTGGTATGAAAAGCTGAAACCAGAATAATATTGTACAAGATCTCACCCACAACAATCTGTACCGATTTCTATTCCATAATTTTGAACATTGTTTTCCACTGTTTTTGTTAACAATGTTCTTTGAAACTTACATCCAGTTGAGTCCATCCCTTTGTATTGGCCAATCTGCAAGACTGTTCAACAAATACAGAAGGAGTAGAAGAACTTTCCCATGGCACCATCCCATATTCATCAGAAAATTCCTTCATTCCACTCACCAGGAATTGCCAAACCAAAGACCCCGCCCCAGATCTGTTTCTCTTGGCAGATTTATAAATTATGTCTAGAACAGCTCTATGCATTTTTTCCCTGTCTGACACGGAAAAGTTTTGATTTTGTTCTGATAATCCAAATTCAGAGAATAAAACGGGCTTCTTCAAAACCTTGTCACCATCTTCAATGTGGGAAAGCATCCACTTGGAAACAAATTTAAGTTGGTCTTCAAATACTTGCTCATGAAACCTGTGAAAAAAATGAATGAATAAAGGCAATGTTCGTCAAAACATGATATTACCACAGAACTTGCTGTAACAGTTGAACACCCAGACATAACAATCTTATTACATAACCTTGAGACATTCCTTCTGCAGGTTGTGATCTGTGATAGTTTCTTTTTCTAACAAGACTAGGCAAACTCAAAACTAAAGAACATAGTTTTCAGGGAATGCTTACCAATGATCAGGGTAGATATGAACTGAGGCAAAATCAATATTTGATATTTTGGAGTTCCGAATAAAATCAGACCCAAGTCTGGATGCCCAAAGCTCAGGATTGACAGTTGAACTTTTTGGATCATTTGGACCATAAAAACCTTCCAGACCCACAGTCAACAGATGTTTCTTGTCTATCAATTTGACAAAACTTGACATTTCGTCTATCCATCCCTGCAATTCTACCACAATTAAGTGTATACTTAAATATCGAAATATACCCTTTTCTATAAATTCTACCACAATTATAGTTGCTGCTATGTGACAAGAGGTTACTGCGAAAAATCCAGCAGACAATCTAAATTGCAGGCAAGTTAAGGCCTTCTTATGATAGATCGATAATTGGTCTAACCCACCACAGAGTAAAAAAGGCTAGAAATTGGATACAGAATCTTTATCAAACTCAGAAACCGTGTTAAAAAAATCGATACTGCTAGCATACTTTTTCCATTACTGTTGAAAGGGGATAAAGCACAGGTAAAGAACTTACTTGTAGAGTGTCACCAGAAGGATCAGACATGCAACGAGGTTCATTAATCAATTCCCAACCAAAAATGGTGGGGTCATTTCTATATTCAATGCCGGTGATACTATTCTTCCTTGTCAAGACAGTCTGCAAAAAATTAAAAAGAAACAATTAATTGATCTAAGACAGATTCAAGTGTTGCAGACATGCAAAAAATCATGGCTTCTACAGAAAAATAAATGTTAGATGTACAATTTAGAAGGTAAAGGAAGAGATCATTTTGATCCAGGGAAACAGGAGATACAAGCTTCATATGAAGTCATGAATCATGGCTATAGATGAAGCATCTGAAATAAGGTTATTTATTTGTTACATATATTAAAAAAATAAAACTTATGAATTTACAATTTTGTTCCTTGCTTCCTAAAAAGACTGCACCAGTGTATTGGTGGGAAATGGATCTCCTACAATTCGAAAAAGAACTGCACAATCTCACAATTCATTCTACATTTCTCTTACTTTATATATTATAATCATCAGATATTAAAATAAAGAAACGGCTGAGAACTCATGCAGTTTTTTTCAGAACTGAGGAGAATCTTAATCCAATTCTACCAAGGAGAACCTTTATAGGATGGAAAAATCAGTCAGTTAATTAGTAAACTGGTAGAAAAGCATTGTCACAAACCAATTATTCCAAAGCCTAATCTATGCTATGAAGACACGTGCATGTTTCATTAGTTTATGTTATATTATATCTCTAAACCCCTCGTGCAAGCTCTGTTTCTCTCTGTCGATTTGCTACCGTGTCATAAACCAATTAGTCAAAAGCTTAAACTATTACATGAGAACATATTTTATTACTTTAAAGTTTACATTTATGTTTCTAACAAGTTATTCTAACAACTTCTAAGTAAAATACTATTTTTCTTTGTTAATCAAACTACTGACTCAGAGAAATTCTATAAATGTTAATTTAACAAGAGTGGCAATAGTCACTCTCCTTTTTTATTCTAAAATGCAGGGGAAATGAAATGAAAAGAAAAGAAAAGAAAGATAGACATATAGACATGCCATACCTTGATGTAGTTCTTGAAATAAGTTCTGATAGAAGGATCAAAGAAGAAAGAATCGTTTGAGGAGCTTAAGCCTACCCCTTCTTGCCATGCCCATTTCACATACTGACTCTTCCCACCATATGCTTGCAAATTATTCACTAAGCTAAGAAGGACCCTAATTCCACGTTGCCTTGCTTCTGCTATCACATAATCCAAGGCCTGTCACCAATTACCCATCAATCCTCACCATCATTTTCATTCACAAATAAAACTACTACTAGTCACATAAACATAAGGAATTACCAACACAAAGCATTTTTATTTCATCAGGCATAAACAAAGGGCACATTCAACCATCATAACCTTTTAAGAGACTGTTTTTGATGTATGAAGCTTTGCAATTTGTAAAATAAGCATGCATTGCTTCTTTCAGAAACCTTTTAACAGTGTCATGTCCCAATGAACTATTTTTTGTCAAAAGTCAGAAACACCATTTTTGGGACAATTGCAGAATTGATTGGTTGATTAGGGATGGCAAAAGGGTAAAACAAAATTAGACGTATTTCACATTGAGTCATCTTCGCAATGAACATAATTTCAGCAGCATCAATGAAAAAAAAAACATTTCATTTGATTATGCTTTATACTAGCCACAGAAACACCACGCACCAGGAAAGAGAAATGGTATCCCCATTAACATAACGATAATATTCAGCTCTAAAGACAAAACTATGTCATGATTCGTTTCATATTTTACAGTTTGAACCAAAGCGAATCCCAGTTTTGCAAACACCGACATAGACAATCATAAACATTCAACACAATTTTCAGTAAGAAGGAACAGAAACAGAGAACGGCGCAAAGAAAAAGAGAAAACAAAAGCCCGAAATACGCAATTTCCCACAACAAAAACTCCACACTCGTACACGAAAAACCAAACAAAAATTGTGTCGGTATCCGAGGTGAAGGTAAAAAAAAGGCACATTCAAACACAATTATCAAAATTGTCTTAGCAACAAGTTACATAATTAAAAAACAAGGAGAACATAAACAATTACCTGAAAAGCTTGTTCATCAAAATGACCAGGGGAAGTTTGAAGGGCATTGTAGTCTCCATCGTTGAACGCCCAAGTACGACACACAGTGAGACCCATCTTAGCACCGGTTTTCATCATTTCTCGAACCTTGGATCTCGAATAAACATCCACCGACTGAACCATTAACCAGTAAGAGTTCCACCCGTTTACGTAAAACGCTTTTCCGTCCAACACAAACTGCGTCCCGTTTCTCTCCACAAAGCTCAATTCTGGTCCTTCCTCCAAAAAGCTGAACCTTATGCCCCCAAAAGACATGTAAACAAAAACCACAAACGACGCAAAACCCAGAATGGGGTAAAACAGGCTATTTCCAAACACCATTATCTGGTGGCGAAATTCAACCGATTGGGGAGGTTCCCGGGGTACCCTCTTGGCCCTTTGATCAAAGGGTCACCAATTCAGTGACACTTGATGAGGATTGCTGAACCTCACACCCCACTAGTTAGTTTGGTTGTTCTTCACACCCCAAATGGTTAAAATGTCTAGATCTCTCTGTATGAACTGACAACAGTGTGAATGGCTTGAAAGGTATTAACTTTAATGAGTTGCAAAAACAAAATTGAACCCAATGGGAATGCGCAAGGAAAATTTAGTGGGTTTTTAATTTGCCGTAATTTGGGGATTTATATAGGGTGAGCTGCGCATGAAATGATGAAATGTTATGGTTATGGTTGTGCTCCCAGTTCAACCCCATAGAAGGCAAGGAACTTGAAAGATAATCATCACATGTTTATCTTCGTTTGAAATATAGTCCAAGTTAAAAGCGATGATTGGGGTTGAAAATAAAGTAGAGTGTGAAGAACGGTGAAATGTTTTGCACCGAGTGAAGGAACCTAAGGACACTAGGTTATGGACCCAATCTTGATTCGGTATCAGTTACATCCAAATTAAGGAGAAGCTCCATGTTAATGTCACGTAATGCTCAAGCATTTACCATCTTAATCAATGCACTCCATAGAATGAATGAACTTAGCAGGCTAAAATACGAAAACAAAATAAAAATTCTCTCAACTCTCTCTTTCTTCCCTTCTTCCCCTGTTGTGTTTATTATAAGTTTATTTTAGTTCCAATTAAGTTTCAAGTTGATATAAATATGATTATTTTAAGTTGAGTTTTAATTAATTTTTTTAATTTAATTTTATTTTTTAATTATGTTATATGATTGTTATTTTATTTCAACGTCTAATCATATATATATATATATACATATATATATATATATATTTAAAATTTTGTAATTAATATAAAATAGTAATATGATAATGTTACATGTAACATGTTTTAATTTCATTAGCTTACCTATATGTTATATTATTCATTTCTAACTTTTCTTCAAAACTTTATTAGTTTTAATCGATTTCCTACTCCTTCTTACAACTAAACCTTTCTGATGTGGGTTCTTCTTCACAGGACTAACAAACACTAGTTTTTCAATCTTAATTGAGGTGTTTTTATGTCTTAGTATCAATACAAAGAACTAACTTAACACAAAGATTATTAATTATGCCTTAATTTCACCTATACTATCGATGAACTCAATTGTTTTCTATGTGAATTTTCATAAGAACCGGGTGTTAGAAATAGTTTAATATAATTTAAAAAATAAATAATTTAAATTAAAAAAGTTAATGTTACTCATGCTTTTATAGACTTTTAATTTATGGGTTAATATTTTTTATGACTAACAACTATATTCTTATTACTATTTACTTCTTTGTCTCCCTTTTCTACCTATAAATACCACCTAAGTGTATGGAGAAAGACACAATAACAGAAACAATAAACACTAGAGTTCTCTAAAAAATGTTCTTCTTTTCTATATTATCTTTAAGACAGTGGTGTTCATGAGGTTCGGAGATCCTTCGCTGCACTCGATCAATCTAACGGGTTGTTGTATCTTGGGAGAGAAACGCATATGATTTGAAACACATATGAGTGTGTATTTGTTTAGCCCTGTGCAGTAGGGGTGTTTTCTCTCTAAGGATAGCGCTATGCGTGCCTCAACCCAGGATATTTCTACTCCTTACCTTTTATCTTTTATTTATTATTGTTATTATAATTGTTGATCTCTGATTAAAATTCATTATTTTATATATTGTCTTAGTATTATTATTGATTTAATAATTATTATTATATTATTTCATATTCATATTATTATTAGTATTATTTGAGTAATCATTTTATAACATTCTTAGAGAGAAAAACTAAGTTCTTGTTATTTCTATTTTTGATTACTCATTTGTATTTGTTTCTAAAATTAAAAACAATATAGAACTGAAGACTGAAAACACATTTTATGAACTAATGTGTTTCTTATGGTTATAATTAAATCAGTTTCAACTAAGCCTAAAAATTGATGTGTATAATTATTTCTATTTCTATTGGTAACAATAATTGAAATTATGGATAAATGATATTCCTGTTCTTTGAATTTTTTTTTGTGATGTCTATAGTTAATGTTTTTGTTGTTATATTAATTCATGCTTCAATATTTTTCTATTCTTACCATTGATAAAGATGTTATATATCATGTTATATATTGAGAAATTTTGGTAAGAGACCATTCAAATTATAAAATTTTGAGGTGCAAAATTAATTAATTAAAGAAGTGATGATACATGTCTTTATAAATGAGTTTTTTGTGTGAAACTCATGGTATTATTCATTAAGTAACATCTTCATGTAGTGTATGGTGTTAATATAATGGTGCAACAAAAGAAAGAAAGAAATGCTTTGATATGGTAAATGTTATTCTACAAATTCTAGCTTGTGTAACATTATATTAATGAAATTTTATATCTTGCTTACCATATTTTGAACACAAAAGATTGAGATAAAACTTTTTATGAGTTATGAAAGAAAAAAGAACCACATTAAAAATATTTCAAAGTGTGGGGGTGTGTTGTAAAGGTTAATATACCTCTTAATGAGAGAAAAAAATCTTTGGTTATTTATTCTGATAAATTTCTTGAGATTATTGAATGATATATATTAATGTGAATTGGATATTGATTCTGGTGGCACAATATCAACTGCTGGTTATGGTTATGTTTTAACCTTGGATGAAGGTGTCCTATCATGGAATATGTTAAAAAGTTGTTGTCATGATCTATTATGCAAACATAAATTATTCATATTTCCAATACATCCTGACAATTAAATTGTTATATTTGAAGTTTCTAGTAAAAATGTCAATGAATAATTGACATATAATGATGAGAGACAAATGTATTAGAAACTTAATTACTCATGGTTATCTCTCTTGACTTTGTCAGGTCAAAAAGAAATATTGCAGATTTGTTTATCAAAAGGTTGATGCATCAACAACAAGTATTTGAGTCGTCGAGGAGAATGAGATTATAGCCCATAAATTAGTTGCAACAATAGACACACATCTCCACATGAATGGCGATCCCATGGAATGGAGTTCAATGGGTAACAACGAAATTGTTGTTGACTAAAATACACCAAATCATTTGATTAAATTTTATGTCTCATTCCTATGGCGAGGTGTACTACAAATTATGGCAATAATAAGGTTGAGGTATGTGCATTATTATGCTTATTTTATAAAATACCTCTTAATAAACCCAATGGTTGAGGTATGTGCATTATTTTATAAAATACCTCTTAATAAACCCAATGACAATTATTGTAGGGGTGTGAGTCACAAACCACCCTTTGAGAGTTTACCTAGTGAGTGTGATGGTGGGGCCGCCATTGTGAGACATGGGCAAGTCTCTAAGTGATACTCATGAAACAAGATACATGCACAAAGTCGTAACGTACATCCACCAGTTAGAATCTATAACGAACACCGATATTGTATGTGTTATTTACTAAAACCCGATCACATGGGATGTAGCTCAAGGCGATTAAGTCTCTGCATTTTCTCGAGTGGAAGTTTATAAGCACTAGGTGTAAGGGTCAGACCTGGAAGGTTCCTTACGCTGAACTACAATATTTTGTTTTAAAAGATAATATATTTTTTGTTTTATTTTATTTTTTAAATTATGTAGGGTATTGTTAGAAATAGTTTAATATAATTTAAAAAATAAATAATTTAAATTAAAAAACTTACTATTACTCATGTTTTTATAGACCTTTAATTTATGGGTTAATATTTTTTATGGCTAAGAGCTATATTCTTAATACTATTTACTTCTTTGTCTCCCTTTTCTACCTATAAATACCACCTAGGTGCATGGGGAAAGACACAATAACAGAAACAATAAACACTAGAGTTCTCTAAAAATTGTTCTTCTTTTCTATATTATCTTTAAGACAATGGTATTCATGAGGTTCGAAGATCCTTCGCTGCACTCGATCGATCTAACGGGTTGTTGTATCTTGGGAGAGAAACGCATATGATTTGAAACACATATGAGTGTGTATTTGTTTAGCCATGTGTAGTATGGGCCGTTTTCTCTTTAAGGATAGTGCTATGCGTGCCTCAACCTAGGATATTTCTACTCCTTACCTTTTATCTTTTATTTATTATTGTTATTATAATTGTTGATCTCTGATTAAAATTCATTGTTTTATATATTGTCTTAGTATTATTATTGATTTAATAATTATTATTATATTATTTCATATTTATATTATTATTAGTATTATTTGAGTAATCATTTTCTAACACCAAGCATAACAAGTCAGTATTTTTGTTTATTTTGAAATGAAATGGAATAAAAATGGATGAAGTGAATAAAGAAGGTGATTGAACTAAAAGGGTAGATATGTTGATCGACGAAAATGCAAAATAATAAGAATACTAAAGCAAAGTAACTTGTAGAAAATAAATAACGAAGAAAAGTAAATAAACTTATAACAAAAATTGTAACAATCAAAAGCCATTTTTTTTTCTGTTGGCGACATTTCAAAATGTATGAATTGTTCACAATTTACCATCTTGTAAAATAAATAAATAAAAAACTTATTTATATTTTATAACCCTTCCCCCGATAGTTATAAGATTTGAGTTTGAATTTGAATATAAATATTACAAGTAACTATACTAAAACTGTATTTTTAATGGTTTTGACGTTCATATGGCCTAAGCAGTTAGCCACCACTTAGTCCCTAAAGCGGCTAGTGCTTTGCTCTTTGATTTTGTCAACATATTTCCTTGATTCTACATTTCTTGTCAAGTGACTTCTGACATAGGACAAATATATGACTTCTAAAGAGTTACATGCCCATTTTATGATATCCATCTCATAAAAAGGTATTTGATAAAATTGTTGTTCTTAACTTACCTCGTCTCTATAGAATGTAATCCTCTTTGATTTACAACCAGAGGCTTTTAACGCACGAGACAACTCTCATATACCCTTAGAATGCACGTTTATCCTTCATTGATACCATCTTGTGAGGTTTTATGTACTATGAGCTTTTGTTCCTCAACATTTGCAAAGTTGGACTTTTGATCGGTCGACCAACATAAAATTTGACTCTCGATTATCCATGTGTAATTTACCTTATTAGCTTTCAGTATCATAGTGATTCTCGATCTCTCAAACTAACTCCTCGATTCTCACAACAATATAATAGTTATATAATATTTTTGTAAAAAAAATATAAAATAGAATTTATTTTATGATAGTTTTAAACCATAAAATGTTCTCAAACTAATTCCTCAATGCTCACAACAATATAATAGTTATATAATATTTTTGTAAAAGAATGAAAATTCGAATTTATTTTATGATAGTTTTAAACCATACTATCGTTTGTTAATACTCTATTTATACTTATACTTTTAAGTAGATGAATTAGTAGAGTGATATGGTACCATACAAGGGACGATAAATTATTCATGGACAATGTGTGTAATTCTAGATGAAAAATTAGTCTTGTAACCTAATGATATGGTAGAAAAAAAATTCACTCTACATTAAATTCACCTTTGTTTACTTTTGTTAAAAGTTTAAATTGCTCTAGTATTTCTTCTCATGTATCTTAGATGTAGATTCTTTTAAGTCTTATTTTATAGATTGAAAATATTTCAAAGGTAATTAATTATTGCAATAGAAACACTCAATTTACTAATTTGAAACAACTAAAGTTGAGCTTTTGGGACGCTGATGAGATCATGATATCAAATTCATAGTTATCTTTTTAAAAGTACATGATTGATATGACGAATTTTCTCCAATTTTCCTTTTTGGAATGACTCTCAAATATTCAATTTGAACACTGTTTAGCTTATTGCTTAAAAGGAAAAAGACAAGTATGAAGTAAAGTGTGCACAAAAAGCTTTCATAGTTATGAATAATTGGTTGAAAGTTTTGGAGTATATGCTAATACTGAAATGTTTTTTGAACCACTTATTTAAATATTTGACACTATGATTGTGTACCTAATCCCAAAAATACTTGTTAAAGTTTTGAATAATAATAATAATAATAATAATTAATTATTATTATTATTATTATTATCATCATATAAAGTATATTTCATAAAAAAATAAAATATGTATATGTAATTTGTTGAAAACAAAGAAGTAAAATTATAATCATCCGAATGTATATTGTTATTTTTAAAAACGAATAGGATAAATTAAAAATTATAAATCCTAACTTATGAGTCATATTTTACTCCTAACAATTATTAAATAAAAACTGGTAAACTAATATTTTTTGAAATGAGAAAAACTTTCAAATTTCAAATCAAAGTCTTGGTAGCTTAATATTCTTATTAAATAAGCTCCTTGACTAGCTTCTGAAATACCCAACTTTCATATCATATATGAAACTTTTGTAAATTAGAAGGAACAACTTTGCCTTTAAATCTTCATGAATATGTTTTCTTTGATGAAATAAACAAGAAAATTTGTATGTGTCATATATATATATATATATATATATATATATATATATATATATATATATATATATATATATATATTAATTATAGAAAGCAGTGAAAAAAACATGAAATAAAAATTGATGACATCACAAGAAACGTTAGAAATAAATATTATATAAAAAGGATAATTAGAAGCATATTTTAACTTGAAAATAAATCGAGTTTTATAGATTAAAAGAAATTAGTACATACAAATTCAATTAAGGGAAAAACCCAATTGACAGTAATTAATAGTTCTAAACATGGTTTAGTATCATTAACTTATAGATTATTGATAGTAACTTACATATTTGGATTAATGTCTTCAAGTTAGCATGTACCAAACCAAATCATAAAGATATAATAATTAATTATCAAAATAAGTTAGTAACTAGCATGATGAATCTGGTGATCTATCACTAAAAATAATAATAATAATAATATAATTTTATATTATATAAATGAATGCAAACTAAATTTAAAAATAATTATAAAATGTTCTTAGAATAAACAAGATGTTAATATAAGATAAATAATTAATATGATTTCAATCCCACATAAAACTCTTATTACATATTTGTATTTAATAAATTTTAAATTTAATTTAATTTTATAAAATTAATTTATAACGTAAAATTTGTATTTATTTATACATTGTAAATTAATTTCATTTATAATTGGTGTGAAACTACTCACACACATATCATTTTCATGCTATAACACACTGCAAACTAATCATATGATTTTATGCTAATCAAGTGTTAAAGACCAAATTGAGTACATAATCAAAATTCACACAAGTAAAAATTTATTAAAATATTGTGAACACATGAAAATTTTATACATATATTATTCATTTATTACATTAGAAATATATATATATATATATATATATATATATATATATATATATATATATATATATATATATATATATATATATATCATTTAACTTGAAGTTAAAAGCTTTGGAAATAAGTGAAATATAAATTGCTCTAAGCCTAACTCATAAATTTCATAAAATATTGAATGTGGGGTTCCACTTATGCATCACATTACATTTTCTAAGCTACATTCAATTCATTAATGTCTTTTCTTTCAACAACACGAATACACATACAAATAATTTTGTATTCATCAAAACAATAATCATTCAAATTTTTCTCTTACACATTTTCTTATCCTAGATTAATCATGGTTGTATACAGAACCAACCTTATATATATACACACACTTTTTTTATTAACATAGTAAAATTAAATAATTTTAAAATAAATTTGATTAATTCAACTAAATTTCAGTCAAAAGTGGAAAGTTTCATGAAATGTCATTCAACATCAAATCACATGTTAAACGTTGGGGTCATTATACTTTGGGTGTATGTAATAACTAAAATTATAATAAAGACTAAATAAAAATGATCTTAATAATAGATTAAACAATCTAATAATAATCTAACTTTTCACTACAATTCTTTTATATTTCATATTTTACTCAGTTTAGGAAGCAAATATATTAGTTAAAAACGTAATTTCGGTTGATCGTTTGTTGGTTAAATTTATTTTAATGCTTGTTTTCAAATAGATATATTTCTGAAATTTGGTTTATTATTATCTTCATTAGTGGCTTTTTGAAATTCTAGGATTAATTTTTAAATCCTTCCTTAATTAACTAACTCAAGACCTAATAAAATTTGTTAATTAGATCTATCTACGTGAAAATTTGGTAATTAGATTACTTGTCATGTTTGTTATTTTCCTTTCAATCTTTTATTTATTTTTTCTTCTCTTTAAATGAGTTGGAATTTATAGTTTTCCTTTGAAAATGGAATGTTGGTCTTATAACTCGAAAATTTAGGAGTAGACTGCGGAGTGTTGTCTAACTCGTTGTATATTTTGTCTCGTTGACTTATGGTGAAATTCACTTCTATTTATTCCTTCAAATATAATATCTCTTGGCCAATTGATTAACTATTTATAAAATACCTTAAATTTAATAATATAAAATTATATAATTTAAGTGATCAGATTAATTTAATAAATTTTAAATTTTTTAATATATATGCGTTTAGGTAGTGTAAGATCTCAATTGTGTTGGATATGTCTTTTTCGAGTCTAGATTCTTTATTGGTTTTTTTGGTGTTGTTCTATGCTGAGCATTAAAAATATATTGTCTTAGTATTTTAAATATCTTTTTAATATATTTTAAAACATCAAAATTAGTAGTAATCGGTGTATTATGAAGACACAGTAGAGGAACATCATAAAAATACATAGTAGAAAATCCAAATTCTGTCTTTTTCACAGAATAATCAAAGGAAAAAAATATGAACAAGAAAAATTTGAAAGTCCATGTTATTATTAATGTTTTTATTTATTTTCACACGAATTCTCCAAGTTTCCCATTAAAGGATTTTATTTTCCTGAAGTGTGTCATTTAATCAGGAGAAAAAATAATTTAGGGTTTGGTATCTTTCAAACTAGGCATTGACCAACTTAGGGACATAAGGGAAGAAAAAATTAAAGAGAAAAATAGGAAACGAACTTTGGTTTGCTTATTATTTCAACAATTTCCCCATCTAGTGCATAGAAACAGAAGAGATAATATTTTTCTTACAAAGTTTTAAAAAATAAACAGTGGTTTGAAAATAATAATAATAATTTTATAATAAAAAATATCAGAGAGAAAATTCACATTTTCTAAGTTAAATACATATATTTTAATTTGGATGTATTTTTATACAATCTAATTTTATATTTGGTTTCATTCATATTTCTTAATTTATTTGATTTTTGAAGATTGACGCACTAGCCACATTCCAGTGTCAAACTCTGTTTAGTTCATTGGTTTCCATTTTAATGGTGAAAGCTTAAAATTCACAAAAGTGAGAATCGGGTGATAAACTAAGAAGACATTGTTGAATTTGAGACAATGAAAAAGACATAAGGCTTGTAAAATGAATTAAATTGATGATGAATAGATTAACCTCAGCATTAAAGATTGTTTAGCAAGTAACCACGATTTAACCTAATCTACTTCTCACTTACTCTAATCTAAACCAATGCTAAAAATAGAGATGAAGAACACACTTTCCCGCATTCTGCAAACCCCCCGCATACCCGAATCAAACACCAAACTCACCCACTTGAGTTAACTCTTACTCCTTTTGTCCTTTTGTTTTCTGAAAAATCTTTATAAAACTGATTTATAAAGAGAGATTTGGATCATCGAAATGTTGTATTAGTATAAGTTTTTAGATGGTTCAAATATTATTATTTTAAAAAATAAATTTAAAGTTTAACTCAATTCTATAAATTTATAAGATACGTTCTTGTCAAATATATAAATACCCAGGAGAATACAATATATTCAGGTCAAGGAGTATTTAGATTACACGTGTCCACTAATCTTTTATCTTCTGTATTATCCATTGTCGAAGTGTCCTCTCCTGGTTCGTGAGGTGATCTGGGTGGGGAGTCTGCAAAGTCACTCTGACGCTCAAGTCAGATATATGATATAAAACAGTGATAACAAGAGTAATGAACAGTGTTTTTTACCTCGTGAGCAGTGCCTTATATACTACCTGAATGGGTCTGACTTCGTGGGCCTAGGGTTTGTGATGTCCACTAGCTTTAGAACCTTCCTAACTAATGTTTATTATTCTAAATCCTTTTCTTATCTATTAATTTTACCAACGAGGATATGTATTTCCAACCACCTGTCATTGTACTTACATGGAGAAGTGTTATTCCTTTTATGGTCGTAGATACTTCGGTCCTGGCATATGATGTGTGGTGTCGAGGTTTCCTCTCCCCTTTTTATTTAGACGTTAGGTTCCTTTTGATTCTCGTTCACACCACGTTTCTTGAACCGAAGCATCTTTAACTTTTTGATTTGAGATATACTCCATGGTCCGGGGTTCGAGGTGTCTCCTCCTATCCACCACGTATAAGATACAATTTATATCCATTTATATACAATAAATTTGATTTATTTATGATAAGTATGAAATTTCCTATATATATCTCTTTTGAATATAGGCCATATATGTCTTTTGAATATAGGCTCGTATTTATGAACTTTTTATGTTAATGAATCTATATATTAGTGACTCAATTTGTCTCAATACCAAATTATCACTGGATTAAGTAATTAGTTGTGTAATATGAATTGGTTATCTTATCTGAATAATGTTAAACATAATGCATAACAGTAACATACTCTCTTTTTTATTATACTTTGAAAATTGTTTAAACATGAAATGCATTTTTAATGGATACAAGTATATGCAAATGTTACCATGTGTAACTTATTTCCAACAAAAAAAAGGCAGACATGTGATGATATTTAGCTGAATCTAAAATTAAAGGAGAAAAGTACAAGTGAGCAAAAAAAATCAGATTTTAAAATTTATGTAATGAATTTGACTTTTGTCAAACAAACTAGAAAAAGAAAAAAGGGAAACCATCAAACTCAACAGTAACTCTAGATTCACATTGAGAAAGGAAAATACACATGTAGTTATAATTAGTAATATAGAGTTATTCTATTAACATTTTATTTCTTAACATTAACATAGAGAGTTATAAATGAATAAATAAAAGAAACAAGGAGAACAAATAAACATTATCATCGAGTATTATCTATTTTGGAGGGTAAAACTTCATGATTTTATTTTTTTAAAAGACGTTTCAGATATTGAAAAGAAAAAAAAGTATTTAAACCTTCTTTGATTTTAAAAAAGTAAAATTACATTAAAAAAATTAAAAAATTAAAAAATTATTAAATTTCATGAGCATGCATGGTCCCACGCGCTTGGAGAAAGAGTGAGTTGCACTGTATATTTTGTTTTGGGCATACGGAATAAAGCGCACGTCGTTTATTCCTTTGGCGTTTTGTTTGTCCACTCTTTTTCACTCCATTCTGGCTTTCTTCTTTTTTGCTAAACGACACTCAAAGTAATGACATCAAAACCTGTGTGCTCTATACACTAAAACAAAGGGTAAAATACTCCAAATGTACTACGAGTAACCTTTTTTTAAATATATATATATATATAAGTTTTGATTTATTTAATTATGAAATTAGGGATGTGTTTGACATTTGTGGGGTAGAGGAGAAGTTTATTAGGAAGAACAGGGTAATTAAGTTCAGGGAAGGGTATTAGTAACTTAGGATGGGTATATTGAAATCCGAAATGGGCTTACTTTTGGGCTTTAGTAAAAATGAAAGGAGAACAAGGGTTTAGTTTAGTGTGTGAAGGGGTGCAAATAGAAAATCTGATTTTACTCTCTCCTTCCTTTACCAAAAACACCATCACTCTCTTAATTCCCCACTCTTTCTTCTTTATGCTTTTCTCCTAGGAGCTTCTTGAGAAAACGGACTACAAGCTACTAAAAGAACATAACACCGTTTTGAGATTGAAGCTTTGGGTAATCTCTTTCACAATTTTTTTCACTCAAAATATATCATGCATGAATTAGGGTTTGAAATGGTAGAGATATTTGAATTATATTGTAATCTTGGAATGGTTAAAGCTAATGTCTTTTGTTAGATGAAGTAAGTGTTGATGTAAATGTGGATCTTTACATCTAATGTCTTAGCACCATAAAATTTATACAATAATTACAAAATTGTCATCACACACTTTTTATGTCATGTTCTTTGGCATCCAATGTAAAAATAATTATTTAATTTCTTACTTTTTCGCTTGTGATATTTCTTATTTTAGAAAATGTTTATGCATCTAAAATCTTCAAAATTTTCATACTCATTTTTTCTCACTTAACATAAATGAAGAAGGGTCTTCAAGATCAAAAGAGAGGTTCATTATCACAACCTTTGGGAGAGAAAATAAAAGAGAGAAACTTCAGTAAAATTACAATTCCAGCTTCGATTTTAGTTGGATTGAGCTAAAACTTTAACAAATTTGCAACATACAATTCTTCATTTTGATCGGTGAAACAGTTAATTGAAGGCTTGTGGTGAGAGAAATCAATTTCACACTATTGCTTTATTTTAGGTTTTTCTTGTCAAATTTGGAAGTGTTAATACTTTGATATACTGGCTAGTTGTAGATAGGGATGACAACGGGTCGAGTCGGGCACGGATAGTGCCTACCCGCAACCCGACCCCCAAAAAAAAAATCTGCCCGCTACCCGTCCATTTACCCGTCGGGTATCCACTTAAAAAATATCCGCGAATATTTTTAAAACCTGCGGGTACCCGTAGATACCCGATACCCACAAATATTTAAAAAAAATATATTTTATAAATTTTTAATATAAAATTATATAAATAAAATATAAATTAAATTAAATTTTAATTATAATACCCGCGGGTAGTAACTATCCACCGTGGATTTTATCCGCAGATATCTGCAGGTGCGAATATTTTTGTCATCCCTAGTTGTAGACATTATTTGTGTTTATTTATATGACTCTCTTGTATCCATATTTGATCTTAATAGAACTTGATTGACTGACTTGCACGACCCTACAGGTTTACTTCTCACATTGAGAGAGTTTTTCGACATTAAGTTAATTTTTGTGATTATTGATGTTTTTTTTATTCCTCATAGATCCTTGCATGTTTGAGAGAACTATTTCAATTGCATATTTTGGTATGTTAATTATTGTGTTGTTGTTTCTCCTATCAGACTAATATTAAAGCTCCTTGGTTTGGGACTATATTTACTAGCTTGAATGATGGAAACAAATACAAAAAAGGATGTTGGTTGCTTTGAATAGCACAAATTATCATATATGGAAGAACAATATAAATACTAGTTGTGTGTAAAGAAATTGCATTTTACAGTCTTTATTATTCAAAAGTCAGATTCTATATCTGATGAAAAATGGGATTTTGAGCACTAACAAGTATGTGATTTTTGTTTAACAATATTTTTAATCACACAACCAATGAGACACATGCTCGAACTTCGTGGGAGAAGATCAAGTTCTTGTACGCTTCTAAGTCACATTATAATGAATTTTATTGAATTGCTTAATGAATTTGAGGTACATGGAGAGTTCTTCCATTTCATATCACTTGAATGAGTTTCTAGGGCTCTTACATCAACTATCACGAATGAGTATCACTTTGATAATTAAGTTTTAGGACTATGACTACATAATACTTTACTTGAGTTTTGAGAGATATTTTGGATTTTAATTACAAACCCAACCCTTAGTGGCATTGTTTCTTTCCAATGACAAATGGTTCTTCATACCAATTTGAGATGCTTGTCACAAAAAAATACATGTTTTAGAAAAAAAAAGGTAGTAGAGAGAAGAGTAAGAGTAAGTCTAAGTCAAGATACAAGATTGTAAAGTGTCATTATTGTAATAAAGTTGGAATATCCAAAGAAATTGTACTCAATGAAAAAAGGAGAACAAAAGCATGGAGGACAAACAAAAAGAAAAGGATCATGGTAAGTTATTACTTTAATGTATCGAATGTATCTAAGAACTTAATAACCCTGCGACTTAATTTGATTCTTTTATCCATATTAGATCTTTGTAGATTTTGATTGATCGACTTCTATATGTGAATTTTTATTTTTATTTTTGACAATATTTTTCCATATTAACAATATTAGTGTTCTCTCTTATTATTTTACTTTTTTTGTACGTGAATTATTATTTTTCTTTCCGACAATGTTTTTCCAAAGTATTGGTGTTCTCTCTCATTATTTTACTAGTTTTTATTGAGAGAATTATTCTTGCAACATACTTTAATACTTTTAGGTATTATATTGTTGTTTCTCCTATCAAAATATACATTCATTTGATATTTTAACGACACACTAATTGCGTTACAATAATAATAATTCAACTTAATTAAGTATTAAACGCCACTTTTTGTATGTATGGTTAAGTATCACCTAGCACCTCAAGCTACCATGACACATTCTTCAAAAGACTTTGACAAAGAATAATCTTTAGCCTAAAAACTTCACATCCGTTAGTTCTTTATGTGAGATTCTTATTTTGCATATAAATTAAAATATAATTTATTTAATTGAGTGTAATATAATTAATTTACGAAAATGTGAGTTTGCTAAATTTCAATATTTTAATAGAAAATAATTACTTAATGATAACATTATATGCTAATAGTCATAACACCTCATAATTATTGTTAACATCTTTAAAAATAAACTTCTTTTAAAAATATTGTGCAAATAAAAATAAAATATTAGGATGAAAATAAATAAAGTTTAAAAACTTGTTAATGGTTAATAATTAGATAGAGGAATGATATGTTTATTTTTATCTTGTCATGTTGACTAATTTTACATTAATATTCTTAGTAACTTGAAATGTCGGTGGAAAATGTAGATGAAAGAGAGAACTGTGATCATTGGTGTCTCAATATTATTGGTGATGGTTGTAGTTGTGGCCATTATAGTTGATGCTAACATTAAATAGAATGATTTGGATGATGATAAGAACAATCTGTCCAAATCTAAAGGCAAAAAGTATAAATTATGTTTTAAAATATTTTATATCGAATAATCTATACATTTATTTTAGGTTATATAATTTAAAATTATATTTTAGATCATACAATTCAAAATATATTTTAAAATTTAAAAATATATTTAAAAGTTCACAATTTAGAGATTTATTTTGAATTTTGTAATTCTAATATACTTCTGCAATCTAAAAATTTGAAATAATTTTAATCTGAAACGTATTTTGAATTGTATAATCAAATTCTAATATGTTTTCATACTCTCGAATCCAAAAATCTGTAGCATAAATAGTTTCATAATAAGGATTAGAAATAACAGGAATACGACCAAAACTTATCAAATTGCCTTCAACATCACCATTAAAAGAATTGTTGATAAACTAAAAAGCAAACTAACCTTTTGCATGAAATTTGTTTAAGTATGCAAAATGTTTTCTGATGAATATTTTTCTTATTTTTTAAAGATAAATAAATTATTATGTTATTTAGAAGACCCATTTTTACAGATTTTTAAGGACAAAAAATTGTGATAAATTGAGAGGCTATAATAAGTCTAAATGTTTGTGTAATTTATTTATCTTTTATTGAAACTAATTCCCTTAAAGGAAAAGTCAACAAACACTTTTTTTAGTGGTTAGTTTACTCTTTACTTGTGTTCGGTGTTTATTTTTATTAAATAGGTTAATCATCTATAACACTATATAAAAAGAAATTTTCTCTTTTGTGTCCATAATTTAAAATTTCAATTTTATTCTTTAAAATATAATTATTTATTAAATTTTTTAAAATTAACTATTATTTTTACAATTTTTTTTATCAAATCGTCTATCGCTGCTTCTTCTCTTTTTTCCTATTTATCAACCATTATTCTCTCATCTTTTCTAATATATTCAATTTTGTTTTTAATAAATATAATTTTATTTTATATATTAATTTAATAACAATGTAATATCATCACCTACTAATATAATATCATACATATATAAAAATACGTACGCACATGCACTATAGCACCTATGTTTACGCTAGTTTTTATAAGTCAAATAAATTTCCAAATAAAATACTCACATGAATGCATTGAATTTAGTTTACTTTGATGCTCAATTTTTATTTGTTTTTAATAATTTTAATAGTTCAATAACTAAATAAAAAAATAAATAAATTATAAGGTGAGAAGCAATACACAAATCAAACATCTCAAAACTCCTAAAATATAAGCTACAAAATTTTTTTTTTAACATGAATAAGTACCATAGAAGTTTGATTGTAAAATTATAAAGTTACTAAATAAATTTAAGATAGTTACTTTTAAACTCCGTCATTTGATGTCAAAATCCTTCTCACAAGCTATAAAGAAACAAGTGGGTTTTTTCTTTTCCCTTTTGGAGTAAATTTTTGAAAAATTATGAAAATGAAATTTAAAATGTTACAAAATATAGATATTTGCAATTCTCGTGTTTGAGAAACAATTCAATATTCGTTTGTCAATAAATTTTGAAAGAACAACAAAACATAAAATGCTTACCAAAAAGAAAAAAAGATACATATGTTTAACAATGAACCGGACTTTGAATGACTGTAAAACCTTTAAGCATAAAACAGCTGTCTTTTGAAAATAATGTCAAAGTGAGGAAAAATGTTTGAATTCTATGAATATTAGAACAGCCAAAATAAGGTGAAAAACACAATCAAGAGAAAAACTTATCAATCTGCTAAATTCAATCTTTACTTGAGGAACCAATAGTCTTGTGATGATGACACCTCAACCTCTGAAGACATCATTCATTCTTTTGTTTTGGTTGTGTTCTTTCTATCCTTTTGCAATACAAAATAACATCTCAAATTGCCTTTTCTATAACACTTTCCAGCTACATACAGAACCAACCGTATCATACGATTGACTTCTCCCATATTGTACTACTAAACTAGAATTCTTTACCTATTCCTACGTATTATTCCTACGTATGAATTTGAATTCTCAGATGGATTATTTATAAGAAAAAATATGAATTTGAATTTACTATTGGATTGTTCCTACAGAAAAATGATAAATTAAGATTCTCTACTGAATTTCTCTATTTTGTTCTCTGTTTTATATTCAAAACATATTGATAAACATTGATTTTGATGCTTTAAAAAAAAATTAACTACTATTTATGTATTTTGAAGACTAAACAGTGTACAGTACAACAAAATCTATTAGAAAATCTGAACTAAAAAATATACTATAAAGGTAAATGAAGGAGGCACATTTTCTTCCAACTGAATTGAAAATGATAATGTCATAATATATTTCAGCTGGCGCATTCTCCCAGATATATTTCAGAAAGTAGAGCAGAAACAGCTAAAATCAATCATGGAAATTTAAAAGGCCTACGCAAGCAAAGCTGCTCAATGATCCCTTCTTCAATTGGTTTCTTTACTGGAGAAACCTTTATTTCATACAGCTTTGGCCACAGTTTTCCAGTCACTGCAAGCAAAGACGTGTTACATAACTTTATTTGAGTTGTAAATGGAAAAAAGGGAAGAGGCAAAAACATTAACTTTCATTGATTGATGCATACTAGACAACTCTTACCATTTGACCTATTAAAATAAGCACAAATATAAAATGGTAAATTATTTATTTAAATTTAATGGAGAAGATATTGTCATTAAAAAATCTAAAGGAAAAAAAATACACAATGTAATGAACAAATAATGTATCTATAATTAGATATAAAATGCCGAGATAAAAACATAAGAGTGTTGAGAGTCATATCACAATACGAAATTCGATATTCTTATTACTTTGGAATGAGTATTTTATATTAATTTTAGCATAAAAACTTGTCATCTTCTAAGTGGTTTAGATAACACTTTATAAAATATATCACTTTTAACTAGGATAAATAGTTATAGTTCAGTTTTAGTTCTTCTAAAAATTGTATTCATTCTTAGTTCCTCTAATTTTGAAATATCATTTTTAGTCCTTTAAGTAGTTTACATTACACTTTATATAGGAGAAAAAAAATATTTAGATAAATTTTGGAAAACTAAAACTGTTGCATTTCAAAATAAGAAGGAAAAAAGAGACGAGAATTTAGAAGGACTAAATCTGAACTTTAAATATTTTAGAGAAACAAAGAATATATTATACCCTTTCAACTAATAACAAAAAGAATGTGTGTGAAAACAGACAAGAAATTAGAGGGATTAAAACCCTTTCAGCTGATAACAAAATATGTGAATTTAAAAACGTGTAGTTAGCATCTCTGAGTTAATAAAAGATAACTACAAAACCATGGTTTGAGCCTTTTCTAGTTGAAATCCAAACACACAACTAACAGGTGTTTTACGGTAAAATCACTTCCTTTGCATCATATGCATGCCTGATAGTACTAATATTTAAAAAGAAAAAAAAAAGTTTCATTTGGGTTGAAATGGAAATAATATGCAGGAATGACAAATTTCAAATTGATAATTTAATTAATAAGACCAGAACTTACCAAAAATACGTTTTTGTTCACCGTCCCATGCTATCCCATTCAAAACATCAATATTCTAAAATATAAAAGATAACATTAGTGCAACAGCTACTTCTAATGGCTATAATCCCGAAAGAGAAATTAAAGAAGATTAGCAGTTTAAAGAGGGTTTTTTTTTTTCTGTTCTTAAATCATAGCTGAGGTATAAAAATGTCACATATATATGCACTGAATAACAGGACAAAAATATTATCTCCTGATATCAAAAGGTACAGGCTCCTTACATTATTTCCAGCTTCAATAAGTCCTTTCCTGCACATGATATAGACTAAATGTAACTTCATGCAAGTGGACAAAGATACTAGAGTACACTATCAGTTTGCTTCTCAAAAAGATTATTAATCAATGGCCCTCGGATAAAAACTTTGGCATCAAAATAATGCAAAAGTTAACCAATTAGTAGCACCAATTTGATGTCATGAAATGAAGTATCATTGAGAATCAATTTGACGTCAACTAATCTTTGAGAACCACCTTCGGATTTAATTCACAAATTATATTATTAACATAGACAATAGCACTAAGAAATTATTTTTCAACTGAGAAAGAAAAAGACACCTTAAATTTTGGAGAAGAACCCATCCAAGAACACTGCCATCATTGGGAGAGATTCTCGCAATGCAGTCAGTCTACACAAAAAAGAAGTGTCAACTTCAAACCATTAGGCCTAACATATAATCTTGGGCCATAGACATCTTGATGGATTACACAAAGATATACCATAAAAACATTTGCCCAAATTTCACCATTAATGTATTCCAATTCATTGAGATTGTGTACTTCATGACTCTTATAGTGGACAACTTGTTTTGAAAAAGCTACAACAAAGAGGGCAATGTAAGTTCCATGAAAATGCATAGCAAACAAAAAGTATTGTCAAGTTTGAAAGATGAACAAAAAACAGTTTGAGAAAGGGGCTATGCACTTAATTGGTGAAAGGAAAGGAATATAACTTTATTGAACGGACAAACCTTTAAACGTTTGAGGATCAATTTGATACAATGTTGAACTGCCATCACTTCCAAACAAGACTTTTTCATCAGTTGCCAGACCCCAACCATCCTTCATATCATGATTAAATGTCCCTATCTACAGAAATTGTAAAAATATGCTATTTTAATCTGGCTAGCTATGTTAACAGGAAATTTGGGGCATTCGTCCATCACTGATGGTAGCATCTCAGGAAAAAATTTGAAACAACAAAAACAAGATTGATATTCACAACACCAACTCAGTATAATACTGTTTAGATTAAACCCAACCAGCTTGTATGACATTTGACTTTTTAACGATACTTACCCACCAAGTTATAACATACATGTCTACCTCAGATATAGTAAGCTAAAATCACTTCTATAACCATGCAATCACATACATTACTTCTAGCATAAATGTTAATAAAATTTCACATTGTAGCTGCCAAGAAGCAAATCAGTTTAAGATAGATACACTTAAAATGGAAATGGTATGTGAGGTTATACAGTATAAACTTTCAGGCGAAATATTTATAAAGTAATGCAGAATAAAAAAAAATGATTGCAAATCTCCTATAGTTTGATAATGCAGTCATTTTCTTCCAGAGTCTAGTAGAATAAAAACAGAGAATGATTCAGACAAGCAGACCAAGACAAAGGATTACAAGAGGGGGAAGGTGAAGCAACAAACTTTGCTTAAAGTTTTTGGGTCGTAAATGAAACCAGCTTTCTGCAACCAAGTTACTTGGAACAGCCTACAAAAAGTGCAACAAATAAATAAATTACAATCAATCCAAACACCAAATGTCAGAGTGAATATAACTTAATGTCTTAACCACAACCAAAAAAATAAAATTTTGTTAAGATATAATCGAAGTAAACATCCTCTACGACATCCAGAAGCAATGAGAAAAATTGCAACGTAGCAGAAATAAGAAAACTTGGTAGTCACTATGCAGTTTTCATGTCTATCACAAAAATACATGGCGCTTAAGAAGCATCACAAAGTCCTATCTTTAAAGGAAACCACGAGACAATATTATATTCAAGAAACACTTCATAAAATATGCGGACATTTTCCCCCTCTTCTTTTCCACCTCCTATAACTCATTGGCAACAGAATCATTATAAATGTGTATATACATACATACATACATATATATATATATATATATGTATATATATATATATATACATATATATATATATACATATATATATATATATATATATATATAAATAATATAA
>Ga0214543_1000500_pt1 | contig 66079 bp, 35 predicted proteins | sample CNSS2metaG_FD_160094 | JGI IMG/M metagenome (GOLD analysis project Ga0214543, IMG submission 160094) | Root nodule microbial communities from cowpea collected in UCLA plant growth center, Los Angeles, California, USA - CNSS2 | ecosystem: Host-associated > Plants > Roots > Nodule | place: USA... | reverse complement strand
CGTTTTATTTCAAAGGATTGGAATAAAAGTTGCCGCATCTTTCAGATATACAATGATGCATACATATATACCTCTCTATAAACATTAGCAGCGGTAGTTGTAAAAGGAATATCCATGTTGGAGTGAAAAATCCTAAGTAAATTCATAATTTATGGTTTTAAATTGGTCAAATTGAGTCGAGTTTGAGCAAACAATTATTCAAATTATAATAAAGAAAACTTGAAATTAGTTGAGTTGAGATAGATTCTTCATTTTATTAAGAAAAAATATGTTTTATTGTAAAGTAAGTTGAGTTTATAATTTGAGGGTGAAAAATATTTTCAAAAACATAATTTCTTACTTTGGTTCTAAAAGATATATAAATTTGTATTCGTGAAATTTAGAATATAAAACTCTCTTTCGTTTATTACATGGGAATAAGATGACATAAACACTTGATTTAATTTCAATAAAAATCACCATTTATTACCAAATTATTGCCATTCAACAATGAAATCGATCTCCCAATATCATCAATATTTTAGACGTTTTAACAAGTATAAGAACTAAGGAAAAACATGTATATTCAATCAAATATCAAAACAGTAAAACAAAATGCTACTAAATTAAAATAAAAACAGAGTTTAGAGAAAAAAACGAGATCTAGGAGTAAGGAAATTACGAAATTTAGAAAATACAATACAGTGACGATTTAAGATGAGAAAGTAAACTTTAGACAATAAATGAGATTTAAAGTGAAAAAGTTGTATAAAATATATTTATTTGTTGGTATCAAAACCAAGGTTAAGAACTAAATGAATTATTTTAAATTTTAGAAGGGTGAAATTTTTTTTTTACAGAAATTAAAATTTTCATAAAGATTGAAAACAACAATTTAAATTCTATAAAAATGATAAATAAAATTATTTTAATATAGGAACTTTTTAGACAACTATATTTCAACATAAACACATTGATTCCATCAAAATTATTAATAGGAAGAAAAAGTAATTAATCTATACCAATTTATAAATTAAAAATAATTAATATCTAAAATATTTTTTATTATAAATAAAAGATTATTATTTGTTTGTGAATTAAAATTTAATTGATCTCTAAAAATAACCATCAAATTTTAACTATTAAGGAATTTGTTTCTTAAATTATTATCGTTATTATTTCATAATTTTGGTCTACTTAAGTTAAACCTGAATTCAATTTACAAAACTCGTCCCACCCATGCATAATTCTGAAGAGATTTTGATGAGATTTAGTAAAATCTCAGTTTAATCGATTTTGAATTAAATCGAATGATGAGATTATTTGACCATGTAAACTCTTATATAATATAAAGCAATTAAATAATCATATTCATACACTTATACAATTCTGTCATTGAAGATGATAACAAGACACTTTCTTTTTTCCATTAAAAGTTTGACAGCAAATTAGTCATCAAATAAAGAAAAATACTATTTAAACAAAACGGTCTCCAGATAAAAAAGAAACTAAATCTGAATGACAGTGTAGCAACTAGGATAAAAAAAAAAGGAAACAGTTGGAAAAATGGAGTTGTGTTTGTCATTTTACAGTTTGTCATTTTTACCAAGAGTTGTTGCAAATCTGGATTTTAAAACAAAGTATCTTTCTTTGATAATAAATATAGATTCGCCGCAACCCATTTGAATATCCGATAGAAGGGGCATATCAAAATCACTTCTTTTTTTTTTCCTTGATTTTGTCTGCAGCAAATTCCAAAGAGAAAAAAGGGTGTGCGTGTAGTGGCTAATGGGGACTTATAGAGCTGATGAGGATTACGATTACCTATTCAAGGTTGTGCTGATTGGGGACTCTGGCGTGGGAAAATCCAACATTTTGTCGAGGTTCACCAAGAATGAATTCTGCGTTTTATCGAAGTCCACCATTGGGGTTGAGTTTGCAACCAGAAGCATAACGGTGGATGATAAGGTTGTCAAAGCTCAGATTTGGGACACTGCTGGCCAGGAAAGGTGAACTTCAACTTTTATCATTGTAATTAGAAACATGATGAACAGTTAGACATAGCAAGAACCTAATTTTGAATTCGAGATGAGTAAAGATTATGATAAAATTTTGGTTTACTCAGGTACCGATCGATCACGAGTGCATATTATCGAGGAGCTGTTGGTGCTTTGTTGGTATATGATGTTACACGGCATGTTACATTTGAGAATGTGGCGAGATGGTTCAGGGAGCTGAGAGATCACACGGATAACAAAATTGTTGTGATGGTTGTTGGGAACAAAGCAGACTTGCACCATCTGCGAGCAGTTTCCGTGGAAGATGCTAAAACTTTTGCAGAACAGGAAAGAACTTTTTTCATGGAAACCTCTGCCCTTGACTCCACCAACGTTGAAAATGCCTTCACAGAACTGCTCACACAGATCTACAATGTTGTGAGCACCAAGACCCTTGAAATCGGTGACGATCCAGCCGCATTACCAAAAGGACGGACCATAAAGGTTGGCTCTCGTTATGATGTATCAGATGAGAAGCAGAATGGATGCTGTTCTGCTTGACCATGCACCAAACACCTATCTATTTTTTACTTCAACCCTATGTTCTGTTCATATCCTATGTAGAGTTCAGCCATAAAACATGAAAATGGCTGTCCGGAGAAAATTACAATCTCAACTTTCAGATATGTTCATAGATTTCAAATGTTAAGAAATATTTTGGTTGTTGTTTCATCAAGGTATTATCTTATCTATTTTCAGATTTATCGGATTTTTTCATTCCATGACCTGCAGATTCATGCTTTCCAAATTCATTTTTACATGTTCTCAAAGTTAATTCTGATTTTTTTCAAGGCTTTTGCTTCATGCACTCCCTGAAATCAAAATGACATCCGAATTTCATGTGCTTGAAACTTTTCGAAACAAACTTTCTGAAATTTTTGAAATAACATTTCTAAAATAAGATTTTTGACACATGCATTCCAAAATAAAATTTCTGAAACAAATTTTTTTAGAACGTATATATAATATATTTGAGAACAAGTTTTTCGGAACCCTAAACCCTAATTGAAATATGATTCAAAAAGAGATTTTAGGATTAAGTTTTTTTTTTTTTTTTCATTTTCTCTCCTCCTTGTGCAACGTTCTTCCTCTCTTTTTCCTCTGCACTAGGGACAGGGAAAATGATGGAAACGGTAACAGCGACCGCAGCAACATGGTACAATAGTGAAGGGTGTTTCAGTCCTTTTATGTTATTGAGGAGGTGCAATTAGTAATTGTGAGGGTGCAAGAAGCTATTGCCATTTTCCAATTTGCACATTATTTCTTCAAAACTGAGTTGAGCTTGATTTTTTAGGTTACAAGGCTCGCAAGAAGGTCATTTCTTCCTGCGCCTCCATAATTTCAATTTGCAACCCCTTCAATTTTTGTATTTTAGAATACAAAACAAAAAAATACATACATAATCTGGAATTCAAATGTGTTCTAAATTGAACAACATATAATAAGTAAAAAAAAAAATCAATAAACCTATTTCTTTAGGCTTTTAGGTTGAAAGTAGTATTTTAATTTCTTATATGGATTGTTCACAACTCCTTCACGTCAAATCTCTCCTCGACAAAACATCAGAGTAACATAATCGGCCATAAATTTCAAGTCGGGATGAAGCATTGAATATGCACAATCTTTTTCCTCACATTAATTACATAGCTAAAGCATTTCAATATACATAATCTTTTGCCTTATATCCATATCAAAACAGGGACAAAAACTATTTCAAGAGAAGCAAAATAAGAGACTTGATTATAAACATCAAACTTCCTTATTAGACCATTGGAAGCAAGGTGCATGGCATTGTTAACTAAAAGCCGTTCATGTGTGGCTTGATTCCAGTGGTTGGTGCCTGCAGTTGGATGTTTTCATGAACAAATAAAGGATGTGATATTGGGCAAGATGTCAACAAATTTGTTTTATGAATGCAAAGAGCAGCTAATCTAACGAACATGAAAGCAAGGAGGCGAAACCCAAATTTTCCCTGCATTACCGACTCATCAGTCTGAATTTTTATTCACTGTATTTCAGGCTTCTAACTGAACAACTATTTTCAATTCGAACATTTGGTTAAAATGGGACACGCCTAGTACGGTGAAGAAGACTTTCACAGACCGGTAAGACAGGAAGAACAATGGTCTATCAATTTCTCCTGTTTATTATTCCATTCTATTCTATAACGTACCTGTTAAACAAGGGCAAATTTTTTAACACTACTAACATGTAATCCTATTTTACTGTATACGTAGAAATAAAAGAAAAGTGGCCGACTAAGAATAATAATACTACAAAGGGAGTACGTATAGAAGTACCAAAAACTTGCTCCAGGGATATGCGATATAACAGTTCATACAGATTTTATCAGAGGGATATTTAGACATAAAGGTCAAAATGCAGTTAAACTAAAAGTATGAAAATATTTATGATATATTAATGATTGAGCTCAATTCCAGCCAGAATATAAATGCAGCAAACAATATGCAGCCAAGTTCAATCAACCCACAGAATATCGAAGACCAAAAATAACAGTAAACAAATTGACAACAGCCTGCAAATTATCTGTGATACTGTACATCAAGAGTGACAAAATATGATGAAAAATTTGGACTTCAAAAAACTACGGTTTCATCAGAGGAGCAAAGCACCAAACTCAATCCATGTAACACACACAACACAAAGTAGAGAAAGTTTCAAAAGGAGATAGCAAAATAGCGTACAACAATGTCATTTCATTACTGCCCCAAAAGGGCGAAGAGAATTATACAAAATCATTTCTCACCAGTTCAATTTAAGTCCAACCAAGCATGGCCAAAGATGCAATCTTCCCAAGCCATCTTTAATTAAGCGACAATGTTATATGTTATGGTGATTGGTGGATAAATCCAGAAACCGCAAGATACTCTTCAAGGGACATGTTTGCAACAGTTTTACACTCATGGAAGCTAAGGTTCAACCGTTCATCAATCAATACAGTGTCATAAACAAAAAGCTTTCTTGCACAGCTGGATTTGTGTTTTTAACATCAATTACAACCTTTGTCTTCATAGACCACAACAAAAAACCACGACTACTGACACTTTAAATCAGAAACATTGGCAGATATAACTCCGAATTCACTTTCTAATAGGGGAAAATTAACACTTCAGTGCCATCAAAGCATTACACAAGTTCTCTAGCCCTAACATCACACTCTAGAGCTAATTCAACCAAGAACCCTCGTAATTGAACAATGGAAGCAGATTAATAAAAGACGAACTTTAATAATTTTCCCGACTCTCCCAATTCAGCTTCTATCTACAATTCCCAACACCCAAAATATCAATTAAAAATAAAATCAAAGGGTTCCTAGAAAAGCACACTAAGAAAGAATGAAAAACAAAAACGAGAGCTTGAAACGACAATTTTACGGAAGTTGAGAAATGACCTGAAAAGCAGGTAAGGGACATCATGGGGGAGTGTTGTTGTCTTTGTCGTTTTGAGAGGAAGAGGGAGTGTTGGTGTTGAAAGAGGGTATGGGATTTTCTCCCTTGATGATCCAGCCAAGGGCAAAGAAGGCAGTGCCAGCAAGAATGGCAGAGCCCCAAGCGTGAGAGTACCATTTACTGTACTGCCTGATGGCATACCTCCATTGATCCCTCAGAGTGGCAGCATCTGGAATCTCTTTCTCTGGTGGGTTGATATAGCTCTTCGGCCCCGGAAACTTTTTTGGGCCATCATCGCTGGGAGTGGGAATCCCACCTGAAGAACCTGAAGAAGAAGGAGGAGGAGGAGAAGGAGAAGGGTAATGCGTTTTGGGCTTATTCTCACTCATCTTGTGCTGTCACTCCAATGTTTTCCTTTCACTTTGCGTCTCAAATGCACCAACACTTTTTACATCATATATAATCTCAACTTCGATCGGTGTAACATAAAAAGTACTTATTTCTGGATTCCGCTATTCTGAACAATTTACTCTCCTAGTTAGTTTCAAATGTTAACCACAAAAATTGATATTAAGTGTATGTGTATAACAAAGTATTCATCATTATTTTTATTTTACGATTAGATTATACTTTCGGTCTCTCACTATTGGTGTGATTCGGATTCTAATGTTTGTCACCAGTAATCATATTTATTAATTCTATTTTAAGAGTGAATCCAAATTTCACGTGGATATAAATTACAGAGTTAAAATAAATAAAAGATTCATAAATTTATTTATTCTGTTCAGATTTTGTTTTTGAGTTAAAAATGGTGTCCAGTATTTTATGTTGAGTAAGTCTAGTCTCCATAGATTAAAAATAAAACCCATCACTTAACACTTTCATTCAAATTACCAGTACATTCGTAAAATTTTATTAAGTATTCATTGCACCAATTGATTTTGATTAAATTATTTAAGCCATTTTTACTTGAAACAAGCTAGAACATGTCACATTAAATTAGATAAGTTAATGGTTTGTGTTATAAAGTACTGTTTCTGTAAGCAATTTTTTTCTTGAACAAATTAATGACTTAAAGAAATGATCAGCTCTGATAGCATAACAAAGAAAAGTGATATAAAAACAAGAGGATAGAAATGATCAACAAAGGTTCTGATTTTGATGAAAGAAAAACAGAGGTATCATGATACGCGTAACTACCAGAAACTAACAAACTATCAGCTACTCAGAGTTACACAGAAAGTATAACAAATTATCAGCTACTAACAATTGTTCAGATTAGAGAAATTTTGAGAGAGAAGATTAAATCATCAGGAACTGAAATTAACTTGTTTTTAAACAAGGTGAGTTTTGATGAAAGGATGGGTGAAGATGACGCTAGTATTTGGCTTCTGTCAAAGTTGTCTTTAGTTGATTAGGGTCCATAGTTCAGTGATCACAATAATCAAACTGCTGAAAAAGGAAAGAAAAACAAATTTGTGCTGTCTTTTGAACGTTCAACGTTGAATATCATACTTCACTACTTACATTCATTCAAATATTACTGCAATTCACAAACTATTTTACATGACAAGAACAAAGATATAAATACAACCTTCCAAGAATCAATTTAAAAATTCAACTTGAACCTTCATTCTCTAGAAAGCAAGTTTTTTTGTAAAGCACCTGCGTATATAAGGATTCGAATCCAAAATTGGCACCAGCAGATCTCAGGCATTCGATCTGAAGAGAGGAAAAAATTACAAAAGAAAAATATAGCGAAGCCTATTGGGGTTCTACCCTTGTTGACGGAAACATTCCACTATAGCTAAAATCTTCTTCCCTGTAAGGATGTTGGGCTTTTCCTCCACCTGCTTCCTCGTAAGTTTCTGATGTTGTAGCTGATTCAGAATTCGGGTTCAATCCAACAAGCTCGATTATGCTCTCAATCTCTTTTACAACCTCTGCCATTGTAGGCCTCTCAGCTGCATATTCTTTGACACACCTCATTGCCAACATCACAAACTTTTCTAAACCTTTTGGCCTTGTTTTCATTATGGTTGGGTCTAGAATGGAATGAAGGTTGTATAAATCTTTTGACGTGTCCATTACCCTCATTACTTCTCTTACAATATACTTTCCTTGCTCTATTGGCCTTCTTGCTGTTGCTAGTTCCAGCATTAGCACTCCATAGCTATAAACATCACTCTTTTCTGTCAACTGCTGGGTCATGTAATATTCAGGATCCAAGTATCCCTGGCAGAATAACAACGAAATAAGCTTCCATCAGATATACCTCTGATAAAGTATAAAAGCAGAAACAACCCTCACTTCTTTTGGAATTGAATTAGGTTCAAAACCAAATTATAAAAGTGGAGAAGCATTCAAATTATTTAAAGTTTCGCAACTTATAAATTTATTATCTACTCTAAACGAAGATGTGTGCTGGTTCATAAAGTAGGAGTCATAGCATTCTATACAAACCATTGTCCCTTTGACTTGAGTAGTGACATGGCCCCTTTCACTATCAACAAGAAGTTTGGAGAGACCAAAATCAGCAACTTTTGCATTGAGGTGATGATCAAGTAAGATATTGCTAGATTTGATGTCCCTGTGTATGATTGGTGGGTTAGCAAGTTCATGAAGATAAGCCAGACCCCTGGCTGCACCTAATGCTACTTTAAGTCTCCTTATCCAATCCATCCAGATCCCAGACTTTCCTGTATTGGTAAAGTCAAGTGAAGAAAATTAGTTAAGTAATGAAACAGGAAACTTGATGGACTTTGGCTTAATTGAATTTTTTTAATTGGTTGTAATAACAGTATATTCGTGTAACAAAAGCCCAAATCCTTAGGTTGTAAATAGTTGCAGTCCCGCAGAAGGTAACGCAGCAAATTCTTATCAGAGTCTCCTGACACTGATTTCTAGTCTTGAAATTGGATTAAGTTCAGTGTTATTTATCTCTAAGTTTGAATTAAATTCAGGATCTAAACAGGTCCCATTTATTGTGAAGGATTTCTTTCTGATCTGGTAATTGATACTGGTTTGATGAGGCTTATAATTCACCACCGAATGCTAAATAATATTGACACTAAGACCAATTGTGGTGATTCACAATGAAATGGGAAAATGAGTAGCCTACTTGTTTATAGTCAAGAAATGAAATATAAATTAACAGATGAAAATTTGTAGTCACGTCATCCCCATCATACATTTGAGTCTCATACAGTACGGCATATATGAAGGGTGAAGGAATTGAAAGTACCTGAGAGACTGTCCATTAAAGTGCCATTGGGAATGTACTCATACACCAGCATTTGTTCACCCTTCTCAAAACAGAAACCCACAAGACTAACGAGATTCTTGTGATGGACCCTTGATAGAAGTTCAATCTCGGTTTTAAACTCAACAGCACCCTGCATAGATTCTTTTGCAGCCCGTTTGATAGCAACCAACTCCCCAGAGGGAAGAGTTCCTTGGTAGACCTTGAGAAAGAGGACTAATTAGATAACTATTTGGGAAAATTACTTGGTTATTTCTGACACTAGAGTGAAAATATGAGAATTTCTTTCAGGAACATCAAAGGAGTAGGACAATAGGATGTTTTTTAAATAAGAAAAAAAAAAAAGGAAAGTCATAAGATGCCATTAGCAAAAAACCTGTCCATAGCCTCCAGATCCAATAGTATTGGTTTCTGAGAAGTTGTTGGTGTATTTCCTTAGGTCATCAAAAGCAAACCATCGTCCTCCTTTCAACTGAGGAGCAGTGCCACTATTCTTATTCTGTTCCCAGTTAGCTGCATTTAAAATTACATTGAATCAGTAAAAGACTACTTGAGAAGTCCTTGCAAGGAACAAAATTCGGCCAAGGCTGCAGCAGTCACTTCTTACCAAAAGGGTTCAACCCTGCAGATCTTTCTGCTCTTCTTTTCTGGCGAATGGCATACATCCCTGCAAGGGATGCTAGTACAATAAAGGCCACAACAGCTACTACAGCACCAACTATAATCCCGGTATGTGATGATTTTGATCCTTTTGGTTCTCCTAATTGACGTAAAGAATGAGAGTTAGAGGGAGAAAGGGCACTGCAAAATAGGACTGACAAAGCGTTCAGTATTTGTAGTTCATCTCACCTCCTGTGTAATCATAATTAGCACCCTTGAAGATGTATGGGGAGAAGAACTCTGGGGGCTTATAAATTTGGTTGCTAAGCAGAAAAGCAATGGATAAAACTCCAGTTGAATTGAAACGATCGCTTTGCGAAGGGAAGACTTGGAGAGTCAATTCAAAGTTATCAGAAGTAGAATTTCTCATGGGGTTACTAAGAGCAACTGAATCCACTGGAAGGCTTTGGTTTCGGAAAGTATCCATCAGAGACTGCTCAAGCTCCCTATAGTAACTTGCGTCACTGAAGTTTGAGAAACTAAGAGCTCTCGATATAAGAAGTCCAGTATAGGGAAATGCACATATACAATTTGGGCTGGCAATCTGATCATCAGAACTGCAAGATGGAGGAGAACAATTATTGGATGGTGTTGAATAAAATGAGGGATTTGGTGCTGCTTCTTGGCAGTAACTATTCTGAGAAGATCCACTTTCACGACAAACTGGGTTGTTAGCTAGTCTGCAAAACCATAAAACAACTGCCTCAGTTTTGAATCCATGCAAATGGCTGAACATTTTTTTTATAGAGAAAAAAGGGATATCATAAATAATGAGGCTTGCCTTATTTCAAAACTTGGTAGATTGTTTTGCGGGTCAATCTCTGTTATTTCATTAGTCTCCAAATTTATGAGTTGCAGACTTTTGCTGTAGCTACTGAGATTTAGCGTGCCACCGAGCCGGTTCTGCCCAAGTATCCTGTTACCATATTTCAATAATCATATTCATCATTTGCTCAAGCCTCACTTTTTAGGAACATGTCATTCGTTTTATTCATAGCTAAAATGAAATCCTGTTTCTATTTTTCTTTTTTTCACCACAACAATGAGTATCTTATTCAAGAAGTAATGTCATTGGAAAGATTCAGAAACAAATAATGGGAAGGAAGGAACAACATACACTGTTGTCAGTGCTGGCAGACCTGAAACCCATGAAGGTATATTAGAGGAATTGAAAGCATTGTCGCTCATGTCCCTGCAGATAGTTTTCCATAAAAGACGAAAAGTAAAAAATCTTGTATCATGCATGAATCATATGCTCAAGTGTAGAATGCTGTTGTATAATTTGAGTGGAGAGAAAAAAAAAAATTGGCAACATGATTAAATTTTACTGAGTTAAACTTTTGTTGAAATAAGTTGAATGAAAAGTGTCACTGTTTTATACTTACACGTAGGTGAGACTATTCATTCCAGTAAAATCGGGCAAACTGCCATTCAGCTTATTGTGAGATAAATAGCTGCAAAAATAAAGTCCATGCCTCGCCTTAGCAAAGTTGATTCTATAGGAAAACTGAGACATTTTTTCATATAAACATGAAGTTAAATAGTGCATGTTTCTTTAATTTTCTTACATCTCACTTAGTTTTCCGAGTCTGCTTAAGGTTGTCGGCACTCCCCCTGTTAATCCATTCTTGTCTAAGCGCCTGCGGTCCAAAGAAAATATTAAATATAAGGAAAATATTTGTGACCGTAACCATTGGACACTGTTTAAAATATACTTACAGAACTTCCAATGTCCCCACAGAACTAATGGAACTAGGAACACTTCCCTCTAGTTGATTGTGGTCAAAAAGCCTGGCAAAAGAGTACAAGGGTCAAAAATTCATTTGAATGATTGTCTCAAGCCATTATATAATTGTAAAATTCGAAACTGTACAAGATGTAATGAAGCTTACACGTGTTCCAGAATCATACTGGAGTTGAAAAGTTTTTCTGGTATTGTACCAGTGAGCTTATTGCTCCCCATATGGCTGCAATCAGTGAACATAATGTTAGGGAACTGGGAAATATCCAACCACGTTATGTGTTGATATGAAGTGAAATTTAACAGTGAGAATTGACATACAAGTGTTGTGCCTTAAGGAGCAGGTCAAGGCCTGGTCGTCCTTGGTCATCAGAGACAGGGATAGTCCCTTCAAGCTCGTTTTCAGCAAGATCAAGCCAATTGATATTTGTTAGATTGCCAAGAGAGCGAGGTATATTTCCACTGAACTTGTTAGAGTTCAATGCTCTGCATGAAAAGCAACACATAATTTACCATGAATTAGTCAATTAAAAAGTAACATTAAAGTTCCAGATTAAGTTAGACACTTTTAGGAACTGAACATTATTATATCAAGGGTGCACCCCTAGCATAACATGTTCCATATTTTTATATGAAACATCATTTTTGGATACATTCGAAAAAGATGAACTCTGATGGAATCCTTACAGAAAGGTCAGCTGCGTTAGAGATCCTATTGAATCTGGAATCGGACCAGAGAAACCACAACCAACCAATGATCTGAAAAACAGTTAAAAAGCATCCTAAATTTTGTAAGGGAAAATTTCGGTTTGTATGAAAATCATTTGATAGAAAATAAAGTGCCTAGCTTACAGGGATTTTAGGTTTTTCATATTTCCAATTTCTGCTGGAATTGTTCCCGTCAAACCTGTGTTGTAAGAAAGATCCCTACATGAACAGAAACAACATCTTATTAAGTGAGCTTCCACAGAAACAACATATACCGTTTTCACTTTAAATACAACTTTGAATCTAATTCAGTTCTAAAAACCAGTTTGTAAAATAGGAATTGTAATTGGTTTATATACTTCAGTTTGACTATAGTGAAGTATACAACAATAAGTTCAGTTTAGAAGAATGTTATCCAACAAATCACCACCAGCTCAGAAACACAGATATAATGTTATATAAGAATTACGCACAGAGTGTCTAGTTCAGATAAAGATTCAATTGCAGAAGATAGTTGGCCACCAATATTCAAGCCTGGAACTCTCCTGAAAATAATAGCAATCCATTCAGATATATTTTATATTTAAACAATAGAATGTATGAAACAAGTTTTCATATCAATTTGGAGAAGCTAAAGAAACCAAGAACTAACAATTGGGTGATTCTTGTATTGCTGCAACGAATTCCATCCCAGCCACTGCAAGGATCTTGACCCACCCAACTTTGTGGCTTGTTACTCCAGGATTGTGTAAGGGAGTTTAGTGCAGAATCTACAGCCATACCATTTACATTGAAAATTGTCAAAAGAAATTGAATTTTCAAACTAAGCTTCATAAATTCCTAGTGTTCATTAATCTACCTCCTCTCTCAGTGATTGCACATTGTCTCTAGACCACAATTTACCATGAAAAGCGAAAACTATGAAAGCAACCTCTGTAGTCAAATCATTCTCCTACTTCAGAAATCAAATGAACTAATCACACCGAAATGTTTTCAATTTTAATACATAAAGCGAACAGCTTTTTTCTTACATCACATTCAGATTGACAGAAGACAAAATACAACCCAATATCAGTATTTTCTTGAAGTATATTACTCCTTCAGTAAATTCTTTAAACACCGTTTTACAAATATTTTTTTTCCTCCCTCTCCATCCACCATCCATCTTATTTCACGTTTGGTTGAAAAAAATATTTTATAGCCTTGTTTTACAAATTAAATTTCTCTATTTTCTGTGTCCACTGTAATTTGTGATGTGCTCTTTGCATAGAACTGAGGCAAAGTTTCAAACTGTTGAGAGTTTAGCCACTTGTTGGAATATGGAAGAACGCCCCCCAAAAAAGTTGGAAAATATTCCTCACTTTTTTCATGAGACGTGAAAGAACATAGTGCAAAGATAGTGCAAAACTTGAAAAAAGTAGAATTGAACTTACAATCTCGACTGTCTGTCTGTGATGCAACAAGCAGAACTTGGAAAAGAAGCAGCTGAAGAAGAATCACTTTATGTCGTTGATCCATTACTCAATGTTTCTGTTTTGTTGGATCAGAAATGAAATGATGAAACTTTTGGGTGATGAGCAAATAACCAAAGAGGATCAATCTATAGAAATCATGGTTTAATGAGAAAGCAAAGGCTTGATAGGATGACAAAACTGAATCAACAAACGATGGTAGACCAAACGCGGCCTCGAGATGGCTAAGGTTAACTAATACATTTTACTTAGTCAATGACTCTTTTTTTTTGCATTCATTTTTCAACGGTTAGAATGGGATTAAGTCCCAAAACATAGAAATAAAATATTGACACACGGTGGCCACCAACCATCATCATCAACATCATCATCAACTTACATTACATTCTTAAATATATTTATACAAGAATGGAACAAAACATAAAGGAAATTTGGATAGAGTCTATCGCCAAATATTCTAAGGAAGAAAGCTTCAAGAAAAGATGAAGTGATGGAATAAACAACTACCTAGAGAATGGCTTGTTTTACTGCTTCAATCAGCACCCTTTCAACATGAAAAATAACTAAAAACTCGAGGTAGTTTATACTAGTTCAAATTATTGATGATGCAAAGAGGGAATGAACAAGGAACAGATTCATGCATGTGATTTCTGGGGTTGGAAGATAAGTAATATCATGTTGTTAGTACAGTAGATTGCCTTCAGAATAGGGTCTTGCTTCTTCCACAAACACCTCTTCAGCTTTTTGATTCATTACAAAACCAAAATAAAATGGTATTTTAGTATAAGACAAATCGCTACCAAAGTTGCCGTCCATGAAAATATAATGGTGGCAAAATAATGTATTAAATTGATAACGGTGACAATAATAATAAAGTTTTTTTTATTATTATTATAATTAAGTTTGTCTTAAAAACGTTTCACAAACGAAAAAATATGAAATTTCTTTATTAATGTAAGAAAAACCATATATTAATTAAAAATCATTATTGATACAGCTTTTAGAGTTATTGTTATACAAGGTATAACTGACAATGTAAAAAATTTGTTTAGAAACTAACTATAGTCTTATTATGATTCTATCATAATTGGAGTGGGAACCTAAGGAGGCAAGAAGAGAGAGATGTAATCTTGAACTCCAACAAATTCTAACAGTGAAACATAAGTTTTCTGTTTTTTATGACAACAAAAATTAATGCTTTTAAAGTATGATAGCTGTCACATAGTCTCATAGGTTAGCAGAGAAATAAAAGAGTGCTATTTCTTATGTACACTTGAGATTGAATAATCAAACAAATGGAAAACAATGTTACAAAATAAAACAAAAAATAACATAGATTGGGACAAAATTGTTTGACATCGATTTAGTCACACATTTATGCAAAATTTGAAAATAAAAGTTTTATTCCATGTAATAGTTTAATCCAAATTAAAGGAGTTTCACCGTAGGAGCTTTTGAGGGGATATTTTTAGGTGCAAAATCGAATAGTAAAATATGTAGAGATATCCAACTTGGAAAAGTTACCAAAAATCTTATAAAAACCATTTTTGTCAAATTGTCATGCCTACTTCCAAGTTGATTTTTAGATATTATTTTTCTCCCACTCACAATGAAGCGTGACAAATTAAACACAAATAAAATCTAAAGAATATTGCATGTTTATGTAATGGAATTAAATTAAATTTAGAACCCTAAAACTTCCCATTCGTGGAAGAAAGTGGGAAGGTTGACTTTTGTGATTTTTGGTATTGGTTAGCTATGGAAAGAGACAGGGTGTAAGAGGAGGGGAAAAAAGGCATTAGATGGAGCATCTGTGTTATTAGTGGTTGTGTTGTGTGAACCCTAATCTAATAATCTAATTAATTTTACAAGTTGTCTTATGTTTAATTTTGACGGTAATACCAATTCTTAATTCTTCAAAACTTGTTGGGAAAGGAGGCGGTCAAACCTAGTAACCTATTCTTTAAACCTCTACAAATTTTTTTTTCTTTTGTTTACTCTTGTATAAACCACTTGTATCCGTGTTTTAACTTTATATAATTTAAATAGCTTCTTCTCTAAATTTACTAAATAAATTCTACAAGGTGCTTCACCCATCCAATTCCAACTTTTTAACTTCAAAATGTTAACTCGTTTTTCTTTTACCTTTTTTAAAAACATGAAAAAGTATAGTATAATATATTTGTATTTTTTGGCATTATTCTTCCAATATAAGATATTTGTCTTTAATTTTGTGGGGAGTAGTTTTTTAGTATATGGATCATATATAATAAATTATCATATAATCAAATTTTGAGTAAAAAAAATTAATTTAAATAGATTATGTATATTATATAATTAAAATGTATAATAAATATATAATTTATATCTTAATTTTAAGTTATATATATAAATTAATTCAATATACATACATGTGGGATTTCTAAACATTTACATTTCATAAACATAAGAATAAATATTGATAAGTAGTCTGAGTCACATGATAGGTTAAACAAATAATAAATCTTTTAAGTGAAGTTTACATTCATTTATATACTATACATTTCTTTTATTTTTAGTCAATATGAAATTTTCAACAATGTTATTCTAAAACAAATCCTACTTTTAAATTATAAGTATAAGAAAGAGGAAAAAATATTGGAGAAAAAAAAGAATGATAGAAGTAAAAGAAAAGTAGAATCGAATAGATAGATTTTTAAATGAGAAATTCTTAGATGGAAACACACCGATCTACACCATTTCTAAATTAAGTATTAAACTAAACTCACTCATTGTATAGATTACAAGGATACAAATTTCTCTCAAATTCTTTAATAAATTATCTAAATTATATATAAGGACCCGTGTTCTTATAATTTTTTTCGGAAACGATTTTGATTCAAGAGTTTGATTTGTTCGTAATGTGTTTTTCCCATGTTTACTTGTGTATTCTATTAATTTTCTCAGAGATATAATTTCGTTTCTAATAAATCTATTTTAGTCAGACACAAGGACTAAGTAATATATATAGCGTAAACACGATGTTTATCCCATTGACCACATGAACACATGAAATATTTTAAATGCGATGCCGTTTATTCAATTTTACGTGTCGCAATTGACCATCTGTGTTAATGTAATACTATTGAATTTGATGGATATGTATATATGAATATCATTACTTTTGTTGGTGTCCATTATTTGTTAAATTTGACTTGAGTTATCTTAGTAAATCATTAGTGTTTTAATAAATAAAAAAGGATTTTGAGAGGATCTTATAAATTTAATTAAAATATATATCAGTGGTATAAATATTTCTTCCGAGTTATTTAATAATAAACTATTGAAAGAATCAGTTTTTCTGCGTTGTTTGTCTACGGTAAGATAAACATCAAGATGACCTAATTAATTATATGATAACTTCTTAAGATTATCAAGAGTAATTTAGGAAATATGAAACTATGGAAAACGAACTAAAATTGGTAAAACTGAGGAATATGAAACACGTTGTTTAAGGGATTTTGTAAAGGATCAATGCTAATTGTTAATAAACATATTTCAATGTTACCAGTTTCAATTATGTTTAGATTAGAATATTATTTTATATTTCTATAATATTTTTTAATTTAGTTGTCATTATTTTTTGCAGAAGTATTATTAGTACTAGTTTTCCTAACAACTTTTTACAATGATAGTATCTTTAATAGTATATCTTCTTTTTTTTCTAGTCTTTTATATTTATTAAATCATATTCTACTATTTTATATTTATTTATTTGTTATAGTTCTAAAATTTTATTACTATTACGGTATAACTAAAAGTGGTAATATTAAAATATGAAGGTCGTTGTTTGACGCCATACCTTTCAAATTAGGTCAAGAAAGAAAATAAAGGCATTTGATGGAGAGAGAAAAAATGCATGTATGGCAAAAGACAAATGATGAGAGAAACAAATCGATTATATATATATAATCGATTTGTTTTATTCTAGACATACATTAAGAGCAAAACGTAAAAAAAATTGTACAATTCAGTTGGCAAAAGATTATGCAGCAACGCACAATGAGGGCTTGGTGTCAGAGAAGCATCAATTTAATGAAACAATCAGTTAAGATTATGACTCCAATAAACTTCAAATCTTCATGGGATCGCGGGTTCATTGAAGGAAAACCTATTAAATAACATTTTGTTATTAATTAATAGTCCATAGTCATCATCAATAGCAGCTAGCTATTCATTGAATTGAAGACAACCATGTGACTCTTTGCTTCCAAACTATTTAAACATGCCGGCCTTCTTTCTTATTACCGGCCAGCAACCTGAGGTTTCATTAGTGTTCTATGATTTTCAATAATGAACGCCCACGACAATACATTAATCCACATTTTAAAGTGGCATGTATTCGTCGAACAAATGGCAAATTCTTGACTACATCGAGATAAATATTTAGTTGAATTGTAATGAAGACGGTCTACTAAGACTTCAAGTTGAAGTCTTGAACAAGGAATTAATCGTGGGCTTTATATTTTATTTATCACTGAATTAGACTATCACAAAACCTGAACTGGCAGTAAGGGAGAAAGACTAAACTTAACTGAGGAATACGCCACTTGGTTGGCTTCCCTTCAAATATGATACCAATGAACATAAGTCTTCCACACTCCATTTGCTTGGCCAGAGAGATATCCAACATAGCTTTCTTAATATGCCAGAGCCTCGTGAACAAAAGATTCTTATTCACGATAATAAGATCGACCATTTCTCATTCTCCACAAAACATTTACTGTAACATCAAAATATAATAAGACGTGCATGCCACAATATTATGCTCCACCCAATTTAGATAGATATAAACTATAGGAAGTGATGAACAATTGATGAGCCATGGGTTTTTCCCCAAGGACCGAAGAAAGATTCAGTAGAGTTGCTACCTTTTAGACAAATTGGGATTCAAGGCTGAGATCAATTTCCACAGGGCTTTCTCACGGTCGGATAAGATAGAAAATGCTGCATCTGGGGTTTTTAAGTGGTTAGTCCTTATGCTTTCATAAGATGAAGCTACAAAGTAAATAATATAGTAATACTTGACCTAGCCTAATTGTCACTGAAACATTGGCGCAAAACTTCCCCACTCTACGCGTAGATGCTCCAAGCCAATACCACAACCAGTTCAATCAATCATCACTGAGGAAGTCGGTAGTTTTGAAAGGTAAATATCACTCAGGTAGATAAAACGTTAGGTAAGTCAAAATGTCTGGGACACCCATGCATCCAAAAAGTCAATAACAAAGTTAAGTTGCTTAGTATTTTCGAAAAAGGTATTCGAGCATCCAAAAAGAACACAACATATTTATCATTAAAGAAAAACGATGTCTTGTAATCACAATTTAGCAAATAAATGTCTGATAACTACAATTTTAACAAGCGATGTAAAAATGCTCTTCCAAATACCTTTTACAAATTCTTTTTGCAGATGGCATATGAAATGGGTTTTGGGAGAAACAAGCAAGTTCACTCGTACAGCACAACTTAATATTCTGCAAATAAAAATTAAGCAGGAAATATGTACACGAAAGAATTCGGGAGGGGGGGAATGGAATTAATGCTACAAAAAGTTAGTGGTTCAACTTCATAACACGAGATACCCTTTCAAAGAATATGGGGCACATGCTAGGGCTGAACACGATGTCCTCTCTCATCCATTCTGGAGCCAATCTTTCAAATGTACCGAGAGATAAAGCATGGTACATCAGCTCGGCTTCCTCTTCAGGGGCTTTGCAAATCCATGATAAACTGAAGGAGTAGCCTATCATTGTTCCAATACAAGAAATAAGTTGTTAACCAAGCAGTTACTTATCTGCATTCTGCGAAATGTTAAATGGCAAGAATTTTATTTAAAGAACAAGCCGTAATAATACTCCAAAAAATTGAGACCAAAAGCAGCTTTGTCAAAGAATGAGATCAACATATGAAACATAGGTCTTACTGAACTGAGAATAAAATAAAATAATTTTGAATTCTGCATATAAAATCAACTAGTTTCTAAAAACTGACTATTGTTTGTTTACCACCCCCACCCATCCCAGAGGAAATAAATATTTCATATTTAAAGATAAATTGTGAGAAGGAAGGAAAATTTAACTGGCAAAGGTATCCCGTAACATCTTGTTAGGTCAGCCCCATTATCTGTCTTAAGGTACAAATAATGTGCAAATTATCTGTTAAGACCCCAGTTAAGACCTGTCAGAGGTACAGATTGTTCTAGCACATCCATACTCTTGAGACCCTATAAAAGACATGGATGGCGAATGCAGAAGACACAACTGCAACACACAACAATCTTACAAGCCTATTGTTCATACTCCTTCTGCAAATATTGTAGTTCTGTCTAGTAGTGAGAAAATCATTGTAATATCTTTCACTTTGTGAATTTTTTTCTGTAAGGAGCCCTTTAATATTTATCTTCTCTCTTAGAGTTATTCCTTTGCCTTACCCTTTACTATGGTTTTCTAGTCAGAAGTGACTATAATGAATACTTGTAATTCTTAATCATAGGAAGATATTAGGATCTGATAACTAGGAGCGACTTTATCAACTCGAGTTTGTTAAGAGTGATTTTGTGTACTTAGTTGTAATTGTGATTGGTTTTAGTAGAACATTTAAGATAGATCAAAGTTAGGGTGAACAAGTACAAATCTTGTATATCCTCATACCTAGAGATGATCAAGCATTAGACTGTCTACTGCTCTTTGCAAAAGAGTCTCAAACTCTATTCAACACCCTTCTAAAGTTACCTGCTCTTCAGTATCTTCACCCTTCTCTTGATCTTTTCACACCGTTTCTAGGCCCATTGAGCATCTTCGATCTGTGTATCCATTTTCATGACATTTTTATTTAAAAATAATAAATAAAGAAACAGCTACCCTCCTCCCTACTTGTACCTTTTTATAAGGGTATTTTTTTTATTTTCACGTAATTTGTATTACTGTCTATTTGGTTATTTAGTGTGCTTACACACTTGATAGGATAAGAATTAATCATGCTTGTTTCTTTTCTACTTTTGTCTTTCTCTCTTATCATATCCTTCGTTATCATATATTGACTATCAAACAACAGAATTCCAAAAACTATATCTAGATTGAAACCTTATAGTTAAGCATATTTATTGTTCACATTCGAACTAACTGTAACTCAAACATAATCCAAAATTATTAATTACCACTTGATAAATGCAGTGCAGAAAGGCATATCCGTCCAGCTTGACAGTAAGTGGAAAATTTCATTCCCAGTACATATTCAAAAAGAACTGGAATAAGCCAGTCACCATGACCAGTTTCCTGTAAATCAATGCCTGTAAAATGCAATGAAGGATATATAATACTCCAAAATTCCAGCCAAAGAATTCACACATAAAGCATGAACAACAATTGCTAACACCAACCTGATCGAACATTAGCCTCACTACAGCACTCCAACCGCTATTTCACAACAAAATGTCAGCATATTATGGTGATTACATTTTGCACTCAAACAAATTAAATTTGTACAGAATGCATGTGCGTGTGATTATTCATTCATATAAAAACAAACACATACTTACATATATACATATACATACTTATGTGTGTGTATTTCATTTTTAGGGCTCCAAATGCTCACCTTACCAGATGCGGTCACCTTGCAGGTATTTTGCATTGACTCTCTCTCAAAAGAACCTTGATCATTTTGAAAAGATATAAACCTTTCTTCTTTCTCCAAAGCATTCTGTCTTATACGTTTTCTAGTCATTCTTACAGATGAGCTGTTAGAGTTATCCTTAAACTGACCATCTACAATCATGATCCTGCTACTATTATTTAAATCATGAGATGCTCCTTCCTGGTGAAGCTGCTGCAATTTCTCAACTTCTTCAGAAAGAGTTTCATCTGCCAAAAGTTCACATCCAAATCATCAATAGAGAAGAAGAATAAATGAAATAGACATACATTTAAGGCAGACACAAGGAAATAGAATGATGAACTTAAATTCACAAAAGATGATTAAGAATCATCATCAAACTCCAAGATTGAAAATAGATTCGCGCAAAGTTGTAAAAAATTAACCACATAGTGGAAAACAATAAACCTTGCTTTCTATTTAAAACGAGGAATTGATCAGAAAAATATAAAAGTATTTAGAGAAATTCTAGACTTAGAGCAATATGTTAAAACAAGGTTACACAGTCCTATAAAACTGACTCGGTAAGATGATGTTTGATTTACTTATATCTATAGTTTAGCCTATATCTAGTTGATGTGGAATCTCCAACACATCTCCTTACCAAAAATATCAAGTAGAATTGAGGAAAGCGTGATAGTGCATGGCATGATAGGCCCAAATCTCAACTAAGATAGAGTCTTATGACTATGATAGGTAATGGATTTGAGCGTACTTCAACCCTAGAAAACCAACTCATTAAGGAGAAATTTGTCGTTACTTATATAATTTAGTCTTATATCTAACCTACATGAAATTGGTGTTATCTCTGGCCTACATGAAATCTCTAACTAAGGAAAACATACAAAAAGTAAGGACAATGTAAAAAGTACTATTTTCAACAACTACACTGGTATTATTAATACTCGTGTGCATCAAGAAATAAAAGAAAAAGAAAAACGTGTACTACAATTACTTAACAAGCAATTAAATTTGTCGGAAATAATCCAAGTGAGTTAAAGTCTCACATTGGATACAAAAGACAAAGTTAAACAATATATAAGATAAAGGCTCATAATCTCATTGTCTTAAGGTTTTGGTTTAAAAAGTGGTATTAAATGTCTTATATATGTAAGACTAATGTCGCATATATAGATCTTAATGACTACAACCTTCCTTTGAAACATAACCTATGGTTCAGAGTGACTGACTGCATAACCATAATAAAAAGGATCATCATATGCCGATGATTCGGGTGACTGACAACATAATTATAACAAAAAGGGTTCAACATAACAAAAGGGGTTCGGGTGATTGACAACATAACCATAACAAAAAATAATCACCATATGAAAGACTAATCCTTGAGAGGAGATTGTTGGGAATAATCCAAAACATTATATAAGATGAAAGACACGTAACATCGTTACTTTAAAATTTTGAGTTAAAAATTGTGTCAAATGACTTATAAGACCAATGTCGTGTATATATATATATATATATATATATATATATATATATATATATATATATATATATATATATATATAATATCCCGACGACGACGATAACCCTATATAAAAAAACAAAACTATATACCCAACAAAATTTACTTTGAAGAAGCAAAGAGAGAATGGAGAGTCTCACTTTTGTGTCTTTCCTCCATCAAAAGCATCTGATAGTCCGCTAACTGGTTGTCTTTGGCAGCCCTGACGTGCACATTTCGTAAACAAACGAAAGAAATCCAAAAAAAAAAAAAAAATCCCCACAAAAGAAAATTGGAAAAAAAAAAAATCAATGTGGGAAACATACCTTAGCAAAGCGAGCTCGACTCTCAAGTCATTGACTTGTCCAAGAAGCTCTTCCTTCTCGGTCTTCAAGTGCTCAACGACCTCTTCTGCAGCTGCAACACTCGAAATTCGGAAATCGTTGGATGTTTGAGGAAGAGAGAAGACGGGGAAAGGAAACAATAGATGGAGGAGAAACGTACCGGACAAGCAATTGATGAATTTAAGCTGTTGTCCTTCGTTGAGGTGTTCCAAATCAGACAGTTTCTTAGTCTAAAAGGAGAAAAATACAAAGAATCAGTGAAAATGCCTGATAACCTTTTTCTAGTTGGTGATGAAAGAAAGGTAAACTGCAGAAGAAACTAACGAACCTTGAGTTCGGTGTACTTGTCATAGAGCTTCGTGTACAGAACCTCCATTGCGCGCACAAACTGCACTGCAGGGCCGAGTTGATTTGAATTTGAAGTTTTGAACAGTATTGATCCCACTAAACAGAAGGACCAAAAGAGGTTCAAATGAAACCCGGAAACCCGATTAACTCTAGTCGCCCGATTCAATTCTTACCAATTGGGCTTCGAACAACGTCACTGAGGGAAATTTACTCAGCCCACTAAAATGAAGGAATGAGTTCGGCCATCTTTATCCCCATTATTTAACACATAATATTTCAAAAATATAATATCACCTCTCACCGTTAAAATATAATATTAAATTCTTAAAAATAGTTCTAAATGAAATACTATAATATTTTGTATTTGAAAGAATAAAATAAAAAGAAAAATATTTTTTAATGAACTCATACGCCGAACACCCAAGTTAAAATAAATTACTTCCCAATTTAAAATAAGTGTATTACTTCTTTGAGAGTGTAAATGGTTCGTTAATTAGTTTGCTTTGTTACAAGGTATCCACAAAAATTCATTGCAAATATGGTGGTCGACTTTCATTATTTTACATCCAAAATAATTTTAAAGTGAAATGTTAAATAATTTAAAGTTTAACAGAGATGAAAGTCATATATTATTTGAAAGAACAGTCTTATTAAAATAATAGAAAAATTTTCAAATAAAAAACTACTAAAATTATAATAAATAAAAAATACAATATTATGATGTATTGTTAAAATTATTGTCACTGTAGAAAATATTATAAAAATAGTATTAAACAATACTTCTGCAATGAATAATATCATCGTAAAAAATATTCGAAAAGTAATGACTCTTATAACGAAAACAAGTTATTAAAATTGGAACAAATAAATGTTAGTTGGTAAGTATCTTGGTTAGCAAAGTGGTAAAGAAGCCGAAGCCATGACAATAGATGAATAATAATATCGGAGTTTGAATTAACAAATCACCTTAGATTGAGAAGAAGGTTGTTCATGAATTCATGTGCTCTTTCACGGAATTCTCCCGTACTTGCAGAACCGTATCATTACAAGCAAGCAAATGCATTACATGTTACCATTGATGTAATATGCAGCAGGGCATGGAACTAAGAATATAGATAGAAGAGACGAGAGTGATTATATTTTTTTCCAATGAATGCTGAAAAGTTTATGGCCCATTTTTTTCTCCGCACCCCAAAGACTGGTCAAATTAAGAAGAGAGGAAACTTATTATATCCTTACAAAAAATTGCTTCAACTGACCGTACACCTTTGCGTTTTGATTCATTTTTATTTTAAAAGTACATTTTAGTTGGCAGCTCAAAAATAAAAAACATAAAAGAGGACGGTGAATGAAGGCTTTTCTGAGGGTTAGGTCTATATGCGTGATTGAGTAAAACCACAGGTCTGTGTGATTGATGAAAAGCTCAAGTGTTGTAATATAAGTGTTGTTAGGACTAAAAAAATGCAACAAAAAAGTAATTAACTCAGCTGTGATTAGATAACATTTAAAAAGTTTATATATGTATAATCACGATTTTAAACCACAGAATAGGAAAATAATTGCATTACATGTTACCAGATTGGTATGGTAATAGCACAATATAAAAAGGTAAATGGACATAATGTTGAAGTGTAGCAAGAGCACATATTCCTCCTACTAATTGGAGTAAAGTTGGCCTCATTACATTCTCTACTTGCGCGCTTCAGCCTTCTTCTGCTCTTTAGCTGAAACAAATTTACTTATTAGTTTCAAGCTTTTGGTTATCGAAATAGAGATGGTAGAAGAAACAGTATTCAGAGACTTAAGAGCTAACCAGCTTTCTCTTCTTCTCTCTTTTTAGCAGCCTCTGCCCTTTGCTGACGTATAAGAGCTAAACGTTCTACAAGACAAGCAAACTAACCATTAATCATTGGGAAACAATACAATAGCCCTCACAACACAACCACTTCAATCTGCAAAGTATATTTTATTTTACAGAACTCATACAGCTTACAACGCACCATATCAATCAATAGTTTACATAAGTATAAATAAAATAAATAATAACATCAACAGAAAAGAACGAACGAAACTTAAAAGCATATAATTTCAGAAACTGTTTCAAATGCTACTGGTACCTAAATCTTTCTTTGCTTGTTCTGTTTTCCCTTGCTCTTGCAGCCTCATGTAGCGCTCATGGGCTCTCTGTTTCTCCAGCTCCTCTCTGCAAACAGATGTGAAATTTAAGTATGTTAAGAAAAAATGTTTCAGAAGTTTCACTTTCTACATTCCCACAAAGATAGGAATTGAAACAATTAGATGTAAGAATGTTCTGCACCCTGTTTAACAATAAGAATACACTCATTTTGAGTGCATTATTGCGTAAACCTCCTCGCTCAATGATAATATTACAAGTTATACAATACTACAAGTTTTGTCTCCCATCTGTGTTCCATTACATACAGGGTGGTGCAATTGTGGATTCGTAGGCTCACCAAGGAAGATTATGAAATCGAGAAATTCCAGATATTCTGCAAACTGCCCTGCAGGTCAGGTTCTACAATGTGGAAGTGAGAAAGTGGGTTAGGAGTGAGTGCCCCAAATCTACTCTCCACATCATGGTAATGCCTTTTCTCCAATACTTCTACTTCATTTTAAATCCATATCTCTGTGTTTTCTTTCTTGTTGTGTTCGACTTCAAGGGAAGCATTTACTCTGCTCTCTCAGTGAATTGGGCTTTCAGTTCAAGCTCATCACTATTCTGTTTAACAACTATACCTCTGAAATACTATCTTCATTATTATCTCTTATTTCACTTGGGGTGGTGGCTTAGGGAGGTTATCTGTTGGAGCCCCGTTAAAGATCAATGATGGAGGCTTCAGATGTTTGTGTTGCCATATGGGAGTATTCGTCTTGTGGCTTTATGTCATAATAAGTTTGGCTTATACATTGTGGGTTAATGACCAGCCAGTTAGGCAAAACCCAATCCCTTCAACTTAATACTAACTATATGTAGCTTTTGACTTATATGTTAATTTTCAAATGCTAGATAGGATCTCAAACTCCAACACCTCCCGGGGCCCAATTTCAAACAAAAAGCAAATAAAAAAGTAGCTAACCTTTCACGCCTTGAAAGTTCTGTTGTTTTTCCTACCTGTATCCACAAGAAAATAGCATTATCCTTCCAACTTCTAAAAAGATGTCTATATGAAGACTGAAAACGGAAAATTGAACTCACATCAACATCTCTGGCCTTCACACTCTTTGGCTTTACCAAGTTAGGATTTTCAATCTCAATAATCCCTTGGGTTCCTTTTTTCTTCTGTATCCATTACATACCGATGAAGTAAACATAGTTAGGATGGCGGAAGATCATATAAAGAAATAAATCCTCACTAAAAAATTAAAAATTCAATCCATTTATATTAGTAATTGCCGCAAAATGCTAACCGAAGATTCTTCTTCAGATTCTTCTCCAGATTCATCCCCAGATGCTTCCTCAGATTCTTCCTCTACGTGTTCAGCTTCTTTCTAATAAGTTGTAAAAATTATGAAAAAAAAAAAGTTATAAAGAATATGGAGAACAAACTCATTCATATCATGTTCATTGTATATAAAAATTAATTGTTGCAAGTGATCACATGTTCATTAATTGTCTATGGAAAGAAAAACATTAGTGTGCAAGTGATCACATGTGACTGTGCTATGAGTGAGAGAGGAGCAAAATGAAGAGGAATGAATGCAGAAGAAAACCTGTTTAAAAGTTCGAGGCCGGTTAGAGGTTCCAGCAACTGCAGTAGGCAAAAACAAAATTTAAGCTTTTGAAAGTGCTTTTTTATTCCATCATTACGAAATATCATTTTTATTTTTCTTTCCTTATGAGAGGTAGGGGGCGAAAAGAGTGGTGGCATCAACAAGAATATTTTCAGCAAAGTTTCAAAATAAAGGAATTGGCATAGAATTTAAAAACAAGTGATCCCTCCATAAAATATTAGCATACTGGACCATAACTATAATGACAGTAAATCACAACAAAAAAGCATTTAATTTCCCAGTATGTGATAATGTGACTAGCTCATACAAAAAAGATACTAGAAACAAAACGCGTCTGGTATTGAACTAAGATATTACTTTACAAGCAATCACAGGGTTCAACAAAAAAAAAATCAATTTCTTCCTCTGCGATTATCCCATGTCAATCCTACAAAAAGTGTAAAATCCTAGAGCTTTTTCAAATAAATTCCTTTATCTACCCGATGTCTCAGTCACACATCGACGATCCAAACCTTTTCTTCACATCATTCATTTTATAAATGTAAATTCAACAAACTCTAGAAAAGAAAAAGAAAACGAAATCTCAAAACAATTCCACAAAGATATATGTAAGTTATAGTCCACAATAAGGAGTTTCCTCATTTGGGGTGGCCCAAATATAAACTCACTGAAGCACACCAAAATGACAATCTCAGCAAATTAAGACGGTCATTAGCACTTAGTTTCTCCAATAGCGTTCATGAAACAGTGGTTACCGTTCCCTCTCCACCATAAGAACATACAATTTTCCCTGATCATCAACAGGCCCTGACTCGTGTCGTGTCTATTTACAGCTGTAGTCACTTCAGAGCTTATGGGGAGAAATCAAACAAACCAGCACGGTACTCAAAAGTTATTAATCCGAATAAATGAACACTGATAGAAATTCATTTTAAACAAAAACAGATATCCAGAGTCCCCAACCGGGTAGTCACTCCAGATCTAACAATCACAACAAATTCCATTTCCATCAAAACATTCATGCACCACCCACATCCCGCTCTACACAAAAAACAACAAGAACATAACCCCTAATAGCTCACAAGCATATTTCACAACAAAAAAGAACTATTTCATCAAGGTCATAAGTTCAGGAAAGAAAACCAAAAGATGAACACAAAGAAAAGGCTATAACACTTTAAAGGCCAAATACGTAATCTTTTCGCAGGAAATGGGAAAAGGGACTCACGGAGATCTTCCGGGGTGGAGAACTGGCGGCGACCGGTGGGCTTGCTTTTGTATTTTCCTCTTCCCATCTTATCGTTCAATTGCACCAACGCTACGCTACAATTTTCGAATCAAATTCTTCTTCCTTCTGCTATCTTATGAGATTAAAGTTTGACAGCAACAAAAGGAAGATGCACTCTCTTCCCCTTTATTCCAAATTCCAAAAACCCTAGTTAAACTCCACATAAATTATGGAAGATATTATATATATTATATATTATATATTAATATTATATATTAAACACACGAATTTAAACTATTGACTTTTTATTTTTATTTTTATTTTTGTCCGCTTGCCTTATTTTTAGGGTCCGTAATTTTATTTTTTTTGGAGAAAATATAAGAGTTGACCCAATGACAGTATTTTTTTTTGGGCTAATCGAAATGGGTCATTTTGGCCCAATAGCTACAGAACCATGATCTTCAACCTAAACCTAAATCCCCCTTCTTCTCTCTTTCTGCGACTCTATCAGTGAATCGAATCCAACAAGCATCGAAGCTCGGGAATTGAATTGAATTTCTTTAGCTCCAGTAAGTGCACAAAGTTTTCTCTTTAAATTGATTAAAAAGTTCAGTTTTTTTTGTTTAATTGTAATTTTACGTGAAAAGGGGGAAATTTGTGTTTTTAAATTTGAAGGGGGTGGTGGTTGCCAAAAAAATTGCTGACATTTTAGAGTTCTGTTATTTTACCCGTAAGTTATTGTCTATTTTACATTCATAGGTGCTCAGAATGAATTTCAGTTATCTGACCTTTGCATATAAAATGTTTGATGAAATGTGTTTGCAGGCGGTGAGGTTGCAGATTGGAAGAAGATGAAAAAGGGTGTTCATCCACAGAAGCAATGGATATCCTACGTTACACAAACGGGTAGGTTGATGCATGTGATGATGACAAAGATACACCCTGTTGGAAAAGTCTACCACTTCCGGGCTAAGCGTCAAATGGCCGAGAGTTTAGGACAGATTGCCAAGTTCAGACGCCGCTTTGGTCTAGAAAATCAAGCGGCCAATGAAAAATAACAAAATCAGTGGGTAGAAGGAACTTTGGCTTTTCATTTTGGAAGAGAATAACAGGTATATTGGTGGTATACTCTCAATCAGGGTCTTTTGTAGCATTCAATATGTGTGTAGTTAAACTGCACAAATGTTCTTTTTTAGTTCATATTAAGTGATGTCTTTAGCAATTGATATTTGCTTGTGCGTTTATTAATGCAAATTCAAGCTGGAGATCTTTGTCGACTGTTCTGGATATTACTGAGAGTGGAAATTTATTGTTGGGCACTAGGTTACCCTGATGTTTATGTTGAAGGCTCAAGTTACTAGTTTGAATTGAACAGCGGTATCTATGATTGTTTAGTTGGTTAGTAAATATTGTCTGAAACAACCATCTGCAATATGCCTATTTTAATTTGTTCATACGTTTGATCGGCTCTCTACTATCTGCATTATTTGTGTCTGTTTACAAGTTTTAGAAGTACGAGAACATTCTTATGCTACAATGCTTTAATCTTGCACAAGGGAGGAACCAACCAAATATGTAGTAAACTGCGAAAAGTCGAGTTATCTATTATCGATTACAGTCTCTTTGAAATCAAGGTTTTGCTGTGCTTTGGTTTCAAACGTTAATTCATCAGCGTCAGAGTGTACCTGGCTTTTTAGAGGTGAATTAAAATGAAAATGTCTGATAGAAGTGTTAAATTTTATCTCCAACCATACTCAAATATGATTATTTTTCAAGAAAAAGAAAAACAATTTGGTCTCCCAAGTACTATTATTTTCATCTAAAGAAAAAGTAAAATCTAAGGAGTACAAAATTCACCACAGAACCAGCACAGTAGCTTTTCATACATTCTTTTGGTGAAATTGAACTGATTCGAGGCCAGTTGGATCATGGCAAAGTTTCTCTGTCCTCTAGTTTTGCCATGACTGCAAGTATTTTTCACATATTTTTATTAATATTGTTATAAAGAAGTAATTATTAACTATAAAATTATTAAATAATTGACCACTAATATTTTTATTAAATAATACCATTTTATAACCTTTTTTTTTCAGAATTCATATTTCTAGTGATCTCCATCTCATGAGAGTGATTTGATTGAAAATAAAAGATTCTGTATATAAAATTTCACCTAACTATAATAATGTAAGTATAGATACAATTTTTTCCATATTGAACATGACCTGCAACGGATTGTGCACCACTCCACCATGAGAAAATTCAGACACGATGTTTATATTGCACTTTATTTAACATGGAATTTTTAATATTATTTTATTATTCTTTTCAAAGTTTTATAGTTTTAAGGATATAAATAATACACTTAATAACACCTTAGTTTTTTTTTTCTCTTAAATTATTATTCCAAATCCTAAAACGTTTCAATTAACTCCTGTGTATGGAGACCAAACTTGCTTTCATTATTAATACATTTAAAAAGAATTATTATAGTTAATGTGAAATTAACCAAGCAGTTTTTTTCAATTTTTACCAATCATTTCCGCTCATCCAAACAATGGGTTCACTTTCTGATTTTCTTTAATATCTTCACCACTTATTTTCTATCATATTTGCTTATGTCTTCTATCAGCCAAACAATGCACAAATATTAAGCCAAGTATATTCATATTCAGAAAGGGTTTATGCACTATTTTGAAACGTGGTGGGGTTTATTTTCAATCTATCACAAACAAAATGCCTAAATATTCAGAATGTCTAATTAAAAAAACCCACGGCACAGATTCTAGTGCCTCAAAATTTTCACATTGGGAAATATAACGTTAACTACAATAATTTCGGATCGGTTAGTCAACCAGTAGGCCTACTTAGCTAACTTACCATTACACCAAGAAAGGATCACCGAAATGGCCTGGCTAGAGCAAAATATGCATCTGGATTTATTGACATCAATAACTCTACTACGATAACCTTTTCTGGGAGGGACACCTTGAGACCTGGTTCAATGATACCTGCTTCGGAAAATCCAGGAGAACGGTTAGCAGCTTCAATAGCAGGTTACGCTTAAATATAAAGTAAGAAGAGCGACTAATATTTACTTGGGGAAAGCTTTTTTCCTCGATACAGCTCCTTTGCTAAAGGATTAGCAGCCCAATGATTGACAGCCACCCGGCTCAAAGGTTGAAAACCAACTATCTTCCCCTCGCTTGAGAAAACCACCTAAATTTCAAACAATTGCATGGGAAAAAACATCAAAAAATGCAGTATTAAGGGTCGCTAGACAAAATTGCAAATATCAAGACTAGATTGAATAATACAAACCAAACATGACAATAACGCAATTATTCATCCGTGTTCAGGAAACTCCAGTAGTTAATGAAAATAAATTCTAATCATTAGTCATGCCTTTGCAAATTGCAACTAAAAAGCATGCAAACCAAAGGGGAAGCTTATTAATTATAATATTCAGAAATTCTGGGGTACCTGGTAACTGGCAATGTCCTGTATGGACACTTTTGCATCTGCGTTTATGTTCTCTGAAGAAGTAGAAAGAGTATCAACACCTTCAACTCTCAAGTAAGCTGGCAATTCTCCAATCCATACACCAAAATCATCTTCAACCTTGATTTCATCCGACCAGCCAAAAGTGTTTTTTACCTTGGTAATAGCTAACTCGCAATACTCTCCCAACTATCCATGAAAGAGATCCAAAGAAGGGATTCTTAGAAAGATGTATAAACAATACCAATATGCTACGAGAAACTCAGAAAAAGATAAAATAATTACCTATAACCTTTGTACTAAAGATTCAGTGTTGCAATACTGGAAAGTAAACAGTTTCACATATAGGCACAAAACCAGTGGAAAAATGCCGACGGACGGCTTTTCAATATTATAACTTATAGTGACCAATCCATTTTCAATGACAAGTCTTTTTCCATACTGTGTTTTTATTCTGTCAAACATGGTATGCTGGCTATAATACTAGCAGTCATTATAAATACATAAAATAATAAAAGAAAAAAAAAATGACAGATTGCACACCTTTGTTGCATCCAAAAAGTCATGCACTGAAACCTTGACATCAGATGATGGGAGAGATCTATGTTCTACTGATTGTTTCCTTTCCTTGCATAACCAAGGCAAACAAAATTGACCAAGAGCACTAATTGCTACAAGAAATATACCGCTTGCAAGGGTGACTGACAACAATTTAAGAAAAGAATTCCCCTACACAAAAATAAACAAATAAAAATCAATTAAATAGTGTACTCTGTTTGACAATCATTCAAAAAAACCAATTAGTAAGCATAAAATATAACTAACAGAAAAATAAATAAATAAATCAAAGTGAACTATCCTTGTTTATATATGAGTACAAGAAAACTACATCTTCGGCATATATCTAAGCATCATTAACTGGTTAAGTTTCAACAGTTCTTCCTGTAAAGAAAACATGACATTTCCCTCTAGGTCCTCAAAAATGGAAGCCACTAAATATGGTTCTTTTTCTAAAAGAATACAGGAATTGGAAAACAATATTTTCTCCGGTTCACAATTGGAACATTCTGCATGATCTTGTTGAACATGGATGTTATTGGAAGACTAATTTTATATATAGAAAGACAATATCATGTAGTTTCTTTTTACTCTCCAACAATTTGTTACCCTTTTATTAAACCCTTTGGCAAGTTTAGCAGAGACAAAACCCAGACAGTTCCAATAGATTTTAACATAACACAAAAAGACCAAGTCTTGTAAAATGATAAATTAGTGAACTTTAAGAAGAAAAAGGTACAATAGATTACCGTTTTATTGGGCACATTGGCAAACTTAGCAGCCATACCACCGGATAATTGCTTATCAGGTAGTGAATATGGATCTACATAGTAGATATCTAGAGTTTCAGCCAACTGAACCTGCAATTTTGTTCAAATTATAACTGATGACATTTATATATGATATTAATGACACAGTTATGACAAACTTCAAACCACCCAAGAACAACCCTTTCTATATTGTAGATGTATATGCAATAAACAGTGATAATAAGTATTGAACTAAGGACACCATACTCAAACTTACCAAACAAAACAGAAATTAGCAGAAGTAAAGGGCACTGTATATTTAGAATTTTTTTGTCCATGCCTCATTAGAAATCCCTTTATATAATTTAAAAGTGCAAACAAGGATCAACTAATTGTCCATGTTCCTCTTATATATATATACCAACTAAATCTTAAAGAATCAAATGTTGTTAGTTGTAAAGAGACCTACGGGTTCTCGGTGTGCCTCCCTTTCACTCTTTTCAATTTTTCACCAATATTTAATTTTAACTATGTATAATTCTTTCCTTGTGTTTATTTGCCTATTACTTTTCTATTCCCAACAAATTGTTGCAACTGGGTTTAAAAATATAATAATTTAAAGGGAAAATTCAGATGAAGTTATACTTAGGTTTTAATGGTTTTTATGTGATATATTGGAAGAACTTACTTTGAGCCCTGGGTCCAATTTTAGCCTACGGCCTGGTTTTAAGTGGTTAAAAGACATACTATCCTTTGTCTATCTAACAACTTGAAGCGAGATGCGAGGAGGCTACCCACCACTCAAACAAGTATATAGAGCGAAAGATGTTACAATCTTATTTTCCCGTCTTTTTAATAAAACTGAAGAAAAAATAAAGCCCACTGCTAAACTTTTCTTAAATGGCAGACACAAGTCCCTATATTTAAAAATAAAAATGAACGCTAAAAATAAGGAAAAGAAACAATACCATTTGGGAGTGGGTCAAAACAAATTCCCAACTATTCCCTCCAACAGACTTCTTCCAGCCTTCAATTTTGGCATCTCCCATTATCTTGGTGTCAATTTCTAACCGATATGCAGGTACATACTCACTTGCCCAAGCACTGAAATCAGAACCACCAATTTTCTCTAACTTTTCATAACACGATGGCCTCCACCAATGCCCCGACTTAATTTTCACAGCCTTGAAGCCATCCTTCATTGAATTATAATTATCCAATAGACTCCCCGCATTTTCAACTATCTCGTCTTCAAATAATTTGGATAAAATAACTGCTGAATCTTTTGATTGTACACTTTCAGGCTTTCGAAACCAGTGAATGAAGCCCCTTCTATTACCACCTTGTGTTTTATCAAGAAATTGTGATTGAGTGCTTTGAAGTGCAGACATGCAAATAGCTTCCGCAAGCACAGAGATAAGGTAGTCATCAGATGAGCTGAGAGAAAAAGATGCAGGAACCTGCTCATATGAAATGCATAAAAGAACTCAACGCATCAGTATCAGGTCCACCTGCAGTAAAGACATTATAATATGACATTACAATTTACAAAAGGAACAGAGATACCAAAACTCACAAAAGATTCCAAAGAAACGAAAATTTACAAACCTCTCTTGGTGTTTCAAGATCCTCCATCTTCCGTTCCTCTCCTGGTTGAAAGACATTCAGGTCATAGCTCCAAATCTGCTGCAAAACTACTTGCCGAAAGGTCATAGCAAGTATATTCTTAGACGCAGAGCCAGAAAATACATCTCTAGGGAAAGACTTCCTGAGCTTAGCAGCTTTTTCTTTGACTTTCCTAGCAGGTAAGAACTGTCAAAACAACAAGCTTTGAAATTCAATCTTCAAATTTCATTCCCACAAGCTCCCACCAAAGACAACATACATAATTCACACCAATACATTTCAAAACACGAAATTACAAACATATCCCGCAATTGAAGCTTAACATATAAGCACCTCAAACATGTCCACATCACAGTTTCCTGGTTACATCATATACCACTTTTTTTGCTTAAAGAAAGGTATCTCCAAAGCCACAATCTATGAGACTAATTCCCCAAGAGGTAGAGAGATCACTGAATTGGGTTCTACTACATCTCCAAACAAAAGTTTTGCTATACATAGAATCTGCATGCTTAAGAAACCTCTAGTGAATCTACCAACTGTGCTTTACTTTGGTGATATAACATAGGCCTGGTTTCATCCCTAATGAACTCGTAGCTCGATATATAAAAAATTATAGTCTATTCCTAGATAAAGTTTTCCTTAATTACTTGTAGAAGAATAAAATAAGAATGTAAAATGAGTGTTTGAACAAATTTCTCCAAAAGCACTTCTGGGAGAAAATATAAAAAGAAAAAATGAAACGTTTCTCTCTCCATAAACTAAAATTATCTTATGTATTGGTTAATTTGTAGAAGCCCTCCCATATAACTTCTTTAACTTCTCATTTTCGACTAAAGCATAACCTAATTTTAACTTATGAAAAAACTCATTTCATTTTTTTCTTCTGATCTTTCTCTCCATAAGTGTTTGTAGAGAAATTTATCCAACCAGACTCAAATCAACTTTCCACTTAACCTATGTAGACGTTATCTCGTCTAACTTTTCGACAAGTTGAACTACATAAGTTGATTTTACCTTGGGCGATAGATTATTAGTATTGCATTCTTCTTTTCTTTTCTCTTTTGTAGACAATTATCACATTATGACCAAGTCACAGAACCTAAGTACAACCATCACATTATGCTGTAACGAAAAGAGTTTCATTTCCAATTCAGTCATGCTCTCTCCTACGCGCACCAATTGCACGAAACAGACGTAATACACAGTTTTTTAAAACGTAAATCTATTAATAAAATCCAAAAGAACATAACAGTGTGCTTTGACAGAAACCACTGTTCATTTCTTTCTGACAACATTTATCGCTCCCCTTTTCAAATTTCACGAAACGAAGCGCAGAAAATAAGATTGAACGAACCAGCCGAGTGGAGACAGTGGCGCGGTCGCTTGAAGGAACAGGGAACACGGTTTCAACGACCATGGCCTCCATGCCGGCGTCAATGTGGTCGGAGGCAACCTGTCCGCCGTCGGCGGCCGACGCAGTCAAAGCTTGCTGGAAGTCGACGGTTCCGACGAGAGTGAGCTGAGACAGGTCGTTTTCGTAGGTTCTGACGCATGGGAGATTCTTGCCGTCGGAGTCCGCTATGGCTTGGAGCACTTGCTGCTCCGTCACCGGAATGCTTCTGGGAGAAGAGCATGAAAGAGAAAAGATGGAATTTCTAGATTCGGTGAAGTGCAGAGTTGGTAAGAATTTGGTGTGGGGGAGAACAGGTGAAAACAATGAGGAAGCGGCCATTGCCATTGTCATCGCGTCATTGACGATGGTCTTCGTCTCCTTTCCATCTTATCAACGTAGTAGTACGGAATGGACTATTGGGCCACATCTTCCTAAGTTGGATCCCCTTGACCCAAACAAAATTCTTACAAGTTGTGATAGTTCCTTCTTCTTACAGCCCTAATTTCTTCCTGCACCCCAGTAGCTCTATCAAAATGACCTCAGTACCTTTGATTAAAAAATATTAAAATATATAACATTCTCCCACTCATCACAATAGTAGTGCACCTCCGATGCCGGAAGTAGGATGTCAACGAGACGTATAGGGTACGTACGGGTAGTAGCTCTCCCTTTCTCTACTCACGAGATAATATTTGTTTCGTACTCGTACTCATATTCGATTGGGTGTATTTATTATGCGAGTATTCGTCTATTCTTTTCATATCCACGAGTATCCAATGGTACATGAGGATATTTATAAAATTATTTAAAAAATAAATATTTAATCATAAATTCAAATAAAATAAAATAAAATACATTATTGTCATCAATTTTAAATAAAAGTTAAACAAACTCAAGTCCATACAAGTCTAAATAAAATGACGTTCACACAATGAAAATTCTTTAATTAATGTTTTGATCAATAAGTTCACTTTTTCTGATTAATTCCTGAAAAATAATCAAATAATAAAACTCAATTGTCACATCCAAGTATTCTTATTTTGATTCTATCATTTGACAATAAACATACCATAAACGTCACTGTCTATATAAGATTTGATGTATATATCCAATGTCAAAGAATGGAAAGAGAAAAATGTCAGGGGTACTTAAAAAAAGACAACGCACCCATACTTAAGCTCGAAGAATGAAGACAGAAGACAATATATGATGTGCAGCTCAACAAAAATTAGATTAGAATATTTTTACTAATATATATATATATAAAGGTATTTTTGTGAATTAAAGTTTAACGGGTACGGGTATCCACAGATACGAATACTATGATACTCGAACTCTTCTGTTAACATGTAGGTATTAAATATTCATACCTGCGGATGGCAAGTATATATTTTTAATATTCATTTATTATCCATTAAGAGTTTTATCCATGAATACTCGCGAGTAAAAATATTTTTGACATTCCTTACCGAAAGGTATACTCCATTAAACCGGTAATACACTGCACCTCTATTGGCGGAATTCACAACTCCCTGCACCTCCATTGTTGGTAGGTGCAACGATCTACACCTCCATACAACTCATCGCAGGCGTGGTTGTGAAGATGAAAGTTTAGCGGTAACACGAAGAAGTAAGCTTCAATGTTTGCTTCCATTACCTGTTTCGTTAGGTGTGTTTGTGAGGGAAATAATATGATGCGAAATTTTTTTGAATTTCAAATATGTGTTGAATTGCCAAATCCATAATGCATCTAGGTTTAGGTAACATATTTGTATATTTTGGATTTGATGTTAAAAAAAAATTGGAATCGGGAAATACCTTCCAAAACGGTTATTATTATTATAAAATATAGAAAGAAATTGTGTAACAAATATTCTAGTATTTTGAAACATATTTTCAAATGTGGAAATATTATTCAGAACATCCAACATTAAATATTTTGTATACTTTCTGGATTAAGTGCTCGAAAAACATTCACCAGATCTAAAAGGATCTTTCGAAACATTCAATTCAAAAAGTTATAAAATAAATAAGTGTAGGGATTTTTATTATAATTTTAATAAAGGATATTTTTTAATTACCAAGAAGAAACACCCGTATATTTGTTGCTTGATGAACTCCAAATAATTTGTCTCAGTGTAATATTCAATCTTTGTTGCAACGGAATTTCTGTGCCAGGTATTTCTGTTCCAGAAATAACAAAGGAAATAAGAAAAAGTGAAGCGATAGATAAAAGTAAAAGGTTTATAAATATAATATGAATGTTCATTTGTTATTTTATTATAAAAATGTCTTTTTAATATATTTTTTTTAAATTATAGAATTTTGAAGTTTGGAGTTATGTATTTATATAAAAATATGTTATCAACATGTACATAGACATGAGTCTATGGGTCTATGGGAGCACAACGATTTTATTTATCAAATGGTCAATTTGCTTTAATAATTGTGCAATGGGAGTATATTTTTAAAATTTGTTAAATAATACGAGATTGGACTCATGGATTCAATTATTAGTATGACTATGATTTTTGTTATATGTGGTATGCATACTCACTAGGTGAGCAAAGAGCTAACCGAATGATAATAAAATCAAAATTGACATTGAGTTTTTTTTGTTTGGCGAGTTGAATTTTTATGTTCCAAGTCATATAAAAAAATTGAGTTTTCACTTCGTTAACTATTGAATTAAGCTGAAATTTTGATAATTGATCCTAGACATATTGTTTTTTACTTTAACCATTTGAGTCTTCAGTTTAAGCTTTGTAGTTAGACTAGTTTTTCGCGTAAGACTCCTGTACTTTAGGTTATTTACAACTTTGACTTCTGTTATTTATTTGGTGCATAACATTTTCACAATTACCCAATTGATTGATTATTTTTGCATTGTCTTCTTGATTCTATTAGCTTTAATTTAAATGTAAGAAAACATTTTTAAGAGTTTTGTGGAAGCTGCAATTTTATTTTAAAAATCCCAAACATTTGGTATTTGTGTTATTAAGATGTTGTGCAATATATTTGAGAGAATGTGATATGAAGTGTAAGGTATGCATGTTGGCAATATGAATTGGTGAGAATGTAGGGGATTCTATGGAGGAAATCATTTTCATGTATGTTTCTTTAGTGTGTGTATTGATGTATGAGTTCAAGCAAGGCAATATATTGACAGTCTAATAATTATTTACACTCATATAGAGTACGATGAGTTATATGTTCTATGGTGAGAGTATTAGAAGGTTTAGGGACTTTGCTTTGGCACAAGACAGGCAAATGACTAATCTTGTATATGGTAGGGTGAAACTCATTGACAACGACTTTGCAAAGTACTAGAGGTCACCACAAGTGCACATATCTTCAGTGAGTCTAATATCAATGTATGCATTATGATAATTGAATTTGAATAAATATTTGATTATGCAGTTTATATATTTGTATGTTTGTTTAGAATGCACCGTACCGTGAGATAACATGTTTCATTAGTTTGTGACGTTTCTTTTGCAAATGAACTCATCTCTTGTGTTTGTTTCTCTTGTCGATTGTGGTCTATTTGTTTGGCAATAATCACATCAATGTGACCAGATAAATATGCAAATGTAAATGTAAGTCTTGTGGATAAATAGTCAATTATTTGAATTGTGAGACAATATTAGATAAGCTTGATATAGTTTTAGAACAAAAACATAAAATAGAAGATTGAGATGTTTTTGTCTTATATTATTATAATTTTATATTTTGTACTTATATAAGATATATTGTGATAATATATTTTATGAATATCTATAATAAAATATTTTATTTCACCATGTTTATGTTATTAAAATTGGATGTTAAAGTATATTTATTAATTAAGATATTGGTAATTAGTGTATTAATATTATAAAATAATGATATTTTATAAATTCAGGACAAGACTAATAATAAAAATAGTAATATTGTTCTGTAATTCAATCTATTATATAGAAAGGAGTTTTCTATTTTTTTTATATATATTTTGTGTATAATTTTACTTTTTTAAAAGTAATTATTTTACCATTTTTTTATTTAAAGTTTAACTTTTTTTTTTCAATTAACCGTTTTTTTTTTCTCTTTAAAACTTAATTATTCTTTTAAACTAAAATAACTATTTACAATAAAAGTTTATTTAAAGAAAACAAAAATCATTGAAATATAAAAAATATGTAAATTTACTTGTATAATAATAATAACAATAATAATACTTTTATTAAATATTTATATATATATATATTTATTTTGAAAACATATATATTATGTTCATCTGTGTTCACTTATATATATATATATATATATATATATATATATATTACTAAATTTATCCTTTAACTTTTATAATTATGTTTATATTAAATTTTATAGATATATTTTTATTTATACATATGTATAAAGAATTTTTTTTAGTGTTTTTATTTATTTTTCAATTTTAATATTTCTAAAAACTCTTTTAAAATAACATAAATGTTTTATAAAACTTGAGTAAAACTTTGTTTAAGTAACTATTCCTTTAAAGTTAACTATTTTTTCAATTTTATTTTTTTAAATTTGATAAATTTTTTAATTATACCTAAAATATAAATATTACAATAAAAATATAAAAAATATTTATATTTAATTTTATAATAATAATAATTTTACCAATTTTATTATCATAATAAAAAAGTAAACACAAAGTCACCTATTTTCACTAATTTATAATAATAACATGAACATGTATGTTGCTAATAATGACAACATAATAGAAATAATAGTAAAAGTATAAATGGTATTATTTACCATAATAACAACAATTATAGAAGTGACCAACTAAATCTGAGGAACATTTAACAATAATTATGATCAATAATAGTATTTGTAATAACTGTGATGATATAAAAGAGATCTGTAATAGAATTTTTCAGACCTAGAGAATTTGTTTAATTAGAATGAAAACAAAAAAAAAGTTGTATAGACAGAAGAAAAACACAGCTGTAGGGAACCGACTAATGTTAATATATATACTTAAAGAAAAAAAGGTTCATTGAATTTGGAGTTTATTTTTTCTCCTCTTTCACCATAGTTCTGTCTCTCGGCTAATATTATTACACACATATCTCAGCGCCCCTCTTTCTCTATCTAGGGTTCGGTCAAGGTATTTCTTTGTTCTTTCTTATTCCTTCAATTTTATTTTGTTTGCTAAGTCTTTTACGTGGTTTGATTTTCCTTTTCTCTTTATGTCTTTTGACCGCATAGCAAACTTATAGGACATAAGATTTTTGTGTTTCCTTTCTTTTCGGTAACCAAAATTTTCTAAAATTCAATGTAAACCTATTTCTTAACCGTAAGATTTTATGTCGTCGATTCAACGGAGAATAGTATTAGTTTTTTTTTTTTGTTATTTTTAATGCGTCTGCTTAATTTCATTTTTTTTAAATTTTAAAATTTTAGCATGTTTCTTTATAATTGTTGTTCATCCAAAATTTTTGACAAAAATCACAATCAATTTTATCTGTAGGTTTATAATCTAGATTTCAGATGTGTTTGACCTTGAAAAACAGGAAAAAGGATTGGCTGCTTGGGTTTATTGCTGGGGAAGTTTAACTGTTTTAGGGGTTTGTTGTTGTTTTTTTCTAATGAGTCATACATTTATTTTCAAATTGTGGAATCTATTTCAGTGTTTTTTGTTTTTAAAGCAGGGTTAAGCTATGGGAAAAAGGAAAGCAAAGGCAAAGCCCGCTCCAAAGAAACGAATGGATAAGCTTGATACTGTCTTCTGCTGCCCTTTCTGCAATCATGGCAGCAGCGTTGAATGCCGCATGTAAGCACTTCTTGATTACTTGTAAGGGATATGACCATGATATAGATGGATCTTACTTGGTTTGAAGCTCATTTTTGGATTTCTTTTGTCAGTGACATGAAGAACCTGATAGGGGAAGCTACTTGTGGGATATGCCAAGAGAGCTTTAGCACTACCATCACAGGTTTGTATCAATGGTCCGTGTTTGGATTTAATGACATTGATGATGTCTTGCATTGGATATGGAAAATTAACTAGGTGGTATTTATAAAATGCAATTTCACATTGGTGATGTAGTTCAGGCGTGTGCTACCTAGTTTTTAAGACCTCTTACCTCATCACATTCTTTAAATGCAAGAAGAGAAGAAAATAAATTTATTCCTGGGAATTATCATTTTTGGTAGTGTTTGGCAGAACATCCTGCATAATTTTAACTCCGCATGTAATATTCTTCGAAAGAAAATGAAGTGTACTTTCCTCTTCATACTCAATTAAAAATAAAAAAAATGCGTGGCCCTTTCTTTGGAATGTTGACACAATTGTATGTATCTGCTGAGAGCACACACATTAAAAATATAGTTAATAACTATTCTTTTCTTGTGTTTGCAGCTTTATCAGAGCCAATAGACATGTAAGTTAAATTAATATGCGGGAAACATTTCTCATATCTCCATTCCTGTGTACAGTGTCATTCCTGACTCAAGTATCTTGTTTCCAACTATGCAGATACAGTGAGTGGATTGATGAATGTGAAAGGGTGAACACCGTGGATGATGATGCATAGCTATGTTCAGATCGCATAACTATAAGGTGTATGTAATAACTGAGTTATGTAATAGTATGTTCAAGAACATGGGAATAATTGTCATATTTAGATGAAGGCACCTTGATTGGAAAATGGTTTGTAATATATAAAGATAAGGATTGAACTATTGTAGCAGTATGTATGGTGGTTGCAAGCGTGTATTTTAGGCCCTTTGTAATGACTTGGGAGATTTGGGGCTAATATATAGCTTGATAGACTTGGATTTGGATTCAATAAAAGTTAAATCAATTCCTACTCACCCATTTCTTATTGATATCCATCTTGCTCCAACTGGTACTATTTTTACTTCAATAGATGAGTAGCAATGTTAACTTAAAACTAGTAAGCATTTTTCAAGAATCTGATGTGAGATTCACTGGAGCTTGGTGAGATTGTCGTGGGGATATTGCTAATTAATTAGAATTGGAGATAAATTAGAGAATCACATTAAAATATCGTGGCAGAGTTCATACTCTACGATGGTTAATGCTACGGGGTGGTATAATTTAGTAATATTTCCTCCAATAGAGCAGTTGTTTTCTTTTATTGGGGACAACGTTTATAATGTAATATTATAGATATTGCTAGTGCCATATTGAAAGCAAACTCGAGTTAAAAAGGCTTCATAAATGGTAAAAAAATAAGAATTCTTTTAATCAATTTTTGTTTTTTGTATTTTATGGACTCGGACACCAAGAGTTGGTCATATTTCATTAAATTGTAATTGTGCGTGGAGGTTTGATGTTGAGAATTAATTGAATACATTAATTAGGGCTTGTATAAGTAGAGCGTTCACTTATTAGGGATAAATTTTACTAGAGGTCGTTTTTATGGCTGTATCTTCTAACATGGGTGTAGGATTCACCTTAGAGAATGTATTACGCTTCTAAAGGTTAAGATATATTTAAACATGATTTTGTACTATATTAGAAAAATTGATCTTCATGAAATTTATAACTCGAAATGTTATCTAACTAATGATGCTTGTTTAATTCAAAAATGATATTTATAACTCAATTATGGTAATTTTAGTGATCAAAGGTTACTGTGACAATTAAAATAAAATTTACATTCCTTATTATTTTAGTATAATAACTAATTAAACTAGATTTTGAGGTCAATATAAAATTTGTAGATATTGTATTAAATTTCAAATAAGAAATGAATTATCTTGATATAGTCAATATAAATCTATATATTGCATTTAAATTGTAATAAAGATCATAAAAGTATAAAAGAAAATAAGCAAGATAAAATAAAAAACTTAAAATAATGTAGTGATCATTCTTATATATCTTGAAATGTTTGAAGAGAGTGATATATCAGCTCACCCAAAAACGATTCTTTCAGTAAGGTTTTTCAAGTTCAGGTAAGATGTTTGGTTTAATTATTTTTATCGTCAATGCACATTAAAAAAATATTACCTTTTTATATCTGCAATTGAAGTGAAAATAATTATTAAGATAAAAGTATTTCAGTAGCTATTACTTCTGGAGACTCGTATTGTGCTTATCCCAAAGGAAGACCAACCTAAATCCCTAAATAATTTTGAGCATGCTGGTAAAGTGCACTTCCAACAAATACATAGATAGATGAATCCTACTAAACAGTTAATAACCAACATTATAAGAATAAAAATAAATGAATCTGAGGAACTAAAAATATAATTACTATATTTGCAACAATCACCACCATATCAGATGCCAATTCTGTATGTAGATAGAAGTCCCTTTTTACCAATGAAAGGAAATATAAAACAAAGCAGATGATTATCTATGTCGATTTTTTAAGATTTATTTTCCCTTTCTGAGTTAAAGATCAGATTTTCATCAAGGGACAGAAACATTATTACATAGCCAATGTCATGTTCCCTAGAAAGTCTGTCCTGCAGACTGCATCTAACTCCTGCATACTGAATTACTGCAACGTTGTGCTGATGATTTCTAACACTCACCAATTGTTGGTGATCTTCCCAAGTTAGAATTTTGTATCCAGCACCTCTATAATGCAGTACTCCTGTGAGAATGAACTATTCACAATGTTTTGACAAGGAAAAAAAACCACCTTGTCTTGTTGTTCCTAAGACGAAAAAGGGAAAGTTATGCAAGATTAATGATGTCACATATAGTCACTTGTGTTGTCAACAACAAAGTCATATGGTGCAGTTAAGCCGTATTGATAAGGTGCATTTAGTAGAGCAGGTCTGTTAGAAGCTGAATAAACACCACCTCCTATGCCAAGCTTTGTTCTACTACCTTTGGCAGAACGTTTGTTACTATCAGAGTGAAACTCAGCAGAGAGGCTTCCCATGTGCTTCTGCAGATCAGCAACCGAATCACCTGTTATGATCTTTGTCTTTGAGCTCTTTTTCCCATCAACAAGCTTCAGTTCTAACCGATATAAGGCACATGCATCACACTTGCTAATTTCATACTCGTAAAGGTGCCATTCAAAAAGGTTCAGAGGTTGAGGATCCATGTAATAAGATCTCTTCAGCCCTCCAAACTCATTCATCACTTGCTTTCTAGATTCATGCCATCCACGCCCGCTATAATCCGGCAGTGACCTCTGCTTTCTGTTCCCACTCTCAAAAGCCCTTCTAGGCTTATCAAAGAAAAGCCACTCCCTAATAGTCTCACCCTCCAGAACACAAATATCAAACAGTTCTGCAAGCGAATGAGACATTATTTAAGTACTTGAACAACAACAATGTTATTCTCAACTTTTATTTTACAGTGTCATAGATCACACAAAGTACATAAAAATATAGTTTTTATGTGATAATGAGACATCAAGTTTAAATTACCAGGTGCATTCCATGGAGATTTGGCAGTTGCTGCTCCCTCACATTCAGGGATGCCAACAACTTTTCCGTGTGCCTTTGCACTAAGAGCAGCAAAAAGTAAGTTATCCTTGAGTCCAATTCCCCCAGGTCTTAGAACTGGGGTCATGCCTGGTGGTCCTTCGTTTAAAGCAAGAGCAGCATGAAAGCTACTGCAATAATCTTGACACCACTCCAACCCTTGAACAGGTCTTGGACAGTCCCAAAGTGCGCATTTTGGACCTAGGAAAGCAGAAGGAGGAGGACACGCACTTGGAAGATAGCTAGATATATGAGGAACACCACCTTCCTCACAAAATCCTGTACCAGCATAAAAACTGTGATCCAAGTCCTTACTGAATTCAAATTGATGAAATTCTAAACCAGGTCCGTCCAAGTTGTTTACTGCCATGTTGGGAACTCCTACTGCTGAGTGTTTGCATTCTTTAAGTAATAGAAATTCTTGTTCATGGTGGCCCTGATTTCAGTTAAACCAAGAAATTCATGACAATCATGGCCGATATCCAAAATTATTTTATCTTTAATTTTTAGTTTGCATTAGAAGATACCAACCATTCTGAAGTACACATTATTGTATCTACAAATTTTAAATAAGGCTCAAAATAGATGAATTATGGCCCAAAAGGATGAATAATCACAAAAGGAAGAGGACACAGACCTCTTGCACTATGACCCTAGCTTCAGCCTGCATAGTTTGATCATTAGGTTCAGACTTAGGTGCAACTAATGGACTAGTAGCATCGTCTTCCTCCTCACAGAGCTGCAATAGCCTATAGACATCGGTCGAGAATGAACCAAGACTACCACCCTATAGTTAACCATACAAAAACTCGTATCATTCCTCACCAGAAATATTGTCATTCAAAGTTCATATGTGTCAGCCACAAATTCACAATTGGAAAAACTTACTTGCTGCAGAGAAGAAGCTGGAGAAGGCTCATTGAGCTCAGCCTTCCACTCACGAAGCATTTGATGGACTTGCTCCTCAAGGAGTGCCACATCAATCGTGCGGCTCTCCTTTCTTGCAAACTGCAGATCCAAGAACATGACCTGTAGATCATCAACATGGTTCCTTGCCTTGTCTTTAAAGAGTCTGTGTGATGCGGACTTGCAGCTGCTCTTGGAAATTTTCTTCATCACAAAAACTTCAAGTCCTTTTTCCTATAAAACCTCTAAGATCACCAATATAACCAAGTTTCAGTCCACCACATAAAAACTCGGAGAAAGAGAGAAGATTAAAAAGTTTATCATGATCACTGTCATTGATCAGGAGCATATTCCAGCTCACACACCCCACCCCAAAAGTCCAGAGATTCTAAAACCAAGATTCTAACATCCACATCACAAAGTTAAGTCAAATCATAGTAAAAGATTCACCCCCCATTTTCAATTTATTAACCAAAAACAAAATGGCAGGATCACGAGCTCGTATTCTGATAAAACAAAAGCAGAAATACAGATCAAAATTATCTAGAAACAACTTGAACAAAATGAAATAAGGAAATAAAAAAAGATTAACCAATAAAAAACATTGAACAAGGCATCATAAAACACGAATGAACACGAGTACACAACTAATGCTGGAAAGCAAAACCGACCAAAGTCATGATCGCAGTTTTTAACCAAGAGACCCAGACCCGATTCAGAAAAAGAAATTCATGCACACTCACCTGAGACTCCAAATTTTCTATTAAAGATAGAACTTAGAAGGTTCAATACTCTCTAGCTTCAGAATAAGATTTAAGGTGAGAAACTCATATAAAGAGATGGAAAGGGAGAAGAGAGAGAAACTCCCCTTCCCTCCCTCTCTCAACAGGTGAGATCAGCGTGTGAAAGGGGACAACCACAGAACAGAAAAAAGCATAGAGACATTGCAGTTACAGTGACTTGAAGATTGAAGAATATATGTTGCTGCATAAATAATATTAAATATACCCAATGTCTTACCCGAAATAACGGTTATAACCTCCATTATTTTATTTGTAGTTTCCATATTTACAAAGTCATAAATTTTTCAATCTATGAGCTGGGTTCAAAAATATAATTTGCAAATCTTTTACTCACATTACGGTATATCTTTTTTAGAAAGATATGGTAAACATATTTACATTGTGGTATATTTTTAATATATTTCAATTGTTCTAATGGAACTAGGCTAATAATTTGGTGTAAAATGGTCATAATAGTTATTGACAAGTACTATTATATTACATATATTTAAAAATTTATTAATAAGTAAAACGCTATCAATTATCACAAAAAATAACATAACAAAAGAGGCACAAAATTTAGGATAATAAAGTTTTGGATCCATGTAAAATTATTAAAATATTAAATACCTTATCTAAAAAAAAATGTACTATTGTTGTCCTTCTAAACATTAAATATATTTTTAGATTCCACAAAAAATTACACATTTTTTTGATAATTTTAATAATAATAATATATTAAAATTTACATGAATAACCGTCTTAACTTCTAACCAAATTCACTTTAATAATGAAATTTACATGTTAAAGTCATCATCAACTTTCCGTCCTAAAAAAATATGCTAAAATTTTAAAGTAACGGATATAATAAAAAAAAAACAATTGGATAACGTATTTGATTTATTTGAAATTTCATAAAAACGTAAAACACATCTTGCCAAAAATTTATATAAAACATAATACTTACCGTAAAATTAAAAAGGCCTTTTAAAAGTACAAAAAAATATTTTTCTCTTGCAATTAGGGATATCAACAAAATTCGTACCTGCGAATATTCGCGGATAAAACTGGTAACGGATAAAAAATAGATATTATAAATGTATATCGCATATAATGAGTACGGATATTTTTTATATCCGCATATTAACAGGGTGGGTACGGGTATCATAGTATCCCATCCGTGATACCCCGTATCCACTATACTCTAATTTAAATTAAAAAAATAATTAAATTATTAACATATTAATTATGAATGAGTTATTTTTTTATCAATTACTTCAAAAATAAAATCATTTCTTTATAAATTGTCATTCAATACTATTTAAATGGATTATTTGAATTTTGTTTAAAATTTATGAATGTTATGTAGTGTATTTTATTTGAATTTATCATTAAATTATGTTGTTAAATTTTTATTTTTATTTTTTTGTAAATATTCGTGGATATTAAAAAATTATGTGGATACCCACATAATAAATACCCAAAAAAAATAAATACAAGACAAATATTTATCCAACTATTAAAGTACAAGAAAACTACTACTCGATCTGTCCCATTTGCTATACAGGATGTCGTTGTCCCATAACTACCCCAATATTGTCACTTACCGAGTATAGCTCGAATAGATCACACAAAAAGTGGTCCATCAATTGATTGTTACAAAGTTGATAATTTTGCCAACGTTTCTTCTTCCGATTAAAGGATGGACATATTGCTTTATTTCTTAGTTACGAGTCATGAAAAACATTGCAAAAACGAAAACCAAACTTCTTTTTCTGTACAACAATAATAATTAACATATGAAGAATATAAGGACTTTTGGTCTAATTTAATGAAAAGGGAATTAGCTCACCAAACAAGTTTTCCCTTTTATTCTTTATTCAAATTTCCCCATTGGTTTTACATAATGGTCTTTTTTTTCCTGCAACTATTTGTTTCAAGGATATGGTATAAAAAAGGGAGAGAAGAAATGAAGGAAATAATGATAAACTGTACAAAAAAATAAAGAGAAAACAGAGATTCCTCTTTTGTTGGCAAATAAAACAAATTAAGACGAAAATCTTCTATTGGGTGAATGGATGAAAGAAACGAGGGTAAGGAAAGAATAAAGTGTTCCTCCACTACCGTCCAACATATTCCTGTTTTGATGCCTCTCTTAATGGAAGAGCTTTACAGGGGCACTGCTGAATGGATACCATATCCACCTGCATCCCATGGTTTATCATTCGGTCGGACCATCCATCCACATGTCATGTCCATAACCCGGTATTTTCCCAATCCAAACATAGATAGAAGAGGGTATAGTGGGGTGGGTGGTTGTGCTAGCAATCAATTTGACGATAAAATGCGGTGGATGGGTATCTTGTCACCAAACTTCATACTCAAACACATATCAATTGCTGAAATAAATTCTACAGCATGTTTAAACTAATCAGGACATGAGGTCCTTGTCATTTTGCAGATAAATCCAAACACACCACAGCTGCAAGGTCAATTGATCATTTGTGGTGAAAGAGAGAGAAAGTGAATTCATGAAAAACGAATGTTCTTTTCTTTTTAAAGAATAATAACAAGTGGACTTGAGAAGGAAAAAGGTATATTTGAGATGACGCATTTTATGCTCAATTGATAGCGTCACCTCTTTAGCCTCCTCAATGAATTATACAGTCGATGCCACTTATTTGGGGCAATACAATTTCAATGTGCGAGTTATCCCTAACGCAGAAAGATAATTAAAATCTTACACTAAAAGCAAATGAATGTGTAAAAAATAGGTTACTCTTGAAGAGACTCTCAAATGAATCAGAGATTAAGCCTGACATTCATCGCGAAGACGAATGAAAAAATGTCATAAACAATTATACTGTTTATCAGCTCATCAGCTCAAGCAGTTTTCTCCGCCTTTCCATTTTCTTTATTACCTTGTCTGAGGTTTAAAATGCCAGTCAATCCTCGTCCCCTGGCCATCTGTTCCAGTTCTTGAATTCTTTGCTTAAGAAGTTCCACTTCTTCTGCCAAGTCCTCATTTTTTTGCCTCACAGCCTAAAGTAAAGCAAACGTTGTGAGAATTTTAAATATGAAATTTTGACTATTAAATAACTTCTCCCAGTTAGCCTGAATTGGGACCAATGACGGTGAATACAATGAGTTGTTTAGTGTGGTTTTATTTATTAAAATAAATAAACTGCTTAGCCAAAAAACTATCCTTGTTTTATACAACTCAGACTCTTAACAATATCCACTCCAACATACAACACATTGACAAAAACCTTGATATTGTCCTCTTTTAGAGTTTTCACAAAAAGGCCTACTACAAGCCACTTATGTACATCATTCTCAAGTTTACTAATTAGAATGACTGTCGACTTAGCCATGCCAAATAAAGTTTTTAAATAAAATACTCATCACGAAACATTATGGAAACCTTTGGGCAAGAATGATGTAATAAGGAATCAACGCACCAACCGAAAAATGTAGGATTTGAATCAATCAAAAAATGGAAAGTTTGAAATTGTGTCTCTAGAAATCTTCAAATATGAAATCCTGTGTATAATAACCTATCATAGGTTCCGCTCAGCCCTCTAGAACTTTTCTTATGACTCACAGTGATACTGGTGAAACAGTTCAGCTGCTCCTACCTAGGTTATATAAGTAAAGCTGTAAAACAGTTAGGTCTGAACTACCAGCAATTTTGTTAGTTGTTTACCTGAAAGATTAATTATTACAAGTTAAAACTAAACACGAGAATACACAAGCCACTAGATTCTTTTTAAAATCTTCAGCATAAAGTGGGAATAATTCTCCAATAATAGTAACACCACAAGAAGAAATTAATCATGTATTCAATTTTGATCAAGTCGTTTGATTTCAGTAAAAACCGTGATCAAGCAAAGAACTATAGTATCACAAGATGATATGGTATTGGTATAAAATCCTCCTTTATATTGGAAAAAGGGAGCAGATAATACATGCAATATGTTTAGCATATGAACTTAGGAAGCATGATAGAAAACTAAAAATAGGAGGAAATAACATATAAAAAAAAAGAATAAAATAATTTGAAAAAAAGACTAAAATAAATAAATAACAACTTAAATTAAGAAAAAGAGAACTTGACAGATTTGAAACCAAAGGAATCACATAATGTTAAAACTATTTGCATGAGATTATTATTTGAAATTACCCCAAGCTCTTCTTTTCGTAGCTCCTCCTTCCTTGCCTCAGATCTAGAACTTCTTTGTACCTCAAAGATCAAGAGAACTCCTGCAACCTATGAGTATAGTACATGGCCAAATCAGCAAACAATAAATGGCAAAACCGAGTACATATTATTTAGGTATAAACATAACAAAATAATTCACATTCTCCTATCCTGCGTTTGAGAGGAAAAATATTCCCAATAACAGGGTCTCTTTTTGTTTTGTTGTAGTGGTTATCATCGTGATCTTTGCTTGTTTTAACGAGCCAACTAACTAATAACAAGCCCCAGAGGTCTTGTGTTCTTAAAAGTCCATAATCTATACTTCTCTGGTTTGCAAAGCACAATTCTGGAGAAAGAATCTTTAAACTAAGATGAAAACATTTAGCTTTAAAATCACAACAACTCAGAAGCATTTTATCTGGCCCTTTGATCATGAGCACATTCTTATTTCAAATTTGTAAGAATATTTGTTTAATTACCATTAAAAAAATACTTGAGTAATCAATTTCCTATATCAATAACTCCTCTCTTCTTCCTCTCTGCCAACTTGTCTTCTTTTGGAATACTTCCTGTAACCATTTATCTGAATATTGAACAGACATTACTCGATCCCTTTTATTTTTGGGCGAACAGTCATAACTCAATATAATCCAACAACTGAGAAAAAAGTACCACTAAATTGAAATCGACTACTTGTATCAATTGTTCTTATAGCTTTTGTGCATAGCATAATTTGGTTTTTCCCTCTGAAGATCATCAAAACAAAGTATTATAGTACCTATATCAAATTCTATAGTTTTGCCAAATTCCAAAAGCCTATAATGTCAACTCAAATGAAAATGAGCACACTAATATTGGACGCTCCAAATTCCAAATTTATAACTGTTGGAGAACTCGTTACGGATAAGACAAATTATGGTATTGGTATATAAGTAATTCAAATCTCATATTTTAAGTCAATTTGGTAGGATTTCTCACATTCAAAATGTCTCTGTGATCATGAGAGAGACGGTGTTGGTGATCCCACGTCTACTATTCAGTCAATTTGTAGGGTGGAGTTAAACTTAAAATGACTTTGTAAGAATAACGATCCAACTGGAAGAAATATAATTAACATATAATTCAATACTTGACTGAACAACTATTCTGTTTTTTCGTGAAAACAGAACAAAACAATACTAATAGATTCATACTCCTGAGACATTTCATAAAAGAGGTAACTCGACACAAGTAATCAACAAAATTGATCAAAACTCTGTTTCCAGAGTAAAACCACGGGCAAATTCAACATCATAATAGCTGCAAACTGTTTTGCAAAATGCAAGATTAAAATCACTGACCGAGAAGACAAAGAGTTCTCCGATAAGATCAACCGCAGCCTGAACAGCCTTTTCCTCATTCAAGGGCCGAATCTCAACATCGGTGGCGTGACCGTAGATGCGCCGTTGCATCTTCGTGGTGATTTGATGATTTGACTGATCCCCAAAATCGTAAATCAATAAATGAAGAACGAATGAGCGGAAAAGGTGCATTAAGAATTAAATTTGGAGGGAATGGAAGGAACCTGAGCCATGTTAACGATGAGTTGGCGGAACCTGGGGTGAAGAGCCGCCTGCTGCTTCAATCTACTGGCGACGGGTTTGCTTAGGGTTTTCAAGGCCAGCGTTCCGAGTTTCAAGAGTGGGAGCACCATTCCTCAACTTCAATATAATCAATTCAAATCAAATGATGAATCATACACACACCAAATGCTATATATTATTGGAGTTCTTTTAAGGTGGCTGGTTTCCTTGGAGACCAAGAACGCAACGTGTTCAAGTCAATGGCAGCATCGCCTTGATTTTCACACTTCCGCAACTCTTTGTTTCCCCTCACCCCTCTGCAAAATGCAAACTGAAAAACAAACTCTGGTTATTTAATTTCCATTATTACAATAATCAATAATCAAGTATCAAAATTATACAGAATTTGCATTATTACATTTTAGAATGTCCGTTACAGTAGTAATAATGTATCAAAATATCAATTAAAACAAATTTAAAGAAAAAAATTGTCATAAAACTAACAAATTAATTATTAGTTTCATATAAAACCAATAGACCTCGATAATATTTAATTATCAATTCTTCAATCAAGCTAATATAAAAGAGATGTTGATAAAAATATTTTATTTGAGTTTATTTTTATTTTTGAGTAATTGGTAAGTAGTTGTTAGTTTTTAATTATTAGTTCTTTTTAGTGGAGGAGTTGAACCATAATCTCTTTTTTTCTACTTCCTAAATTTATTTAAATTTATATTATTTCTCTGAATTATTAGTAATAAGGATTAAACTTACCACAATTTATTTGTGAATATATTCATTTATAAATATTAATTCTTCCTTGCACTTACAAAATTTCATCATGCACTTTTTGTATATTTAAAATTTTCAATTTTATCTTTTAATTTATCATTTTTATTTTGAATTATAAAATGCATCATCTGAATATAAATATTGTATTTTAAAATTTACTATTTCAAATAACGCAATAAAAAGTAATCTCTTAAAATGAAATTATATTCCCAAATAAGAGTAATAATAAAAATACACCATGTATCAATAAGCAATCTTTATAGCAAAACCAATAAACCTTCATCTAACCTTTTTGTGTGAAAAATATCAAACCTTGTTATGCATTTTTTATGGAATAAACTTTAAATCATCTAGTGCAATTTTGCTCGCACAAACCATCTTGTGCAATAATTTTAGAAAAAACAACTTCCTATATAATTTTTTTCACAAAAATTACAAATTTCTTCATACAATTTTTTGGAAAAGACCCTTAAGTAATATATAATTACCCAAGTTCTCTGTACAATCAAAAAAAGACATGATCATAGTAAAAAATCTCAAATCAACTCTTTATTTTTATAGTATTTTTTTATCACTTCTTTGATCATATTACTCAAACTTAGTTGAATATCAATTTAGAACCAATAAAATTATGAATTTTCTAGTAATAAAAATAAAATGTACCAATACTTAAGGGTGTTTTGACTATAAGTCAACATCGTTATGATTAATCATCGCGCTTTAAAGGTATTGTAGAGCTTCATCACAGTTTTGTCAGGCAACTTAGAGTCCTTTATACAATAAAAAGATGGTAAGGTCATTGTAAAAATTCTCAAATCAACACTTTATTTTTATAGTATTTTTCTACCACCTTTTTATTCATATTACTCAAATCCAGCTTAATACCAACTTATAACCAATAATATTGTGATTTTTTTAATACTAAAAATAAAAAATATCAATATTTATAGGTGTTTCAACTACAAGTCCGACACTATCATTAGGATTAATCAATGCGTTCCTAAGGTATTGTCTCTTTTAAAAAGTATAAAGTTTCATTACAATTTTGTCCTTAAAAGATACATCGAAGAATCAAAGAAGAAAAAAATATTTAAATTACGTTTAACCTCAATTCTTAAAAGATATGAGACGATTGGATAAATCAGAACACAAATTTAATCTAGTCATACATAAAATATTGCATGTTCTACTAATGTGACGAGTTCACATTTGTTAGTGTTATGAAAAGCTAATCCATTACCAAATCAAACAAACCCATAATTTAAGATTTTAATAACTTAAAGAGAGGGGGATTATTCCAGAATTTATCTGATGGGTGCTCCTCGTGCACCGTTATAACTTATATCTGCTTGTACAAAAAACAGAACGTGGCCTAAACCCAAAATAAACATTTTTCAAAGCCTTGGTTAGGTGGTTCACGGATACACCGTTTCATTCTTACTATTTACACTTATTTTTTTAATGTATACACGCCTTCTATTTCATTTATTTTAATTTTTGTATTGGCTTCTGGTATTTAAAATGACTTTTACTTTTCTTCTCTCCATCTTTTCAATACATCATTTGTCTTTTACACTCTTCTTCCGCATAGAACCAATTAAGGGGAGACCGAAGTTAAGAAAAGTCAAAGTGTCTATTATTTTTATTCTAAAATGACTATAAATTTAACTTTTAAAAATCGAAATCTTACTTAAATTTGATGAAGTATTCAACACCTTGTGAAAATAATAATCAATATTCGAGTATCAAAATTATAAAAAATTTATATTTTTTTATTAACAACGAATATATTTATATAAGGAGTGCTGTAACCCATATACAGAAAAAAAGTACATAATTAAACCACATTACAAAACATCTTAAAAAGATTTAGCATAACATCTTAAAAAATAAGTCTTCCTTTACCTTCCCAAAATAATACTATATAATCTTAGAAACTACTTATGTATATTGACAAAAACAAAACAGACACATATATATTACAATTAAAGTACAACAACTAAATTGATAAAAAAACAACAATAATTAAATTATAAAGAATTTGTATAATTACATAATTTAGAATGTTCGCTATAATAGTAATAATGTATCAAAATGTCAATAAAAATATATTTAAAGAATTTTGTTTTGTTATAAATGGTTTTCTTAAAAATAAACTAACAAATTAGTTATTAGTTTCATATAACACCAATAGACCTCGTGAACTTATGATAAGAAAAAAAAAAACATGAAAATATGCGATAAGAATGAGCAGAGCAAAAGCTTTATTTAATGTCTTAAAACACATTTAGCTTATTTTGTAGTGAATGTTATTTAATTTTCAAATCCTCAATCAAAAAAATATAAAAGAAAGGTTAATAAAAAATATTTATTTATGAACAAACTCATTGATAAACTTAAAATAGTAATAGCAAATACTTAAAAGATAAATAATATTAAATTTGTTTATCTAATAAATAATTATCTCAAGAACAGAGATAGTAAAAAAAAAATATGTACGCAAAAACAAGAGGAACATCATTATATTGATTATAAAAAAACTTAAAAAAAGAAAATAAAGTTTATTGAAATAATAAAAGATAAATAACACTCAAAATTTATCAATTATCATTTACATAATAACAATAAAAGGATAAATTTACTAATAAAATATGAAAATAACATAAACATATTAATTTAGAATTATATAATTATTTATGATATCGAAATCGAAAGATCGAACAAGGTACTAATGTAAATATATATATATAAAAAAGAAAGTAAGTGCATCACAAAGATGAAGATATAAAGGAGAAAATTAAGAAAACACAGTGAATCAAAATAAAGTCATATGATTGAAAATTGAATAATGATTGAGAGCTCAAAAAATACATTGATGAAGACATTTGCTAGAAAAAATTGAAAAATTAAGTATACGAGATCAAAAGGAAAGTTAAAGGCATGTAGTAACTGCTGCAAGACATGAACCTAGACATAACTAGCACAGCATGAATGATTTTTAGACAATTATTGTAAATTATTTTATTTTATTCTGATTTAAAGGCCATAAAAACGGATAAAATATAAATAGGTTGTTTATATAGAGAAAAAAATGTGATAAATTCTATTCACAACACAATATTTTCAGAAGGTTGTGAATAGAATAATGATTAATTTAATGATGTTTATCGTAATTTGGGTCCTCGCTCTCGCATATTTATTATATAAACTTCGGTTTTATTTTTGGTAATTTATTTTCCTGTATTTTATGTTTTTGCACTTTACTTTTTCGGTTTTTTCAAGCAGTTCCTCTATACTTATCTTCATCTTCACCATATCTTTTTAGAATATTTAATATACATTTACACTATTTATCTAAAAACAAGAAAATATGATTATTCAAAAGAAATACATAATTCTTTTATTTATATTGACATAAATTGACAATTCAATAATTTTAAATATATTTTTGAAATTGATGCACAGAATAAATAATTTATATATAAATTTTACATTAATTATGTAATTCTGAATTAAAATTAGGCATGTCAAAGCGGATCAAGTTCGTCGAACTAGCCCGCCACTTAAAGGACGAACTGGGTTGGAGTTTCCAACCCGTTAACCTGTTGTGATCTAGTCTATCTAATATGCTAAACTGACAGGCCGAAGACGTCTTAGCCCGCTAGCCTTTTTATTTATATTATGTTTAAAAATAAAAAATAAATAAATTTTCTATATTATATAAACAAATTTATATATATAAATTAATTTTATAAACAATTTTTTTTTTAAAAAGTGACGGACCAACTTGCCTATCTGTCGACCCACCAACATACTCTGAGGCAAGACGGGTTGCAGTATCTAACTCGTTTTTCGGTGGTGGGCTAGCTCGTTTTTTTCCATTTTTCATAAACTAAAAGTAAGATGAGACAAAATGGTCGCTTGTTTTGACAATCATAAACACTATAATAATCTAAATCAAAAAATAATTGATCGCTAATCCTATTAAAACAAATTTCATGTTATTATTTGATTCACCAAAAATTGATCGAACAAGTATAAATTAATATCTCCAAAAATAATAATACAATGCACAGATTAATAACAATATGATAATATAATAACATGTGACACTATTAATACAAAAATAAATTAACATTAAAAATGTAAACATTTTAAATATTCAATATACTTAAAAAAATCGATAAAGATTCCATTAAAAGTATTTGCAGCTTAGTCAAAGCTTTATATAAAATATCCGATAACTGCTTTCTTAAGCCTTTATAAAATATTCAATAACCGGCATGATTGAGAACTGCGAAGGAAAATGACCGATATTTATATTTACTTTTAGTTTAGTTTTCCAGAATGAACTGTATCGATTCAATACTAAAACAATACATTTCTTAACGTCAACGCAATTAAGAAATTTTTTATTACCAATACTAAACTATTTTGACCGGAGTTTGTTGTAATTAATCTAATTTGGACGAAATTATTTATTCTAGGTTTTCCATGGACACCGTTGCTTTCGGTAACAGAAAAAAGGACACTTGTTTCATTCATAGAAAAGTCAGAAGTCACTCAGAAAATAAATGAACAGAAGTCACAGAAGTCAAATAAATGAACAGTAGAGAACAACAGTAAATTGATTCAGACCACAAATTTCAGTCGGCTTTGGTTGTCTTGTCTCATAAAAGCACAAGGATTTAGCGAAGCAAAGAATTATGGAAAAGATGGATGTTGAAGAGTTGTTTGAGGCTCAGGCTCATTTATACAAGTATACTTACAGTTTCGTATCTTCCATGTGCCTCAAAAGTGCAGTTCACTTGGGAATACCAGACGCAATCTTCAAGAATGGCCAACCTATTACTCTCCCCGAGTTGGTCTTGGCACTTCAGATTCAACTAACAAAATCTGGTCATGTATACAGACTCATGCGCGTGCTGGTGCATGCTGGCTTCTTTGCCACCACCAAGGTTGTGAAAGATGATACGGAAGAAGTGGGGTATGATCTCACACCTTCTTCAAGGCTACTCCTTAAGGACAATGTTCCAACCTTGTCTCCTTTTGTTCGAGCAATGTTTCATCCGGCTCTGGTTCACTCATCAGAATCATTGCCTGAGTGGTTTCACAGAAATGAGACCACACCCTGTGAAACTGCGTTTGGGATGAGTTTCTGGGAGTACTTGAGTCAAAACCAAGAGTTTAACGGCCTCTTCAATGAAGCAATGGTCAGTGATTCTGGGATGGTGAATTTGGTTATGAAAAACTGTAAATCTGCTTTTGAGGGACTGAATTCATTGGTTGATGTTGGTGGTGGTAAAGGAGGTGTAGGTAAGATAGTTTGTGAATCACTGCCTAATTTGCAATGGACCGTGCTTGATCTTCCACATGTTGTTGAAAATTTGTCTGACAGTACCAGTTTGAAGTTTGTTGGAGGTGACATGTTTCAGTCTATTCCTTCAGCAGATGCTGTTCTTCTTAAGGTATGTATGCAGCTTGCTAATCTTTACAAAACTCTATGTTAAGTTGGATTTGAAGATATTTTAATTTGGTTAATTATGCTTGTCGCAGTTAGTGTTGCATGCTTATAGTGATGAAGAATGCGTTAAGGTACTGAAGAAATGCAAAGAAGCTGTTTCAAAGAAGGGGAAGGCAGGGAAAGTAATTATCATAGACATAGTGGTTGGTCAAAAGAATGAAAATCATGAATTGACCGAAGCAAAGCTGTTTTTTGATATGATAATGATGATTGTGGTCACTGGGAAGGAGAGAGAAGAAAAAGAATGGGAGAAACTCTTCTTGGAAGCTGGATTTAGTCATTACAAGATAACAAACATCTTTGGTATGAGATCCCTCATTGAAGTTTATCCTTGAATTACTCTAATAATATGTATTCTGTATTCTTGTTGCACTGTTGTGTGTCAAAGTTTCTGTTGATCTTCACAATTGTGATGTGAATATTCTATCTCCTGTATTTGCTGCATAACTATGTCTCGTTGCAGTGTGTAACTGTGTTTATTTGAAACCCAGTATGTTCTCTCTTTTCTTTGTGGGTATATCAAAGCTGAATTTCATGGCAGAGTTGTATTATTTTGACTAAGTCTCAACTTCTTCTACACTGCACATAATATGATAAGATTGAACACTGCACATGAAATTGAAACATTGAAAACAACACAGACTTAATCTGTGGTTGATCTAAACAAAAGACTGGTATAGATGGAGGAAATATGCGACAAATAGTAAAATTCCTCTCGTATTGTTTTTAATCATAAATTCATATTGATATGATTTTTAAACTAATTATTATTTTTTCATATGTTTTCGAATATATTTTATAAGTTTTTAACTAATTATTTATATCTCTCAGCAGATTTAATAGTTTGTAATTTCGACAGTTTTCACTTAATTTTGTAACATTCCAAAAACGAAAATCTATAATGTTAAAATACTTTCTAAAAGCTGATTTTTGAAACGTTTATTATGTATTCCACACTAGAAAAATATTCCTTTTAAGACAATTGGTTATAGTTCATAAAAACATATTAAATTAGGAGAGAAAGACATTAAAATAAATGGCTACATAAGTATTAGAAATTGTTAGAAAAGTGTATTTTTTTTTTTACTGAAGTCACGTTGGCGTTCTTAAAATACAGAAGTGTTTTCTAATTTGTTATTGGAAATTTTGTTGTAAAACTTTAATTTCTTAAGGTTTTTTTCGTTGCCAACTTAATCTTTTAAGTCATGTTCTTTTCCCCTTAAAAACACAGCTCTAACAACTCTGGAGGAAAAATGGAACCATAAATTAAATACGCCAATTACAATATAAAGTTTTAAAAATTAAAATAAACTGTGATTTATTTTAAGGACATTTTCTACTAAAAGATAACATCGTATTTCATATTATAACCAAAATAATTAAAATAGCATAACAATTTTCGTTTTAAGCTTAAAAAAATACATTTTATTTATTATTTAGGTCATGTTCTTTTAAACAGATTTACTGTTTGAAAAAAATAGCAAGCGAGGATTTGAATATTTGTTCACGTTCCTTTTAATTGATTTGTAGGCGATGGAAAGAGGGGAAATGCAGGATTGCTATTCTTTTCCATCTTCTCTCATGTAAAGAGATTAGCAGGTGAAAGTTACACTTTTAAAAAAAAAAACCCTAATTTAAAAGATAAAAAATGCTTTCAAATTAAATATTCATTATGTCAAAAAAAAAATTACTTTATTTTTTCACACTAATAATTAATATCTAAATATTTAATTTTTCTTTTCAAAAGTAAAGGCATTATTTAAAAATAAATATTATTTTTTTCAAAATTAATGAATAATAATGTTAAAAAAATTAACTCATCTAAAATTCATTTCATATTTTTAACAAGGGTAATTCAGTCAATTTTATTTTTTATTTATTAAATTTTTTTTTATCTATCACTTCCATCAAATCACTCACAAATTTTCACAAATTTCACTCTCTAATCCACTCAAAAATCACCTTCAAATCTCTTAAAAAAAACAACACCAATTTCACTCTCTAATTATTTTAATCTTTTACTCTCCCTCTCTCCCAAATAAATCTATCCAAAAGAACATACCCTTATGCCGTGTTCGTTTCAATGGATACCTTTATTTAAATTGATTTGAAGAGACAGATTAACATACAAATCGTTGTTTTTTTGAAGAAATGAGCAAAGAAACGCACGGATGAATTTGAGAAAATACATCACAATTCAATCTCACCACAAATGCGATGATTTGCAGTGATATATCAAACTTTACATTTTTGTCCTCACATTTTATTATCATATAATACATTATTAATAATAGTTATTATATTAATTATTAAATATTAAATATTAATTATTATTTATTATTATAATTAAAATATTTTTAAATTTTAACTTTTTAATTTATTCAGTTGTAACTTTATTAAACTTTTTTTAATCCATCGTATCAATCAAATCACTTGCTAACTTTCATAAAACCTATCTTCAAATTTACTCATTTTACTCTTTAAATCAACTCAAAAAAACACAAATATTTATCTCCTTAAATTCACACAAATCTATCTTTATACTCTTTCAAATCTATCCCTTCGTTCAAACATGGCCTTAGTCTTCGAATTGAGATAAAATCTATCTGGAAGTTTTGTCATCTCGTGTTACTGAAATAATCAGAAAGCCCAATGAGATAATATTTTCAGGGGGACACAAATGGTACTTCCTTCACTATTTTTTTTTTCTACTTATCCCTTCTGAGAGAGGGCAAAAGAGGAAATAAAAACAGAAAATGTAAAACAACTTAATTGCTTTCTGAACGCCTACGCCCTCAAAACGTAAGAGAATAGAAGTGAACACTTCGTATTAAGCCTCTATGCTGCGCTGCTTCTACCAAATGAATCGCCTTGTTCTTCTTCGCCACCCTCTTCTACCTTTATCTGTTGCCGCCGCCGCCAAGTTATCATTGCAACCCTTTTCCCAAACCTATTATTCATACACACGGAGACGGTAATTTCATCTGAATCTCTTTCTTCGTTTTTTAACAATGTCTCCGTCATGCTCTGATTTCACTCTGTTAAATTTAGAATGAATTCTGAAATATGTCACGGAGTCTCTTCACCTCTCACAACCGCTACATTTTGCACTACCAACAAAGGTGCGATGACCTGCTCTATCTACCTTCTTTAGGCGTTTCATAATAACACGTTCTGATCATCAATTTTTTTATTTTTTATTTTAGACTTGTCAGCTAAGAAGTGTGTACCCTGCAATACAAAGGACTTGCAGCCCATGACCCCGGATGAAGCACGCACTCTGCTTCCACAGGTTTGTGTTGATTGTGTTGTTAAAAATGTTCAACTCAAAAATGCTATGACGGGATTATGAAATACCCGTTATTTTAAATTTGATTTCACATATTTTATATAATGTGTACTTTTGTATACATATGTCTCAGAAAATGATACAAATTACTCAAAATTAATGCATTCATACGTTTAGAGGTCTTTTTTAATCAACGCTTCTATTCAGCTCGTTATTTGGTCAGCTACGACCTCCCCGCTACAACGCTATGCCGCATTATTTAACACCTTGTTCAACTTTCGTTAATTTAAGTATCAATGTATTTGTTATTAACATTAAGTGATCAGGTTGCCGATTGGGATTTGGTAAACGAGGATGGTGTATTGAAGTTGAGGAGATCATGGAAAGTGAAGACTTTTACCAAAGGATTGCAGTTTTTCAGGGTAATAGGTGATCTTGCTGAAGCTGAAGGTATTATTTTCTGCCGCCTTCTACTTCTCTCCCCCTCTACCCCCCGAATGTATTGATGTTATGAGAGAATTAGAAAGTTTAACAATGATGTTTTATTATGTAGGTCATCATCCTGATCTTCATCTTGTTGGCTGGAATAATGTTACCATAGAGATTTGGACGCATTCTGTGGGTATGAATATGTCATTGTGTTCAAATTATTTAATCAAATCTGGTTTCTGAGAAATATAATATTAGAAGATTTTGTTTAGGCAAGATTGACGTATAATGAAAGCTCTCTTATCTATAGGCTAAAACAAGTCTCTAGATCTTGTTTTCAAAAACTGTGTCGTGCTCTTAATTTTTTTGGCCTTTATTGCAGCCAAGAGTGACCCTCTCTTTCATTCTATTCACCTCTACATTCATGACATTCATTTTATGTTGTCAAGATTGTAACTGGAAATTCCAGTTCTGAAATCTGTCAATTTATCTCACAGCTCCTTTCGAAATTCACAACAAAGTACCTTTGGGTCTTTACACTAGGGTATTGAGGTGTTCCTGTGTTCTAATACTATCTCAGACCAAAACATATTTCATTTGCCTCAACAAGCTTACAGCTTATTATAACTACACCAGTCCTTCTCTTTACTGAACGATAGATGGTGCTTTCCAATATGTTATTATCACTTGACCTGGCTTATTGTTCTATGTTACAAAGTATGCCAATTCATGTATTCTCCTGAAGAGCGTCATTGGAAATATGCAAAGCACCTAACTTCATGTTGTGATATCTTCACGGACTGCCTCATGTGGTCTCTCATGACCTGCAGTTTCAAGCATTCTGTGATTCTGACCATTCTCATGACTAGAAATCTTCTACAGGTTATTTTATTTTCTTTGGCTCAATCTGATATCCTGGTCTTCTAAGAAGCAATTTGTTATGTGTTGCAGCAGCACTTAGGCTGAATACCGCAGACTTGCTGCCGTAACCATTGATCTATTGTGGTTTCAGTCCCTTCTAACTGAACTACAAGTTGCTGTTTAAGCTCCTACACTCCATTCTTGCACTAAAAACTTTGAATTGGATCTTGACTTTGTTCTTGAAAAAGTTATACAGCAGTGAGGGTCATTCATCTTCCCTCTCAATTCCATGTAGCGGATTTTCTCAGCAATGCTATGTCCAAGTCTCAGTGTGGTCATTTAATGTCCAAACTCACTGTTTCTTCCTTAGAAACATTCAGTTTGAGAGTGACTGTTACGGGTAGCTTAGTCTTAGTCAATTTTTTAGACAGTTTGATACAGCTAAATGTTTTTAGTAGTTTGTTAGTTTCACTGAATGTCTAAATGTCTTTTAGACGCTAATCAGAATAAGGATGAAATCATTTTCACCTTTCTCACTCAAAACTCATTAATCTTTTCTTTGATTCTTTATTTTCTTCTTTCTATGGCCTGATACGTAATACTTCTAAACAATCGGAGCCCAGTGTAATGAGAATATGTTTAATGAAACCCGCAGTCCAAGCACAACGCCGGCTACCAGTGATATGATTTCTGTCCAGATGGATTCCTATTTATTTGTCATATGCACCATCATGTATCAAATTAAGCTCAATATATAGTACGTTTAACCGATATATTTAAGGGTTAAAGAAAAGAAAATAATTCCGTGGTTGCGATGTTACTAATTTGCTTCTCTGGAAAGCCAATGACTTTTATTTTCTATATTTGGAGAGAAAGAAAAACTGGATATTCCTTGGCTTCCTTTAAAATTACATTTGGATTTTTAAGTTTGTCACACGATCCGTCGAGCAGTCTCCACCTCCAATATAGCAGTATTGTGATACTGCAAGGAAAAAAATTGCCGAAGAGGAATGGTTGTCTTACGTTTTAGCTTTAGGTTAACTGGAGAGAAATTTTTAAAATAGAAATATTTTCTTTCTCTGGGTATGTTTGTTTGTGTGTCCATGCAAGTTAAAACTTTAATTAAATACGTAATCAGTTCATCATATAGTCGTTTTGTTTGTCCATACCATAGCTATTGCATTTGCTTAGTTACCTATAGGCTTACATATCTTGAATTTTTTTTAATAAAAGGTCTTCGCCACATACATATTAAACTTGCATCTGTAATATTAGTAGAGCAATTATAGTATACTTTACCTTGGACATTATGTTGCTTCTTTCCAACGCTGTTTAACTTTGTCCCAAGTTTCCTTTTCGCTGTAATCTAATCTTAGTTTTCTTGATTTTTTACATCGTAATTCATTTGTTTATATCCATATATGGATCCATGTTTATGCAGGTGGGCTGACGCAGAATGATTTTATTCTCGCTGCTAAGATGAATGGACTTAATTTGCATGGCTTGCTAAGACGGAAGGCTTCCGACTGAGTTATAAAAAGAAATCCAAAAGGCTTTGCTTTTCTTTATAAATAGGCCATGGCTATCTTTCTAATAATTTGGAAGCTGTAGTCCGATCTATTAATTTGCTTCTACATAATCTGAGATGTGAATAACATCGAAGTTTAGCTTGAAATGTACATGATTCTAGTTGTCAAAGAGAACCATAAATTAGAATGGTTAAGAGAAAGAACCAAAATAAGGTAGACCAAGCTTCTGTTGGGCATGAACTCATAAATCAAGAGTTTCACTTTTTGCTGAATGTCACTGCCAAATGTCTTACAAGACTTGTACTGAAACTTTTTTTTAACTGAACTTCAGTTTTGATCTCCTGCACCCCTTGCTCAGTTCATGGAAAGCCTCTTAACAACTCTCTTTGTCCCATTGGCATGTACATCCTGATAACAAATTATTAGGACTTCGTAAAGTGTGAAAGACAATGTATGTGTAACATAATCATGTCAATTGTGCTTGTGTCCACAACTCCAGTTTGTTGTGTCTTGCAAAGCCGTTCGTGCAATAGCATATAGTTGATGAATCAAATGTTGGAATGTCAGTGTTTTCCCTCTCCCTTCTGCCACTACATCCCTTCTCATAGATTATTTTAATATCTCCGGAAGATTTACCGGGAATGATTGAAATTGTATCAAAATTATATAACTAACGTATGAATGAATTGATTGAGGTTTTGGTAAGGGCTGCTTGCCTTTTTTTTTTTTTTTTATTTTTTTAATATATATTTTTATTTATTTTTTTTTATATTTTTTTATTTATTTATATATAATTATT
>Ga0214543_1000497_pt1 | contig 66138 bp, 28 predicted proteins | sample CNSS2metaG_FD_160094 | JGI IMG/M metagenome (GOLD analysis project Ga0214543, IMG submission 160094) | Root nodule microbial communities from cowpea collected in UCLA plant growth center, Los Angeles, California, USA - CNSS2 | ecosystem: Host-associated > Plants > Roots > Nodule | place: USA... | reverse complement strand
TATATATATATATATTAATGTTGATTGATTAAATGTACAAGAAATTCCTATTATATGAAATCAATTCAAATTCATTTACTTAAAAAAAAAATTGAATGATATGTTAAATTTATAGTTAGTATTTACATAGATATTGTTGAGAAATTCAACCCCAATATCTTCATATTTTAGTTTATCACGTCCTTTGTATTCTTCTGGTTAGTTATTTAACAACCTTTCAATAATTTGATTTCTTATCTTTTATCTTTATCTTCTAATATTTATTTTCATCTTTTTATTTTTATTTTTATCTTTATATTTTTTTACTTCGTCTTTTTATTTTTATTTTTTATCTATATCTTTTACTGTTTATTTTAATTTTATATTACTGTATATCTTTATTTTATCTTTTTGTTACTTTATCCTGTAGTATTTATTTTAATTAAAAACTTAATTTTTGCTAAGTAACAATTTTTTTATATATTTTTAGTGATGCTCTTGTCGATTCAATACTTAAACTTAAAAATATATTACATTACTAATAAACTTGATACACTTGCTAAAGTAATTAACAATTAGGTCTATGGCTAGATTAATGAATTGTTAATCATTTGAAAATATTATAAAAAATATTTCTTGATAGGGATAAGTATAACTCTTTTCACATGATAAATTGACATAAAAATTTAATATGACAAAATATTTAAACATCTTTTAAAAAACTACAGACTAAATGTCCAAAACAGTATAAAATAATTTTGTAATCATAAATTACTATTTACAATAAGTTTTTTTTATTTTATAATAAAAAATAATAATAATGATTATAAGAAAACGTTAATTTTATTGTTAAGAGAGTGTAAATGAACAAAGTAAGCATAATAATGATTAAGCAAGTGAACATGTTTCTAAAAGCAGCATAGAGTGTCCTTCATGGAGAGAAGAGCATTGGATTAATAAATATGAAGCATTTAATAGTCTGATCTAACCTACACATGGTGTCAAGTTTGGATTGGATGGATACATAAAATCACAGGCCACTTATTCTTTTGATAAATTATTTTTTAATTTATCTTCAACTTAATTATTTTCCACTAAAATAATGTATTTATTGCTATTTCTAGTTAATACACGAGAGTAATAATTCCAACTGGCTAGATTTTTATTTCTTTTTGAAAGCTGGATATGAATATGAGTGTTAAAATATATTTAATATCTAAAGATATATGTTTTGATTGTAATAATTTAATGTTCCATAGATTACGGAGGTTAAAATATTTGTACATTTTTTTAGCTTTTTAATACTTCATTAAATGAACTGTACTTTGTTAAATGATAGGTGAAGTACATGAAAGAAATACGATGATAAAATATATATAAATTGAGTGGTAAAATTTATAAAATAATTATTTAAAAAATGAAAGATGTAATTAAATTTTTATCATTTTTTAAAAAACGCATCTTATAACACGTATTTTTAACTAATATTATTCTTTTCATATATAATTTATAATAATGTTTTAGATTTTTTTTTTTTGATATCTTATATTTTACATTATATTATTTTGTAATATTTGGAAATGATAAAAGATTAGATAAGATAAAATAAAATTTTTTTTAAAGAGATTCTTATGAAACAAGCTTATAAAAGTGGCATAGAAGGAAGAGAAGTTCTTTGGTGAGAGTGAGATTCTTTGGATAAAATGAATGAGTTTGGAGAGAATTGGTGCGAAGAAGTCTCTAAATATCTTGAGTTCAAAGCTACCACGCTTGATCATTGGTCGATAGATGTCAAGTGCGAAGAAGAACCTTGCAACTTACAAGGTCCTTCATTGCCCCAACAAAACTTGATTGATTATCCTCCAACACAAGAACACAATGCAAACGTGAATAACGTAGAGTTGGGTTTGATCCCGCTATCCAACAATCTGCCAAACTTGCAAAGCCAAAATGGTGATCCTTCGACAAAACATCGACAACGCAAGCCAAGGATCACATGGAGCGATGAAGAACACATGTATGTATTCAAATTTTGGTTTTTATTTCTTTTCATCTTGATTTGAAACTTTATATTATCAGAGACCGAGATTTGTTCAATTCTTTGGTGTAGGTTATTTCTTCTTGGCATTCAAATGTGTGGCATGAGTTGGAAAAGGATTTCACAAGATTTTGTTCGAACCAAAACACCATCTCAATTGGCCAGTCATGCCCAAAAATTTTTCGAACGTCAGAAAATGCTGCCATCACAGAGGAGAAGAAAAAGCATTCACGATATAACTCTTCCTCCTCATTTTTATCCACATCTTGTTCAAAATTTATCCATGCAAGATCTTCAAGTTTCTACTCCTATTCAAGATTTCTCCATGCAAGATCTTCAAGTTCCTACTCCTATTCAAGATTTCTCCATGCAAGATCTTCAAGATCCTACTCTTGTTCAAGATTTCTCCATGCAATACACTCATGTTCAAAATTTCTCCATGCAAAACACTCAAGTTTCTAATTTTAATCAACCTACCAACACTCCTGGTCCAAGATGGTCAAATTCCTATTATTGATCCACTTGTACAATCTTATTTAAAATTCCACTCATGTTGAAGGTTTTTCTCATGCAAGATATTCAAGAACAATAAAAAATGTCACCTTTCAATCTAGACTCCACAATTTATTAATGATTGAATTTATACATTATCAGTGAAAAACTTGTCAACAAATTTTTATTTTTATGTTATTTTTATTCATTATTATATACTTGAATTTTCCATATAATAAAGTACATTTTATCTTTGAATTCAAATAAGTCATGATGTAAACTCAACAAGATTTAAACACGTATATATAGATCTCATCATACCTTTTAATAGTATAAATATTTATTTTTGTACTTCACAAATGTTCAAACTTTATTGTTATTTTATGTATATGCATGTGTCCATTTATTTATTATTTGTTATATATATATATATATATATATATATATATATATATATATATATATATATATATGTATATGTATATGTATATGTGTGGGTGTGTAAAAGATAATAAGAGAGTAATATTTTAGTGTTTCATAAGTGCATGGTAAATCTTTATTTTCAAACTAAAATTTATAATTAAAATATGTTATAAATAATTATTTTATTGCAGAAAATATATTTTGAAATTAAGTTAAATACTTAATTTTTTTAAAAAACACATGTTGATCGGCATTTTTTACTAATATTAATCTCTTCATATATAATTCAAAATAATATTTTTAGGATTTTTTAGTTCATATTCTTTGAACTTATAATTTCTAAACTAATTCAGTTAGTTAATTTTAATATTTAAGATGTTTAATATTTATTTTAATTATTATAATTTTTCATAATTATTTGGCTAATTTTTAATTTGTTATTCAATACTTCAAATTTTGAATTCAAAAAAGAATATTAAATATTCATATAACTATTGTATCATTACGATATTATATATATATATATATATATATATATATATATATATAAACTTTAATTGAACTTTTGTGTCTAAAATATTAATTTAATTAGAATTTGTGATAATTAAATTTTTGAATTTGTGAGATAAAAATATCTTAAAAAATATTTTTTAGTTTCATATATTATTTTTGGACATTATAATGTCTGTTAATGCAGTTGAATTAAGTAGAACTGAAATTAAGTTAAGCTGAAGTTAAGTTAAACTAATTGAAGGTATAAAAATAAATTGGTTTAAGTAACAAACATTTCCAAATATATATTATTTTACACTTTCTATTTTTTATTTTTTCTAATTATTTGGTTTGTCAAGAAATTCATTTGCATCTCCGATATATTTTTTCACCTTATCATAATCTTTATACAATTATGTTTATGTAAATTAAATATTTTTTATATGGACACTAGTATTTTGATACCACAATAATTTTTACTATCATTTGACACTATCCTTTATTATTATTCACTTTCTCTTTCTTCTAGAAATTTAAAAATTAACTTATTTAAGACTATTTAATGCTTATAAGAATTGTCAAATGGTCGTCAATGTTGTTAAAAAACTTTTTTTCCTTTTGGTGTGTCACATTTGATTATTTATATATATTTTTTAATATTTTTATGTACCGTATATTTTTGTTTCACATGAAAATGTTTAACACTCTAAATTTAAGTATTTAATAGCATAAGCATTTTACTTACTAGGTCATATAACAAAATTATATTTTTTACTCTATTATTATTAATTTTTGTTTTATTTGAAGAACTCCTTTATTTCACAAAAACAATTTTTGTATTTCTCAATCATTGATTATATTAATATTTGAAATTTTTTCATAGATCTCTAAAGTATTTTTCATCTTATCATATCTTTAGTTATATATTTATTTTTCTTTGTGCAATTTCATTTAGTAGTCTCTCAAATTGTTTCTAAGACACACATTTGATAATTTTTTAATATTTTTATTTATTGTTTATTTTTATCATGTAGAATACTATTTTGATATATTTTATATAATTATTTTTTATTTTTAACTCATTGTCAATCATACTTTAATTTTGTCACTATAATATAGTGAAACTCAAAAAATACAAGATTTATGTTAAAATTTTATTATTATTAGTTTAATATTTGTTCTTTGTGTGACTTTGATGTAGTGATATATTATAATTTTTATTAGTGTATAAAAAATATATTCATTAGAATTTAAAAAATCGAAGTAAAGAAACATTTAAAATATATTTTAATTTGAATATTTTTTTCCTTTTATATTGTTTTAAAAATATTTTAAAATTTTATAAACTAGGTTTCATTAATGTTTGTAAATTTAATAAATATTTTTGTTTTCATGAAATTTTAATATTTTATTTAATATTTTAAATTGATATGTATATAATTATAATCTCTTTCTAAATATTTGATATCGAATAAACAATTTTCATCCTAATATTATGTTTTTTTTACTGTAATTTTTTTTTATTTTATAAAAATAATTAATTAATATTGAAATAATAAAACAAATGAGTATTAATACGAAAATATATCCGGTACGAGTAAAAATAAGAAAAAAGTTTGATATTAGATTTTAGTATAGAAATAGAGATATTTTTTATATTCATCTCCGCCCTATCCCGTTTTCATTGGCTTTCATTGTTATATGTTACCTCCCTATTTTTCTATTTTCACCTTCTTACAACTCAAAAATGAAACCCATCGATCAATTTTTACCTTACCTCTCTATTTTTCTATTTTCACTCGTCTTATGACTCAAAAATCAAATCCAACAAGATGACAGCGTCAGCACTCTTTAAAACTATTCAACCAGACGCTGAGAAGTGTCATGAACCACCACTTTTAAATCTGTCTAAGTAAGGGTTGACACATGGCATCAATCCTCACCCAAACATCTGAACCTATTAGCTGCTGCCACATCATCTTTTCTTCTCCCTACAACAGCCCATCATAGTTCACCGGTCACCCTTGTCCTCGGCGGAAAGGGCTGCAAGCGCCGGAGCAACTCTCCTCCACTAACCTGCAGCTGTTCGCGCGATCATCGGAGAAGAGAAGAGATCGCGCCTCACCGTTCAGCCATCTATGCAGATTTTCGTTCACGCACCTCAGAAAACGCACGCCACCAAAAAGACGAAGCCACCACGAACCACATCGCCGTTGGACATCCGCCAGCACACAGCAGATCGGAATTCATCCACGTTCACAACCTCGTCGTACCAGCATCACGTTTCTTCCTCGCACATCCATTGGAGCCACGAACCACGCCGGAACAGTGCCGGCGGCGCACCATCTTCACAGCTACAACCTGCAGCAAGACCAGCCACCACAGATCAAACCCTCAAAGGACCTCCATTGCAGCAAATTGCGCCACCCACGACGCAGAACGGACGGAGTGCACAACACCTTCACGCTGAAGAAACCACCTGAAACACAATTATGCGAACATAATGTGACTTTAATTAAAGAAAAAAAGCCCTAGTTAGATATTTGTTATTTGTAAGAGTCAGATTCTTTGTAAAAGAAAACAGAAAGAAATGAGTTTGGAGGGAACGGGTGGGAGAGTGCATTGAATGATGAATGATAAACTCTGGTTATCTTTGGGGATATTTTTAAGGTGAACTCCACCACGCTTGATCATTTGTTGAAGAAGAAGCCTACAACTTACAGGGCCAACTTGCTCCAACAAAATATCTTTGATTATCTCCAATACACCTCAATGGAAACATCACATACGTTGATTCAGGTCTGACCCAATTACCCAACAACCTAACAAATTCTTAGAGCCAAAACGGTGGTTCTCCGGCACTATGTCGGCAACACAGGTAAAGGAAGACATGGAGCGTTGAAGAACACAAGTATACAAGAACTTCAAATTCTAATTTTTATTTCTTTTCATCTTGATTTGTAACTTTACGCTTAAACTTTAAGATTTGTATGATTTTTTTTTCCTTAGATTATTTTTTATTGGCCTTGAACGACATGGTGTGAATTGTAAATGTAAGTTGTAGTTTTCCTATTTAATTAAATTCTAGAAAACTACAGTATCTGTTACTTGTACATAAATTATAATAACGAGATACTAGCTTTATTCATGAGAAACTCATCCAAACCACATTCTTCGATCTCCTCTTTTCAATCTATTTTTTAACTCTTTTTCTTTTTTCAGATTTTCTTCATCGTTAATAATCAGAAAACCTTATGCTAAAAATAAAATCGTGTGTCTTTTAATTAATCAACTTAGTTATTATTATCTGTTTTTTTTATTGTAACTTTTCATTATAACCACCAAATCCTTTTATTTTGCTAAATCACATTTAGGCTCCATCATTATATTTCACACAAATCGCCTAATTGAATTGATTTATTAATTAATTCTAACATTTTTCTATTTGAATGATGGGATGCTATAACACTTTATGACTTAATGATTACATAAATCATAATCATAATGTACATTACAAAATTTTACATAAATTTGTTTCATCATCAATATATAAAAATAACGTCATTTAGTCACACATTTTATGTTGATTTTTCTCTTTAATACGACAATCACCAGCACGAAAAAGCATAATGTCGTTTTCAATAACAACATAATTTATTTTTTCCATATAATTTGTATGAATATACAGAGTAGAAAATATAAATTTCATGAACTTGTCCATTAAAGGGATGAGAGTGTCAAAAGGCATTAATAATAGCATAAGCTTTAAAAAAAACACTATTTTTATACCGATTATAATAGAACGGTATATAAAATATTACAAAAGTATCACTATATCACTTTATATATCAGTTCTAGCTCCAACCAGTATAGAAAATCTCACATTTTTCGTTAAATTTTCATTGTTAGTTTTTATTAGTGAAGGAGTTGAACCAACAACTTCTCTCGCCCTTCCCTTCTAAACCCACAAAACAAATCTTATTTCTCTAAAATTGTTAGCAAGGATCGAACCCACAACACTTCCTTTCCCTTCCCTCACATTATTTACAAAATTGTGATCGTGTCACTTTTATATTTGGTGGATTATAATCGGTATAATATGTTACTATAAAAAGTATTTTTTTTCACTGGTGATCATTCTGGTGGTAAGCTAATTTTATATTATTAATGAAGAGCTAGCTTTTATTTTGGAACAACAATAACAAATAAAATAAAGAGAGACAACAGGGTTGTCTCTTATTTGTGATTCCGACCCATGCTCTAATCTAGACTAAGGTTATGTTCTTTTGAGAGAAATGATTAAAAGGACAGGGAGAGGAAGAGATGGGAAGGATTAGAGGGTGAAATTGATGTTGTTCTTTTTAAGGGATTAGGAGGTGATTTTAGAGTAGATTATAGAGTTAAATTCGTGAAAGTTTGTGATTTAATTGAGTGATGTAACATTAAAAAATATTAAATAGATAAAAAAATGAAATTACCAAAATATCCCTAATGTTAAAAGTAATATAAAATGCTATATAAATCCTTTAAAATAATTTATTTAATTTATATTAATTGTGTGAAATAATAAAAATATATTTATAAAAAATGAATAATCAAATTTATTTGGTATGAAATTAAATTTGACATTTATCAATTTAATGTTTACATGAAAAACAATTTATATATATTATATATATATATATATATATATATATATATATATATATATATTGTTTTAAGTCTTTGAAATATAAAATTTTTTGTTTATTTGATATGGACATATTTTAATTTGATTATGTTTGTTAGTAATAATAATAATATATATATATATATAGGTAAAATTTTTTAATATTTTTTTTCTTTTTTTCAAATTTTATAGAATTATATATTGTTTATATATTTTTAACTTTTTTTAGATGTTTATTAATAATAAAATTATATTTATTTTTATTAATAAATTAAAACTAAAATTACATATATTTATTTGTTAAAAAAATAAAATTGATAAATATTAATAAACTAAGTAATCTAAAAATTTTAAAGTCAATAATATTTTCACATCGTGTAGAAAAAAACATATCAAAATTGAAAGACTAGAATAAATAAAAATCATTTTTTTTACTATTTCATAAAATGATTAACAAATAATTGAAAACAAAATTTTATTGGAAATTTTATTAACAAAATAATTTAAGATTAAAAGATAAATTTATGGACAAATAAAATTAAACATACAAATAGTTTTTGATATATTAAACATGACTAAAATAAATTGTAAAATTAATTTAAACATACAAATTAATTTAAACACGTATAAAAAAATGACGAGGATAAAATGGTAATTTTGTATCCATCACCTTCTAATCTCTTGAAAAGTAGAGGGATGAAATTTTTTAGTCATCCCTCTATTCCATCCCTGTTATTCCCTTGCATCACCCAAAAAAGAACAAGGTGATCACCCTTCATTCCTCTCCAATCCTCTTGAACAGTAGATCCTCTTCAATAAATATGGTCTTATTTTATTGTTTAAGTTTGAAAAAACTAAAACAAAATTTTATTAAAATGTATTGGAAAAACTTCTTTTTTCTTATAATACTTATTTTTATAATAAATTGTCATATATTAATATTGTTTTTAATTATAATTATTTTCAAAATTATAAACAACCTATGTTTGAAAAAATTCAGAAAAACACTATATTAGTATTGTCCACTCTAAATAAAGTGTATGACCGGGGAAAAACTAGTTAAATATCTGAAAAGAAAAAATAAATTATTTATATATTTTTGTTATTATAGAAGTGAACTTGCTTTAATTAATAAATATAGTGAAAATTTATATCAAAATGTTATAATATTTTTTTATAGATCACAAATATTCATTACTTTCAATGTTCAAAAACTGAAACAATCACAAACAAACACAGCTTAAAAACAAGTTAGTGTCACCCACTAAATCTGTGTCCAATGAAAAGAGCGTTCAGCGGTATCAGGAGTGTTTAGTGATACCTGCAGCTACAACACTCCAATCCACTCGAGCTCACTTTGAAGTGAACACCTAAAGGTATCTTCGCAGCACAATGCACCACGAACCCCTAATGCTCCCTGAATTTTGTGCCCAACGAAACTTAGGTGGGATCCAGTGTCACTTAGGTGGGGTCCAGCGTCACTAAGGTGGGGCCCAGCATCAGAAGCCCTAAAGCTCTTTAGCAGAAGGGCATGTGGTGGTATTTAGGTTACACTTAACACTATGACAGTATCAAATTTCTCTCTTTTATGCCTCAAATGAATTTAATAATCTAAGTACTTTACCTCTTCTAAATTACTTTATGAAGTATTCTTTGATTCAAAACATCTAAAACGACACCATTAAATCATTTTGATCACTTCTCATTCACCACTTGCATAATTCAATCATCCAACCCATCACAAACAATCAAGCAAATCTCATAATTACACTTGCAACCAAATCAACTCCTCAATCAGAATAAATCATAGCAATCATAGTTCACAAACAATTTTATAAATCATTTAATTCATCAAATGCATCAACCACACAGATTTGAAATTGAACAAAAATAAAAAATTATAAACATATTTGTCTTCAACTCAACTACTCCTTATATATTTCCCACACGATGATCTAAATTTTCTATGTTTTTTACTCTGATCAGATGGATGTGTATAACTCTTCACTAGAATCAAATCTATGGTCTTTGATCTTAAAATGATGAAGAGATGAATTAGAAATCTAGAGAGAAGATAGATATATATTTATAGAAAAAAATTCTATAAAGATAATATTTCTTTTATTTTCTCTTAATCCAACAATCCTTAAATTTTTGTAATTGAAAAAATTGCAACATATACATACATATGAACTTAAAATACCATAACATTTGTATCTATAAATGTCTATTATGCAAATATAATAACTTGTATCACTTATTAAACTATAACAGTAAACTTGTATTATCGTTATAATCATAAGATTATGTATTTTAAAAATAAAAATAAAAAGTTGAAATTAGAAATATAATATAACAGTAAAAAAGTTATAATATTTGTTTATTCATTCTCTAAAAATATCATATTAATTTATAATTTAAAACCATTTAGTTTCTTAGTAAAACATGACAATATTAAGAGGAATAAATATTTATAAATAAATATATCCTATTTAAGATAATTATATAAATTTATATTATATGTCATTAAATTTAAGGTTTTATATCTTAAGACTTTATATATGATAAAAAAAATATTTTTTTCTTAAAACTATAATGACTAAATAAAATATTATTTAAATTGTGAAATTTTTTAGAAAGGTTTTTATTTGATTAAAAGTTTCAAAAATAGACAGCGTTATACAATAAAATATTAAAACTTTAAATTAAGACATTGTATAATAATTATTTCAATAAATATGGTCTTATTTTATTGTTTAAGTTTGAAGAAACTAAAACAAAATTTTATTACAATGTATTGAAAACTTCTTTTTTCTTATAATACTTCATTTATATAATAAATTGTCTTATATTAATATTGTTTTTAATTATAATTATTTTCAAAATTATAGACAACCTATGTTTGGAAAAATTTAGAAAAACGATAAATTAGTATTGTCCACTCTAAATAAACTGCATGACCGTGAGAAAATTAGCTAAATATATGAAAAGAAAAAATAAATTATTTATATATTTTTGTTATTGTAGAAGTGAACTTGCTTTAATTAATAAATATAGTAAAAATTTATATCAAATGTTATAATAATTTTTTATAGATCACAAATCATCATTACTTTCAATGTTCAAAATCCGAAACAAGCACTAATAAACACGGCTTAAAAACAAGTTAGTATCACCCACTAAATTAGTGTCCAATGAAAAGAGCGTTCAACAGTACCAGGAGTGTTTAGTCACACCTGCAGCTCCCAACGCTCTAATCCACTTGAGTTCACTTTGAAGTGAACACCTAATGGTATCTTACGAGGCACCACGAAATCCTAATGCTCCCTGAATTTTGTGCCCAACGAAACTTAGATGAGTCCAATGTCACTTAGGTGGGGTTCAGTGTCACTTAGATGGGGTCCAATATCACTAAGGTGGGGCCAGCGTCAAGCTCTATTCTTTTGAAAGGAAGGATTAGAAAGAGAGGGAGAGGAAGAGATGGGAAGAATTGGAGGGTAAAATTGATGTTGTTCTTTTTAAGGGATTAAGAGGTGATTTTAGAGTAAATTAGAGAGTTAGATTCGTGAAAGTTTGTGATTGAATAAGTGATGTGACATATTAAAAAATATTAAATAGATAAAAAAAATAAGATTACCAAAATATCCCTAATGTTAAAAGTAATATAAAATGCTATATAAATCATTTAGAATAATTTATTTAATTTATATTAATTATGTGAAATAATAAAAATATATTTATAAAAAAGTGAATAATCAAATTTATTTGGTATGAAATTAAATTTGACATTTATCAATTTAATGTTTACATGAAAAACAATTTATTTATGTTATATATATTTTTTGTTTTTAAGTCTTTGAAATATAAATTTTTTTGTTTATTTGATATGAACATATTTTTTAATTTGGTTATGTTTGTTAATATTAATATATATATATAGGTAACATTTTTTAATATATTTTTTTTCTTTTCTTTCAAATTTTATGGAATTATATATTGTTTATATATTTTTAACTTTTTTTAGATGTTTATTAATAATAAAATTATATTTATTTTTACTAATAAATTAAAACTAAAATTACATATATTTATTTGTTAAAAAAAATTAAAATTGATAAATATTAATAAATTAAGTAATCTAAAAATTTTAAAGTAAATAATATTTTCACTTGGCGCGTAGAAAAAAAACATATCAAAATTGAAAGATTAGAATAAATAAAAATCATTTTTACTATTTTATTAAATGATTAACAAATAATTGAAAACAAAATTTTATTGGAAAATTTATTAACAAAATAATTTAAGATTAAAAGATAAATTTATGGACAAATTACAAAATTAAACATACAAATAGTTTTTGATATATTAAACATGACTAATATAAATTGTAAAATTAATTTAAACATGTGTAAAAAAATGACGAGGATAAAATGGTAATTTTGTATCCATCACCTTCTAATCTCTTGAAAAGTAGAGGGATGAAATTTTTTAGTCATCCCTCTATTCCATCCCTGCTATTCCCTTGCATCACCCAAAAAAGAACAAGGTGATCACCCTTCATGCCTTCCTCTCCAATCCTCTTGAACAGTAGATCCTCTCAAAAGAACAGGACCTAACATAAAAAGCTCCTCTACATCAGTCAATAATTTATCTTATTATTGGTATGTTCTATGTTCTCCTGTCTTTCAAAACAAACTCGTCTTCACTGTAACTCTTAGTGGTGTCACAATATCGGTAATCATTAGACATTTAATTATGCATGTTTAAATATTTAAATATGCTATGTAATGTTATACAAATAGGAATATGTGAGATTAATTTAATTTTATTAATTTTCATTCTTTAAAAAGGTTTAAATATTTTCTTAAAATTTTAAACTTTCAAGTATGTCTTAATAATAAACAACTTTAGACAATGAATTTATAAATTTTTCTTTATATATTTAATTTTTTCTTATTTCTATTTAATGTGAAATTTATATTCTAAGACAAGAATTTGTAAGGATATTTGGGATGTATATGCATCAATAAATTTGTAAGAATTTTATATTTAAGCATCTCCTCATTGGATGAGAGGAAAATGAGATGCAAATGATCAAATATTCATTTTGCCTTTGGCTTTGATACTCCAATCAATTGTTATTGCACGTTTTCTCTCAACTTTGTGTTAGGTCAGCTTTACAATATTAGTTGATTTAGTGATAAAAATTGAAAAGAATAACAAGAAAAATTGTGACTTTTTACTAATATTTAAAAATTATAAAGTCGATTTAAAAGATTTAAAAGAAAGGGTGAAAGAGACTCTAGATTCAATTCTTTACGATAATAAAATTTTCTCTAATAATAAAATATTAACAAGTAACACTTTTCTAAAGAAGAAAAAAAAAACTTCTAATATTTTGCGAGCTAAATACATTAGATTAATTACACATAGATGTTGCAGCGTTTTCTCTCACAAATTTAATGAAGAAATTGACCCTTTAAAAGATATCACTATACTAAAAACACTTGCCTCAAAAATCTTCAGTCCGAAGTTGCTTCCAGCTCAGAAAAGCATTGCTTTTTGGTGAGGCTTGCACACAAGAAAGCATCATGACCCAGTGGATTTTAAGACACCTAAGCACAACTCAACAACCAAAATAATAGTGATTTGAAATCAGGAAAAGGACCCTACAAAACCAAAATCATTAACTTTCTTTCTCTGCTAAACACAAACATGAGGCTAAACTGCATAAGCTTGATTTTCTTTCACATCATTATCTTCATCAAATTCCTCAGTCTTTCAAGGCCACAAAAGCTACCCTGCTTGAATTTCCTGCTCTTGAAGGAGAAAGCATATCATATGCACTATTTCAGTACCCTGCAGGTACCATCAACCCTCCTCATATCCACCCCCGTGCAGCGGAGCTTCTGTTCCTTCTAAGTGCTTCTCTGCAAGTAGGTTTTGTTGACACTGCACGCACACTTTACACACAAATCCTTCAGCCCGGTGATATCTTCGTATTTCCGAAAGGGTTGATACATTATCAGTATAATCCACAATCAGTTTCGGCCACTGCTATATCAGCTTTTGGAAGTGCAAATGCAGGAACAGTTTCAATACCCCATTCTATTTTCAGTACAGGAATTCATGATGTAATCCTTGCCAAGGCTTTCAACACTGATACTAATACTGTGAAGAAGATAAGATCTGGCCTTAACAAACCGTACAATATAATGGCAAGCTAAACTTTCGTGTACCTCTTCCTTCTAGCTTCTGTATATCTGATAAATTATATATCAAGGAATCTTAAAAACCTCCATGTTTTTGTTTTTATGCTCATTCTGTTTCCTATGCTATTTTATTATTCCATGTGTTCATACCGTAAGTACAAACCACCCAACGTGCGGATCAACCAGTGTGTTTCTTAATTTCTTAAATGTTATCAGGCTATGGAGAACATGTAGTTAAGGTGATTAAATGAGGAACAAGTTGAGGTAAAAGGATGTTGAAATTCATATTGATTAGATAATCTTGTTTAAGGTATTATCTAAAACTCTAAATATTAGAAAACGAATTTAAATCTAATTTATCTTCATTCTTATAAAATTTGACATGTAAGATGACATAGTTAAGGTGACTAAAGTGAGAATTTTATCTACATATTCACATATTTTAATATATAGCGGGTTGGAACCAGCGAGCCAACCCGGCTCACCACGAGTTTGAGTCGGGTTGGGTTGAAATTTGTTTACAAATTTTAATACAGATTAATTTTTGATTCGATTCATCTAGAATCCGGCTCAACCGGATTGAACCCGTGGTGAGCCGAGTTGGCTCAACCCGCAGAAAAAAGGATCATACTAGTATTTTTTATTAAGTAACCCAGGTGAGCTGGGTTGGCTCACCAACCCGCAAATATAAGAGTCACATTAGTGTTTTTTATTAAGTTGGACTTTACATTTAGGTCATGTTAGGTTTTTTTTTAGCCAACACATAAATAATTTGGTTTTTTTTATTTTGGTTTGAATTTAGATTGTATTAAAGTTTATTTAGATTTTAATTAGAATTATAATTTAGTTTTGACTCAAAAAGAATTATATTATTTTAATTAAGTGAACCAATGAATCAACCTTGTTTAATTCGCCAACCCATGGTGGGCCGGACCGGATTTAAATTTTTTTGGCTCGCTAAAAAGTGAGCCGGATTGAGTTGACTCATTAAGTGAGTTAGGTCACACCGGATTACCCGTTTTGACAACTCTATTTTAATATAACTATATCTATAATGACACTACTTTAAATATCTTATAAATATTTTATGAATTAATTACATTCACATCTCTTCTTTAATATAACTATATCTATAATGACCTACTTTAAATATCTTATAAATATTTTATGAATTAATTACATTCACATCTCTTCAATCTCAAAAGGGTGCAAACAAGAGACATGAGTCAAACTGGAAAAGATGAGACATGGAAGGACATACGTAGGTATGATGATAAATTGAATTTTTAACCAATCTGTATTTATTTTAATACAAATAATTGGATCATATTTTGATCCAAATCTACTTTTTAAAAAAAATTAGTTTGGATTTTTTTTATATTCAGATACAAATATAGATTAAGATTTAAATATAAATATAAATATTTTGATCAAGTTGAAAATCTAAAATCTAAATAGTAATAGTACCTGTACTTAGTGTTAGCCGGTATATATATATATATATATATATATATATATATATATATATATGTATATATATATATATGTATATATATATATATATGCTTCTCCTTCAAAATTCAAAGTATATAACGAATATAGTTAGACTCAAATTAATTGAGGCTAAATCAATCCATCTATGGAAGGTTAACCCGGCTGGAATGGAATCAAATTCTGGAAGATGGGATAGAAAAAAGAGTTAATCCAAAAAAGAGTAAACGGGGCCAATATACAAGATCCATGGATGTTTTAATTAAGGACAAACCAATACTATGTTGACATTATTGGTTTTTTTGGTGCGTTTATAATATTTTTATTCCTGGCAGGGGTTTTCCCCAAATTCATTAGGCCAAATCTTATTTATACATTTATACTTAATCATAGTAGTAGGTTTGTAATCACTCAATAAAGAATTTAAACAAGATCAGTTACTGCAAAAACACAAAAACAAAAGTATGATAATAACATCGATCACGCCATCGCAATAATTAAGCTAACAAATGAGCGAAATATGCGGGCCAAACCAAACACTAAAGGACGTTAGCAAATTGCTATCAAACAAACTTTACCTGGTCACTCCTTAAAACATGGGACACTTACGTTGAAGTCTGTCCGGCAACTCTATTCAACTATGAAAGTATGCAAAAGAACACAATATTAATTCTTGAATAGTACTACAATACTATTGTATTTATGATCCCACGTTGCTTCTTATTAAAAAAATAACAAGCTGCTACACTCATTTTTGTAGCAAATAATAGCTTATTTGTTCTGCTCTCTGTTCGGAAGTGCTGAAAATGGATATGTTTTATGATATGTTCTTCATTATTGTACAATGGATAAATGTCTTGGCTTATATGCCGTCCCAAGATATGACCAAGTAAGCTGAATTGAGAGTGCCCTTTAATAAACAAGAACATGTAACAATATCCTATGTAACATGTTACATGATGGGTCCCACTAGAAGCTAGCAAAAGACATAAATATTAAGGTTGCAAGTTTTGATGTTTACCTCTGTTTGCTAGAGACTTCACCACCTGAAATTTTCTCACAACCACCTTTGGGAAACAGGAGTAGATTTGTTCGTAAGATGTCGCTGGAGTTTATCGCAGGCATTTTCTCAGCAATGGTAGTGGCCTTACTCTACTGGCTCTTCAGGAAAAAGGTCATTCCATTTCTTAAGCAACGTAAGACTTTGAAAGGTGAGTGAACAAACTAACAAATCCAAGTAATTTAAGTAGTGAACAAATCCAAGTGTTTGAAGGCTTTTACATTGTTGCTGCAGGACGGGAACATAAAAGCCTTGAACATGATGCAATATCATTGAGGTGTTTTGATTTTAAGGAACTAGAGAAAGCAACAGCAAATTTTAGCCAAGATTGCTTGCTGGGTTCTGGTGCATTTGGAAATGTCTACAAAGGAACCTTTGAGTTAGAAGGAACACTAGCCATTAAGAGAGCTCATTTTGAATCATTCACGAGTGTGGATGAATTCAGAAATGGTTAGCCTCATTCAAGATAATTCTGCCTGTTTAACTCATGTCAATTCTCATCAAAACTCTCATCATGGTTTTGAAGTTGTAACCGTGGTCGCAAATATATTGCTCCTTTTTGGTCTCCAATCATAATGCAACATCATGTATCTGCAATTTTGATAACTGCAACCACAACTGCAATTCAAAACCATGACTCCCCCAGAAAAGAAAATTCAATTTATTATTCTTGACTAGTATTTCTTTGTTCATGGCAGAAGTTAGGCTCCTTTCAGCAGTTAGGCACAGGAATCTTATTGGTCTGGTTGGATATTGTGAAGAACCAGGTGACTATGACTGACAAAAATTCCCTCTTGATTGTGTAGTAAAAGTTGATGTTCTTAACATCGTGATGATATTTATGGTAAAAGCACATTGCTTTGGTAGTTTATATTCCTTGACAGTACTCAGTGTTGTGAGGGAGTTATTCCCACACAATTTTTTGCTAACTTGGCCTAATTATTGTTAGAATAATAGTTAGAATACAAGATGAAGGGGTGAAAGTTAAGGAGCATTATTCTTATACTGTCATTTAGTCTTTAAATTGAAAAGTCATTAAGGACTTTGGGTTACTTTACTGTCCATACTGCATTAAATCATGTAACATAAGTGTCAAATACGATAAAATGTCTTGTATTTTCTCTAGTCACCTCTATGTTTCTAACAATCATGTCTTGGTCAGAACAAGATGGAGCCAAAATACTGGTCTATGAATATGTTCCAAACGGTTCACTGCTTGAGTACATCATGGGTAAGTTTTCTGTTTATCCTTCTTAAACAACACAAAAGTCAAGGATTTTCTTTCAGTTCTAACGTGTTTCTTAACTTGAACATCGTATCAGAAGTACAGAAGACAGATAGAATTAAAACATAGACCAAATTTGATTAAAAGCTTCTACTGTTTATTCGGAAACCACAAATGCATGGCTAAGAATATTAGCTTTATGTAGGAAGCAGAATGAGCTTAACTTGGAGGCGAAGAGTGAAAATAGCAATAGGAGCAGCAAGAGGTTTATCCTTTAAATAAATAATAGTCCCCAGTTGATTTAACAAGAAATCCTTGAATTAACTAAGAATTGCTTTGTTGGTACCTTTTACAGGCATAGCTTATTTGCATGAAGGTGTGAAACCAAGCATAATCCACCGTGACATAAAACCAAGTAACATCCTATTAGGGGAAGGTTTTGAGGCTAAGGTTTCGGATTTTGGGTTAGTAAAATCAGGTCCAACTGGTGATCAGTCACATGTGAGCAGCCAGATTAAAGGGACACCAGGGTACCTTGACCCTGCCTATTGTTCAAGCTTTCATTTGACCAAATTCAGTGATGTTTATAGCTTTGGTGTCATACTTTTGCAACTTGTTTCAGCTAGACCTGTGGTGGATTCCACTGAAAAACAAAGCAATCAACATATCATTGACTGGGTAAGCAAGCAATGCATAATGCCCTTAATCTTCCAATGCAAAGTTTTGTTATTATTGTATCATCATAGTTCATTACTCATTACAACAGATTGGTACATCATGATGCAGGCAAGGCCAAGCATAGAAAAGGGAAGTGTTGAAGAAATCATAGATGCAAATCTACTATGTCAGAGTGAACCCTGCAATATGGAAGTTATGCTGAAGATGGGGCAACTTGGTTTAAGATGTGTGGTTGAAGAACCAAAACATCGCCCAACAATGACTCAGGTGTGTCAAGAACTTGAGCGAGCCCTCAGCTCAGCTGATAGCTTCAACAGCAACAAACAGTTTTCAAAGGGATTCTTTACACCAATTGGCTTATCCCAGCAATCTCCCAAGTCTGAGACTCGGGGATCAGTTGAATCAAATGATTGTTCACAGAGCTTTGTTAGTATTGATGGTGTTGGATTTCAGAAATTCCATGTTGATATGGATAGTTTCTCCTTTAAGAGCACTAACTTAAGGTGCCTAGAAAATAATAGTATTAGTATTGACATGAATAGAATGTAATGGTACCAGGTTTTGTATTCATAACAACAATTTCGAAAGACCGAGACTTCTTCAACAGAATGACAAAAACTCATCACTCTTTTCCTGTATTGTCTCATCATTGGTCCAATTGGTAAACACAGAGATGTTCATTCAAATCTCGTTGTCAACGTACGTCTATATGTATCGGTGGATCCAGTTCAGAGGTGTGGAAGTAACTCTCTTTTTACATGTATATATTTGATAGTTCTTTTTCTCTCTCACTGTTACCTTACCAGAAAATTTTAATAAATAAAATAAATGTTAAAAACTACAAGAAATTAAAGAGACGGACAACTTCTAATTTTGCAACTTTAGACGTTTGCAGAAGTTCAGATATTTTAACTTTTCTATAATAACATTATGTGTTTCTAAAAATTTTGCAATATTTTTTATCTGTAAAAATATTATAAACTATTTATTCAGCGCATTATAGAAAATTTTGAAATATGTTAGCTATGTATAGATACTTTGAGGCTCTCCGTAACTTAAAACATTACAACCATAAATCTTTTATATTTAATACTTTTATTTATTATTTTTTTTACATTAACTCTCGATCTTAATCGTTTAATAACATAAACCTTTAACATATATGTCCTTTTAATACTTAATATTTGATTGTTATGTTTTTTTTTTACAAAGTAATTTAACTATTATTTAAAACTTAAATTGTGAATACTTAACCACTTATTAAGAGCTCTTTACTTACGATTGCGACAAGAGCCCAATTTATTTTTCTATCCAGATATTCTTTTACTTCTCTTACGTCGTATCATACAACGCATTCTTCACCTTAAATTCAAGTCAAGATTAATGCAATTATCAAATTCGATAATAGAAAATCATAATAAGAAAACATTATAAATTATGAAAAATAAAAGATACACATTCATAATGTTACAGAAACATTTGATACTTGAATATAAAATTGCAAAGATAGCATAGTCATCACTTCCGTACCTAGAACTAGATCCAAAATCCATATTCACCATCCTTTTTGTATCAGACATAACCCAAAAGAAATAAGGATAACAAGCAATATGAACTTTGGATACTTATTTAGTTTTCCCATTGAGTGCGATAAACTAACTATGCATTCAAAGGAGTGCACGAACAACTTACAGAAATCACTCCCCATTGGATGAGAAAAATATGAGATGCAACATGATTGCCTCTTAATGATCAAATATTGAAGGTTACCTTTGGCTTTGGTACTCTACTTCCATGACGCTTTACTCACGCAAGCTACATACCCCAAGTCACTTGTTACATTGTACTAAATGAGCGAAAGTTTTTTCAATCTCTGTTAAATTGGATATACAATCTGGTGGTTACCAGAGCTCAATGTCTGCTAAGGATACAACACTACATACAAGCATAACAGATCATACAGCCAGCTTCATCAACCTGAACTAAGTTTCCATCGGTGCAGCACAGGGAGCCAAAGTTCTAGAAGGAAGGGGAACACCACCTCCTCTCACCGATAAAGGAGGACCTCTTACTGAGCTGGCTCTGCTGACAAGATTGGAGTCAAGAAATACAACTACAACTGTGATGTCATCGTGGAAATGCCTGCGGACACCACGATCAATTTTTTTCAAATCAGAGTACCTCATTTCTCTCTTTTTAGCTGCTTCCTGCAAAGCAACTTTGATGAGCCTTCGAGCAATTCCCTGCAAAACATAAACCAGGTAATGCCAGCATCTATCTTTCAATCTTTGGTTCTACTATCAAGTGTTTGAATCTCTTAAGATATCCTCTTTCATTCAAAATTGTGCATTGTAAGTAATTTAAGTCGCAGCTTTTGTTCATATACAAAATGCATCCTATCGATTTTAAAATCCAAGACTGCAAGCAGTAGCATTTACATGAGAGCAAGTTGGCATGATCGTAATCTAAATGAAAACAGCGATGACATAATAGTGCATGGAAACCATGGTAAGAAAATCAAGCACTAAATGCTCCAACAGAGTACATGAATCAACTATTTGAAACTTAATGAAATAATTAGGGGCATGTAAGTTATGACTGGACAAAATCACAGTAACTAAGGAATGAAAACATAAAACAAAATAGAAACGACCATATTGTACATTTATCTTACATTGTGTGGGTTGTTTTGAACTATATCAACGGCATCTTGATTGCTAAGGTGTTCCCAAAGACCATCAGAAGCAAATATGAGAAATTGATCATGCGATTGAAGTTCATGAACAGAAATTGATGGGTCGGAGCTCAAAATTGGCCTCTTAAAACCATCCCGTACACGAAACTTGGCATACAGTGGTTCCTTGTTGAATTCAGCCTTTTTTAGGTATACATCGCCAATGGATCTAGAAATCTGCAACATAAAAATTTCATAACTAAGTTGTATTACACATGATAAGTATATGGTAATGTTTGGTCTAGCTCTTCTCCTTATAAGAAGAAAATAGGCAAACACATTTTCCAGAAATCTCTTAAAAGATCAAGTAGCTTAATTTTATAAAGGAAAAGGAAAACAAGTAGCATTTTAATTGCATGATCAGGTAGGCAGCTTTGGTGTAAGCTGTTTGTACACTGCACGGAATTCCCTAAATAGGCAGCCTTTCGTCTGCTTATTTATTGTAGAGATTTCGAAGGTTGATAGTTTTTTTCTACAGAAAAAAATAAAAAGTATTTTTGAAACGTTCACTTGCTATATTTTTGTTTATTGCACTGCAGTATGATTCTAGAATTTTAGCAATAACTACATTCTCCACAACTTTATGCAATGAGATTATTCTGTTCACGGATATTTCCAATGTGTTCCTAGGTCAGACTTGTGTTGATTCAAGACTTGTGGACAAGTATTTGATGGATCACCAATCAATGAGGATAAATTCCTGGGCTTAGTTTAGTTTTCTATTTGTTGTAGTACGAGTTGGTTTGATCATCAATCTTGTTTAGTCATAAATTGCCCATGATAGAACTATTAATTGGAAGTGTGATCACAGCTTCTTAACACCTAAACAGAACCAAGCACATTTTGTGTCTTAGTATGTTAATCTGTTCTTTATCATTTCGAAAAGCTAAGAAGATTCGTTTAAATAATTAAATTGAGTTTTAAGATATTAAATCAAGTATCTTATTTTGTTTCAATGATTAATATCAATTCATTAAATTGTCCTTGTTAAAAACCTAGAATAGGAGAGAAATAATTTAATGATTAATAATCGATTAAATCAGAAAAGTAATTGATTAATATTTGAAATAATCTTATTTACCTTTTAGGACATGACTTCACTTCAAGACAATTTTTTTCAAGGATACTCAGGACAAAACTTGAGAGATAATTTTTTTGTTTACAGAATCAACAAGTTAGTAATCATTGTGTTGTGGAGTCTTTCATCTCAAGATAAATAAGTCATCAACACCAACTCGTGTAGCTAAATCTTGTCAGTTACAAATTCAAGAAATCAGCAGAAGTTGACCTTAAATTTTTGCTTTTATCTTTGAAGGTTTTGTAATTATCAAGATAGGGTGTCTCAAGGTTCTCGTAGCAAGCTTCTACAAAGAGGGTTATCAACTCATCTCGTAGAGCTCAAGAGATTTGGATGTCATTGTTTCTTTTTGTAAACATTGAAAATTAGTGTGAACTAGTGTATATTCTTACTTTTATCCCATCTCATCTTAAAATTACTGCAACCAATAGAATTGAAAATTCATTCATTGCGTAATTACATATTAGATAGGAGAGCTGTTATAGGAGAGCTGTTGAAGGCTACTAGATCTTAATATAGACAATGCTTATTTTTTAACGAAAACGTTTGCAAGAATTTGAAAAAAGGGTTGAAATCTTGTTTCAAATCTAGCTACACAGCAGGCAGCAGCAGAATAGTGATGATATCAGGTCAAGGAGGATGATAGAACTCTAACACCAAGTTGAAATTACAGGGGGTTCGTTTGATATAAAAGAAGAGACAAAAAAGTATATATCCAATTGATATTCATATGACATGATAGGTTAGTGGTCCCTCCTGCTTTATCTTATCCAACAACCATAAAATTGATTTTTTTTTTTTTAAACTGGCAGAATTCTATCAAAATTTTGATGATTTTTTAAAGTTTTGTAGCATTAATTTATTAGGGGGTCGGGGAGAATCAACAATCCCTAATTATATTACTAGCCTAAGTGAAGTGTTCGTGTAGCACAAGCCCTGCCAAGAACATACTAATATAACAAAACTCAGTAACACAATATATATTGTAACATACTATATATATATATATATATATATATATATATATATATATATATATATATATAGACACACACACATATAAGTGTACAGGCAATATTTCTACCAAAAGAAGATCATAGGTGATGCTTTCATTTCTTAGCTACTGTAATACTATGACAATTCTTCATACCAGTGAATGGGCTGCACATGGCTACCATATAAACTATGATTAAAACAAAGCATATTACTTCAACCTCTCATTTAATTGGTTAAAATTTCAAGAACATTTTTAAGTCCTAGCAAAAAAGGAAAAAAAAAACTACTCGTACCTTTAATTTATAAATAATTTAATATCCTAACTAATCTAGTAAAAATAGATTCATTCGCATAGAGGAAAATATATTATTAGTGCTTATACCTCAATAAAAATGATTTAACTAATGAAAGGATATGCTTATACCCAAAGATTAAAATCTATTTTTCCAGTTATTACATGATTTAGGGTTTTGCCTTTAGGTAAATCAACTTTTCAATCTCATCTGTAAATTAAAAATGCATTTTAAAAAAACAAAGAAAAATGACTTAAAATGTTATTAAAAAATGAGACCATAACTCGTACACAGGACAGCAAAGCCTATGCAATAGGACCAACTGTGAAGGGTCAGTCTACATATTGCATAATCCAAAAACTTACAAAGAGTCATCATAATCACAGATGACACAATTTAGATATGCATATCTAAAAAGGTACAGGAAAAATGCAATGTATTATTAATAAGTCACATCAGTTTTTTAATAGACCGCAGACAATAAATTAAATTTTCATTTAAAAAACAAAAGGATGGAAGAATTTGGGAAAGATGTGGATTGCCTTGTTTTATAAAATAAAAATAAAAATAAAAATAAACTAATCACCAAGATTCACATGTGAAACTTACCTGTATGAGACCCTTCACCCGCCATACGTTGTGCTTTAGAACCACAATTTTTGAGTCATCAGGATGCAAAGAATGCATCTCCTGTCTCACAGATTCTATGCCCACATTATGCTCAGACGAAAGCTGGATGGCCAAAACTTCCCCAGTCGCTCTGACAACCCGCCCAAGCACAGCACGGGAATCACCAAGGTTAGCAATGTAGAGGATACCACCACAAATCACACCAACCAAACAACAAGATCCCACCGCAGCAATTTGGGGATTCATAGGCCACTGTTTGGTAACCACTGACAAAAAACCTTCTTCGGTGGCTTGGTATGCCTTCCGAATAACCTCCACTGACATGGACTTCTGCTCGGACGCAAATCCTTAAAAAATATGCACAGGTCAACACAAATGTTCACAAGCAACATTGAGTAATGACTTGAACTGAAAGGACAAAACTTATACACACTTTTACTGTTCTCCAATTAAAATTAGATTTTCACCTCCGAAATTTGCATAATCCTTTTAGTGCAAACTTTTATTACGCATATTATCAAGGTGAACCTCTAATTCTATTTGGAGAAAAACAAGAACACCACCAACAGAACATTTTATCTAAGTTTTGTCCAAACAGAAATTCATAGATGCTCCGAGAGCAAGACAATATTCTTGCTTCATGCTATTGAAAATGTATCACATCAATTTATGGGGCCATCAACATCACCACTTTAACTACATTCTAACTGCTATATCCAACAATCTGATGAGATACACATTCAACGGCGTTGAGCACCTGTGAATCTGACTAAAAAATGGAGAGTGAGCATAAAAACTAAAAACCATTACGTTTAAGATGTTGGAAAAGATGATCACAAACGAAGCGCGATGTCTCAGGTCCACCGTGGCCATCATACACACCAACAAAGGTACCATAAGGGCCAGTCTCAAGCAAGCTAAGAGGACCAGACTCAATCTGGCTCTGATCCTCAAGCAAGTTGTTGGCCTGAACAACAGCCATTGAGTATTCACCAAACAAGTGCTGCCCGGCATCCTTGTACCACAGCAGCCCGTCCTTCCGCCCCGTAACCTCGGAACCCTTGCCGTCGGAGGATCTTCGCCGCCAGCAGGCAGTCAGAAAGTCCATCAACCTTGATAGCATCCCTCATTTCACCCCAAAACAACCTCCAATTCCTTCACATCCACAAACGGATGCTCCAATCCCACCCCCCACAAACCCTGCCTCACCTATGTTATATAAATAATATTAAAAATAACAAATAACAACAACAATAATAATATATCTATGCTATGGCTACCACTGAATTTCAAACCCAAACATCAAAATCCGAGAAATTCAACCGCTGAATTTCACAGGAACCCCCTGGAAACACAAATACAAGAAACATAACTGAGCAATAAAGAAGAAAGAAGTGAATAAAGAAATAAAAAAATAAAAGAAGAGCATAGAGTTGTCGGAAAGAGCAGTACTAGGTTACAGAGCGAAGAGAGGAACGGTTATGTGATGCAAGAACGATAGATCTACAGATCGAAGAAAGCGAAGTGTGTGGTGATAGGGTTTTGTGGTGAGTTGACGCGTTTTCTGGTTTGGGGTGGTGATGATGTAGAATAGAGGATAGAGAAAGGAGAAAGGTTGGGATAATTGAAAGGGGAAAAGGGCTTAATGATGAGTGATCGGTGGTGGGAGTGAGTGAAGGATGATGAGTGACCTCAAACTCAAAACACTTTCCTTTTCTTTCTTTCTTCTATTATCTACTCTGCTCTTTCTCGACACACACCGAAGAAAAAGGGTAATCCACACCAACTAACTCTCCCTGAATTTTGTGAATATTACACACCCGTCAATTTCTCCCCATTTTTTTCATTTACTTCTGCTTTTTCTTTAAGCCAATTTAATTACCCATCATCACCAAAAACCAATTAATCACATCATTAAGTTTATGCTGACTTTTACCTTTGCAAATACACCATATTCAAATCTCACTGCTACAAACAATCAATATTTATTTCTTCACCAATTATCATATATCACTTAATTAATAAATAATATGACAATTACATTAAATAGTATAATATAAGAAAATGGAATTGGTGAAAGAAAAGAAATCAAATAAATACATTGCTTACTTTATTTTAAAAAAATCAAGGAGAAAATTAATAAATTTTATAACACAAAATAACAAAAAAAAATAGAAGCTGACGTTTTAAAAATATATTTTAAATGACGTGTCAATAAATGTTATAAATTACAATAAAAAGTTTTTTAATTATTAAATACATTAAATAATAGTAGAAAATGTTATAAACTAGATGAAAGTGTGGGACGGTTCTGTTGTTGGAATAAAGACATATGTCTCATCAAAATATTAATAAATGTGATCTAGAAAAACTAAGCCGTAGAATATTTTTTGTATTTATTTCTTTCATAACTTCTATACATATCATATATATATAGAGAGAGAGTTGTATAAGAGATGCTAATAATAAAATATTATAATTACATGTGAAATATTTAATATACAAAATTTTCTTTCGTGACCGTCAAAAAGATTTTTTAATTTGAATTTAAAATAAATTAGAACCAGAGAATATTTTCATATTCATTTAGGATCTATTATATTATAAAGTGATCTTTGAGTGAAGAGATTTTTAGTGAGAAAAAAAAAAGTACCTATTATCTTTTCATATTCATCTAGTAAATGTGATTCCTGGGAATCAGGAATTAGGTTATGAAGCGTAGTGACGTAATTAACTTTTTTGTTAAGTAAAGTATCTTTAAATGTCTTTCATAAACATGGATTTTTATAAAACAAATATACATATTAATAAAGAAAACATATAATAAATTTTAATAATAAATAAGTCAATGTTATACAAAAAAAATGTAGAGATAAAATTTCATACGTGTGATGAGAATATTTCAAAATTAAATTAAACTTTTTTAAAAAGATAAAATAAAACTAACACAAATCAGTTCTAAAAGATAAAAGAAAATATGATGATTTAACCAATAATAAAAATTGCGTATCCTCTTGTAAGGTGGATCTAACATTATAAACAACAAAAACAGAAGATCATAAAGTAAAAATAGTGAAGAAAACGGAAAGTTTCATGCGTGGCCATCTTCTTCCCGTTTCCTTCTCTTGTTTCCCGTCAATTTTCCTCTGAACCCTAACCCTGACCAAACCCAAAGCTTTAAGCACTCTCCATTCGATCCCTTCCTTAAGCGCAACACCAAGATAATCCATTCTCAATTATACTCATTTCCCAGCAAAACCCTACCGAATTTAGATTCCTCGAACTCTGATTTCCGATGGGAGGAGACCCCCTCCCTCTGCCGCCGTCATCCTCCGGCGATGACGGCGACCCTTTCGGCACCTGGTACGGCAACATCGACTACCTCCTAAACATCTCGGCGATCGGCTCCGCGTGCTGCCTCCTGATCTTCCTCTTCGTCAAGCTACGCAGCGACCACCGCCGCATACCGGGGCCCGCCGCCCTCGCCTCCAAGCTCCTCGCCGTCTGGCACGCCACCGGCCGCGAAATCGCCCGCCACTGCGGCGCTGACGCCGCGCAGTTCCTTCTCATCGAGGGCGGCAGCTGCGCCCTCCTCCTCTCTCTCGCTGTGCTCGCTGTCACCGTCCTCCTCCCGCTCAACCTCTCCGCTGGCACCGCCGTCATCGACGACGGCTTCTCCAGAACCACGATCACGAACATAGAGAAGGGCTCCTCTCTTCTCTGGATTCACTTCCTTTTCGCCGTTGTCGTGGTGTTTTTGGTTCACTTCGGGATTTCGGCCACCGAGGAGCGGTTGAGGATTACGAGGTTCAGGGACGGATACGGTAATTTGAGTGATCCTACCTCGAATTCCACTGCAATATTCACTATTATGGTTCAGGGTTTGCCGAAAATTATAGCCGCTGACAGGGTAGTGTTGCACGAGTATTTTCAGTATAGGTATCCGGGGAAGGTTTATAAGGTTATTGCCCCAATGGACTTGTGTGCTTTAGATGATTTAGCCAATGAATTGTTGCGTGTGAGGGATGAGATTTCGTGGCTGGTGGCCAGGATGGACTCTCGGCTTTTGCCGGACGATGAGCGTGACGGTGGTGTTTCCGAAACCGGATTGTGGGGTTCGATGGTTTGTTGTTGGAAATGGTTGAAGGGTTTTTGTGTTGATTTTATGGGGAGGTTTGGTTATAGTGATGAGGAGAGGTTGAGAAAGTTGCAGGAGCTGAGGGCTGAGTTGGAGAGTGAGTTGGCTGATTATAAAGAAGGGCGTGCTCCTGGTGCTGGTGTTGCGTTTGTTATGTTCAGGGATGTGTATACTGCTAATAAGGCTGTTCAGGATTTTCAGAATGAGAAGAGGAGGAGAATTGGAAAGTTCTTTTCTGTTATGGAATTGCGGTTGCGGCGGAACCAGTGGAAGGTTGAGAGGGCACCCTTGGCCACTGACATTTACTGGAAGAACATGGGGACGCCGAGGATGTCGCTGAAGTTGCGGCGGGTGTTTGTGAACACCTGTTTGTTGTTAATGCTTTTGTTCTTCAGCTCACCCCTAGCGGTGATCACTGCTGCGAAGAGTGCTGGGAGGATTATCAATGCTGAAGCTATGGATAATGCGCAGCTGTGGTTGGCTTGGGTGCAAAGCTCTAGCTGGCTAGCAAGTATTATATTTCAGTTTTTACCCAACGTGATCATATTTGTTAGCATGTACATAGTGATCCCTTCTGCTCTTTCGTATCTCTCGAAGTTTGAACGGCATTTGACAGTGTCTGGGGAACAAAGGGCTGCACTGTTGAAGATGGTTTGCTTCTTCCTTGTGAATCTCATTCTCTTGAGGGGTTTGGTGGAATCGTCGTTAGAGAGTACCATCTTGAAGATGGGTCGTTGCTATTTGGATGGAGAAGACTGCAAGAGGATCGAGCAGTATATGAGTGCATCTTTTCTGTCCAAGTCATGCCTTTCCTCGCTTGCATTTCTGATTACAAGCACTTTCTTGGGGATTTCTTATGATCTGTTGGCACCCATTCCTTGGATTAAAAGAAACCTTCAGAAGTTTCGGAAGAATGACATGCTTCAATTGGTGCCAGAACAAAGTGAAGAATACCCGTTAGAACATCAGGACATAGATAGTAGTCTTCAGAGACCACTAATGCACGACAATGCTTATGACATTGCCAATGGGGATAATGTTGAGGGACAAGATCTTTTTGTTTATCCAATTACTGGAAGCTCACCTGCTCCCAAACAGACATTTGATTTTGCACAGTATTATGCCTTTAATTTGACAATTTTTGCCCTGACTCTGGTATATTGCTCATTTAATCCCCTTGTGGTCCCTGTTGGTGCTGTATATTTTGGGTATAGATATGTGGTTGACAAGTACAATTTTCTGTTTGTCTATCGAGTTCGTGGCTTCCCTGCCGGCAATGATGGTAGATTAATGGATACTGTAATATGCATCATGCGTTTCTGTGTTGATCTATTCCTACTTGCCATGCTCCTATTCTTCTCAGCTCGAGGGGACTCCACAAAGTTGCAAGCTATCTTCACTCTTGGGTTATTAGTCATGTATAAATTACTGCCTTCAAGTAATGATAGTATACAACCAACACTTTTGGAGGGCATTCAAACAGTTGACCACGTTGTTGATAGTAGGCCCATTGATTATGAGGTATATTCACAGCCCAGGTTTGATTGGGATACCTCCCAAAGGTAACTCGGACTTTGATATGCATTGCTTCATGTCATATAAAGATGTCTCTCTTCCCAAACCGGTACGTAACTCAGAAAAAAAAAAAAATAGTGGTGAGGGATGGGGACAAAGGGCACGCATATGGATAGGAAGAAATGGGAAGAGGTTTCTGGTAACTGCTGTTCATAATTTGTTGTAACACTCATTGATCACTCTTCATTCTTCTCCTACCACTTCTTGCCTAATTCCAAAGCTTGGCCTGGATGTTAATATCTGGAATGTACCATATTTTTTTTGTGAAGTTAGTAGCTTTCTAGTTTCTGCAAATTTGAGTTTGTGATATGATACCATTTTTAGAAAGTAGGTCTCCAAAATAATAGGAAATTTTATGGGAATGTCATGTTGGTTAGGGCAAGTGGTTCTGGTCCCATTACCAACGCCTACTTGCTAACAAAATGAAAGCGAAAGCCAAATAATGCCTCATTTTTTATGAAGTATTTTTAATAGCTTGGTATAATTTAGATAACAGACTCATTCACATTGTTTACTGTTACGTTCTTTTTTATATTGAATTAACGGGTTTTTTGTGTATCATTTTTTCCTAATTCGTCCAATATTTTCTATGAGCACAGTAGAGAACTATCCAAGTTTTCAAAACCGATTGGTAATTGAATGTTCGCATAAAAAATAATCAAAGTTTAGCAGTTTAACTGTGTTTAAATTAGTATTGACAAAAGTTACTATTATTTTTTTTTCATATATTATTATTGTCTATAACAATATATCTATAAATAGTTATATTTTTTTACCCAGATCACATATTTATATTTATATTTATCGAATCGATTCATTTTTCTATTTATATAATTAAATCGATTTGGTGTAAATAATAGTTGATAGTTGATTTTGTGAGGGGAGTAAATCAATTCGGTTTATTTTCAAAATTTATTATGGACTTTCTTTTTAATTTTTAACTTTCATTCGAAAATTTATTTATAGATTTCATGGTTCACAACTAAAGGGTTAAATGACTATTTTTGTGTCTGAGTTTCTCTTCATTTCTTCGTATTTTTCATGTGATTTTTTAGAAGGGTTATTCACAAATCAACGCTTACAAATCACTCTAAATTAGCACTCTAAATTAGTTTATCTAAACAATGTTGACATTCACTTTTCTTTTCACACATCAACGGTACTCTTTCGAATCCAAACACAACATTATGATTCACTTTTCTTTTCACATTAACTATACTTTTTCGAATCCAAACACAACATTATGATGTATTTGGATTAGGGAGTTGATTTGAAGAGACAGAGAAATGATTGTATTATTGTTTAGATCAAGGGATATATTGTGTAATTTAAGTATATTTGAGATAAAAGTTTGTGTATGGTGTGATGGGTATAATAAATTAAAATTTTTCTTTTAATAAATAAAGGTATTTTATTACTATTTTACCCTTTAGAATAAATATGGTATAATTCTAAATTATAAAGGGAAAAATCATTTCAAAATTAAATTCAAGGCTTAATTATGTTTTGGATGCATAATAAATTTGGTAACTTTTAGTTGTGTCCCTATTAAATTGTTGTGGTCTATCAAGTTCTATAAAATTCTAAACTTTTCACTTGAGGCCCTGCAATTAGAGATCTTTTTGTTACCCATGTGACTCTGATAGTTATCTTCTACTCCGATTAAAAATCGTCACATAATACATCATTGTTACCTAAAATTATTCTTAAAGCTAATAAAAATTATAAATTTATAAAATACAAAATTAAAAAATTAAAAATATATAAATTATAAAATTATAAAATTATGAAATATAAAATATAAAATATATAATTTTATGATTTTCAAAATTTATAATTTTATGATTTTCAAAATTTATGATTTTATTATTTTATGAATTTATATTTTTACAATTTTTGTAATCTTCTAAATTTATAATTTATATTTCAAAAAATTTTAGGTTTATATTTTATAAATTTATAATGTTAGGTAAATACAGCAACAAATCCTTAAAAAATCTTCTAGTTTACAATGATACATTATGCAATGATATTTAAACAGAGTGATAATGTAAATTGTCACGTCAGATTGATAATAGAAAAAAAATATACCAGTAGGTACTCAATTAAAAAAATTTGAAATTTTATGAATTTACCACAAAAATTTAATAGAGAAAAAATTGAAAGTTCTAAAATTTATAAGATTGAAATCATAATTAAACTTTTTAAATTCAACTATAGTAATTTAACAATGTGTATGGCAACTTTTCGTTTTTTTTTTACTTAACTTTATACAACAACTCCACTGAACTTCATATTACATATAATTAAATATTTCAATTTAATTCTAATAAAATACAAAGGTTATTAAAGCTTAATATGAATTTTTACTTTTCCCTTTTATTTAAGTCAAGTTAAAATGAAATTACAAATTCATTGTAAATGAGTTCTGCATTTCGTAAATTTGAATTCAATATTGTATTATAAGTATGAATCTTAATTATTAAACGGGGACACTTTTATGAGTTACTTTCCTTTTTATTAAGGCACATTCTTCGATTCTTCTACACATTGATTATTTGATAATGAACAATGATATCATGACTCTTATTTTTTGTATTTTCATCCTTTAATCTTTAATCTTTGATGTGATTTAGTATAGGTCTAATTAATCATAATGAGAGTCAGAAAATAAAAAATAAAAATCAAAAAAATAAGAATCATAATGAGAATCATAATATAATTTTCCTTCCATAATATCCAAGATTTTTTAAATGCATTTGTTAGTTTTAATGTTATATTACTTTTTATTTAGTTGTAAATGTTAATAAATTGTATTAATTAAGTTAAAGATGTATTTATTGTTTAGTTAAAATAAATTTAAGGACTATTATAAGCCTAAAGCAATCTTAACCTCCTGCATTACAAATAAAAATACACGATTCGATACAGACAATGACCTGCTCCACACTTTCAAATACCCAACCATTATCCTAAAAATTTGTTTCTAATATTTCTTTTATCTCTATTTATAAACATATTTTTTAACTGTTTTCTCTTTCAAGCTCTATGTCTCATATTTATTCTAAACTAATAATTTTTAAGAAATTATCATTAAGTTAAAAAAATTTGTATAATAATATAAACTATTTACTATAAATTAAAAATATAATTCATAGACTAAAAAATATTTATTTATCATAAACTATAGTTATACGAAACTAAAATTTATTTTGTACGACACATGCCAAATACTAATTAAAACGCGTTTAATAATTTAATTTGTGATTGAAAAAGGAAGGTTGCATTTAAATGTTTTGATTGTTAACTTTTGTTTAAGCCACTAATTATTTCTATACAAACTAGACATTTATTAATGAAATAAAAAAATAGTTATAATGAAAATATAACTAGTTACATTAAATGCATAAACATGCTAAGTGATACATGTCTACCCTATATGAGAAAACTGTAAACTCTTGAATTATACAAAAATATATAAAAAAGATATATATATATATATATATATATATATATATATATATATATATATATATATATATATATATATGCATTTTAGTAATTTATGAGAGAAAATGAATGGTTTTAAGTATGATGTTGCAAATAAATGTCATAGTCAAAGAATGATGCTATATTCACTAAGAACCAAACAAGTGCAAATTTCTTCATACTTGAGCATGTTTTGAATCTGAATTCATTCTATTATGGCTCCACTCGTCTCTTATTTGTGACATGGAACTTTCTCTCTGAAATGTGTGGCTATACTTTCGATGTAACTGATACTCTCACTATAACCAATTCAACAAGAGGATAAATAGGTTGAATAGCGAGTCACAGGTCATGATTTGCTCTTTTCTTTCACTTCTAACTTCCATTGTTCTTCATCACTTAGGTAAGAACATGCATCATCATCATCAACCAGTGAAAAGCAACCTTGCTGATTTAGGCACACAAAGAAAAAGGGTTGAATCACAACCCCTTTGTCCAAAGCCCAGAAAGCTCTCACCTTCCATACCTGAATTCCTCAAGCCAATTAAGTGTAATAAACACAGGTTTGATTCACTTTCATGATAAAAAGAATACCAACAACACGTTATTTAATGTTTTCTTTACAACATATTATTCTCTCTTTCTCTACATGTAGATTGACACATATGGCATGAATAATTTGATGCTGATTTTTCCTTCGTTTTGTTTTTCTTTTGATCTGTTATTCTTCTCACCAGTCATTCAAATATCAATAATGGAAGCGAAGTTCTCGATATGATCTCCGAAAAGGTTTGGATTTTCTAAAATCAATGGAAAAATAAGTGATTGGTGTGAAAAATTAGATCACATATACAGCGTTATGATGGTGGTTAGTGAATGTTGTTAATGCAGAATCCAGATGCAAGGGAATTCCTATGCAATGGATGCTTGCCATGTTGTTATTCTGGCTCTCCTCCACGCAGAACAGAAAATCCATTGGTTCATGATGTGCAGTTTCTTCACCAAGTTGAAGTTGTTTCACCATTAGCACGAACCAAACTCTCGGATAAATTTGGTTTCATCTCTGCTTCCCCCATGTGAATCACAAAAGATGGGAAGAAAAGTAGCCATGGGAGATAAGGTTTTACACAAATTTTCATAGTGTAGAAGTAACTTTTAACGGAATGATGTAGGTAAGGATAATTAGACTCTAAGTACATGTTCTTAATGTTGAATATGTAAATAGTTATTGTTTCAAAATTATCAAGTTTGAGGTATTATTTACTTTGAGACTTGAGGTTCCACAACATGTTTCAAAAGATAAGGAAGGAAAGGATATTTAAATTATCCTTTACCTCGACTTATAAGTAGTATGAGACATGTTCTGAGCTCATATCTTTTGAGATAAATATTTTTAGAGTCAATTATCATATCCAATGTATCCTAAGACAAATGGACAATGATATTTTGACAACTAAATTTTGATAATTTTTTCTTACAACTTGAGGTGACATCTTCTAAATGGTTTTGAAATATAAAAAATAAAAAAGTGAAAAATCACTTAAAAAATATCACCTCAAATTATAAAAGAAAGTTTTCAAAATTTAACTATTAATAAATTATTTTCCAAAATAAAATCGTGATGGAACTTCAAACTCTTCAAATAAATAATACCTCATGTCGTATTGATCTGGTATCTATCTCATCAAAAGATTGAAACAATTATTATATAGTCTAAGAGAAGAGAAGTAATGTAAATAACAAATCTTGTTGTGTAAGCCATCATGGCAATCTGGTGATTTAGTTAAATACACCATACACATAGATTTAGGTAGGTTTTATTAGGAGTATTATTTTGTAAGTTGCTATTGTTTTATTAAATTTTTAATATATCCTTTTATATTATGTTTGCAAGTATTAATGTTTTGTTTAGGAATGAATTTGAGAAAATAAAAAAATTGAAATAAAATGAAAATAAGATTATTTGAATTAAGAAAATGACGATAAAAAAATTATAAAAAAATAGTGAAAATTATAAAAGTTTGTAAATAATTTTATTGATATATATAAAAAAAATTTAACAAACAAAAGTCGTAAGATATTCAATTATTTTTTAATAAAAATTATTATTATTATTCTTTATTTTATTATTTTTATAATCTATACTAATGTAATAATTGTTGTATCGATGAGTATATTTTATATAAGAAAAATATATATATATATATATATATATATATATATATATATATATATATATTTTAAGATTTCAAAATTGATCCTTCGTTGATGATTATTCGTTAATGATTATTGAGAATTGTTTCTCCATAACCATTTTTATCATGAATAAATTATATACTTTAAATAATTATTCTCTTGTGATTGGATACGTAAATCAGAGATGACATTATCTAGTTATGATAAAATTGTTATTTTCTTTTGTATTTTTATGCTGTTCTTATGTTTTTTTAAGAATTTTATTATAAATGAGTTTATTGATATATATTTCTTTGATGCAGTGCACTTATCCGATTTCTCATTTCAATAGTTTTTAAACATTAGGGATAACACAATGAGTTAGGTCTGACGAGTTAGTTTCCCAACCTATCAGAAAAAATGTGAGTTAGGTCAGGATATTGAACTTGTTAACCAATACCAATCAAATTCGTTTGGCCCATCAGTTCGTTGACTTGCAGGACTGGTTGGTTACGAGTTGACTTATAACCCGTAAGTGATAGAGAAAGTGGGTTGGCCCGTCTGGGTTTGGAAGAATTAAAAAAAAAGATATGCATCATTAGTCTTTCTCTTACTCACTCATCACTCATCTCTCAATCACGATTCACTCATCTCATTTTCCTTCAACCTTGAAGAGAAGGATGCGCAACAGTGGTGGTGGAAGAAGGCACCAGCGTGACCCACGACAGCGAGAAACTCTTCTCTCAGTCATTTCATCTCCCCCAACTGAACGGAAGGAAGCGCAACGAAACAAAGCATATGCTAATTTGGTTTGGTGCTTTGTGGTGTTTGAACTTATAGTATTATGAAATTGGAAGTTTGAAATGAGCTGCAGTGTATAATATTATCATATTGAACTAAAGTGTATATTATAGTTTGAACTGCATTTGTATATTACCATTATAATTTGAACTTTCCATTTACATTATAGTGTAGTTCCAATGTTTCAGATTTGGTTTTGTGTAATAGGAACATCATTAAAATAATGGATGATTTAATTAGCAAACCTATTGAAAAAGATGTCCACGACAAATTAAAGAATTCATCTTCAACTCTAAAGTGTAAGCAGAGTAATCTCTTATTCTTATCTTTTGTGAAGTCAAGCCTGTTAGATGTAAGTTATTTACTTTGTTTTAATTTATTAATTATTATTGCTCTTATATGTATGTTATTTACTTTTGTTTATCATGTTAGGAATTATAAAATTGTAAACTTCAACTAGCAACTAAAATGGAAAAGAATTAACTTGATATATATTTGGACGAGCCTATATTGGATATTCATTTCTTAGAACCTATGGATGTTCTTGAATGGTAGAAGAGTAACAATCAACGTTTTTAAAATCTTGTCCTGATTGTTAGGGACCTGTTAAGCATCCTATTTACTACAATCTCATGAATCAACATTCAACAATGGTTATAAGATTCTTAATAAGTATAGAAATCGTCTTTTGTCAACAAATGTGGAGACAATTATTTGTACTTCTAGTTGGAAGCATAGTTTTGGTGATAGTAAATTGTCTATTATAGATGTCATTTTTTTTTAATTTTCATAAAAAAAAATTATATCCTACTTTTTTCTTTAATTTAATTTCTTTGAAGATGATGAAGAAAATGACAAATATAGAAGAGTGGAGGGGACTTGTTCCAAGGATGCCCTCTAATGATCCTGAAAATGATGAAGATTGACATTGGTCAGTTCAGCGTATTATTGTCTAATGTATTATGTTCAGTGTATTATTATGTCATGTATTTGCTGGAACAAAAAGGTTGAAAAAGTTTATTATGCCTAATGTATTATTTTGATATTAGAGCTCATTGTAATTTGTCCGAAACTGGAAAAGTTCATTATGTCCAATTTACTGTAATGTTGTTTTTTTTGCTGGAGCTAAAATTGTTAATAGGTGTTTTGGTAGATATTAATGTGACAAAACATTTTTGTTTAGGTGGAAGATGTTGATATTGAATTCTTGCGACTGTTGCAGTTGAACTACTTTACCAAGCAATGTTGCAGTTGTTGTTATTGAAGTTGCAACATATGTCCAATAGATGTTTTATTATTCCATGTATAAATTGTGTAGTGGTTTATAAACTCTTGAACACATTTTTTATGTTGAACACATTCATTTCATTATGTAGATGTTTTATGTCTTGCAGTCACTGTTATTGAACTATCAATCATATCATTTTGTGATGTTAGACAATGTTAATTGCACAAGTAGTGAAAAAAAACACATTCTTTTTTAAAAAGGACGTGCCATACAAGCTAGCTCGTTAGCGTGTCAATTCGTCAAGAGACGAGATAGGTTGTGCTTTATGGCTCGTATTGTTCAAACGGGTTGACCTGTCCTAACATATTTTCAATGGGTTAAAAGTGGGTGGGGCCAAAATTGGTCAGGCTTACATGTTTTTTGATGGATAATGATATTTTGACCTATTTTTTTTTTTCATTTTTAACCTACTACTTCAATCATCTTTTAATTATCTACTTTGATATTTCTTTTAGTGATGTGATGTAATTATTTAAGAGTGATTGAAGTAGTGGGTTAAAAGTTTAGTCAAATTATCATCATCCTTTTTCGATCCCTACCAAACACTAATATGGTTAGGACGGGTTGACCCGTCCTGACCTATGTTCAATGAGCTAAAAGTGGGTGGGGCCGAAATTGGTCAGGCTTGCATGTTTTTTGATAGATAATGATATTTTGACCCACTTTTTTTTTTATCCATTTTTAACCCACCACTATAATCATCTTTCAATTATCTACTTTGATTTTTTTTTTTAGTGATGTGATCTAATGTGATAGTCTAAGGGTGATTGAAGTAGTGGGTTAAAAGTGAGTCAAATTATCATCATCCTTTTTCGATCCCTACCAAACATTTATATGGTATCACACTCATGAGTTAAAAAGTTTATCCTAACGAGATTTGTTGTCTGTTGGGTCAAATCATGCCACCCACCCATTATCGAATTTTTATCCAACCATCCATTAATATTTAGTCTCATCTTAAGATGTATATATCTCTATTTATAGAATTGAATTAAACTTAAAGTATCAAAGTCATGAAATAAGTCTATCCTAACAAAATTTGTCTAGTTTCATATGCTATCCAGTTAATATTAAATAGTACATTAATATCTAGTCATGTACACATATCGATTAATGATAAAAAATAATATATAATATATAATTGGATACGAACGTGATCTTCAAAACTTTATAAAGTTAAGTTTATTTCATCTTCTTATCCATGAAAGACGTTTCATCCGTCCCCTCTCCTAGATCATTCTTTCTTCTCAGATAGTTCAAAATAAATACACTATAAAGGACAAACATAAATATACAGAAACTCTGTTTTAACCGAAATTCCATGAACAAGATGGGATTTTTAAAACTGAAAAAAAGTTACATAAAAAAAAAGTCTCTTCCATTTTCAAAAACCCATATTCATAAAATTCATAATAAGTGTATTGTTTTAGAAGTTGAAGCTTGCCATGGTGTATATTTACAGAAACAACGAACAGAGGAGCCGCCATTGGAGAGCTGGAAGCGTTAAAAAATGAAAGCGCGGTGGTGGGACCCACTCACATGGCCCTGGCATTTTCATATTATAAAGGTAGCTCACTCACTCACTCACCCACTCCATACACAGACATCATCACAGTGACCAAAAACGACACTGTTTCGATCCAAGATCTCAGTCACGTCACGCCAAGATCTTCTCTTGTTCCGCCACGCCAAACCCTAGGCTCCACCGAGCAATGCGGGGTTTCTCGGGAGAGGGTTAGCGTAGAGGAGCCAAACGGGAAAATGCTCTCTTTCGTTTTCGTCGTTGTTGTCACCTTTATCTCCCTCTGGGAGTTTTGCCAGTGCCACGACCACGTCTACACGTTCACTATGCACCACCGCCACTCCGAGCCCGTCAGGAAGTGGTCCCACGCCGCCGCCGGAATCCCCCCTCCGCCCGAAAAGGGCACCGTCGAGTACTACGCTGAGTTGGCCGACCGCGACCGCTTCCTCCGCGGCCGCAAACTCTCTCAAATCGACGCCGGCCTCGCTTTCTCCGATGGCAACTCCACCTTCCGCATCAGCTCCCTTGGATTGTACCTTTTCTTCTCTTTCACTCTTCTTTTGTCATTATTATTTAAAGCTTTATTTTTCAAGAATTTAATTTAAATACAACCTGTTCTCTAACCATAAAATGATAGGAAGATAGAATTTTCTTAATAATTATGTTAAAACCGTTTTTAATTCGTTGATAATGTGAAAATTTGTGTATGAATAGTTGAAAATTAGAGGCTTCTTTTAATTTAAATCGATTAATTATTTCTTTAGAATAATTTAGTTATCAGTTTAATGAAAGGACAATGGCTTAAGGTTTGAATTTTGAAGGAGAGTCGCCATGTTCAGAAAGAAGAAGTTGTTATTTAGATGTGAATAATTTTTTAGTTTGACCATTCATTGTTAATGATTTCGGCGATGTTACGAATTTTTGTCTGTAATGTTTTTTCTTGGAGATTGGTTCCTGGTTTTCTTTAACTTTTTCTTTTTCTTCTGGAGATTCATACAGTTTGCATTATACGACAGTTGAAATAGGGACACCGGGAGTGAAGTTCATGGTGGCGCTTGATACCGGAAGTGACCTGTTCTGGGTACCCTGTGATTGCACAAGATGTGCTGCTACTGATAGCCCAGCCTTTGCTTCGGCCTTTGCTTCGGTACGTTTTCTTTTCCTTGTTTTTTGTGACCGAAATGAAGTTGTACCTATAGTATATTGTTGTTGATTATAGGGTTTTTCTCTAATTGGCTATAGTTTGTTTAAGGGCGTGTTGCAAGAAGAATACTTCTTTTAACATTGCATTGAATAAATGATTTTATTATTAGAAAAAATGTATGTAGGTCCCATTCAATTACCTGGGCCACAATGTATTTAGTGAGGTTCTCATGTGATCCACCCCAGTAAATGACATTTCTGCCTTTCTTTTTCCCTTTTTTATTCCTCGAGTGAAAAAACATTTTAAGTGCTAGCTTTCTAATATGAGGAAGATGGTTATTACGTTCTAGATATGCAAGTCTTGTGTTCTGTCACCTGCTTTGTTTCTCTATTAAAAACGTTGTTGTTGCAGGATTTTGACCTTCAAATATACAATCCTAATGGATCTTCAACTAGCAAGAAGGTTACTTGTAACAACAGTCTGTGCACGCACCGCAGCCAATGCCCCGGGACATTCAGCAACTGCCCCTACATGGTCTCTTATGTCTCTGCTGAAACGTCTACATCAGGAATACTAGTGGAAGACGTTCTGCATTTGACAAAAGAAGATAATCACCATGACCTTGTTGAGGCAAATGTCATATTTGGGTTAGTATCCTTCATTGTTAAATTACCAAAACTAGTCAATGTTACACTTATCTGAGTAATTTTTAATGATGATGATGCATTACATGTGTTGCAGATGCGGACAAATTCAGAGTGGGTCGTTCTTAGATGTTGCTGCTCCCAACGGTTTGTTTGGGCTAGGTATGGAGAAAATATCAGTTCCTAGCATGTTATCTAGGGAAGGATTTACAGCAGATTCATTTTCCATGTGTTTTGGGAGTGATGGCATTGGAAGGATAAGTTTTGGGGACAAGGGAAGTTTTGATCAAGACGAGACACCATTTAATCTGAATCCATCACAGTAAGTGGTAATTCCCTGTTACTTGCCTCTGATTGTATGAAATTAAAGTAACATTAATTGAATGCAAAGATGGCTTACATCTCCTATGCTCGGATACATCTTGCAGCCCTACCTATAACGTCACAGTCACTCAAGTCCGTGTAGGAACAACTCTAATTGATGTGGAATTCACAGCCCTCTTTGATTCTGGGACCTCTTTCACATATTTGGTTGCTCCAACTTATACGAGACTTACTGAGAGTGTAAGTACTTGAAGTACTAAAACGGTATAAAATATCCTTACATTCAGCTAGATGTTCCTCATGGACAAAACTTACCATAGTTTCTATATTGCAGTTTCATTCCCAAGTACAAGACAGGCGGCGTCCATCAGATTCAAGAATCCCTTTTGAATATTGCTATGACATGAGGTTATAAAACTATTGGAATATTATTTAATATTATTTATTTTAGTTTTTCTTTCAAGCTCTAAGTATTCTTTCTTATGATGGACAGTCCTGATGCAAACACTAGCCTGATTCCTAGTGTAAGTTTGACTATGGGAGGTGGAAGCCATTTTGCTGTTTATGATCCAATAATTATTATCTCCACTCAGGTGTTAGTTCTTGCTGGATTGTTCTTCAAAATAAGTATACAACAATTGTGTTATCTTTGAGGATATATACGTATAACTAACATGATGTTCCTTCCCTTGCCATTTTACAGAGCGAACTTGTATATTGTCTAGCAGTTGTCAAAAGTTCCGAACTAAATATCATTGGACGTAAGTCTCTTCTACTTTCTGAATCAAACTAAATATGAACGCGTCTTGGTAACAATTTGGTGTCTACTGTCAGTGCACCATTACTTCCTTTTTTTCTTAAAAAAATCCAGTGATGCATGCATTCTTTATATGTTCATTTTCCAGCCCATGATTCTAAATGATCATAATGATTGTTTACACCTTAACTTCTGATGTTTATTGCAGAAAACTTCATGACTGGCTACCGTGTGGTATTTGACCGAGAAAAACTCGTATTGGGATGGAAGAAATTTGATTGTCAGTGTTTATTTTCATCTCGTGCTTACCATTCCTCTATGCTAAATTTTGTAGCCATACTTTAATGCCTAAGAAACAAATTTTCACACTTTGAGCCCTTAACAGGTTATGACATGGAGGATCGCAATGCCATCCCTATAAGACCACACTCACATGCAGATGTACCTCCTGCTGTCGCTGCTGGGCTTGGTCACTACCCTGCCACGGATTCATCCAGAAAGTCCAAATACAACAACTATCATAGCTCAACTGCATCATCACCATCTTCACATTATACGCATAATTCACTTCCAACTTTCCTGGGATTTCTTGTGTTCTGTTTTGTTTATATTCCGTAATCATTCATTTGTATGGGCCGGTGGTAGTTTTTGATCCTACGTGTTGATATAAGAGTATGTTGATATAGTCCAGTCACGAAGAATTTATGTATGAATTTTACTCTCACGATATAAAACCACATTGTAAATCAGTAAATGCCATTTGCATTATATTTTCTCTTCCCAATTGTTATTCTCTTACTTATCCAAGGAGAAGAACATATATATACTTTCATAGTTTAGCTAGCACCCATAAGTTTATGAATTTATTTTATTGAAACATTTGAGTCCATCCAGCAAGAAACAATTGTGATGGCGTGTAAAGTAGATGGTTTTATTTCAACATCAATCCACGAGAGCATGTTTCTGATCCGCAAGCTGGGACAGAACACCTAATCCTCATTACTTTAATTCTACCGAACCTGTGATCCGTCTCCATCACTGTTTTTAACCTTTGATTTCACTATATTTTTCCATGCGTGTATTTTGAATGGGCCTCAAAAAGTAAATCTTTTGCTAATTGTACTAATTATAACATTTTTAGAAGTAAATCCTTTTTTATTCTCAAATAATGAAAGAGTACAATGACAAACATCAACAATCATTGAATGCATTTCTATGTGCACGGCTATAGAACCATAACTAATTAAAATGTTTTTGTTAAGAATAGGCCTTAACTTGGTTATCAAAGTAAAAGTGTTTCACTGATTTAATTGTCGAAACTGGTTTTCAATGTTCCTTTTGCAATATTTTTGAGAGAGAAATACAAAAAATAGACAATAGTCTCTTAGGTGGTGTTTGAATTAGGGATTAGGGAGTCAATGTGAAGGAGAGTGGATGAATGAATATGAGTAGAGATGTCAAAAAAATTTGTACCTATATGTATCTGTAGATAAAATCTGTAACGGGTAGGAAATTGATATTGTAAATAGATACCCACATACGACGGGTATTTTTTATACCTGCATGTTAACGGAGCGGGTACGGATATCATAGTATTCGTACCCACTCTAATTTAAAATTAAAAAATTAAAAAATTGGTGTTAAAAAATCTTTATTTCTTTATAAACTATCATTCAACACTATTTAAATATTTAAATGGGTTATTTGCACTTTGTTTGAAATTTATGAATGTTATGCATTGTATTTTTATTTGAATTTATGGTTAAACTATGTTGCTAAACATTAAATTTTTCTTTTGTAAATAACTGCGGTGGGTACCCGTGGATATTCGTAGATATTTAAAAAATATGTGGGTACCCGCATAATGAATACTCGCACATATATGGATACGGGTATTGGACGAATATTTTTCCATCGAATAGGGTACGGGAGAACTACTACTCATACCCTACCCGCCCCATTGACATCCCTAAGAGTTTGTTCACTTGAACAGACGGTAAGGATGCAATGATTTGCAAAGATGGATATAAAAAAATGTCATGATGTCATGTTCACATTACATGATTTCAAAGGAAAAGCTACAACGAATTTGCAAATTAATTCTGAAATCTCATTCACTCTATTTTACAAAGATTTGAAATGATTTATAAGCATTTTACTTTTATACCCTTCTTATATTTTATATTTATATATAATAAATTAATAATAATAAATAATATATATAATACTTAATAATATATTAATTATTAAAAATTTATATTATGATTAATAATATATTTACTGATATATATATAATATTATTAATATCTATAAATATGTATAATAATTGACAATAATTAAAATATTTTAAAAAATGAATAATATATATATAATTATTATTATTTTTAATATTTATATATATATATATATATATATATATATATATATATATTAAAATATTGTTAGATTTTAATATTTTTAATTCATCTAATAATTATTTAATTTCATTTTTATTAGTGAGGGTAATTTAGTAATCTTTAAATTTTATCTATTAAAATATTTTTTTAATTTATCACATCACTCATATCACTCACTAAGTTTCATAAAATTTATCTCCAAATCCATTTACTTTAGTTCCTAAGGCTTTGTTCGCATGGAGCGATCATTGTAGAGCACCGATTGTCGAGGATGGATTTGAAGAATTAATTGCATTCATATATAGAGATTTGTAAGAGACGAAATGCAGAGATTTGAGAGATGTATCACTTTTTGTATCTCATCAAAGTAGTGGTGCAGATTTGAAGGAATATAGTAACTTACAATAATATCCTCCTAAATTATATATATAATAATTATTAAAATTAATAATATATATTTATAATAATAAATAATATATATATATATAGTAGTTAATAATAATAAAAATGATAAATAATAATGTATATGTATAGTAATTAAATATAATAAAAATAAAATATATAATAATAATTATTATTATTACTATTATTAATAGTTTTAAATAATAGTAATTATTATGAAAATAATAATAACAATAATAATTTAGTTTAATTTATTTTTTATTGATTTTTTTAATAAAATTTATTAAATAACAATTTTTAAAATTTAATATTTTTAACTAATCTAAAAATTATTTTATATATTTTTCTCTCAAGGACATTTTAGTAATTTTCAAAATTTATCTATTATAACTTTTTATTTTTTCTATCAATTATTCAAATCATTCACTAACTTTCATAAAATTTATCTTTAAATTCATTCACTTTATCATCTAAATCCATCCAAAAAAAAACACACATATCCATCCATACAAATTCACACAAATCTACACAAATTCATCTTCAAACTCTCTTCCAAATTTATCTCTCTATGTGAACAGAGCCTAAATTCACTCTAAATAACACACATATTCTTCCACTTATATCAACCCAAATTCATTCTCACACTCTCCTCTAATTTTATCTTTTTATATGAACACAACCTAAATGTGAGGGGATAGAGAGAGAATTGTGGTGTTGTTTAGATAAGAGATTTGTGAGAATTTGTGAATGATGTGATATATGTACTAAATTAAAAAATTATTTTAATTGATAAAAATATATTATTACAAATTTACCCCGTTATAGAAATGTGAATAAATTTAAACTAAGTAGTATATATTTTATTAAAATAAAATTGAATTTCTTAATTGTAATGAAAAAATGTTTAAAATGGAAATATATAAAAATAAAATTAATAAAAAATTTTGGAATAAATTTAAAATCATTTTCTAAACCAATTTATTTTATATCATTATTTAAATTAGTGTTAATGTTCATTATTGTTATTATTGATATTAATTAAAATTAAAACTAAATTATAATTTGTTATTATTAATATTAATTCTGTAACTAAAAACCAATGATTTGATCCAAACAGAGGCTTAATCTTATTGTACCAATTATAGTTTGAGTTTGGGTTTAATCAATGGTGCTCTTACCTTTCATCCTTTCTCCAACTTTCTTCGCAGTCTCAAATGCCTATATAATTGAAAATATTAATGTTTTGTTTTTTAAAATTTACTATTAATATCACTCATTTACCATACACGTAATTGAAATTTATCGAAAATTTTAAACATTCAATTAAAAGAAACACAAATGGTGGAATCTAAATAAAAGTTATAGTTAAGAATGAATATACGAAATTGCTTTGTACACTCCCATACCTACTTTCCGTAACCCTATAAGCTTTAAAATCCACACTTTGCCCTTTCCTGATTAAATGCAATGAAGATTCATGACTCCATATATGTTCTTTCTTCTTTACCAAAGTTGCGAGATGATGCAACTTTAAGATCAAGAGTTTGGCACACCAATTAAGTGAATCAACATGTTGTGAAGCATCAAGCTGGGTAGATGTTTGAGTGAGAATAATGAGGTTCACAATTTAGTTTTCAAACATCCTTGGGCTTCTAGTTTCGATTTTTGGTTTGTGAATTTAGTACCAAAAAAATAGTGAAGTTTTGGATTTTGTGTAATTAGAATTATTAATGTTGTTGGACACGTAGGGATGTAACAAAAACATTGTAAAATCTGTACCTGTAGATATATGCAGATAAAACATGCAACAAGTAGAGAATAAATATTGAAAATAGATATCTAGATAATTGATACGAGTACTTTTTATAATATTAACACATTAAATTTAAATAAATTATTTTTTATCAATTAATTTTAAAAAATCTTCATTTATTTATAACCTATATTTACATTTTGTTTGAAATTTATAAATATTTGAATTTATAGTTAAAAGTGTAATGCACTTTGTTTGTAACCTATCATTCAACATAACATGATGTATATATTTTTAAATATTATTATATTTAAAAAAATGTTAGTGATTGTATTTACTATATGAGTAAATAGGTTTGGACAGTTGAACTTGACTAAAAGAATAGTAGTTTTTTTATAATATATATAAACTTCGTGAAGGAGTGTATATATTTTATTTTCACGTACTAGTAGTTTTTGTTGAATAGCTTTAGAGTAGATTATGAGTATGTATTGACTTCAGGTGTTGCAAATAATGTGATTTTATTATAGAAAAAAACTTCATCCTAACATTTTATATCAGATTTTTTTTTTTCATGTCAAAAAATTGTCAATTCCACAACTTGTGATTCAAATTTTAAACATTTATTATTATATAACGTAATTATAAGGAAATAAGAACTAAAACAAGTTTTCAACAAAGTTTAGTTAACATAATTAAAAATTAGGTTTAATAACATCTTTTTTCTCTATCTATATTTATACCTATGTACGAGGGAGATTCCTCTTTTTTTATGACCACATTTACTTTCTAACTTTATCCTTTAAATAATTTTTATAAATTTAAAATAATAATTTTATTAAATATTACTTTCTAAGTGACCATTTGTTTAAATTTAACAATTTTTTTTCTATTTGAACGTTTTTTAAATTTAATCATTTTTAAATTAAAAAATTAACTATAAAATAAATCAGAATAAAATTATAAAAATCATTTATATTTAATTTTATAATTATAATAATAACAATAATAATAATTTTATTATTTGATATTCTTGTAAAAATAATGAATACAGCGTTATGCGTGTGTGTTTTCATTCGTTATTTAATAATGTATTTATATATATATATATATATATATATATATATATATATATATATATATATAAAGAAATATCTCATTTTAGTGTTTATATTTCTATTCTCAATTTTATTCTTTAATAATTTTTTTTTCAAAATTAAAACAATTATTTAATATTTTTACTTTTTAAGTAATTGTTTGATTAGATCTAACTGTTTTATTTTTTTAAATTCCTCATTTTAAAACTAAAATAAGTATTTTTAATAAAAAAATTATCTACAAAATAAATAAAAGAATATTTATAATAAAATTTAAGAAATTATTTATATTTATTTTTAATTTAAAATAATTTATAATAACCATCTTAAATTCATTGAAAGAAAATTTTCAGCGGATTAAACTTTTAAAGGTAAATAATATATAACTTCACCAAATACATTTAATTTGATCACAACGTGTACAATGCTTTGTTTCCGGGGATTACGCGTAGTCATCTCATTCTTCTTCCACACCGTGTTGCAAGTCTCTCTAACTTTTCCACTAATAAGACACTCATTTTCTGCATTCTTTTCTACACACGCACTACTCATTCAAACTAATTTTCAAAACTTCAAATATCTACACAAATTATATCTTTTTCTCACAATATATTGACTCAGTCAACTACATCTTTTTCTCACAATATATTTACATTATTAATTATAGAAAGAAAATAAAGTGATAGGTAGTTGTGAATCATGTTTTCTGGGTCATCCGAAAGCGAAACCAACCATGATTTTTTTTTTCTTAATTGAGTTAAAATAGAAAAATATATTTAAATTTGATCTTATTTATTATCGATGTGAAATTAATAACAAAAATAAAAATACTTATAAGAAAAGTCTTCGATAAGTATACATTGTATATAATAACTCTACTTACTTCAGTTGACTAAGACTCAAACCTTCTTTTACACACAATTTGATCATCAATTCATCTTTTCTTTCACTACTTGCAATTAGGTTGATGAAATAACAATTGATCTTCAACTCAAATCTTATTTATGTAATAATCTTTTATTCAATTATATAATTAATAATCTTATTTATATGAATGAAAGGTGATGGTTAAAGTTGAGGCTTGTTTAGGTTAAGGTGTGAGTGAATTAAAGAAACACATCAAAATAAGTGATTGTGAAGGTCAAGTCTTTTTGTTGAATAGATGATAAGTCACCTCCACTTAGTTCTTTGGTCATTGTGTTCAAATTTCTTCACTTGAGTGGATAATAAAATGTTTAGCTTATAAAATTTCATTAGATTAATTCGTTTACAATAAATTATAATTTTTTTTTACACTCAAATCTCATGTAAGATAAGTGTTACATCTAAAGAAGAGGTATAAAGATATGTATTTCTTCCTTTTTTTTTCATTAACTACACGTTATTATTATACTTTCAATGTAACAATAACAAGATAATATGGGAAAATTGTATTTATCACTAATATGCAAAGAAAATTTAGAGAATATGAGAGTGAGTATTACAGCATATCAAATTACATATGTTGGAGAACTAAAAAATATATTTTTATTAGGCCATTGAAAATCAAATTGATTAAAACATACAATCAGAATTTTATAAAATAAAATTGATAAACAATTATGACTAAGTTTTTCCAACTTGTTTTTTTGTCTTCAACTAAACAATTTAGTTTGTTTTATAGCTTCAAACTTTAGAATATATGACACTAGAGGACAAGACGTAAAACACACACTATAAGAAAAGTTCAATTTTTCTATTAATTGATTTTTGTCAAAACATTACTCATGAATGGAGTTGGATATACTGACAAGTTTTTCCCTTTATGCTTGTACAGGCGTTGTCGTATAAAAAATGTAATTCATATAATTCATATTTTAAATGGACTTTAATTTTTTTTAAATTATATCACTCTCACAAAACTTATGGGTGAAATAATTGTAGTCCCCATAATTTTAAGTAAAAAATTCATTATAATTTGATTTAAAAGAGAAAAAATGTCTATCTTTATGGAAGAAAAGTTTAAAACTAGAAAATTAAAATTTAAAAAAGTTGATCTAAATTAGTTTGATTTAGCTTCTATTTTATGTTTAAGTGGAATTATATGGTATATTTTTATGGTTAATTGGGATGGATTTTTTTGAATTAAATATGGAAGCTCTTTGGCAATGATGGAAGCTCTTTTGGTGCAAATGCCATGAATGAACTAATTGTCGTTTTCATCATTCATTCATTCATGCATCACAAAGAGAAGACATAAACATGAAGAAAAACACAAATCCTAAAAGAAAAAATTGACACCACAAGCAAAAAGACTGGGTAAAACAACTTCACCCATCACAATCACCAACACTAACTCTAAAGTATTGCCACTTGGTTAAAGTGAAATGACAAATTCACAATTCGTATATAGAAATTTATATAGTAAGTGAATAGTTTAGTTGCTTTAGCTTATTGCATGAATTCAATTATTAATTATGTGACTGTAGTCAAGTTTTAATTATGTGAATTTGGTATTTTAAATATAAAAAATGTCATTCTACTCTCTAAATTTTAATTGCAATAGTTATATTTTTCTTATACTTTGATTTTTTTTTAATTTGAATTTACTTACGTGATTTTATGGATAACAGGTTTGAGATTAAAGTTTAATCCTTTGAAAATTAGAATATTATTAATAAGAACGCGATTAAGAGATAAAAGTTTATTAGTTATTTATAATAAAATTGAGTCATCCGCAAAGTCAACAGTACTCCACATCAATCAACTGGTATAAAGTCTAATCTTATGTTTGGATGGAGCATTTCAACAATGTTTAGAAATTAAAATGTTTTGTATTTGAATTGCTTGTAATTAAATTCCATTCATTTTTTAAATAACTTGTTTGGATAAGGAAATTAAAATACCTGACATTTCAATTTCTTGTTTGGAAAAAAAATTGAATTTATTGTGAGATAAAATTTAATTTTAACAATATTTATTTTACGCTTAATTATGTTTTGAGTTCATGATAAATTTGAAAACATGCTCGACAACCCAGATGGGTCAGGCATACCCAACTACGCAACCGGATTGGTTAGACCCGACGACCCACCTAAGCTGGATCGACTGGGAAGCCCAGACAGGCTGGATGGCCCGATGATCTAGAGGCCTGACGGCCCATACTGCACAATTGTGTCGTGAAGTTCGCCAATATGGCCCGGTCCAACCCGTCTAGGTCACTGGCCCAATGCTCCAGACGGGTCCAACGACCCGAACGGGCTTGACAATCAAGACGGGCCCGACGAGCTGGACGGGCCCGAAGACATGGACGGACCCGACGAGCTGGACGAGCCCGACAATTCGGACGGGTTTGACGACCCGGACGAGCCCGTACACCTAGACGGGCCCGAAGACCTGGACGGGTTCGAATGCTAGGATGGGCTCGAGGACCCGGACGGGCCCGACAACTCGGATGGGCCCAACGACTTGGACACATCTGACGACCCGGACAGGCCCGACGACCTAGACGGGCCCGACGAGCTGGACAAGCCCGACAATCCGGACAGGGCCGAATACCCGGACGGGTTTGACGACCCGGACAGCCCGTACACCCAGACGGGCCCGAAGACCTGGACGGGTCCGACGGCTAGGATGGGCTCGAGGACCCAGACGGGCCCGACAACTCGGATGGGCCCAACGATTTGGACACATCTGACGACCCGGATAGGCTCGACGACCTAGACGGACCCGACAACTCGTACGGGCCCATTCAGAACGTCGGGTCCGTCCGGGTCATCTGGACTGTCCGGATAGTCTGGCCCGTACGAGTCGTCGAGACCATTCGGGTAATCGGGCATGTCCAGGTCATCGTTCTCATCCGGGTCGTCGGGCCCATCTAGGTCGTCGAGCCCGTCCGGGTCGTCGGGCCCATCTGGGTCGTCGGACTCGTTCGGGTCGTTAGGCTTGTCCGCGTTTTCGCGCACTTCTGGGTCGTCGGGCACGTCTGAGTCGTCAGGCTCATTCGGGTTGTCGGGCCCAATGATTTGGAAGGGCTAGTTTGGGTCGTCATGCTCGTTTGGGTCGTCGGGCTCGTCCGGGTTTTCTGGCCCGTCTAGGTCAGACCTGTTTGAGTCATCGGGGCCGTCTGGATCGTCGGACCAGTTTGGGTCGTCAGACCTGTCTGGATCATCAGGCTCGTTTGGGTCGTCGGGCCCGTCCGGTTCGTTGGGCCCGTCTGGGTCGTCGGGCATGTTCGGGTCGTTGGGCCCGTCCGGGTCGTCGGACCTGTCCGGGTCGTCGGGCCCATTCGGGTCGTCGGGTACGTCCGAGTCGTCATGCCCGTTCGGATCGTCTAGAATGTGAGGTTGAGTGAGAAGAATTTCAAATTTCACCTATTTTGAGAGTATTTGAATTTCTACTAATTTAGCTCATTGAAATCCTTCAAAAAAATGCTTGATTTGAAATGCTTTTTAATTTCTCTATCCAAACAAAGCATTTGATTACAAAGAAATTTAAATTCTTCAAAAAAATGAATTGTTTCATTAAAATACTCTATCCAAACACACTCTAATGTATTTAATTAACATGATTAAAACCTAGAAAATTAAAATTGCATTAGATAATTTGAGCAACTAATTGACACAATTAGAACATATAAGAGAAAATTGTAACATCTCGGATTAGTAAAACTTTGTATAACATTACGTACGTAAGTCCACATAAATATATTATAATATTTCTCAAAAGTATATGTATAAAGTATTACAAAATATAAGATTTATAAAAGATAAGAGGAATATTGTGTAATAAAAAATTAGTTATACAAGTTAGTTGATTACATCTACTTTACTCTTCACTTAGATCACTTCAAGGTTCTTCATCCGTAGTATTTCTTCCTCCCATGTAACTCACGATCAAAAGAACACAATCACAAAAATAAGGTTAAGTTAGTATATTTAAAAAGGAAAATTACTTATAATTTAAATTAAATAATTAATCAACAAGCAATCACATACAAATATTTTCACTCCAATCATACATTATAATCTAAAACATTACAATAACTACCTCCAGAGGATTTTCACGTATTGAGTCAGACATCAAATATTATGCCTTGTCATAAGGATCCCAATAGCATGTTGGTTTGTAAAAAAACCATGGCTTTCCTCTACCCAACCTTCATGTATGACAAGGTTAAATCACCCATTACAACTAGAAAGGATTCCTTTAGAACCAATTCCCGTCATAGAAACTTCCATCGACTCTCACTAACAATATATCTTACTCATCGATGGATCTTGACCAATAACTTTGGCGAAGACAAAATAATGCATTTAAAATTTATGTATTTACTTCCTGACACTAATAAAACAAAAAGTTATATATAAACCTCCTCAATTGTAAATCTTCGAATCTGAAGAAAAAAAAATCTCTAATTGAACAATGGCATCATTCATATCATACTTCAAAATATGTGAAGAAGTTAAATTTGTGTTGTAACATCCCTATTATTATTTAAGCAAACGAGTTGTTAATCCAAAACTAAAGAAAATTTGATTGAAAAACTTTTCAAAACTGACTTCGTCTAATAGTTGAAATAAAACGTTCTACTGATATTATCGTCCAATGCATATTATTTCACCTATAGAAAGTAAGATCTTTTAATAAACAAGGATGGCAGTTAAAAGTATTTCAAAGAAAATTAATTAACATTTAAATTTTTTTAAAGAAAAATGTTCAACTTCTAGAGCAGATAGATCCTTACTCACTCTATCTTCACTGGTAGCTTCTCTTCTCATTTTATAAAGAAGGAATCTATAATTTTATTATTCATCAATATAACTTTTTTTTTTAAGTTTAAGATTGAAATATATTTTATCAAAATCTAATAAAAAATCAAGAGACGTAATTAGTAAAAGAAAATTTTATGATAATTAAATCACAGTTGAAAATTGGTTATAAAAAATACATAAGGGATAACTTTTCCTTTTATGTTCATAAAAACTAACTGCACAAAAGATTCATGATAGACAAAATAGTATGAAACTAATATTTCACTATCAATTGATACAAGAGAGAATTATTTTTTTCTTTAAAAATATAACAAAACTTATGAGAAAACATGTGAAAGTGAAAAATGACTATAGTTAATGAGTAACTCGAAAGACAATGAAAGAGAAAATAAAAAATATTTTATTCTTTATTGTATTTAATTTTATATTTTATTATTTATTAACATTAAATAATGTATTTTTTAAAGAAATAAAAATCTTTCTATTATCTATTTCTCATTGATTCCTATTATATACTACATAGAAATTAAAAAGAAAATTATATTACATAGATTTAAAAAAAGTTAAAAATAATCTATCACTTATCTTCTTCTATATGAGTTGGAATATCGTTTAGAGTCTCCATAATCTCTTTTTGAGTCTACTAAATAAACCTAACATATGAGTGAAATTTTTTCTTCCTTGAAAGTCATTCCACATTCATCGTATTCAAAATACATATCATCTCATTCAACATCTAAACATCCCTATCATTCATCCAAATATATACATATAACAACAACTCTTTCAATACCAAACAACACATTAAATTCAACAAACTTCTGTCCACCAAAGTTTCGTTCAGCACAACTCAAACAGGGGAGTCCTTAGAAGAGCCCTTAGAAGAGTCAGGCCAGTACAGGTTATATGGATAGTGACGGAACTTGGATAAAAATTCCAGGGGTGCCAAATTAAATTTTTTTATATATAATTTTTTTAATTAAATAAATAAAATCTTCATTTTCTCTACTTAAATCATTTTTCCACATTAATTCACTCTATTCGAATTTAATGCTATTCAATTAATTTATTATGTGTAACAAAATTTGTAATGCAACTCATATACATTCATAAAATTTTACAAATTTAAACTGAAAACTCAAAATCCCTAAGTTTCATAATTTGTAATTGTATTAATCTGAGGAAAACTATAATCGGGTTTATGCCAATTTCATAAAAGAACTCCTAAAATCTTGATTAGAGTTCATACTAATTTGGAGAAAATTTAATTTGGGAGAAACATCGTAATAGGAATAGGAGAATCATAAATATAAGATACATAAATCACAATAGAATACTAATGTTGATTTATGAGATATATTGTGATAATGCATCTCTGAGTCTCTTTATTCTTCAATCTCTTTTATCTTTCTTTCTACTCTCATACTTTTTTATGTACAAAGACAAAATCCTATTCTTTTTTATTAACGAACATTCATCAAATTAATTTTTATTTTATTTTTTAAACAATAAAAATACATAAATAAATAATATATAAATAAAATGATAAAAAAATTTCAAAACTTAATATATATATATATATATATATATAATAATATATAAAATACATATATAATATAATTTTAAAATATATAAATTATATATAAAAAAATTAAAAACTTTTGGGAGAGTCATGGCTCCCCTTAGTCCTAACTAAGTTCCACCAATATATATGGAGACAGTGGGCAGGAAAGCACAAAGTGAGAACACCTCTAAACCTACCTCCCAGAATTTTAACTCAATAGTTGTGCTCGTAGTCCCTTGATGGTGTCCAGCGCCAACAAGTCAGTAAGCTCACTGACTTTGTTGCGCTCAACGGTACTGAAGTTCCACCCAATGCAAGTAAAGTTAGTGCCCATTGTCGAAGTGGCGCCCAACAGCGTTGTAGAGACGCCCGACACTACACTAGAAACTTGGAATTTTTTCTATGAATTTTAATTGATCAATTTGACTCTTCCTGCGCTATTTACTACTAAATGTAACTTCTAAGATTGCATTTAACTTTCTTTTAGCTCAATAAGCTCCAATTCAATAAATCACATGTCTCATCAATGAATCCTCATCAACAGTCAAAACTAAGGTTGCCAGTCCAAAATGCACCCTCTATACCAATTTAACAAAACTAACTAATCTTTAAAACAATCCCACATTAAATAGATTACACATTTCAACCTTAACATAACAATCACTACAATTCAAACACCAGATCACTTTCACCACAACATTCAATTCATAACTCAGCTTTAATAAATCAAATTCACAATAAAAACACAGTTTCAAAACAAATGACATTAATTTTTTAAATAACTAACTTCTTTTACTTGATTAAGAGCACAAAACATATTTTCATCGGTCTCTAAGCACCCATATTCATAGAGAAGGCAATATTTGTACAAGAAAGAATCATATCATTGATTTGATCATGGCCAAATTGAACAAAAATTCACCAAGAGCTTCTACACCAGACATGCAAGTATAAACCATATACATGCAACCCTACGTACAAATCAAATAACTCTAAGAGAATCAAAAGAATAACTTACTCTATTTAACAAAATGATCAGATGAAAAGGTAGACCTCGTCACTCAGAGTGCTACCTTCAAACAGATAGGTAGAGAGTTAAAAAATGTAAAGAGAAGGTAAAGGAAAGTAAGAGACTTTTCTTAAAAAAAATATTAAATTTTATAAAATTAACTATATTTAATTTATTTCTATTTATATTAAAGTTTTTAATAGTAAATTAAACAATTTTTTTTATTATAAAAGTCTTATCTCATTTAAAGAATTTATACACATAAATCAATTAAAAATTATTAAACAGAAAAATTATTAAAAAACAAAGATAATTCCATAATTTTTTACATAAAAAAAATTAGTATAAGAAAGAACAATATTTTCTCTTTTTCTTGAACTATATGATATGATTAGAAAGAAATATTCTTAAGTGGAATTGAAGTTGAAATTATGTTGCATTTTTATCAATTTTAGTTTTGAAGTTATTGATTGTGTCACGTGCACGTTGCTTAGAATAACTGTTACCAAACCTTTGACATTTCATTGATGGGCACGTGACTTGATGAGTGAGATAGTGCGTAGAGAAATTAAAGAGAAATTATTATGCATAAATTCATTACTACCAAAATTACAAAACCAAACCAGTATTATATTTAGAATATAAATATAAAATCATAATCATTATGTGATGTAAAAGCTCATCTAACTATTTGATTGATATATTAATTAAAATATATTTAAACTGTTAGCTCTATAAAATTAAGATGGTATATTTTCTAGTTTATAAAATATTTATTTCTGTATATTTTCAATAGAACGACACATGCTTTTTTAAAGCTATATCTATCTTTTTTTTTCATTTTATTTAAAAAATATATATTGGCAAAAATTTAAATAAAACCTATGAAAATTAAAAACTATAAAATGTATAATTCAATTTATTAGTTTTTATATGAGGCTTAAAATAAAAACCATAACGATTTTACCTTTTTACATAATCTTAATTAAGAAAATTATATTCAATCAAATAAGAATAATAAAAAATTATATACTTTAACTCCAGTTTATTTTATAAAATCGATTTATATAGTAAAATTTGCCTATATTCTTATATTACAATTTTTTTTCTTTGATCGATATGAAATTTCTAATCTATCATTTTTAACACTGAGATATATAGATATTTGAATATTTAACTACAAATGTCACGATAGATCAAACAATAATAAATTTTATTATAATAAGTTTTTAAATACTTTAATCTTTGATATTATTTTTAACATATTTTAAGTATAATTTAATTTTATTAAAAAATATAAAAATAAAATTTATATTCACCTATGTATTATAAATTCATCTTAATTTATATATCATGTAAAAATAATTTATACACCAAATAAAAAATATTTATCAATGGAAAGTAAAAAAAAAAAAAAAAAAAGTTATGGCTACATACAGGTTGACTTGTAAAAGATTTTTTTAGCAAGATGGACTTGCACTTTGGTTGTACTGCTTACCATTAATTAAATAATAAATTTGATTTGATAATAGAACTTCTGTTGACTTGATCTAGTCCTTCCACCAAACCACAGAAGTTACCCAAAGTTATTCTATTATGTTGACATAAATTATTACATGATTTAATTACTTGTATAGTATTTAGTTTGGGACTAGTGTGTTAAATAGGTACCCGATTTTAAAAAAATGTCAATTGCATCTCAACTTTTAAAAATTACTTCAATTAGGTCTCTTCCAGACAGAGTTGACTAACGCCCTTAGTTAACGTGTCACGTGTCAATTTGTGGTTTTTTTAATTTTCTTTTTAAAATTTAACTTTTTTTTTAATTTTTAAAATTATTTAAAAAAAATTAAAAAATGCCACGTGTCAAGTCCTTGTGTGACACGTGGTATTGTCAGTGCCACGTGGCAGTATCACTATCAGATAAAATATTTTAATTATTAAAAAAAATTGGGACAAAATTGAATCAGATACACATACTTAGGTACTAAATTGAAACAAAAAGACATATATGGGGACTAAATCGAAATCAACACAATAACATCTGATAGTGATACTGACACGTGACATTGCATTGCCACGTGTCACATACAGGGACTTGACAAGTGACATTTTTTTTAATTTTTTTTTAAAAATTAAAAAATTAAAAAAAAAATTAAAAATTAAAAAAAATTAAAATTTTTTAAAAAAAAAATAAAAAAACCATAGATTGACATGTGGCACGTTGACTAACAACTCTGTCTGAAAGGGACCTGATTGAAGCAATTTTCAAAAGTTTGGATGCAATTGACACTTTTTTAAAATCGGTACCTATTTAACACACTAGCCCCAAACTGGGTACTATACGAGTAATTAAACTTTATTACATTATAAGAATTATAAAAAAAAAATCGAATACTTATATAGTTCTATCATTTTTTTATATACTCTTTTTGTATTATATGAAAAATGTCTTTTTCTGTATTTCTCAATATACCTGATTAAAAATATATTTGATAATTCTCAGTCAAAATACATAAAAAATATATCCAGAATTTGAGATGATAAAATATGGCTTTTAACTAAAGATCAAGTTGATCTTTAACTATTATTAGCCAATAATGTTAAGAAAGAAGAATTGACATTCAAGCATTGAAACATGTTAATCACGAAGAAAGTATGCCGAACTTTGTTTATAATAAAGTCAAGAATTTAAAATTGTAACTTTAAATAATTTCACTTAACCAAAGGAGCAATACATGAATTTAAAAAATATATATGATTTGCATTGAGTTGATAATAACTTTATCGTCGTTTAAATAAGAGTATTTAGTAATTTTATATTTACTAACTTTATATATATCTAAAACAATAATTTCATGTAAAACTCAAAGGAAAGTTGCATTAACTCAACTATAAAAAAAAATGATTAAATATATTTTTTATCTCTTAACTAAAATTTAAACAAAAATATATAATAAATTATATAAATAACTTAAATATTATTATAAAGTACTATTAAAATATTAAATAAATTTACTTATTTTTAAAATTAAAAAATTAAATTAAATTAAAGTTTCAAAAATCAATTAATTTTAATTTTTAGTTATAACTAAGAACCACACAAAAAACATATGTAACTCAAAAATTATAGATGCATTTTCTTGTTTCTATAATCATATACACCATGGACACATTATTATAATTTATTTAGTTAAAAGATTTACAATAATGATTGTAATCATCCAATTTTAGCTAGATAGTAACACAAATAAATAAGAATTGCTAAACAAGTTATCGTTTACTTTTATCAAATAAATAAAAACCTTAGCTTCTGATTAAATTAAATTGAATTAATTAATGAACATAATAAGGGACCCATATTTGACGTGTCGAGCCATCCCCAAACGGACACACACAAAACAGTTGAAACTTTTGTCTACAGCTACAACTCTGTAATCCTTGACCAAAGAAACCTCTGTTCTGTTCGCGTCGAACACCATAAACCATACATAAACCATATCTTCTTTGTCATTCAACATTTTTCATCAAGATTGAGGAGCACAACAAAATTTGAGGAAAAACTAAGCCACATAATTTTCCACCCCACACAGAAAAGTGTTAGCTTGAACAAGTCATGGGTTATGGGTGTGTGAGTTTGGCATGGGTGATGTTAGTGGTGATGTTGGGTTTGGCTTCGGAGAGTTGTTATGGTTTGGGCACATTTGGGTTTCACATAAACCACAGGCTCTCGGATCCGGTTAAGGGGATTCTGGGCATTGTTCATGATCTTCCTCAAAAGGGAACTCCTCAATACTATGCTGCTATGACCCACAGAGATCGAATATTCCGGGGTCGGAGACTCGCCGCCGATCATCTTACGCCGCTCACTTTCGACGCCGGCAATGACACTTACCGGATTCCCGCCTTTGGATTGTATGACAATTCTTCACCCCCACTTGTCAATTTTTCAACTTGTATTGCTTTCTAAAAAGTTAAGTTTTCTGGGTCAGTTTATGTCAGTATTCAGCCTCAAATTATGACCCTGGAAGAATATTTGTGCTGGGAAAGTGTAGATGTAATTTTCTTTGCTTGAAAAGTTCTAGCACTTTCTGTATTTTAGAGTGAACTGAACTCTGATGCCAAAGGGTTTGTCAGTTAAAGAAAAAGGTTTGGTTTAGTTGTTATTTTGATACTTGTTCACATTTTACACTTTTAAGAATCGCTCAATCTATAAGTGTAATAGCAGTAAGTTTCAATATCTGAGCGAGCAAGTTTTATTGCCTTTTGGTTTCTGAACGGTTGAATTTAATGTTCTTTTTCTGAAAACAGTTGATAACAGAGAGACTAAAACTGATTAAATTTGTTCATCCAAAAACTAAAACTTAACATTTTACGTAGTTTCTATGTTGCTGTTTGTATATACTAATAATATTTCCTCGTTATTTGCATTTCAGTTTGTATTATGCAAATGTTTCGGTTGGGACACCACCTTTATGGTTTCTGGTGGCGTTGGATACAGGCAGTGACTTGTTTTGGTTACCTTGTAACTGTACCAGGTGTGTGCCCGAATTGATATCAAGAGGAAAGGTATTCATATTTTTCTACCCTAATCGTCTGTGTTTGATTTTTCATGATCATTCTTGGTTAAATGGATTCACTTTTCCTTTCTCTGCACTTTCTTTATGAATCTTGAACAAAACTAGTATATTTTTCATACTCAATCATTATCATCATTTTCCTTCTTCAAATTGGCAGATAATTAAACTTAACACCTATAATCTTGATAAGTCATCGACAAGCAACACAATTTCATGCACCAACAGCAGCTATTGTACACAGAGACAACAGTGTCCATCATCTGGCAGCAGTTGTCGATATCGAGTTGACTATCTTTCAAACGATACTTCAACTAGGGGGATCTTGGTAGAGGACGTGTTGCACTTAATCACAGATGATGATATAACAGATGCTGCAGACACAAGAATTATTTTTGGGTAAAATACTGAAAATACATACTGAGTGTGTTTACATTTGAAGGTTCAATAAACTCTTGGCCAAAACCCTTCTCGTTGATTCTACAACTACCATTCAAATACTGTTTTCTGTAATCACCATTTGATTCTTGATATTGATTAATCTGCTGCAGTTGCGGCCAAGTTCAAACTGGTGCATTTCAAGATGGGGGAACTCCAAATGGCCTATTTGGACTTGGAATGGATAATCGATCTGTTCCAAGCGTCCTAGCCAAAAAAGGGCTCATCTCAAATTCCTTTTCAATGTGTTTTGGAGATGATGGTGTTGGAAGAATCACGTTTGGTGATACTGGCAAACCAGACCAAAGAAAAACACCATTCAACGTTGACAAATTGCAGTAAGTGGATGTTTGTCTGCACACTTTACAACAGAAGCAACAAAAATTCTTGTGTCTAACTGTGCTGGTGCATAATTAAACCCTGCAGTCCAACTTATAACATCAGCATAACCCAAATTGTTGTGGAAGATCTTGTTGCTGATCTTGAGTTTCATGCAATATTTGACTCTGGTACCTCGTTTACATACATAAAGGATCCAGCTTATACACGACTTGGTGAGATGGTAAGTAATCTACTACACAACAGTTTTTTAAGGATTAATGAGTTCCAAACCATAAGCTGTCAAAAATTTGTTTGCAGTTCAATTCAAGGATCAAAGAAAATCGGCATTCATTTCAATCACCTGAATCTGTTGTCCCTTTTGAGTACTGTTATGACATAACGAGGTGATATTGGGTTGAAAGCAACCATTAACTTAATTTTGTTTTTGAACAATGAATCAGAAACTGATTTCTACTTTACCTGCAGTCAAAATGAGACAATCGCAGTTCCCTCTGTGAATCTAACGATGAAAGGTGGAGATGATTATTATGTGACGGATCCCATAGTAGTAGTTGTTAGTGAGGTGGGAGCACAAAATATTTTTCCAATTTTATGCTATCTAATCATTCTAAACCTTCATAGTCTCATTTCCTCTTTGTGGCATGCAGAAGGAAGGAAACTTTTTTTGTTTGGGAATCCACAAGAGTAACAGCATCAATATCATTGGACGTGAGTATTTAACTCCAGAATTATTTTGTTTCTTCATAGAATTTATCATCATCAAATTTTGCATTCGGAACCTTCAACCATTGTGCCTTTTATTAGAATAACAGCTACAATTAGGAACATTCATTTAACACATTGGAACAGTTTATTTAGGTATAGACACAATATTTTTTGAAAATAATATTCTGATAACTAATTTTTAACAAATTTTTCTTAAATTTTCAGGTGTCATCATTTAAATAATTGTAAAATATATAAAAATGAAAAAAATACAAAAACGGAAAGTCACATAACAAATCTCATCTCGAATTATAAAAGAAAATTGTCAATTTGTCAAAAAATCATCTTCTAACTTTTTTTTATAATGTCATGTTTCGACCTATACCCAAGGGTCCAAAATGAGTAAAACTAAATAAATCTGATCAATTGCCTTAATATATCAATTTAATGTTAGATACAGACTTAAATTTTTTCTGACCCTCATTAATATTTTACATATGGCCCTCCATAAATTATTTTGGTCCTGAATAAATAGTTATTTTTGTTTTGATTCCTATCATTTGCATCTATCTATGAAGTAACAAGGCTGACTAGTATTGACTTATTTTTTATGCTTTTGGTCCCACTAAATTTTTTCATGTTTTTTTTTTCTTAAGAATTTTCTCTTTTTTTTTTCCTATAAAATTTGTATTGTTATTCGGTGTCCTGTAGATTTTTATTTCTAATTTGGTCCTATCGGTTGTTTGTCAGTTATCCATTAACTGGTCAATACTCACATAATTTTTTTTTATTCTAGTGTCTTATATTCGACAATGAAATAAAAAAATGAAGAATCCCAAAAAAAAAATCCTATACTTATTGATATTTATCCATCTTAGGTTTCATCGTTGAATAATGGAAGATTAAAAGAAATAAGAAATGCAACCCGTAGTCAAGGAGAAGAGAAACAGTATTTTTTTCTTTTAAGAATTATATATATCATCTTACTTCAAAATAAGTAATATTAATGTAAGCGTATTATATATCATGTGAAATCATATACTTTAAGTCATAAGAATGTTATTAATACACAATGATTGAAAATTGAAAATTTTGAAAACTAAACAAAACACCAAGTTGGTTTCAGATCATACGAATCCCTAATCCATCCTCGAAAACCAATTTTAACTCATAAAACACAAACCATGAATGGGTTTGTGAAACGGGACATGTCATGAGTATCACAAGTTACAACTACAGCATATTTAGTTTCTGAAAATCATAAATCAAGATTTAGACCAAGCATCAACGTTTTTTTTTTTTTCTGAACATGCACACAAACTTGCAACGCTGATTATATTTTTATGTTATTGCAGAGAACTTCATGACTGGTTATAAAATAGTTTTCGATCGTGAGAACATGAATCTTGGATGGAAAGAAACTAATTGTGAGTATATTTCATCTCTTCAACGTTTGAAGTGGGTAATTTATTGGTATTCCACACTGTTCTGTTGTTAAACAATGGTATATGGTGTTGTCAGGTTCTTATGATGACGTGCTCTCAAATACACCACCAATTAGCCCATCGCCTTCTCCTGCTGTTTCCCCTGCTGTTCCTCCTGCAATCGCTGTGAATCCCGTGGCGACATCCAGTCCCTCTATTAACCCACCTAATACATCATTCATCATTAAACCTACTTTTACATTTATTTTCCTCCTGCTTTCACTTTTGGCCATTTTTTGACCCATAAAGTGTTATTCAAAAAGTAGTAGTTTTTTTTTCCATTTTTAGTTTACCACACGAGAAGCATTTTTGCTTTACTTTTTTTTTTCAGTTATATTGGTCTCTGATGGACTTGTATATAAGAACCCAGTATAGATGTAAACTTGGGAAAATTCAGTTATACGTTACTACATATACATGATTTGGTGAATCAAATTGCTCCACAATTACGACTTAGACTTGATATGTGCAAACTTAGCGAGATAATTAATTATTGTAGAAAAGACCAGAGGTGAAAACTCTTACCGGTTAATTTGTATAGGAATGCAATCAAATCTAGATTGACAACATACAACTATAAATGCTAATATAATGATGGGGATCATGACACCAAATGGACGCATTTTTCAAAACTAATTATCAAACTCATTAATTTATACCGTTCTACATGTAGTTTGGACAAAAATATTAATGAAGCATTCTAATTATGTGGATTCAAAATTTCAAATGGGTGATTTGGACAGGAAAAGTTTTTCCCCTGCTGGGCTCTGTAGAACTACCGCCTCTTTTTCTTCATGTCTTTAATATGTGATTTTTCTTCTTTCCTTGCCTTGCTACCAGAGGGTAACTGAACTTGCTTTGCTTTCATCTTAATCGATTTAACCAAAGATGATATTTCATATTTATCTTTCTTTGATATCGAAACTTCTAATGGTTTTTCCTCACCCTCTTTAACCATGCCAGAATCATCTGAAGACAATTGCATTCCTTTTGGTTTTGTAGGCTCCCTTTCCGCAGGTGGATCCGCACTATCCTTTTGCTGCTTCTGTGCTAGCTGCCTGGCATATGTCGCACTCCTGCAAACACCCACCATTATATTAGAAGAAGTTAAACATATTTCATTTAGATTGTTGTTTACTCTTGAATATTAAGAACCTCTGAAATGATTTTTTTTATTTAGTTTTAGTGTTATAAAATTATGATACTATATTTTCTTTGAATGTTACGAACTTTGAAACAGAGTCTTGATCAGTTATTTGTCTGATTTTAAAAACATTGAGTAGAACGTAAATGTCAGCACATAGAACAGAAAATACCTTTTAAATTGTGGGTCGGTGGGATCAATTGCATAGTTTGAAGAGAAAAGAGCTGAAAAACGTGGATCATCAAATGCATTACTTGGTATTTTTTCCTCATCAAAAGCATTCTCCTTCCTTTTTCCCTTGCCTTTTTTAAATTTTAGATTATATCCCTTGAGACCAGTATCTGTCCCCTTGTCATCAGCAAGCAACAGTTCAAGCTCCTCTTTGCTCACTTTGTCTTGGGGCTTATGTTCTTCGTCTTCTGTACTTTGTGCCTTTTTCCTCTTCTTGACTGAAGGCTCCTCGACGAAGAAGTCATCTGCTTCTTCAGTTGCCTCTTGATCAGTATCATCGCTATCGTCATCAGATGAATTCTTTGCTTTATTTTTCCTGGCCTTCTTTTTCTCACGTTTCTTCCTCAAATATGCATCCCAAACTGTTTCTGATTTTTTATCCTTCTTTTCCAATATATGTTTGCTTAAATCTTCCAAACCTGTATTGAAGGTGACCTCCATATCCTGTACGTTATCGTGTTCACCACCTCCATCTGAATCATCACCAGATTGGAGCAAAGCACGGTATTTAGCTCGTTTTTTTTCTATTTTATCAGGCTGGTCATCTGGCTCACTATTAACCTTACTATCATCACTTTCACTATCATCAGAATTTAAGAGTTCCTTCAATTCCATCTGAGCTAGCTATTCAAGAGGAAGCAAGAGGAAGGGAAAATAAGAAAAAGACCGTTTCAATTTGAAGCAAAGTGCAAAAAAGATAAATACAGAAAATACATATAACGTAATATGGAAGAATATCCATGCTTCTCAATTTCAGATATGATGTAGATAAAAAACAAATAGACATGTGTAAAGGATACACAAGTATACGGTAAAATAGTAAGGATAAAATGTTAGCATATATATATATATATATATATATATATATATATGCTAACAGATACAACAGATATATA
>Ga0214543_1000496_pt1 | contig 66182 bp, 60 predicted proteins | sample CNSS2metaG_FD_160094 | JGI IMG/M metagenome (GOLD analysis project Ga0214543, IMG submission 160094) | Root nodule microbial communities from cowpea collected in UCLA plant growth center, Los Angeles, California, USA - CNSS2 | ecosystem: Host-associated > Plants > Roots > Nodule | place: USA... | reverse complement strand
AAATATATAAAAAAATATATATATATAAAAAATATATATATATATATATATATATATATATATATATATATATATATATATATATATATATATTGTGTGTTCTATTCTTTTAGAGTAAGTTTGGAAAAGTGTGATAATAAAAGATGTTATTATATGCGCCATTTCAGACCATGTAAAAAGGCTTTTATTTTGTTACTATACTGGAAAGAAGAAAAGTAAGCTAGATTACCAAATTTAATGTTTCTTCGAATTTAAAATGCTATTTATATATTATTAAAAAAGGATAATGTGAAACTGTAACAATGTTCAGCAGTTGTATCCTAACCTGCCATCACAGTGTTTTATTTTATTTTTAAACTTTAAATATTTAAAATAAATATAAAATTAACATTTTAATAATTCTATTTTAGCTTATTATTGACCTTCTTTTAATGATTTCACCAATTTTTAATTTGATTACTGGATTTTTTCTCTAAATTTTCAGGTTGATTTTAATGTTTAATCGGCTTTTCACTTCCAGGAAGAAATAACGTGAGGTCCAAATGCATTAAAATAGTATTTTAATTGAGTATTATTAGTAATATTTAATTTTTGTAAGGTACGGGAAAAGAAAGCACGTGAAATGATGCTAGTTTTCTTTCTTTTTTCTTTTTTCCTAATCATTGTTTCTCGCAAGGATAAATTGATAATACATAATTAAACTTACATTGTTTGAATTATGGCTTCGATCAATTACTTACGAATATGGTGATTGTAGTAAAATTTTTCGTTTTGGTACATGTAACAGGAGATTTTGAACAAAAAAAAAAAAACTTATTTCTTTCCATGTTTTAGATAAAAATCAAACGGGACAAAAACTGAGAAATTAATGTCTTGTATTAAAAATTAAAAACCTGAGATAATTTTAGTAACAGTACTAAAATATATAGCAGCTAAAAATACTCAATCCAAAAAGTGATCATAATATTTCATCCATTATTGCAACATGACAAAAGACACCTCAATTTTGAAATGACAAATGATTAGATGGATTTCAATTATTATAAGCAATAAAAAATGTACAAAAAATATATGTTGTAATTTAACAACAGACACGTATTAAGGCATAATAAACATAAAATATCTTCTTTGAGGAGATTTATAATAATCAGGGACCAAAAAACATAGCATAAAATATAGACTAAAATGAAGCATAGATATGTTTTTGTTAGATTTGAAAGATGAAAGATGAAACATGAAACCTCGATGGAGGTATCTTTCAGTGTGCATTACAGAGTCTGTTCAATTCCATAGGACACTGTCACTTCTGTCGGTTCCTTAATGACTGCCACGTTTATTTATTTATCTGTCTCTTAAATTAATTAGTATTGTTTTCTTTCAAAGTTTCTCTTCTCAGTTTCTTCAAATGCTATGTTCATTCTTTCTTTCTCGTTGGCATCAAACGTTTGTGGTTTTCCTACTTTCACTGTTTCCTTATGGGAAGGCGTGCACCCTGAAGGTGACTCTTCTTTGGCATTCTGTACAGAACAACCATTTCTGCTTCTCTTTGACTTCTACTTATTGTCCTTATTATCACAATATAGCCACTGCAGATTTTTTCTTTTTTAAATTACTCGTGGTTATTTCTGTGTGAGCACTGTTTAAATTCTGATAATAATAATAATAACAGTAATGTGTTAGTTCTATGCGAGAAGAAATTACAATGTGCTGGAGCTGATGTAATTGTTATTGTTGGAAGAAACTATTAGAAAATATAATTTGTCTTGCTCTAGATGTTTTACTGAAGCTTCCTCACTAAAGGGTTCTGTTCTGTTATATGTGATGTATATGTGATGCTTGCAGATTCTGATATTGGAATTCTGTGCTTTCTGAAGTATTGATATTTACTGTGATGGGAAGACAGAGTCCTGGAAAATGGATCAGAAACTTGCTTCTGGGGAAGAGATCGTCGTCAAAGTCCAAGTCTTCAAGAGAGAAAGATATTTATGTAAGTTTTTCTTTCTGGCCTTTGTGATAGGCCTCAGTCTTTGTTTATGTATAATCTTTCTCAATGTCTATATTATTATAGAAATAAAAGGGTGTCTGAATGATAAGAATCTTTAACTGGTCAAAATTTACCTGCAGCATTAAAGTGTTGTTTTTTTATTATTTAATCCAAATTATTGCTCATGTGTGAATGCCAGAAGTGCAAAGTCTTTTCTGAAATATTTCTAATTTGCTACTCTGGTTTTTATTGGCTGTAACAGTAATGTAAGCACTTAGACTTTCTAACCTGCAAGTTGTAATTGTGAATTCTGTTGTTGTAAAGAAACCTTTAAGTAACAAGGATGTTCTGGTGGTGTCTTCGGAGACATCAATGTCCTCTTCTATATCTGGTGCAAATGCTATTAAAGGAAAGCTATCAGAAAAGGAAGTAATTAGTGTATCATCAAACGATGGGGTAATTCTTGAAAATGAAGTTGAGCAGGCCAATGGAAAGTCTCTTGATGATTTTTGTTCTGAGGAACATAATGAGAAAAGCAGGCTAATAAAAACAGCAATAACAATTCAGGCTGCTATTAGAGGCTATCAGGTATTCACATCTTACATTTATACAATATCCTTTGGAAGTTATGTTCACTATCAGATTTTTATATGTCACCTGTTTGTACGAGCTTCTCCATATTCTAGGAGAAAAATAGCGAAAACAAAAAATTGAATGGTTCATGAATGCATAAAGTGATTCATATCTTATTCAATTGAAGGCGCGAGGGACATATAAAACTGTAAAGGTTATCATTCCACTGCAAGCTTATATTCGTGGCCAGTTGGTTAGAAGACAAGCTATTTCTGCTTTGTATTGTGTGAAGTCAATAGTTAGATTTCAAGCATTGGCCCGTGGTTACAAGGTTAGGCACTCTGATATTGGCCTTGCAGTGCAGAAAATTTTTAAGGTAAACATACTTGAACTAATGATATCAGCACAATCATCTGTGGTTTATGTTTGATAGACATTTTACAGGTTTTTCATTTAATCAAATTGAGAGATGTTAAAATACAACGAGAAAGTTTTAGTGATTTATGCTTCACATTTCATAGCTTTAATCACAAGATGAATTTTCATCAGCTACTTGACCTTTTACTCGTATGCATCAACTAACTGCTTCTGCAATATCTTTTTGCTCAGGATACTAAATTCTCGAAATCTATTGGAGTAGTTGCATCTACACAGGCAGTGAAGCTCTCAGATAATATCTTTGCTCACAAGGTAGCAAGTTTTTGTGTCTCATATACAAAGTGTAACTTTGCTCTTGTTCGCACTTGAGATGATATAGCTTAGCTTATTCAGTTCACTACAAACAAGAATTAAGATGTCATTATCAACTAATACTTTTACTGTCCATGAAAGATTGTTACCCTAATAAATTTAAGGTTGGTGTTCTTGCTACTTGCGTTCTTTCTTGTTTAGTTTGCTGAAATAGTATGCGTCAGTTATGTTTTGTCTTTCGGTTCTCTCGTGTTAAAGTATCCTATATGATTTTCATATGTTTGTCCTATTCTTGTCCCTTTTTCTTATTGTTTTAGATAATAAGTTATGATATATATGCCTTTCAGCTTCTGGCTTCATCACCCTCTGCTGTTTCTCCACATCTCAAATATAATACTGGTGAACCTAACTTTTGGGAATGGCTTGACCGTTGGACGAAATCACACTTTTGGGTACCTCTTCAAGAAGCGCAGAGATCTGATTCAGTGTCTGATAAGCAAAACGGAAGTTCTCAAACTGTAGAAACTAATAAGGGACAAGTTAAAAAAAATGCCAGGAAAGGACCTCATGATTTAGTCTCAGATTCCATAAAAAGTAAACGGAATCCAAAAAAGGATTCAAACCCCGCATTGCATTCAGCTAAGGAACATCCACCAAAGGAAATTGAGAAAAGGGGTTCTAGAAAATCTCAAATTCAGAATGTTTCTGATAAGTCGGAGGCTTCTAATGAGAAGACAACACACATCAGAAGAAAAGTTTCAGACCATACAAAAGTCAATGATGTTCCAGAGGCTGAAATTCAGAACATTTCACCAGAGAAGATGAAATGTTTGGCAGTGTCAAAGTCAGAAGAAGGTGATGCTGAGAAAAGTCTTACACAGCAAGCAGAAGAGCATGATAATAGTTTGATGAATGGTAAAGATGGAGGAGTGATTGAGGAGTTGAATGATGTGAAGAGTAAGAATTTCCAGAGAAGAGCTTCCCTGCCTGCTAATTTTACAGATCTTGAAAATGTGTTGCATGATAACACTCCAAGACTTCCAAGTTACATGGCTCCTACTGAATCTACAAAAGCTAAGCTAAGAGGACAGTGTTCTCCACGGTCTGTTAGTGATCTGGCAGATGTAAGCAGCATAACTCGCCGGCTTTCGCTTTCATCTTCGCTTAGCGGCAAGCTAGGTTCATTCTCTCCACGATCAGATAGATTGGCTGCCTTGACCAACAAGATAAGGACTGATAGATCTCTATCATCTTCAAGGGATGGAACTGGTAAGAATTTAAGATTTTCCACCCTTTTCACCTATTCATGAGATAAGATTTTTTGGTTTTAGTTGAAATAGTATGTACTTGAAATAAATGTGGAGTGCTTACAATAGTAGTGAACTCTGCATGAAGCCTTACTTTTTGGCATTCATCACTGTGTTGTGCATATTATCAAATTTCAGATAAGTTGATTCAACCTCAGTGGAGAAGGTGACGCTACATCATCCCTCAGATCAAAGATGCTGCAATGAGGTCCAACAGATAGTGAAATATATGCTGACTTTTCCCTTCTTTACTCATAATTCTTATGTATGATCATAAATATTGATGGATATGTCTTGTAATAAGAGTCTGTTTATTACTTTATTTCATGTATTTATGATACTATGAATGTGTTGGTGTTGGTGGGGCTATATTTAAATTTGTGATATTGTACTCCTCAAAAAATGGTTCCAAGGAGATGATTTCAAATTCTGAGAAAACTTTCGGATGATGTGTATAATGCTATAGCAGCAGAGATGAGATCTAAATATGGTGAGACCGATAACAATGCAGCGCTATCCTATGCCTCAATAATGTTAATGGGACAGTTGCATTTCTCAACTTTATATGCCCCCTAACTTTGTTTTCTTCATCATTGCCTTCAACTTATTATTATAACTTACATGTCCAAGTCTCGCATGCACAAATATTGTCTCATTCTTTCTTGTCATGTCTACATATGCCTCGTGTTAGCATCACATATCATGTCTACATATGCACAAGAGGTGTTTGATGAAAACAACTCAGAGAATTTTACGAATATTGATCTATTAGAAACTTGTTCAATATATAGAGTATACAATATCCCATGATATAAAGGAAAAAGTAAAACCTAAAATATCATCATAATACATAATATTTTATAATAATAAAGGAAAATAAAATATATTATATCTTCATCAGTAGAATTAAAATCAAGAGATATGTAATATCTCTAACACCCCCTCTCAAGATAGGCATGGAGTTTATGAAGGTCTAACTTGAAAGTAGCAGTTTTGGAAAGCAGTTACATGAAGAAAATTCTTGAGAACTTGAGAAGAGCGAGAACTTGAAAAATTCAAGAAACTTGTGAAATTCTAGAAATTTGAGAACCTTGAGAAATTCAAGATCCTTGAGAGATTCGAGAACCTTAAGAAATTCAAGAAATTTGAGAACCTTGAGAACTCGACAACCTAGAGAAGTTAATAATCTTGAGAAGTCAAGAACCTGAAGAAAGTCGACGAGAACTTAGAGAAAGTCGCGAGAACATGAAGAAAGTCAACGAGAACTTGAAGAAAGTCAACGAGAATATCCAGAAAGTCGACGAGAACACGGAGAAAGTCACGAAAATCTATAAACAGTCACGAGAACATGGAGAAAGTCGACGAGAACCTGTGAAAGGCAATTAACCAGAAAATGAAGTAGGATTCGCCATGACAAGAAATCAATAAGAAAGGAGAAAATGCGGAAGGTTTTTTTTTTTTTTTCTCTAATACCATATTAGATATGTATAAGTCATGGGAAGGAAAAAATGCACAAGAGATGTTTGGTGAAAACAACTTCAAGAGAGCTTGCTTACTTTTCATATTGATCTATTAGAAACTTGTTCAATATATGGAGTATACAATATCCCATGATATAAAGGAAAAAGTAAAACCTAAAATATCATCATAATACATAATATTTTATAATAATAAAAGAAAATAAAATATATTATATCTCCATCAATAAAATTAAAATGAAGAAATATGTAATATCTCTAACATAAACAAACTCAAATTTCCTCTCCTCTATCAATGGTTAACTTGAGAACTTCAAACTTCAATAAACAAGTTCTCTTTCATCCCAGTACATGGTAGAATTGGTCCATTTGCACCTGATGTTGTCCAAAGCGAGGAACAACAGTTGTCTTTTCAATGTAAGCAACAAGCAACCTAGAGTTGTTGGTTGTCACCACCAGACACTCTCCCTTGTACTTTGCCTTATTTAAGAGTTTCTCCTCATCTTCTATTTTATGGTTAGAGAAAACAAAATCAACAATCCAATCACCATCAGAGTAAATTGCTTTGTCACTTATTGTAATCAATGGCATCTCCTCTACTAGTTCCTCCATGTCTGATGTTGCCATTTTCTTGTTGTCCACTTGTAGCTCTTCATAATCTAACTATTTATCATAATTAGATTCTTCCACAACAAATTATGCTTGCAAATCCCATTCTTCATCACTCTTACTAAGTGTAACGACATTACCTTCTCCATCTCAGTTCAATAATCTTAAGAAAAATGACCTTTTTTTTTCTTTTTATTTATCTATCATCTCTGAATTGAAGTTGTCTTGCTCTCCCTCATTGTGGACCTCCCTCACAACCTTGTCTACTCCTTAAGCTTTTTTCTTTATTATTGAATTTGGTCATTGTATTGACTTCTATAAGCAATTTATTTTTGGTAAAGAGTGCCCTAACTCTTTTCATAGACACCTTAGACATTTGTTTTTTGTTTAAAGCTTCTTGGTTAACCAAAATATTCTCTAGCTCTATCAAAACAGTAAGCTTATTCAACCCTTTCCTTTGATATCAAATGTTGAATAACATATAAATGAAAAAGGAGAAAAGTTTGGTGATCAACACCTATTTCTTTCTTGTGTTTTGTATTTGATTATTTTACACCATGTTGTTGCAAGTATTTATAATAACTAAATTTTCTAAAAATACTAAAATTAAAAGTATTCTTAGCCTGATCAAATATAGCAAAATATAGTAGAAGCAAATAATCAGTGTTCCTTAAATTAAGGTAAATGAGAGAGTAGTCCTTACTATTTTAATATAATTGTCTGGTTAAATATATTTTTGGTCTTTTAATTTTCAATCAAAATTACAATTAGTCATTCTTTGAAATTTTGATTCAATTTAGTCTTCAATTTTAGAAATGTGTCAATTTAGTCCTTTTAACCAAATTTTGTTAAGTTTATTTGACGTTTTATGATAATATTTAAGTTAACATTGAAACGAAAATGTAATAAATGGTATAAACAACTAAAATACTATCATGAAATATGTTTGAAACTTCAAATAAACTTAACAAAAATTTGATTAAAGTGACTAAATCCACATATTTCTAAAGATGGGAGACTAAATTGGTTTAAAATTATAAACAATTTTCCCTCAGTTAAAGAACAAAAATAGATTTAACGTCTCTCAGTCTTTCCTGTTTTATTTGAGAGAAGTTGACCCAAATAAAAATAACTTTTAATAAAAAAAACAAAGAAAAATATACTAAATAATTATATACCGTAAATTTAACAACATTATATTTATAAGTTATTAATTATAAACAATATACTTATCATTGAGTTTAATTTATGGTGATTAATGAAGAATTGGTATTATATATACATTTTTTTTAGTTCCTGTAAAATTGGTAAGTTTTTTTTTTTATGAAAACTTCTTTGATTTCCATTACTCAATGTAAGTTTTTGTTTTGGTTTCTTTATTGTATGTATAATGTGATTCTAATTAATCGCTTGTGTAACCTCCTTAAGTAACACTAATTAGTGTACAAGGTTAATATTGGATATTTCCGAAAAAGTAATCTAGGTTTTAAAATAAATATTTATTTAACTTAAAATTATCACTGTGAATTTAAAGTGGTCATTATAATTATGAGTCATTTTTCTATGTTCAATAAATATTAAAATGGAATACAACTACATTGTAAATAGCTTCCAAATGATTATTTAAAATTTAAAAATAAAAAAAATCAAGATCACTAAATGAGGAGAAATTTGACTCACCTGCATCCATATATACATATACAAAATAAAATTCCACGCATCTTCTATAGATGTACTAAAATATGAAATTAAGATAAAATTTTATATTAAAAATAGTTGAGCGTGGGTTTGATCAACGCACATTTTTACCACTTCTCCTACCACCTAATGTGGATTGAATTTTTACATTTTAATTTTAACTTTCAATTTATTTTTAAGCTGTAGAAGTGTTAGAGAAAATAAAAAAAGTCCATTCCGTGCGTGAGTGATCTTTTGGGCAAAAAATCTCCATTCTCTTAGGCATTCTGGAAGCTGCCATTTTTGGACCTCATTTTATCGAACTCACCAAGTCTAATAGAACCTTCACACAGAATCCATTTTTTCATTCTTCACTATACATTGCCAACCATAAGGTAAGAAAACGAAGCCCCTTCCCTCCTATGCACACTGCAACCATAAAGCTAGTGAACGAAGCCCCTCCCATTTTTGAACGAAAGAGATTTTGCACATAATAAAGTTGACAGATTTTGGAAGTCATAAGAATACACAATTCTCTCCCTTACAAAAAGGGTGGACCCTAGTTGTGCACACCAATATACCAAACCTAATCCCACTTTTTCTAAACCGGTGTAAGTTCATTTGGAAAAAAACTAACCTACAACATTTTTAAACTTATCTTGCAACCCAAGCGCAATTAAGGTGTAACCCACCAAGGATTTTTTGCATACAAAAAGTTGACAGATATCAGAAGTGCATAAGAACACACAAATCTCTCCCCTACTAAAAGGCTAGTCCCCAATTGTGCACACAAATACCAGACTCCATCCCACTTATTATACACCAGGTGTAAGTTCATTTGGGAAAAAACTAGTCAGCAACATTTTTAAATTTATCTATAACCCAAGAGCAATTAAGGTGTAACCCACGAAGGAGTTTTTGTACAAAATAAAATTGACAGATTTTTGAAGTGCATGAAAACACACAATTTTTTGCCTTACTAAAGGGTGGACCCCAATTGTGCACACCAATACCAGACCCCCATCCCATTTCTTCTAACATTACAAAAATTTTAGATATTAGCTACGGAAAATTTCGTAGCTGATCTGTAGCTAATTCGTAGCTAAAACGTTTTGCGACAGATTACCTACCAAATTGCTAGGGAATTTTTCATAGCTAAATACAGGCAGCTAATTAGAGCGGGATATAATATGTAGTTAATCCCTCTTTATTCCCTCTCTAATTGAAGTGAAAAAGTTTTAAAATTTCTAGCTAATTTGTCACAATTTTTTTTCTCGCTAATCCGTAGCTAATTTTTCGTAATTTCGTTGTCGCTAATCCGTAGCTAATCTGTCGCAATTTCGTTCTCGTTAATCTGTAACTAATCTGTCGTAATTGTGTTATCGGTAATTCGTAGCTAATATGTTGCAATTCTCTTCTCGCTAATCCATAGCTAATCTGTCACAATTCTTTTTTCGCTAATCCGTAGCTAATATGTTGCTAATCTATCGTAATTTTATTCTCACTAATCCATAGTTAATTTGTCGCAATTATTTTATCATTAATCTATATCACAATTGATTTTCAATACCTATTTAAAAAGGATATATAATCAATCCTACAATGATCAAAGTATATCCATCAAACAGTACAAAATAACATAAAAGTTTCCACCAATGTATAATAGTTTTAGGACACAAAAGCATCAGAGGGTATCAACAAAAAAGTAATGCATCAACACAATTAAAACTAATTTGTCACAATTTTATTCTCGCTAATATGTATCTATTCACTTAAAAATATTATTTTGTTAATTACAATTACTTCATAGTTATTCACTCTTTAATCCATACTGTAAGACCCGTGAAAATTAATTAATTAAATAATTAATTAATTAATAAATGCAGGTAGAAAGCGCCTTTATGGCATTAATTATTGTTTGATATGATGTGGAAAAGTACTAACTCAAATGGTTGAGAGTACTTTGATTGTGTGAGAGGACTTGGGTTTGAGTCCTATGTATGCCAATTATGTGTTGTTGTTTTATTATTGATTTTTAATAATATGTATAAGTATGGAATTGGTAATGTAAACTTATATTGATTGGAGTGTATCACCAAATGTGAATTGGCATAGTGGTTGTGCTTTGGCATTATGAGTGAGGGTCGCAAGTTCAAACCTTGGTAGATAGAACTTAACCTTTATTTTTACTAAATTTAGCTTGGAATGAATGTGGAAAGGTAGAGAGAACCTAGCAGAATGGGGCAGCCAAGAGGGTTGGAAAACCACCATATAATTAACATTGAAGAGGAATTAAAACCACAATTAAGCCCAATTTCGTTTTAGTTTTTAAAACCCATCTTAAAGACACCTATAAAAGCCAAATTGCCACATTTTAGGTTAAGGGAAGGGTTTTGGGTGTGCAAGGGCTGAAGCAAGAAGGCAATTGTGGATCAAAGGTCCTGTTGGTCTCAACTTTGATCACTAATTTCAGGTTAAGGGAGTTGTCCTTATGCGCTTAAATTGATTGACATGTGTTATGGTTTTGGGTCAATTCTGTTTTCAATTGATTTCTGTTGACATGAAATTCGTACATTATGTGTGGTGATAGAAAGCTTAATTAATTGATGTTGTGCGCATAATCCTATAATGCATTATATTTTTGGGAATGAGGGTTTTTGGTAAAGGAAGGGTGGTGGAAGCCTAAATTTTGTGTTTTGGTAGCTTAATGGGATATAATGCATGATTTTGATGGTTGTTTGCCATTACATTGTCTTGTTAATGATTGAGTAGAGTTTTGGTATTGGTTTGGTGCACTGTGCGTGTGATCAGACTCGAAACCCTGCAAGTCTCACCCAAGCGACTCCATCTCGCCTAAGCGAGAGTTGCAGAGTCTCGTTTTGGTCCTGGTTCGCGTTACTCGCCCAAGCGACCTTGGATGGGGTTTAGCGACTTAGTCTCTCGCTTAGGCGAGAGACACTCGCCTAAGCGAGGTTGCGAGGAAATCTGGATTGTTTTGAGCGCGAAACCTCGTCCAGGCGAGGAGTTTGGTGGGTTTGAGCGAACCAGGGTCTCGCTCAGGCGAGATGGTCTCGCCTAAGCAAGATGTCGCGATCAAGTTGGATGTGTTGCTTGCATTGTAGCTCAGGCGAGATTGAATTGGGTGTTTGGGCGAGAGATGATCTCGCCTAAGTGAGATAACGTGATGAGGCTGTTCGTTTAAGCTCGCTCAGGCGAGGTAAATTAGCCTAAGCGAGGCTGAGGGCTTAGCTTGGACGAGAGTCCCTGGCTTAAGCAAGTTTATACGAATTACTATGTTTGTATGTGCTTGTGTGTGTTGGTTTGGATACTTTTTCCTAAGTATAGGAAGTATATGCATGGGGTGTGGTGTTTGGGCTTGAAGGACTAAGTCCAATAGGGGTCTGGGATGTGTTTGATGGTTGGACACATGATGGGCATGGAACTGGTTGAGTTCCCGTCGGCTACTAATGGGCGAGGAGTCCTTAGTATGGTGATTACATGTGTCGACGCACGATGGGCAAGGAACGGTTATGTTCTCGTCGGTTACTATTGGGCGAGGAGTCCATAGTATGGTGATTGCGTGCGTGTTGTAAGACCCGTGAAATTAATTAATTAAATAATTAATTAATTAATAAATGTGAGTAAAAAAGAGCCTTTATGGCATTAATTGTGGGTTGGTGTGACGTGGAAAAGTACTAGCTCATGTGGTTGAAGAGTACTTGGTTTTTGTGAGAGGACTTGGGTTCGAGTCCTATGTATGCCAAATTATGTGTTGTTGTTTTATTGTTATTTTTAATAATATGTATGAGTATGGAATTGATGATGTAAACTATTTTGCATTGGAGGGTATCACTAAGTGTGAGTTGGCATAGTGGTTGTGCTATGGCCTTACGAGTGGAAGGTCACGGGTTCAAACCTCATTTGATGAGAACAAATTAATCTCTTTATTTTTGCTATAATACTTGTGGTCTGAATGTGAAAGGGTGGGCAACCCCTAGAGGTAATGGGCAGCCAATGGAGTTGGAAAAACAGTCCATAATGGCTTATGAAAGGTAATAATAGGCATTAAAAAAGTCAATTTTCGTTTTATTTCTTTTTACCACAATTAGGAGTCATATAAAAAGGAAGAATTAGGCCATTAGAAGGGTTTTGGAAGTTTGAAAATTTGAGTGAGAAAGGATCACGAGTTTTGAGTGCGAAAGCTAATTGGGATTAAGAGCAAAGCGGTGGTGATTGAGAGAGCAAAAAGGGAGGGTTCTAGCAATCAAAAAGTCAGGGTTAGGCAACCTTTGGAAGCAAAGATTCACAGGTTAGGGGAACTGAACCTAATTTTCGTATTATTATTTGAGGTGTATGAAATTGCTGATTGTATGTATGAATTTCGTGTTGAATGCAATCTGAATTAGTGATTGGGGTATTTGGAAATTGTGGCTTGAAAGTCCTACCAATTGTATGGTTGGGAGGGGCTTACGCATTGTTCACGTGATTATGGTCTTAAACTGATTTTTGAAACTATATTGGGTCTCCACTGATATAAAGGGTATACTGTGAAATCAAAAATTTGTGTGTCGTGTGCTGTAATTTGTAATTTGGTGGATTGAGATGATGTGTAAAGACATGTTATGTATCCTTATGATTAGAGTGAGGGTTTTGGGAATTTCATGGTTAAAATTGGACAAATGTTGTGTATTGGTAGTCCCACCGGGTGCAAATATGTACACTAATATGTGGATGGTTGATTTAGGATGCTTGGTATAGTACCTATTGGGTTTTGGAGTATGGTGTGGGTTGTTTTCGTGATGGAACAGTGGCGAAACTCTGTGATTTTCGCCCAAGCGGCTCCTTCTCGCCTAGGCGAGAGTGGCAGGAGTCCATTCAGCGTTCATACTCAGGTAACTCGCTCAGGCGACCAATGTTGGGTTGAGCGAAATACAGTCTTGCTTATGCGAGATTGGCTCGCCTAGGCGAGGGCACGAGTAATTCTAAAAGATTTGAGCGCGATATCTCGCCCAGGCGAGACGTTTTGAGTTTTGAGCGATGGACACTCTCGCCTAGGTGAGAGTGGCTCGCCTAAGCGAGTTCTCGAAGTGTATTCATGTTGTTTTTGTCGAATACTCGTCTAGGCGAGGTTTGTGTGTTGTTTGGGCGAAGGTGTGACTCGCCCAGGCGAGAGGATCTTGCCTAAGCGAGATGATGTGTTGATGTTGCTGTTTTAAGCTCGCTCAAGCGAGGTGAGCTAGCCTAAGCGAGGCTGAGGGCTTAGCTTGAGCGAGAGTCCCTATCTTAAGCGAATTTATGAGAAATTCCATGTTGGTGTGTGCTTGTGTGTGATGATTTGGCTGTTTTATCCTAAGTATAGGTTGTATATGCATGTGGTGTGATGTTTGGGCTTGAAGGACTAAGTCCAATAGGGGTCTGGGATGTGCTTGGTGGTTGGACACATGATGGGAATGGAATTGGTTGAGTTCCCGTCGGCTATTAATGGGCGAGGAGTCCTTAGTATGGTGATTGCATGTGTCGGGCGCACGATGGGCTAGGAACTGTGATGTTCCCGTCGGCTACTATTGGGCGAGGAGTCCATAGTATGGTGATTGTGTGTGTGCCAGGGTCCAAGTTATGAGACTTGAATGTTTATACTACAGGCGAGGAGTCTGTAGGGCAGGACTATGAGCGGGATAGGCTCATAGGGTTGGACCATGAATGAGTTAGTTTCGTGGGAGCACAGGGAAGTCCCAAGACCTAGTTCATGCATATGACTCATGAAGGACTATGAGGTCATGGTTGGGTGATTTGGAAATTATGAGTTTTGTACTTATGTGGTTTTGGGTTGGGAAACATGTTTATTTCATATATCTGTTTATATTTTATTGTGCATAGCTCACCCATCTGTGTGTGTGGCGATGATCGAATATCTTGTTATCCGGGAGTAGATGATGTGACAGGTGGGCCAGGAGATGCATAGACTCGGAGCGAGGGCTAGCAGGGGATATTTTGTATATACATATAGTATATGTTTATGATTTTGTTTTGAGAACCTCATGTAAACTTGGCGGGAGCCATTGGTTTTAATTCAGTTTCATGAAATTATGGACTCCTGGTTTTTATGACTTTATATATATTAAAGTTTTAAATTTCCCGTGTTTTGGGAAATAGTTTATATTAAATGCGGACTTTATTGTATTTCGGATTTTATTTATTTATTATTAGTAATATTTCATAGGGATGTTACACGTGTTAGGGTCCAAGTTATGAGGCTTGGATGGTTTACTACAGGCGAGGAGTCTATAGGGAAAGACTATGAGTAGGATAGGCTCATAGGGTTGGACCACGAATGAGTTAGTTTCGTGGGAGCACAATGAAGTTCCAAGACCTAGTTCATGCATATGACTCATGAAGGACTATGAGGTCATGGTTGGGTAATTTGACAAATCGTGAAATTTTAGTTATGTTATTTTGGGATGGGCGACATATTTATTTCATGAATCTATTTATATATATTATGCATACCTCACCCTTTCTGTGTGTGTGTGTGGCGATGATCGGATGACTCGTTATCCGGGAGCAGATGATTTGATAGGTGGGCCAGGAGATGCATAGACTCGGAATGAGGGATAGTTGTGGATTTTGTTTATATGTTATTATTTTAATTTTTGAGATAAATATGTAATCCTTTGGGAGCCAAGTGAATATTATTTTAGTTTTATAAAATTATGGACTCCTGGTTTTATGACATGTATATTAAAGTTTTAAATTTCCCGTGTTTTTGGGAAATGATTTTATATTAAATGTGAACTTTATTTTTATTTCAAATTTTAATTATTAAATATTAATAATATTCCTTAGAAATGTTACACATACTAAGTCTTGTCCAACCTGTGCCCATAATGAAAAGGGAGAGAAAAAATGAATGATTCACAAGAGTGTCTAAACAATTTCAATATTGTCACTACACATTTAGAAAGAAAACTAATTCTTCCATGATCAAAGTATTCCTAATAATTATATCAAACCGTGCAAAACAACATAAAAGTATGTGCTTCCATGTAGTAACATTTTTAATAATTATAATAAAAAAATGTTAATAAAAATAGAAAAAAAGTGTAATAATATATGTGACATTTTTAAAATTGTTATAATATTATTGTTAATACTCTTTATAATAATACTTTAAAAAAATTTAGCTATATAGTATAATTTAATGTAATTTAACTAAATTTATCTTAATGTTATTATGTAAAAACATTTTTGTCAATATTAATATTTCTTTTGATTTAATTAACTAAAATAATTTTAAAGCTTACAATTAATTATTATATATATATATATATATATATATATATATATATTTCAATTAATTTTAATTTTAACTTTCTAATATAACTTAAGTTGTTTCTTTTAAATTTATAAAAAATAGTTACATAGGTAACTAATAATATTTCATTTTATTGATTAAAAAATATATAAAGATATTTTCTAAATAAAAAAATAGAAAACAACTTTAATATTTTTTTTAAAAGTGTCTTAGTCCTAAAAAGTATAATCAGTTTTAGTTTAGTTAAAGTATATCAAGGCACCTCTTTCTTTAATTTATATTTATCTTAAATTTTCGATTCTTTTATTAAAATTAAAATTAAAATTAATATATTTAATCTCCTCTTTTACTGTATTATATATTTTAATTAATTTATTAATATTTATATTTATAGTTTATATTTCAATATATACAATTATATTTTAAAAAATATATAATTTTAAAACATTTAAATTAAAATTAATTTTAAAACATTTTAATTAAAATAATTTAAAATATTTAAATTAAAATTAATTTTAAAATATTTAAATTAAAAATAATTTTAAAATATCTAAACTAAAAATAATTTTAAAACATTTAAATTAAAAAAATATATTTATACTAAAATTAAAAATAATTATAGTACATTTTAAATGAGAAGAATTAGTTACAAATATATTTTCTAGTAAATTTGTAGTAATTTTGCTACGAACCAGCTACAAGTTTATTCCTTCACTATTTTGTCACAAATTAGTGGAAGATATTAGCTATAAATATATGTTATAGTAAATCTGTAGTTATTTTGCTTCGAAAAAGCTACAAATTGTTTCCTTCGCCATTTCTTCACAAATTAGTGGCAAATTAGTGAGGAATTAGTTATAAATATATATTATGGCAAATCTGTAGCTATTTTGCTACAAACTTGCTACAATTTTATTCTTTTGCTATTTTCTCGCAAATTAGCAAGGGATTAGCTACAAATATTTTCCCTTACTAATTTCTCTAACAAAATAGAATTTTTCTTATAGTGTAAATTGGGTGTACATTTGGGAAAAACTAACCTACAACATTTTTAAATTTATCTTGCAACCCAAGAGCAATTAAGGTGTAACTCACGAAAGAGCTTTTGCACAAATCAAAATTGACAGATTTTGGAATTGCATGAGAACATGCAATTTTCCCCCTTACTAAAAGGTTGAACCCCAACTATGCACACTAATACCAGATCCCATCCCACTTCTTCTAAACTAGGTGTAAGTTCATTTGGGGAAATTTAGCATGCAACATTTGTAAATTTATCTTGCAACCCAAGAACAATTAAGGTGTAACCCACGAAGGAGTTTTTACACAAAATAAGGTTGACAAATTTTGGAAGTGCATGAGAATACACAATTCTCTCCCTTACTAAACGGGTGGACCCTAGTTATGCACACCCATACCAGACCTCATCCCATTTCTTCTAAACCAGGTGTAAGTTCAATGGGGAAAAACTAGTTTGTAACATTTTAAAACTTATCTTACAACCTAATCTTAGGCGACGAAGTAGATGAATAACAACATTCGTCTCCACAAAACCCCCAATGTGTCGTGCATTGGACGCACAAAAATTATGATCAAAATCCTTCGTTTAGGGCTTGCAAAATTCAGTCCAAAGAAAAGAAGGGGAGAAGGGGCTAGAAGGGTTATGGTTTGCAATGTAATGAGTACAACAGAAGGGACTTCATTTGCTAGTTTTATGGGTTGCAATGTGCAAAGTAGAAGGGACGAGGCTTTGTTTTCTTACCTTATGGGTGGCAATGTTCAAAGAAGTAGGGAAAAATGGGTTATATGTGAAAGTTCTAGAAAACTTGGTGGGTGCAAAGAAATGAGGTCCGAAAATGGCAGCTTCTAGAATGCCTAATAGAATGGCAGCTTTTGCCCAAAAGCACTACAAAAAAAAACAGCTATTACCGACGGTCTAGATCCGTCGATATCAACACAAATTCGTCGGTAATCCAAATTTTCTGACAGATTTTCGACGAGCCAAAATTCTTCGATAAAAGGGGCGTAGCTAATATCTACTTACGGATAACGCCTTTTGGTAATTACCGACGGCCTTATGCGTCGATAATTTTCGAGGGCCTACATCCGTCGGTAATTATCGAGGTCCTATATCCGTCAGTAATTACCAACGGATAATGTCATCGGTAATTACTGACGGACAGTATCCGTCGAAAACTTCATGAGTTTGGCGGATCTTTTTTGACAGATTTGGCGACGGAATAATCCGTCGGTAATTTCATTAGCATTTTAAAGTGCATTTTGTTTTCGCACAGCTCACAAAATTTATCAAACCTGCAATTTCACAAATACAATCAGACCTGTCAATCTTATAATTATATCCCTAGCCAATCAAAACAGGTATCTTATACAGACATCACATGCATATATTCTAAGAGTCTACATATGAAAGTGAAATAAAGGTAAACATCTATCAATCATAATCTCATAGGTTATATTTAGCTAATATAAAAGCAGACATAAGTAACAAACTTAATATAGAAAAAAATCCTAATAATCTACATAATCATCTAATGATTTTCTTCTACAGGGTCTTCTTATTGCTCGGTCTGTGGCTGGACTACGGTGGACTGGACTGGAGTGGGTTGGACTGGAGTGGACTGGATCAGAGTGGGCTGGACTGCAGTGGGTTGTTGTTGGGGCAGTGTTGAGCTGAACTACTGTTGTTGAAGACGGTTGTGGGCATCAGCAGGTAGAAAGGCCATGACTAGATTTTGGAAGTTTTGAAACTGACTTCTCAAATTTTCATAAGCCTGATCACGTTCTTCTAGTCGTTGCGTGAGTCGGTTCACGACCTCCTTAGCGTTGCTGGAAGAAGATGGTTGTTGTTTGTGGATACCTCTTCCATAAGTGAAACCTTTGCCAAGTTCTCCAGTGCCATAAAGTCTTCCTTTATTTTTTTTCGCCAACAACATCAACCCAGCACGGTGTCCTAATGACGTCTTCCTTATCAGCATCATCATTATGCTCTGACGCATCAGCACAAGACCCTTGCTCAGATCTGACCTGTGAGACTCTAGTTGAAAATTCTTGTTGTTAAAGAAAACAATGACAAATTAGTTAAATAAGGTACAACATTTAAGTTTAAAGGAAATAATAAATAGTAAAAGGATTTCCTTACATGTGTTCTTCGAGACCTTTCATCAACAAACTGGCCAGATCCCTTGCGAAGATGAGCTTGGTAAAATACCTCATCAATGTATGCATGTCGCCCCAGCTCTTTTGCCTTTAACAAAATAAAGAGTTATATATACATCGGTTTTAAAAGAAGTAAATTATATCATAATATGAAAATAAAAAGAATTAAGATTTATACCATACGAAGGGCATGCTCATGAGTGGTAATGGAACTACCTATGTGTAGGGTCCCACCCTTTTTTGAAGCTCTATTCCTCTGGGCTATAATACATTTATTGCGATAAGAAGGAGAATTTCAATGTTCTAGCAATCAATTCCAGATATGGTCCCCAATCCAATAAGGGCGCTCTCCTGCAATCTAGGCATCTTTAAATATCTCAGATAGCCTATGAGATGCTCTATTGTGGAAATGTTTTTTAATTTGACCTTCGTGCTCAGGTCTCCACTAAACTGACCTCTGTAATAATAAATCAAGTACATATGATCTTGACAACATAATATGCATGGTGTTTAAAGTCTAATAGTAGTTAACATCTATTTTTCATTTGAAATACATACATAAATACGGAATGAAAATAAGTTTCATGATATTTTACCTTAAATCGTTGTCAGAAAGGTTCTTTCTCTTCTGGAGGTATGGCTCCCCATGATGGCCAAGGCGAAAGAAACTATTGCTTAATAGATCTTGTGATGGCCTGAGAAGCAACTCTAGAAGGAACAAACCTAAATATAAATGCATAAAAGTCATAAAAAAGAAGGCAAGGCAAATAATAAGTCATGGCATACAAATTAGTATTTAAGATAATCGGATATTACCCTCGATTAAAAGGCTCAATCATTAGTCGCTCATGGAAAGGAGGGTCAACATCATCATCAACAGCTAAATCAGGAGCATCTGCTACAGGAGCAACAACAGAAGAGGGATTAGAAGATGAGGAAGGTCTACAAGAAGTTTGAACCACGACAGGGGATGGTCCTTGATGGGAAGGTTGTGGTGTGGATGTAGTTGGTGCAATAACCACAATAGGGTGTGGTGTGGAGGTAGGTGGTGCGGGAACCACAATAGGGTGTGGTGTGGAGGTAGGTGGTGTGGAGGTAGGTGGTGTGTACCGCAGCAAGTGATGGTGCCTGAATGGGCGCACTCTTATGATATACCGTGGTAGCTGTCTTCTTGGCTTTGTCTTCTTCTTCCCTTTATCAGAACCAGATTGAAGTCTAGGTGACATTGGAACAATCAAACTATATAAAACCATAAAATTGAACATCAAATATGAACAAGATAGTTATTTTACAGTTTCAAATGACAAGTGTTATTTCACATTACCACCATAAAATTATACTTTTATAAGTTATATATTTAAAGTTTGCCAAAACATAATAATGAATCTTTTACATAAATTTAACAATTACAACAACCATAACAACATCTCACAACAACTAAATAATTCAATCATCGTCGTCATCCTCCTCCTCCTCATTTTTGTCATGATCATCATACTCGTTGTCGTTATCATCATCATCATCATCTTTTTCTTCTTCTTCTTGGTCGTCTTCATCTTCTTCGTCTTCTTCTTCTTCTCCATCTTCTTCTTGTATTTCTCCTTCCAATTCTTCAGGAGCACCATCAAAGTCATGCAATGTAGATACACTTTCAACTTCAATTATTTCATGGGCATGTGACATTTCATCAACTTGATAGGGAATATCCTTTTCCACCTCATTTGACTAAATGTGACCCCTATGCTTAGTTTGTATCGCAACACACCAACCATTTTTGTCAATGCTCCGAAATGCTGGAAATGGGACATAGTAAACTTGTCTAACATTATTTGCTAGAATGAATAGATCAAAAGGTCAGTATCTTTTACTCATATCAAGTTCAACTATATTATACCTAGGATTCACCCTTGTACCATCTCTAGAAGGATCAAACCATTCACAATAAAAAACAACTACTTTCTTTGGAGAAGTACAACGGTTGTACTCTAGCTCAAATATTTTATGAATTATTCCATTAAAACCATCATAACCACCATCTGTAATGCCCTTGGCGTACACACCACAGTTAATTGTCTTCTTTCATTTGGACCATTCATTAGTGTGAAACTTGTATCCATTAACAAAGTACGTGTGTCATTCTTTAACGCATCTTATGGGCCGATTTGCCAAATTCCTTACATCTTGATTTTTGGGACTTAATGGCGCATTATAAACTTACAGACATGCAACAATAAATTGTTACATGAATTTCGATAACAACAATTTGTTTAAGTAACAAGAGCATACATACTTGATGTTTGAGCCAGTAAGGAAACTCTGAGTATATTCGAGCAAAAGAAGTTCCTTCATGTACTTGGTTAGCCATAACAAATGGGTTATAAGATAAGAATACAATTAGTAAGTATATAAATTTCCTGATTAAGGTGCATAGATTGAGATTGGAACATACTCAAGGTACGATTTAACTTCAGTGCAATTGATTAACACATGGACATGAACAGAGTTGAATTCAGCATCACTTAACCAATAAGTCAACTCCTTGCCTGTGTGACGACCAACTTGTCGAAACACTGATAATGTTGAGTCACATGTTTCATTTTGCTAGTGTGTTTCATTCCTAACATTGCTAGGCGACAAGATGAAGTTCTTGAAATAATGAGAACAAAAATATGTTGTTTCATGATGCAAGTAGGATGCACAAATTGATCATTCCACTCTGGCTTTGTTTTTTATAGAACGTTTTGATTCCCCCATAAATCTATAAAAAGAAATGAATAGATTGTGATTTGAAACGAGAATATAAGTCTAAAACATACAAAGATATAGTAATCATGGTTTATCACCTTTCAAATGGATACATCCACCTATATTGCACTAGCCCACCAAGCCATGCTTCATATGGCAAATGAACAGGGAGATGCTCCATTGAATCAAAGAACCCAGGAGTGAATATTCTTTCCAATTTGCAAAGAATAATTGGAATATTTTCCTCTAACATTTTCAGTGAATGCTCCTTTAGTGTCGTTGAACACAAGTCTTTGAAAAAATGACTAATTTCTATTAGAGGATTTAACACGTGCATTGGCAATGAGCTGAACGCAACAGGGAGTAATGTCTCCATGAAGACATGGCAATCATGACTTTTCATACCGTGAATACTACCCTTTTTTATATTAGCACATCTTGCCAAGTTTGAAGAATAACCATTTGGCATTCTTAGTTCCTTGATCCAACGACAAACTATTTTAGATTCATCTTTTGTGAAGGTGTAATTTGCTTTTGGTTTGAGCAACCGTCCGTTAGATTGTGGCTTCAACTATAAGTTTTTTCAACCACAATATAAAGATAAATCTTTTCTTGCTTTGTCATTATCTTTGGTCTTACCACTAACATTCATCACGGTGTTGAAGATGTTGTCAAAGAAATTTTTTTCTATATGCATGACATCGAGATTATGTCTTAGCAAGTTATCTTTCTAGTATGGAAGATCCCAAAATATGCTTCTTTTGATCCAATTATGCCACTCTCCATACCCATCTATCTTTGTCACACCATTTTCAGTCACTTTTGGATAATCTTTGACTCTTCTCCAAACTTGTGATAGGGTCAACCTAGGAGGTGGCCTATCCGTTTCAACTTCCCCTTTGCGAAAGGCTTTTTTGTTTCTCCTAAATGGATGGTCAGTGGCCAAGAACCTCCGATGGCAATCAAACCAACAACTTTTCTGACCATAATTCAATGTGAATGTCTTAGAGTGCTCCATGCAATGCGGACAAGCTAATCTACCATGTGTGCTCCAACCAGATAACATTTCATATGCAAGGAAGTCATTAATAATCCACATCAAAGCCGCCCTCATAAGAAAATTTTGCTTCCTTGAAACATCATACGTCCAAATACCATTCCACAACTTATTCAAATCATCAATCAAAGGCTCCAAATAAACATCTATGGATGCCTTTGAATTAGATAGACCTGGTATTAGATATGTTAAAAACATGAAAGGCTTTGTCATACACATCTCAGGTGGAAGATTGTATGGAGTAACAATCACAGGCCAACAAGAATATGGTGAAGACGACGCCTGGATGTATGGATTAAATCCATCCGAACATAGACCAAGTCGAACGTTACGAGGATCACTGGCGAAGGATTCATGTTTTCGATCGAAGTGCTTCCAGGCTTCACCGTCAGATGGATTACGTAGCACTCCTTGAGTTTTGTTCTCATAATGCCATGTCATGTGTTGTGATGTTTCCATTGAAGCAAACATTCTTTGTAATCTTGGAATTATAGACAAGTAGAACATAGACTTCATTGGAATTGGTTTTTTTTTGCCTTCTTCCTGCATGGATTGTGTGATATCGAGCTTGTCCACAAAATTTGCATTCAAGTAATGATGCATCATTTTTGCCATTATCGTTGTCATAAAAAAGCATACACCCATTAACACAACAATCAATCTTCTTAGACTCTAATCCCAACTTTGAAACTAATCTCTTGGCTTCATAATAATTCTTTGGTAAAGAATTATTTGGTGGTGTTAGATCTAAATAGATTTTTGCCATATTGTCTAATGCTTGGTTAGGAATGTTCCAATTAGATTTGCATGCCAAAAGTCTAACGCATACTGATAGTTTCGACTCTGTTACCCCTTCAAATACAGGTTGATTTGCCTCTGCCAATAAATTGTAAAACCTCTGAGTGGCTTCGTTTGGAGACTCTTCTAAACGGCTATTGTCTTGTTCTTCAAATGAAGGATGTCGATTAAGAGCATCATTCACCATTTCTTGCATATACATAAATTGATCCATCTCAGAGGTGTGTGCAACAGTACTTGAACTATGAAGGCAATTTTCTTGTGCAGTCAAATCAACAGAGGGCATTTCTTCACCATGAAATGTCCAAATCTTGTAATTTGGCATGAATCCTTTTTGGTATAGATGAACTTTAACCACCTCGTCTTTCAAAATTTTAGTGCATTGGCACTTTAAGCATGGGCATCTAATCCCTCCATCAAGAGCATAATATTTATATTATCGAGTCGTCCGAACAAAGTTTTCAACTCCTATGAGAAAATCTTCCTTCAAACCTCTTCTTCCAGGATAACAACAGTCATACATCCAACCACGGTGGATGGGAACTTCGGCCATGTCCTGGGACAAGCCAAAGGAGGAAAATTTTATGTTACACTATGCTAGTGGAACAAAGTACAATTATCAAACATGGGACTTAAGTAATAAACCTATTACTACTTAAGCACATGCATGTAGAAGGCAAAGATATAGGGTGCATGAATAATTTCTTCATTCTAGCACACCTCTAGTTAACTTAATTTCAATTTTTGCACCAATTTTATAGTATTATTTTAATCCAATAGCAATTCACATATACAAATCATGATCAAGGTACCATTTATATAACGCAATTGGATGGGAAATTTGACCATGTCCTAGGACAAACCAAAGGAGGAAAATGTTATGTTACACTACATAAGTGCAACAAAGGACAATTATAAAACATTGGACTTAAGTAATAAACCTATTACTACTTAAGCCCATGCATGTAGAAGGCATTTGATTTCAAGGTAGCAATTATATAAAGCAATTGGTATTTGTTATAATCATACTTCTATCATATATATTCAAACAACAAAAACAAATTAAAATGAAAGCTACATACCAAAACAACAGAGAAGGGTTGAGGTTGAGTCAAAGAAGAAGGAACTACACAAAAAAAAAAGATAGTCAATGTACCTGCAAAACAAGAAGCCATTTAGAAAGTTGACTAAACTTTGACTTTTTTAACCTTAAATGCAAGTGCAAACTGATGGAGAATGTTTAGGGTGCTTTAATACACATATTCTAATTAACAAAAGAAAGGTGGAGAAAAGATCACAACTCAGAATTAATAAGGTAATTCGAGTTTGTCTAGTCAAAACCCAAAAAGTGAACTAGAAATTGGCCAAAATGACTAAGACTACCAAATTAACAAAGGAATTGTTAAGCAATGATGCAAACACATTCTAATTAGTATAAGAATGATGAAAACTAAGGCCAAAGTGAGGAATAACATGGAAAATGAAAATTCATATGTGGAGGTTAACTTGTGTGACTTAGTTTATGCATATAGAGATGATGTTGCTTTTTAAATGGTTCCACTAACTCATGTGGGGTAGTGAAGGGAAGTAAATGTGAACATATCAGCATTTGTTTGTGAGTTGTGAAAATGGACATGGTTGTTTTGTTGGGAAAACAAAAGGGTGAAGGTGAGTAAGAGTGATTATGGATAAGAGAGAGTGGGTGGGGCCAACATGAAAAGTTCCACATAAACACAAGACATGAGAATCCTATATAGAACTAAAATAAAATTTGGAAATTGCATAGGTTGTTTTCTGCAGCAAATTATTATGGATGTGTGCAAAAAAAAAGCAAAACACAAAACACTGGAAAGTGATATTTCTGTCCAAATCAACCACATGTCATGATAAGAGTTAAACCTTATTAGGCTAATGACACAATAATGAAAACAAGCCAAAGTTGGCGTCTCCAAGTCAAGTACAACTACACTTCTATGTTTTCTTTTCCATTTCCATTATTTCAATCTCATCTGCTTCACATCCTTATTATTACATGTATTTAATTTTCAGGTTTAAGAGGCATGTTTTTGGTACAAATAATTATAATAAAATTAAGCTTCTAATCACAACAGCAACATGCTCTATCACATTCAATTCAATTTAGAAATGGTTTAAATCACATTCAATTAAGATGCATATCTCATTCAATTCGTATCACATTCAATTCAGATGCACTGTAGTAGGAAGGAAAATGGGTACCTCCACGACAGCCCAGCAGCACCAAACCCCCAAGGTCAGAGCGCCTCGATGGCCGGAGCGCCTCAACAGTCGGAGCAGCACTAAACACAACACCTTCCTTCCACAATAACCCCTTCTTCGCAGAAACCCCCCACTCACACGGAACCCTAATTCGAATTCCTCTCGCCACAAAAATGGAAGCAACTACAACATAAAAATGATTGGTAAGGATGAATTAAAAGGTTGGATGATTGCTCAAACAACAAAACCCTTACCGAAACGGTTTCTGGAAACTGAGTTTCAAGTTTCGCAATGGGAGGAGGCCAGCGATAGCCTTACTAGAAGGAGGTCGTCACGATGCCGATTGTGAGTGACACGACAGCGGAAGTGGCAGCAGCAACGAGTGGCGACAATGGCGGCGACTACGGTTATGCCCTTAGAGTAGAAGACCTGCGTTTTGCAGTGGGGGAGCCAACGACAACGCTACCGGAAGGAGGCCGTCAAGGCGGCGATTGGGAGTGGCGAGGCAGCGGCAGTAGCAGGAACGGGCAACAACAAGGGCGGGAACAAGGGCGGCAATTTCGGTGGTGATGCGTTTGAAGAAGAAGAAGTGAGTTTTGCGATGGGAGGAATGGGTTCAATATGATTTTTTTAAGTTTAATCTACGAACTTATCGACAGATCCATCCGTTGGCCAACTGTCGGTAATTGTCTTGTCACCTTACCGACGGATAAATACATCGCCAAATCTCCCTTGTGGTATTACTGACGGATAAGTCTGTCCCCAAATGTTTGTTGTGTTATTTTTCCGCTCTAGATCTGTCGCTAAATCATAGTTACGACGACTATTAGTCCGTCGGTAATTAGCAGATTTCTTGTAATGAAGATCACCCACGCGTAGAATGCACTTTTTTATTTCCTGTGACACTTCTATAGGTTAAAAGTATATTGAAAGTTAAAATTAAAATGCAAAAGGTCAATCCACATTAGGTATTAAAAAAGTAGTCAAGTGATATTTTCCCACATTTATATTACATTTTTCTAATGATATGTCATGTGTAATTGCATAATTTTTAGGTCATGGGTGAACAAATTGTTTACTTCATAAATTATTTGGATCTAGAATTTCGTGATTGGATATTAATTTGTACTTGGAATGATTTCATTTTCTGGGTATTAGTTTATGTTTGGCATGATTTGAGATTTTGCAATTTTAGATTTTGGTTTTCGCAATTTGAAATTGAAAAGGCAGTAATAATCAATAAATAGTGTGTTGAAATAAATTCCAACCCTAGTTTATAAACACTCTGTTCCAATTGTAACTGTTTTGTAGAAAAACAAATGGTGTACTCCTCTATATAAGAGTACCAATAAAACATTTCCACGGTGAATAAAAAATAATTCTCAATATAAGAGTACCAATAAAACATTTCCACGGTGAATAAAAAATAATTCTCAATTTTCATTTCATATTAGTGTTTGTGTATGTTATACGTGTGAGAAATAGAGAGAAGGGAGTGTGAAGCACTTACCTTGTGACGGTGTAAAAGGGAGTGCGTGAGTGTGGAAGGCATTGGGTTCTGAACCCTAACACAGAGGTGCACAGAGGTGATTCTTCTCTCGCGTAAGTTCTAAAAGGTGAAGGTTGGTGTGTTGTGTTTTGGTGGACAACAGCTTGAACCTTTTGTTTCAAGCACGTGGCATACAAGAAAAGTTGGGCCAAGGAAGTGGGTCGGGTTTAATAGTGGTATCAGAGCAAGGTTTGATTCTCGAAAAAGAAGCTACAGGCATGGCTGCTGGTAATGGTAATGGGGGTTTCTTTTCAAACTTACCTATTCTTGATGGAAAGAATTCTGATCATTGGGTCATAAGAATGGAGGCCATTCTTGGTTACAAGAATTGTGGGAGGTTGTCACGGAGGGTGCTAAGGAGAAGGACGAAGCCGCAAATAAGAAGAAAGATTGCAAGGCTCGATGTCTCTTGCATCAATGCGTAGATCCAGTGAATTTTTAAAAGATTGACAAGGCCAAGACAACAAAAGAATGTTGGGAAATCCTACAGAGGGCTCACGGTGGTGCTGAAAAAATCAAGAAAGTAAGGCTGCAATGTATAAGAAGGCAGTTTGAGTTGGCTAAGATGGAAGATTCAGAAAAATTAGCAGACTATTTTAATAGACTACAATTATTGGTGAATCAGATTAAGAGCTGAGGGGAGGCTATCACAGAGATCAGTGTGGTGGAAAAGGTTCTACACATTCTGAGTGAAAAATTTGATAACATGGTTACAACCATTGAAGAGTGTGGCAGAGATTTGAAGACTCTGTCAATAGACGAGCTGTAGGCCACATTAGAAGCACATGAGATGAAGCGTTCAATAAGAAGTTCAGAGAAAAAGGGTGAAGAACAGGCTTTAAAAGCCCATATCAGCAAGAACAGAGGTTCTGGCAAGGGCAAATGGAGGAGTAATAGAGGTGGTGGCAGATTTGGTAGAGGTGTTCATTCCTCAGTCCAAGAATCAGGTTCTGGTGAGCAATCAGAACAGAAAGTGAAGGGTGGACGTGGATCTTGGAATAACAGAGGAAGAGGAGGAAGAAAGAATGTTGACATGAAGAAAATTCAGTGTTATAATTGTGAAAAATGGGGCCATTATGCAGCAGATTGTTGGCATGGAAGAGGGAAGTAGAAAAAGGTATCAGATGATGCTGAAGCGCATGTGGCTCAAGATGATTCAGAAGAGGAACCTGTGGTGCTAATGGTGACAACAAGTGAGGAGGAGTTTGGACGTGAAAACTGGTTTCTTGATACTGGATGCTCTAATCACATGACTGGGCATAAAGAATGGCTATCAAACATAGACACCAACAGTTCCAGCAAGATAAAACTGGCAAATGATAATGTGATTAAAGCTGAAGGAGTCGGGAATGTGGTGATCAAGAAAGATGGTAAAAAAACTATGGTGATTGAGGATGTTTTATATGTACCAGGAATGAAATGCAACCCGCTGAGTGTAGGACAGCTGGTGTAGAAAGGATTTTCAGTTTCCATGAAGGAGGAAGTGTTGAAAGTTTATGATGCAAGGAAATGACTTGTGTTGAAATCACCCCTAGCAAAGAACAGGACATTTCAGACAAGGCTCATTCTGCCAGAAAATCAATGTTTAAAGGCAACCACAGCAGAGGATGTGAGTTGGTTGTGGCACAAGAGGTATGGTCATCTGAATTTCTCCAGTTTGGAGAAATTAGTAGATAGAGGGATGGTAATTGGACTGCCTGAAACTCTAACTGTTCCAGGAAAGGTTTGTGAAGGTTGTTTGGTGGGCAAACAGCCCAGGAATGCTTTTAAGAAGCAAATGCACATGAGAGCAAAAGGTTTGTTAAAGGTGGTTTATTCTGATGTTTGTGGACCATTCGAAGAACTGTCACTTGGAAAAAATAAATATTTTGTCACATTTATTGATGAATACAGCAGAATGATCTGGCTGTATCTAATAAAGGCAAAATCAGAGGTGTTTTCTGTTTTCAAAAGGTTTAAATTGATGACAGAAAATCAGAGTGGAAAACTGGTGCAGATTTTAAGAACAAATGGGGGAAAGGAGTATTTGTCTAATGAGTTTGAAGCTTACTGCAGTGAAAATGGTATGCTACATGAAGTTACAGCACCATATACTCCACAACATAATGGAATGGCAGAGAGAAGAAATAGAATGATATTGAACATGGCTAAAAGTATGATAAAACAGAAGAAATTGCCTCACTCATTATGGGGGAAGCTGTTTCAACAGCTGTTTATTTGTTGAACAAGTGTCCTACATAGAAGCTGGAAAACAAAGTTCTAGAGGAGGTTTGGAGTGCTAGTAAGCCATGGGTTAAACATCTAAAAATATTTGGCTCGAAATGTTACAAACATGTGCCATATATTAAGAGGACAAAGTTGGCATATAAGAGTGAAGCTATGATCCTAGTTGGGTATCATTCTACTGGAGCATACAGGTTATATCATCCTGTGACAAAGCAGATCTGCATGAGCAGAGATGTTGTTGTAGATGAAGAGGAAGCGTGGAACTGGAGTGAGGATGAGACATGATCAAAATAGAAGATAATGGAGTATTTTGAAGAAGAAGGGATTATTATAGATGAAGTAACAAATGAAGCATATCAACATATTGAGCCACAAACACACAGAGGTACTAGGCAACGCAGGAAACCAAGATCCTTGGTAGATTTTGAAGTATATTCTGATGATGCAATAACTAGAGATGAAGATTTAGTTCATTTTGCATTAATGGCATAAGCTGAACTAGTAGGTTATGAAGAAGCCATGAAAGAAGAGAAATGGAAGAATGCTATGATAGAGGAGTTGATTGCTATTGAAAGAACCAAAATCTGGGAGCTAACAGATCTGCCTCACAACAAGAAAAGTATAGATTTGTAGTGGGTGTTCAAGCTGAAATTGAATCCCAATGGCAGTATAGATAAAAGGAAAGCAAGATTGGTGGTTAGTGTAACATCCCGTCAGGATATTACTGGTTTAAATAAATAAAACGATTAAATATATAAAGACATCGTATTTATGAATAACCTCATTTCCCAAAAACGCGGGAAATTTAAAATTTATTAAATGTTCGCATAATGTTTATAAACATCTATTCCATAAACCAAAACAACATGGTTATCGTTTCACCCATCAGGGTTTACAACAGTTTCCAAAGACAGATAAAGTAAATATAAGAAGTTTCTCCCAGTAGAACCCCCACTCGCAACTAAGCATCACTGGCTCCCCCTGCATCAACATTCTCTGCTCCCGTGTATTGCGTACACGATCATCGCCAAACACAAGCAGATAGGGTTAGCTTATGAAAACAACATGCAACATCATAGATATCATATAATCAATTTAACATATATAAGCTCCACAATTAACAAAGTACCATCTCTTAACCAATTCTCTAACGTCTGGCCACAACCAGACCATTCAGGTTCTACCTCTTCTAGTTATTACCTCAAGGTAATTTGCTGCCAAACCTATCGGCCACATCCGACAGAGCACGTGCGGGAACCAATGCCACAGATCACACACCGTAATGCCAGGTGGAGTTCCCAATTACGAACATAGTCCGTAATGTCCCAAGACTACCAAACTCGTCAGTCCACAACTGAGGAGGGCAATCTAACTGGACCCATCTGTACTGGCCACAACCAACACACTCACACCGGCAACAATCGCCAACCCGAGCTCAACTCAAGGGTTCCTCGTGTTCATCCGCCATCTCGAACTCAACTCGAGGGATGCTATTCCGAGCTCAACTCGAGGAATGTACGTGTTTAACCCCTATCCCGAGCTCAACTCAAGGGATACGTTCCGAGCTCAACTCAAGGAACCCAGCAATCTTACCTTTGAAGCACCACCAAAAGTCTCGTAGAACACCCTACAAAGTCCAATAACTAGGACTTACAGTAGCCAAATCGCCTAGTGGGGGACACGTACCGTTAGACGCCACAGTTTCCAGACCGCCTGGCGGGGGACACGTACCGCCAGGCGCCAAGCACCTCAAAATCCACAAAGTCTACAACCACCGCCTACCGAAATCACACATACCGCCAGGCGGACGCACTCCAGTGCGCTTCTGTTTCATTCCCTTCTCGCTTGGCGGAACCTCTCACACCGCCAGGCGCCCCCTACACCAGAACCCTACTACTGCTTCACTATCGCCCGGTGACCTCCACCTTACCGCCAGGCGCTATACCAATTTCACCACTGTGTACTGTACAACACTGATTTATGGCACAGGAATTTGCATCTAGACCTCTGTAATCACTGAACCAAGTTAAATAGCTAACTTTAGTGTGTTACCCTACCACAATACCCCATCTGTTAACATTACTGGATTTAACCTATCACATGTGTCTCCCATTCTTTATCAAGATCCTCTATCTTAAGTCTGCCATATTGTTTGTATTGCAAGTCAGATATCACCAAGTTTCAGTGCCAACCTCCTCATACACCTTTTCTACTTTCAAGTTCTAGCTAAATAATATTACTTTGATACTTTGCTCCTCAAGTGGCCAGATCCCTTACCAAAGTTTTCCACTTCCATCCATGGTACATCCCAATAAGTGTGATAAACTAAACAGAATTGTCATAAGGTAATATTCCACACCTATCAGTTCAAAATTCACTCATTACCATTACCAAGTTGTCTCTAACTTCCCACGTACAACAACCCCAGTGCCTGTCGACAATTTTTACTACCTCAACTCACTTCGCTAATGGTACAACTCTCATTCCCCCTCTTTAACCTTCCTAATTCATGCACCCTTCGACCTGACTTCGAGCTCCTTCCCACTTCCTTATTGTCCCGTGCAAACACCCAAGAACAGCACTGCCGCGAAGGCGCCTGGCGGCAAGGCCCGTGCCGCCAAGCGGCACATAGATTTCTGGGTAATTTCCCACTTTTACAACCCCTGCAAAAATGATTCTCATACCATCTGGATGCCCCCTTTTGTTCCTAACCTTTCCAAGAACCTAATATGAGTGCCATCAACCCGCGCTTAGTCTAATTCCAACACAGTAGTTTTATTATAATAAACTTTGTCCAGTTTAGTGCTACCAATCCGCCAATTCCCAAACCCTACAACTCAATTTCACTGTTCCATCAGATTAACCTTTCCTTACGATCAAAATCAATGGAAAACAATTTAGAACTTCCAATAACCACTATCCCGTTGCTTTTCCCCAATCAACTCAATTCAACAACACCCAAAATCACCCAAAATCGAGCCCAACAGACTCGCATCGCCTGGCAGAAATTCATCACCGCCAGGCAGTGCATCAGCGAAACCCAAAAAAAAATGTAAAACTTCACGCAGCGCCTGGCGGCCGGGAGTGTGCCGCCAGGCGGTTCCTCGTCCAAGAACCCAGAGCACATATAATTACATGCACCGCCTGGTGGCTATGAACAGCCCGCCAGGCGGTTTCTGGAAATTTTCCAGAAAACACAACAATTCAACCAGAAACGAACAATAATCACAATTATACATATATCCATCAATTCAAATGCACTTATAAAAATTCTAACGTATAAAAGCTCCCCTAACCTAGATCCTTTTAAGCTTTAACCCTTGAAAATTTGGATAGTTCTCCTTCGCACACTAGCCCTCCTTGGCTCCTCTCTTTTCAGCCTCTCAATCTCTCCCAAACCTCACCAAGTTCCAGAATTTTTGTGCTCTCTCTGTAAGTCAAATTTCTAGATTGCCAAACCCTTCTCTCTACCTCACTATGGCCTTTTAAAGGTGCCCTAAAAACTATGTGATAACATAAAAACGAACCTAAATTTAATTGGGATTTTAATTGCCATTCATGGACCCCTTTATAGGGTTTACGTTAACCCTTCACCTTCATGTCAAAACCAAAAACAATGAATAAAAAAAATGTTCAATTTGAGTTCACCAAGACTTGAACCCTTCACCTTGCCAATCGCCAAATCAATATCAAACCATCATGCCAATTCATGTTTCATGCTAACAATCACAATTCAATTATCATATTATTTCACAACATGATAATGCTATATTAAAATAACAATTAATAATAATACAAAAATGGCATATATAGGACTTAAACCCAAGTCCTCTCACACAATTAAAGTACTCTCAACCACTTGAGCTAGTACTTTTCCATGTCATCCCACTCATAATTAATGTCATAATTAATTCTCCTACCCGCCTTTATTAATTAATTATTTATTTAATTAATTAAATTTCACAAGTCTTACAGTTAGAGGTTTTTTACAAAAGAAAGGATTGGATTATACAGAAGTCTTTGCTCCTGTTGCAAGAATTGAAACAATTCGAGTAGTAGTGGCATTGGAGAATGGGAGGAAGTGGCCCATGTTCCAAATGGATTTCAAATCGGCTTTCCTAAATGGACCACTTGAGGAGGAAGTATATGTTACTTAACCACCTGGTTTTGTGAAGAAAGGAGAAGAGGATAAGGTGTACCGGCTGAGGAAGGCTCTTTATGGCCTTAAACAGGCACCCAGGGCCTGAAATAAGAGAATTGACTCGTTTATGGTGAGTCATGAATTTAAGAAGTGTTCAGTAGAGCATGAAGTGTATGTAAAACATGGGAGGAAGTCTGAATTGGTGTTGATGTGCATATATGTGGATGATTTGCTCATTACTGGGTGCAATATCAATGAGATAAAAGAATTTAAGAAGTTGTTGATGAAAGAATTTGAGATGACAAACCTGGGCAGACTTAAATATTTTCTGGGAATGGAATTTGTAGAAACAGAACAGGGCTTGATCCTAAACCAAAAGAAGTATGCTTCAGAGATTTTGGCCAGATTTGACATGGAGGAATGTAACATTGTTGTTACACCAGCAGATGGAAAGTTTACAGACACTGTAGAAGGTGAAGGTGAAGAGAGTGTGGATGACACCTTATACAAACAGGTGATTGGATCACTTAGATACTTATGCAATAGCAGACCTGATATCTGCTTTGCAGTTGGAGTATTGAGCAAATTCATGCAAAAACCGCAGAAGAAACACTTGCTAGCAGCTAAAAGAGTGATGAGATACATTAAAGGTACTTTGAATTTTGGAATTTTATTCCCAAAACCTAGTCAAGTACAGAATATGCTTATTTACTATTCAAATGCAGATTGGTGTGGAGATGGCACAGATAGAATAAGTACTACTGGGTGCATTTTTTTGTTTATGGAAGCACCAATTTCTTGGTGGAGTAAGAAACAGTCAGTGGTGGCTCTATCTACGTGTGAGGCTGAATACATTGTAGGGTCAAGTGCAGCTTGCCAAGCTGTTTGGCTGAACTCGGTTATGGAGGAAATGGGAATTGAATTGGAGAAACCTATTAAGCTCTTGGTAGACAACAAGTCAACAATAGATATGGCCATTAACCCAGTTTCACACGGGAGAAGTAAACATATTGAAACTCGATTTCACTATATAAGAGATCAGGTGAACAATGGAAAGCTGAAATTGATTCATTGCCCTACACAACTACAGATAGCTGATATCTTGACCAAACCTTTGAAGAAGGAGAGGTTCAAGATGCTCAGAGAACAAATAGGAGTTTACAGCGTTGGAATTAAGGGAGGATGTTGAAATAAATTCCAACCCTAGTCTATAAACACTCTGTTCCAGTTGTAACTATTTTGTAGAAAAACAAATGGTGTACTCCTCTATATAAGAGTACCCATAAAACGTTTCCACGGTGAATAAAAAATAATTCTTATTTTTCATTTCAAATCAGTGTTTGTGTATGTTATACGTGTGAGAAATAGAGAGAAGGGAGTGTGAAGCACTTACCTTGTGACGGTGGAAAAGGGAGTGCATGATTGTGGAAGGCACTGGGTTCTGAACCCTAACACAGAGGTGCACAAAGGTGATTCTTCTCTCGCGTAGGTTCTAAAAGGTGAAGGTTGGTGTGTTGTGTTTTGGTGGATAGCAGCTTGAACCTTTTGTTTCAAGCACGTGGCATACAAGAAAAGTTGGGCCATAGGTTGGGTTTAACATAGTGTTAACCTAGCGTAGTTAAATAAAAAATCCTGATGTAAGGGCGTTGCAGACATCACCATTAACATTATATCATATATTAATTAAAAAGATAATAATATTTTATTTTTTATTTTTTTTATTTCTATTACTATTGATTAATATATTATTATTATTTTTTAAAATCAATAATTTACGTTAAATCACGATAAAAAAACAGAAAAATAGGAATCATATATCATTGCTAGTAAGAAATTATATTATAAAATTTAATCAAAAAGGGACGGTTGTGCCATGGTACTTGTGACGCAAACGTAAAGCTGCATAAAAAATGAAAAAAGACCCTTTTGGTTGGATGGTGCCGTCCTTATTTTACTTCTCTGTTACATCGCACACAAAAACGGAAAAGCTTCTTGCTGTGACGCATAGGCTGATAATGGACGCAAAGCGCACGTATTAGCATCCGTTATTCGTTGTAGGATGGATTTAAGTGGGACTCTGCTGTTAATATGTTTTCTTGTAATGTGTATTTTTCAGTGTGGCTTTGTCTTATATACAGAGTATTTTGAATAGGCATATATAGTCAATGAAAAATAAAACCATAAAGGTGAGATATTAAAAGGATTAAAACGAATAATAATATTGTCTCTGTCTTTAAATGTATAACACTTATAATTAACTCATGCTTATTAAGAACATTGCTTAATTTAGTTAATAACATAAATTTGTTTCTCAATTGTCTATTTTATTTGTTAAATTATTCTTATAGAAAGTCTTGTTAAACTTCAAATGTTTATTATGTAAATCCAAAAAGAAAAATATGTGAAAAATTAAAATACTAGTTCACTAATCTCATTTGTTTTTTAAAAATTTTACAAGGACAAAAGTGGAGCTTGGAGTATAAAAAGAAAGAGTGAAAATTTTGTTCGATAAATTATATATGGGTTAAGCGGAAATGAATCAAAGAGGGACAATTCCTTTATTAAATCAACTGTGACTATTATATATATATATATATATATATATATATATGTATGTATATATATCAAACATAAGATTTGGAATTAAATGAGAGTGTTTAATCTATGAACTCAAGTTGAATTATTTTCTTTTGACAGTGAAAGTGAAAGACATGCGAAAGTATAAGGTAAGAGTGAAATGGATAAAAAAAAGAGAATAAAATGTTGACAGAGTAATAGAGTCCACTTTATTGTCTAGGTTCAGAATTCACAATTGAGCTAATTAAAATTTATGGAAATAATAGCTGGAACTGGTCAATGACAAAACTACAAACACAGCATATATTCAATAAAAACACGTGACGTAGGTTTCCTCAGCACTGAGCAAAAGGGCCAAAAAAGCAACTGGTGTTCCCCAGAGTTCCTCTCACCACTTCAATACTATGGATTTTCATCACTTTTTTCACTCACAATCTCTATCACTTCCTCCCTATTGAAGTGTTTGGAGGAACTCTCGGAATCACTGTTGAACACCCAAAAAGCTAAGTTTATGATTATGTTGTTGCTTATTACCATGTTTTTTATAATACCTAAAGTTCTTTCTTCATTTCAGAGTCTCAGAATTATTATGGTTAGTTCTAGAGCGTGTTCAACTATAAGACTACTAGCTTTTGCTGTGTTTTGCCAAATAGTCATACCTTTTATTTCTTCCTCTCATATGATTTCTGATGAAAAAGAAGTTGTATGTTTTCAATTAGGGCTTCTTAACCATGTGATTTCCTTAATGTTCCTTTTTTAAATGAAAATTGGAATGGATTTTGAGATGGATGTAGAAGAAAATATGGACTTTAATTTCCTGTAACCCATTTCTCTATGTATTAGAAGGATTTATCCGAAATTGAGATCCTTTTTTTTTATATCACTTACAAGTTGTCTTCATATTAAAAGAAATGCTATCATTATCATTATTTGTATCTGCATAATCTTTCAAGTCTTGTATCACTGGTTTAGGGTAATTAGAAGATGATGATGAGGATATTAAATGTGTATTAATTTACTCATTTGTGTCTTGATTGATTACCTATTTATACATTTTCATGATGGGCTTGGGTCAAGGTGATGTGAGCCCATGTTTAGAGGAGATAATCTTTGATTATGCAGTAATGTCTATAGGTAATTTACTTAACTATTCTTTGTAATGTGTAACTATCCTGCTATGAGTATCTGGTTGTATTGGCCAAGGTGGGAAGTTGATAGAGTAAAAAAGGGTTGTAACTCTTCGGAAACGTGTTCAGGAAGCATTGTAAGATGCATTTAATGTTGGGTTAGAACTTTAATATTAAATGTCTTGGTTAGGTGGATTAAGAAATTAAAATAATTGAATATTTTTCTGTAAGGTTTAAAGGACTTATGATCATTTCTAAGACATTGTTGTAGTTAATATATTTTTTTTCTTCTTTAGGTGTAAAATAGTCTGCATACAATGATAATCAATTTTTGATTTTAAATTCTTGATATTTAATATTCATGTATTAATTATTAACAATTTGTCCTTAATTATTTTGCAAAATGATGATTCAGAAAATTAAGACATGAGGATGCTCTAAGATAATATTTTAGGAACGGTTGAAGGATTGGTTAGAAGTTCAGTAACTTGGAGATTATTAGTCGACGTGTTTCATTGAAATTTATGTCAATATGGATGAAACTTGAGTCATTAATACAAAATCTTTGGCACATAGAATCTATTTGAAACAACAATTACATTTTAAGATGATAAAATCAAGAACAATAGTAGAGTAACTTGTAACAGTTAACAAGATATTAAGTAATCTTGAAAACATTGAGGTCAAACTCAAAGACAGAGATAAAACTTTACTACTTCTTAAACTTCCGTCTAAGATGTTTGAGCGTTTTTAAAGACTCTGATGTTTAAGAAGGAACATACCATTTATAAGGATGTTTAAACCTCAATTTGGACTATGAACTTTCAAAAGCTTGAAGAGTCTAAGGTAAAATGGAAGAACTCAAAATATTCATTACACAATAAGGTGGAGAAGCTTGCGTGTAGTAATTGGCGGACCTATGTGGTGACCGGGGAGCCGTGGCTCCCCCAATTTTTTTTTTTGAATTTTTTTTATATATATTTATATATTTTTTAAATTATATTTATATATTATTTATATTAAGTTTATATTATGAAATTATAATAAAAGATAAAATAAAAAAATTTAATGGAGACATTGATTTATAAAAGATATTAAATTTGTTTTTTCTCGCTATAAGATTTTTCCACCATGTAAATTATGATAAAAGTGTGTGAAGAGAAATAAATACAAAGAGATAGATTGAGAAATAGAGGTTGGAAAACACATAAATTGAGATTGAAGTATACATTATTGCATGATCTCTCAGATCAAGGTTAGTATTTTATTATGATTTATGTATGCTAAATTTATGATTCTTTTTAGAATGTTTATCCCAAATTAATAAAACCCTAATTATGATTTTTGGGATTCTTTTATGAAATTTGTATGAACCCTAATTATAATTTTCCCCATATTATTATAATCCTTAATTGTGAAATTCAGGGATTTTGTATTTTTTTGCTGCTTATGGTAATTTTTTTTAAAAGTTTTGAACTCATACGGTGTTGTTTATTTAATTAAAATGGTATGAGCTTTATTATGTTTTGCATTGTGATTTGTGAATATAAATTTTATTTTTTTCAGATAGGCGAGAGATGATAAATTTATATTAGAAAGATTATGATAAAAAATAAAAAAAAATGATTCTTTTTTTAAAGAGGTAGGTTTGTGATAAAGATAAAAAAAATGCATTTACGTTAACTAAACTTGAGAAATTTCATGAGAACCAAGAATTCAAGAAAATAAAAAATAAATATCTAAAATTCTTAGAGTTATAATATACTAAATTTAAAAATTCATTACAACACGAGAAAAACAGCCTCAAATTTGACAATACCACAAAATCAAATTGATAAGGTACAAAGGGCTTATCTAAAATGGTGTTCATGGTTTGGTATCATGAAATAATAGCATGATATAATAGTGAATGATAGTAATATTTTTTTTGAATTCTACTAGTATGTGTGCTTATTTTAAGCAGAGGAAATGAAGAGAAAAGATGAAGAGCTTTTTTTCTTAAAAAAAATTATATATAACAAATCTATTTGGCTCCCCTACATTTTTTGTCCAAGTTCCGCCACTGACGAAGTAGTTACTAAAGCAAATAAGGGTCTAAGAAATAAGTTAAAGGTGTCGGAAGTAAAGAAAAAGCAAGCCCAAAAACAACAGTAAAATATGCAGTGGGAGTGGGGTCAATAAAATAGGGTGCTACATAGAGTAGGGTGTGCTCAAGCCTAGAGAAAACAAACAGAAGGGTACAAGAAAAATTTTGGGGGTGCAAGAAAAATTAATGGGGTGCAAGGTGCAGAAAGGTTGGTCAGCCCATCATCTTGACAAAAATAGAAAACCCTTGCTTTTGATTTTCATTTCTCTCAAACGAAAACCATCCCAATAGAAATATCTTTGCTACCGCTCCATTCCATTTGACAAGAAGCCATCGTCGGTGACTCTAGTCACCGCCGACGTGGGTGTCGATGACAACCCATCTTCTATCTTCTCAGCTCTCATTTTCAACGTACACAGCCACAACCTCCGCCTTGGGTCACGACACACTCATATCTTGCCCACCAGGGACCGTAGATGACGACTTCATTTCACTTTACATGAAACACTCCTACACTAGTGTATTCTCTTTCGTGCGAAATTTGGACCGAGACTTGGTAGCCACATTGTTGGTGCCGCTTGAAGCCGGCAACGCTGCTCCTTTTTCTTCTTCTGTGTGAGGCACCCTTAGGGCCAACACCACGACAAGTCTCATATTCTCCCTCCATTTGAGCCTACCACAACGACTTCATCACCTTTTGTTTGAAGCTTCTAGGCCAAGACAAATTGGGAACAAATTGAACGCACACATCTTATCTCGGCGTGAGAATCGACACCACGTTAGCCAACTCCCAGATCATGGCCGTAAATCTAAGGAAGTTGGGTGAGAGGTAGTTAAAGCTCCAACTATAAGAGTGGGAGACAAGCTCTGAGATAAGGGACAGAAAAAATAGAAGAAATTAGAGAGAACTGTTTTAGAACAAGGGCAAGAGAAGAATGAGTATTCTCTAACACATCGATTGTAACTCGGAAGTCAAACAAGAACAGATTCCAAGGCCCTAAAAGTATAAAAATAAATGGTTCAAGGTCCACACTCAGGGACGGATCGTGATTTCAACCATACCAAGATGGACGACACTCTAGAGCCCACTACAAAAGAACTATTACAACAAATACTTCAGTCACTTCAGGAAAATGAACTCATTTGCCAAAGGGTGGAAGACGCCTACAATCGAGCAAATGAGGCCTAGGAAGCGCATGTTGGAGTTCGACGGGAGTCTGAAACCCTTCGTGAGTAAGACGCCCTCTAGATCACTAACGGAGACCTTTTGCATCGCATACAAATTCGAGACAATAGGGAATATGGTTGTCACCCAGAAATCGTGGTCTTGGAATAGGGAAACCCTTTCGGCCCAGCGATCATTGCAGAGGCAGTACCCCAACAGTTCATCATACCAAAATTGCCTCCATTCACGATAAATCCCGACCCAGAAAACCACTTGAAGTCGTTCAATGCTCCGATGTTAATTTCGGGCGGAAGTGATGCAGTGAGGGGTAAGGTGTTTGTGGGAACCTTGGTGGGGACGACTCTAAAGTGGTTCAGTAGTCTTCATATATCCATTGTAATGTCTTTCCTTGTTTTCTCCTGAATCTTTGTTGAAAGGTTCGCCACGATCTAATCCAAGGTACCTAAGATGGCCTAACTCTTCGATATCAAGCAAGGGGTGGAAGAACCCCTTCGGGAATACCTTAATTGGTTATGTAATGCCAACACCAACATCAAAAACCCCAACGAGGAGATCTTAGTGGATACGTTCGTAAAGGGCCTTTGGGCGAACTCATTCATCGAGTCCCCTGTAAGGAACCCGGCCATGAAATTGGCTAAAGTCCTTATTAGGGCGTCCACACATATAGAAGCCAAGGAAGTGATAAGGCATAAGCGGAGCCAGGACAAATGGATAGGGGCAAATAATAGAATCCGAGACTCCCGAAAACGTTGCGACGATGGCCTGGTCAAGCAGATGGATTGAAGGTTTGCCCCCTACGTCACCCAAGCCTCCATCGATAAAAGAGAGAGGAGACGAGAAAAGCCAAGGGAACAAGCAACTCCTTAAAGAATAGGCAAAACCAAGGTTTGAATATTCGATGACAAAGAGATCGTCAAAGACCTTTGTTTCCCAGAACCTACAATAGCACTTACAAACATGATATAAAGCAATGTTTCACTCTTCCCAACCAACTAGAAAGAATCGGTGAGAACGGGTATTCAAGCAAGCAAATCATGGAAGTAGAAGGAAGGAAACCACTCAAGACCAATACCCTTTATGAGTCACCCGTATTCGACGATCTAAACACAATCACGGGAGGATTTGTAGGAGGTGGTGTGACCTCCTCCAATCGAAAAAGGTATTGCAATAGATTCATGAAAGTAGGAATAGAGTGGCAGAACATGCCAATAGTGGATATTATTTTGAAAGATGCAGATCGTGTGATATAATACCAAATGATGATGACCCATTGGTGATATTTGTCATCGCAATGGGTAGGAGAGTACATTGTGTCCTAGTTAACCAAGGGAGTCCGGCCGATGTGATGTTCTAGGATGCCTTTGTCGTTTTGAGGGTTCCCCAAGATCAATTGCACTCCTTCAATGGTGTATTGGTCAATTTCTCTGAAGATCCGGTCGAAGTTAGAGGATACGCCGACCTACAGACTACCTTTTCAGACGAAAGCGCGACAAAGACCATAATAGTACGGTACATCGTGGTTAAAGCCCCCTCGTCGTACAATCTCCTTCTAGGCCAACCTTCCTTAAATTTTCTTGAAGCTATAGTATCTATTACTCATCTCAAGGTAAAATTTCTGACTAATGAAGGGGAGGGTGTAACACTGAGGGTTGACCAAGCCATAGCGAGAAAATGTTACAAGTATAGCTTGAAGATGCACAGGTACACCTATGTCATATCCTTAGTCATTTGAAGAAGCGAGGAACTCACGGACCTTGACCTGAAAATATGGTACAAAGATCAAAGGCCACAACCGGTGGCGGCATAAAAGAGGTTGACATCGAGGGAGGAAAGAAGGCCAAGATTGATGATGATCTTGACCCACAAGCCGAGCGTGAATTGATCGAGGTGTTGAAGGAAATTCGTTACTTGTTCGCGTGGAGCCCGACCGACATGATAGACATTGACCCTAACTTTATAGGCCACAAGTTGAAGGAAAAGGAAAATGTCACCCGAAAATCTAGAGATTGTATAAGAGGAAACACGGAAATTGTTTGCAGCAAACCACATCCAAGAAATACAATACCCTAAGTGGCTCACTAAAATCGTCATGGTAAAGAAGGCAAATGGCAAGTGAAGGATGTGTGTGGACTTCACCAACCTCAACAACAGGTGTCCTAAGGACTTGTATCAGTTACACAACATCGATATGATGATGAACAACGCTTCGGGATGTGGCATGCTCAACATTATGGATGCGTACTCAGGGTACAACCAGATTGCCATGCACCCGAGTGATGAGGAAAAATCGTGAAGCGTCTAATTACAACTATAAGGATGCCTTTTGGCTTGGAAAACATCGGGGCAACGTATTAAATGCTCATGGACAGAATTTTGGAATCATTGCCCGGGCGAAAGGTTCAAGCATATGTTGTCGACATGGTTGTGTTCTCGGAGAAGGTCGACCTTCATAGTGACGACTTGGCAAAACCTTTTACCACTATCAACAAGTACAGTTTGAAGCTCAACCTGAAAAAATGAATGTTCGGAGTTAAGATCGGTAAATTTCTAGGATTCCTACTCACCATAGAAAGGGGAATCGAAGCGAACCCGGATAAGTGTGTCACGATCATAAACATGAGAAGCCCCCGCAACATGAAGGAATTACAACATCTGATAGGCGGCTGGTGGCCTTGGCTAGATTCCTACCATGATCGGGCGATCATGGTTTCCTCTACTTCGAGTGTTTACGGAAGGGAAGACATTTATAGTGGACCAACAAGTGCGAGCAAGCCTTTATACAACTAAAGGAGCACTTGACTAGCCCTCCTATATTGCGTCGATGATAGTCGAGGAGCAAGACCCTTGTTCAAATTGAGGTGCCATACCAGTAGCAAGACTTTATTGGTTTTAGCACCCAAAACAGATTATGTTTCAGTCCAAAATGCCTTCAAATATAATAACACATATCCATAAATTAGTGCCTGATCTCAGGTACACTCTCACACCACACATGGTTCAATTACCCATATTCACATGCTCAACTTCAATTAATTAAGACATATGATTCTCTCATAAGGACTTTATCTTAACAAAAAGGACTAATCATGCTTATGGAAATGGCACACAACCAGTATCTTATTACCAACCAACCTACTCTTACCAAACTGCAAATGCACCAAACCTTCACCCAACATATTTCTCAATTCAAGTTACACAACCATAATTGGTACCTTAACCCACCACATTATAATTATCCAACGTCCCAAAAGTCCATACCTAAAGAAAACAATACTTTCCATAAACATGCAATCTCAATTAACATTATCCTTTATCCCATTTCAATTACCATTTCCATACCATTTTATTCTCTTCATTAACTCATTCTAAATTACCAATGTTTAAGTACATTATTCTCACCAACCTGAATTTATAACAATAACCAATAAAACTCAATACTCGTGTCCAACACAGCCAGAACACTAAACTAAAAATTTGAGTTATCACTTGGCTACAGATCATACGCCACCAAGCAGCGTATCAGATTCTAGGTACAATCCCAGTTTTCCCATTTCTGCAAAAATCTTCAACCTTGTCCAACCCAATCCCACCATACAATTAAGCCAAATTCATAGGTAATTCAAGGAATATAATGCATAGGATAGTGTTATAATTCAAGTATTAATTAAATGTTGGAATCAGATCCCCAATTAACCCTTCTCAACCTCTTCTCACAATTCCATGGTAACACATGCACGATTGCTCCAAGGCATTACCACACAACCTGGTTCCATTAATTTTATAGCATTAACCACATAATAGAGTACCCAGAAAAAAATTCCAGAATTCACAAGAACCATCTTACAAGCCAAATTCAAAGCGGGCCCTAGCAAACTCGCAATAAGTTTCCGCCAAGCGGTTCATATCAGAACCCAGAAGTCTGGGTCAAAAGGAGATGAGTCGTCTAACGGGCCTTCAAGCTACCAAGTGGTTTCTGTGTAGTAACCTAGAAACTTACGAAAACAGCACAAAACAATGAAATTTCATGCATTTGATTCATGGTAGTACATAGAAATTCACAGATGCATAAAACATATAGGAGCAATTCCCTTTACTTGGATTCTCCTGCTCCAAATGCGCTCCTATTGTTCCTCTTCTGCAAAACTTGGCTCTCACTTTGCCTCTAACCACCAAAATAGCTCTCTCCACTTTCACTCTCACTTTCTCTGCCAATTTTCCAGCACTTTCCCCTTTCCTCTCTCTTTTACCTTTATTTTTAATTAAATTAAATAAAAAACGAATTTAATTTATGTGAAGCTTAATGGACATTAAATTTCCATTAACAGCAGGTTTCCTAATCCTTCCATTTGCTTCTCCAGACGGTTAGGGTTTCTGGCCCTTCCCATTCATGCCAAAAAGAAGTTTGGCCTAAAAGAACCAATTTCGCAGCAACTAAGGTTTGAACATAAATCACTCAAGCTTTTTAAAAGCCAACACAAACTCAACAAAAGGCATGCTAAGGGGAAGGAATTTTTAGAATAATTTCCATATATTATCAAATACAAGAAAGGGAAAACCAATGTTGCATTGATGCACTTTCACTTCTAGCCACCTTAGGTTCTCAAATCTTGACTTTGACAATTTTGTGAATTGTATCTTCAAGATCCTTGTTTTTCATCCATTTACAAGGATTTTCAACAAAAGTCTCAAGAAGGATTCTATGTAAATAATGGGTATTTGTTCAAAGAAGGACGAATTTGTATTCCTTATGGTTCACATAGAAAACTTCTTATCCAAGAAATGCATGAAGGGGGACTTGTGGGACACTTTAGGGTTGTTAAAAATTTAGTCATGCTTAAAGAAAAATTATTTTGGCCCCATATGAGGAAAGAGGTCCAAAGAAATTGCTCTAGTTGCATCACATCTTTACATGCCAAAACTACTACAATGCCTCTGGCCTTTATACTCATTTGCCTATTGCTTCCACCCCTTGGGAGAGATAAGCATGGACTTTATCCTAGGACTTACAAGAACTTCTAGGGGTGTTGATTCTATTTTTATGGTGGTGGATCACTTTTCAAAAATGGCTCATTTATTCCATGTTGCAAAGTAGATGATGCTAGCAATGTTGGAAAGTTGTTTTCGAAGAGGTAGTTTGTCTTCATGGGCTTCCTACAACAAATGTGTCTGATAGAGATACTAAATTCCTTAGCCACTTTTAGAGAACCTTATGGTCTCGGCTAGGGACCAAATTATCTTTTTCTAGTACTTGTCACCCACAAACTGATGGGCAAACTAAAGTAGTCAATAGATCTCTATCTACTTTTTTTAGGGTTTTCCTAAAAGGCAATCATAAGTCTTGGGATGAGTATCTTCCTTACATTGAATTTGCATACAATATGTGGTCCATAGCACCACCAAGCTCTCTCCTTTTGAGGTTGTTTATGGTTTCAATCCTATCGCACCTTTAGATTTGATATCACTTCCTACTTCTTTTGATTTTGTCCATAAAGAAGGGGTATCTAAATCTAAGTTCATACAATAGTTACATGAAAAGATGTGATACCAAATTCAAGCTCAAACTGAAACAGTTGCCAAGTATAACAACAAAGGCAAGAGAGCTAGAAGTTTCAATGAGGCTGACTTAGTTTGGTTACATTTAAGAAAAGAAAGGTTTTCACATTTGAGAAAATCGAAACTTAGTCCCTATGGTGATGGTGTTTTTTAAATATTCAAGAAGATTAATGACAATGCTTATCAATTAGATTTTCCTTCTGAGTATGGTGTTCATTCCACTTTCAATATATTTGACTTACTTCCTTTTGTAGGAACTATGGACGACGATGAACATCAAGATTTGAGGACAAATCCTTTCCAAGGGGGGGAGATGATGAATCCACTCCAAGGCCATTACATGACCCACATTCACCTCAAGCCCCAAGCCCACAAAAGGCTCATTTACTATAAGCATTATGAGAAAGATTCAAGAAGACTTACATCAAGGTGGAAATAATTCTCAAAGCCTTCACATGCTTTTCTCATTGGCTAAAGAAGATATCAAAAAATGATGAGTTTCATGTAAAGGTATTAGTATAGTCTCTTATTTTTTGGCCATGTGTTAGGCCTTGCTTTACAAAATAATTGGCCAAAGTACGTTGATGATTGCTTAAAAATTGGGCCAATTCAAGCCCAATTAAAAGCTTGGTCGAGAGGCACTCTCATTGCACACATACCACACATGGTGCCAAGGCATGGGACGTGAAGGACACTTGGCACATGATCCTTGCACACCTTGCTTCACACGAATCCGAGACTATTTTCTTTCCTAAGCTAAATGTGCATTTCATCTTAAGTGTAATTTGCATTGCATTTGGGATGGCCTTCCTACTATAAATGGGAGCCTCCACCACTTGTATGAGGTTATTCTTTGAATGGTAATTGATTGATGTTGAGAATTGCCTTGAGAGTCTTGCTAGACTAAGCTTCTACCTTAGCGCCTCTAGCCTCCTTCCCTAGGATAGTCTCCTTTCCTAGAGCTTCACTTCCACAATTCATATCATTGCTCAAGGGCCTCCAACCTTGTTCCATTCATTCTACTGCCTTATTGGAGTTCCTCCTCTCCAAAGCCATGCTTAGAGCTCCATCATGATATGAGTCTTTTAACCAATTTGTATAGTTAATTGTTGTATCTAGTTAATTGTGTTATATAAATGCTTTGATTTTTGGTATGGTTTTGGAATTACTAAGAATGTGGGATTAGGTGATGTATATGGATTCGAGGACCCCCAACTCCTTCATACATTAGGCAATAAGATGTTTGACATCCAAACACAATAACCAATTGTTTAAATCAAGAGAAACAAATATATTTGGCCCCTTATATTCATGAGTAAGTGCAATTTATTCTATTCTAATTATAATCCATCATTTTTAGTTTTAACAATGATTATTTTCAATTCAGACGTCAACAGCAACTACTTATGATTTTCTTCATTGATCACACTATTGTATGGTTTTGCTCATTGCACAAGAAACCCCCCACACATCTAAAACAAATACATGGTTGGTAAGAACCTCAACTTTATGTACTTTAATTCTTATATAAGCATACCTTAACTAGTATCTTCTTTTTATGGTGCACTCACCAGATATAACATGAAGATAGGAAGATCAAGTTCAAGATCAAATAAATTGTCATAGTTATTGCTCAAGGTTATCTATTTTTCTCCAATTATAATTTTTTGCTTCTTTTTCTTTCTCAATTACTTATAATTGTGTTCAATATATTTATAGTGTAATAAATAAACCAACTCGTATGAATGTGGCTAATATGACATGCAATGGATGACAACCATTATTCATGTTTGCATTGGAATGAGGTAATGATATACTTAATTTTATGTGCTAATTGAAGTTATTATCTTTTGTCCAGCAATTTGACAATCCTCAACCATTACATCCAGATTCAATTACCTACATAAGGAATGTTTGTGCAAAATATCTTACAAATTTATACAACAATGTCAACACCTAATTTTGTCCGGGTTATAATGTATTTTACCTTTTTTCTCATAATCTTATTTTACTTTTATTTTGTTTTTTTTTTCTCTTTTCATCTTATTTTACTTTTATGTTCTTTTTATTTTTTATTTTTATTTTTATTACTATTCTATTTTTTTTTTCGTTTTAATCTTTTTTTTATTTACAATTTTCTTTATTTTTCTTTTTTACTTTTTATTATTTAAAAAAAATGAAATGAAAAAAAAAAGAGAAGACCAAGAGGTTAACGTAAGGTCTCTGATAGTTATGGGTGGTAGCTAGTTGGCCATGGTCATGATGGCTGAAGAAGGAAGGAGCAGGAAGCAACATCTGCTTTCAGCCTTATCCCACGTCTCGAGGTGGGAAAGGAACAAATATCATCTGAGTCTCTTTATTTAGGATTTCATCTTCTTCACTCATGGGTGCTTTTTCTTATGGTGTTCTCTACAAAACAAAAAAACCACACCTTCATCCTCAGGATTCCTACTAAAACACCATAGCCCATGGTTGCACCTTGATTCACTCAACAGATTCACCTCCTCCCAATCCCTCAATTATCACTTTCATTTTGAACCTGCACAAAACCAACATAACATATTCATACCATCGTCCTTCACCCTTCATTCCTTTCACCATCATCTTCACTATCTTCCTCCACCTGCGCAAAATAAAAATAGAGACCAAATCACAAACTTACAAACTTGAGGCTAACTCGCTCAAATCCGAACGGGTCGCGGGGCATCCACGACCTTCTTCACCATTCTTCATTTTCTGTTAAACTCATAATAACACAAAACAGTCACGTTTCATCTTCCCAAACACACATATTCGATCAAAACAGAGAAGAGACAAGATTGCCGACGACAATGTCATCGACGAATCGAACTTCGAATGGCTGAGTGACAGCAGCTCCGATCGCAGTTGAGGGCGCCACAGTGAAGCACGGTGGTGTGAATTCTAGGACCCAGTGGCTCATGCAAGAAGAAGAAAGAAAGGACGTTGGTGATGTCGCCGGCGAGACTCTTGGCCGGCCAAGAGGAGGAGCGGTGGCGCTAGTCACACAAAGGGGAAGGGCTGCCATGGATGAGAGTGAAGGAGAAGACCCTGGCTCCGCGTGTGCGTGATAGAAAAAACAAGAAGGGAGGAGCTTTGGGGAGTCGGGTTCTCGCCGGCGACGCCTCCGATGGTGGCTGGTGTTGACGATGTGGCATCGCGGCGTGGTGGCATAGTGTGGTGGTGCGGCTGCGGACCGTGCAAGAAAGAAGGCAGCGTGTAAGCGTGTGAGAGGGAGAGAAATAAACCCTTTTAGGGTTTCTGTTTCTTTAAAAAATAAGAAGTTGGGTTTGGGCTGGCAGACTCCTCTTTACTCCGCCCACCCGTCTTTAATTTCTGCACACCCCTTTTTTATCTCTGCACACCCCATCTTTAATATTTGCACCTCCCCTGTTTGCAGATTTGAATTGTTTTGTGTTTTTGGTTTTTATTTGCTGACTGCACCCCAGTTTTCACTGTTTACACCTCTCCTGCATTTTTCTTCCATTTTCAGTTTTTACTCATCACACCCCCATTGTTTATGTTTACACCCATGCCTTTACTGATTGCACCTATTTTTCTTAGTTCACACCCTCTGTTTATTTTCACTTATTTTCAGATTTTTACTTATTGCACCCTACTTTGTTTTGTGCTTACACCCTCCATGCTTTTCTATTGGTACTCCTTTTTTTCAATTTTTACCATCATTTTATTTTTGTCTCCATTTTCATACACATTTATTTATTTATTTTTTAACATTTAAAAATCATGAAAATTCACAAAAAATAGAAAAATCTTAAAAAACGAAAAATGTTCTTTTTGCTTTATTGTGTCTGTCTGGTCGCCCGCACCGCGTGACACTCATTTTCAAAAATACCAAAATAATTTTCTTTCCCTTTTAATGTATGTCCGATCGCTCGCGTCGTGTGACACATATTTTCAAGTAATTCAAAAATACCAAAAAATACAAAATTTTCAAAGTACAAAATTATCAACATTTTCAAGCAAAAAGTCTTTTTTAAGAACTACGTGATCCTTGATTCTCCACCGTGAGATACGTAGGAGCAAGGCCAGTCCTTGTCAGGTTCACCTCCAAAAAAATCAAATCTTTTTCTCATTTGTTTTTCAAATATCTTTTAAAGAACTACGTAACCCTGATTTCTCATTTTGAATGAGAATACGTAGGACCAAGGTCAATCCTTGTCGGGCCCAAAAAATTAAAAAAATATTTTGCTTCTTTTAGCATTTTTGTCTTATTATTTTTGGGGAAAATTAATATTTTGAAAATCACATCAACTTTGCATTTGTAATTAAAGGTACTGCCCTCAGGCGGGCGCAGTAGGGTGCTAAAACCTTCCCTACGCGTAACTGACGCCCGGATCCAAAATCTGATTTTTCGCAGACTTGCTTTATTTTTATGATTTTCCATAGTTTTCCAAAAATAACTATGGTGGCGACTCCAATCTCTTTTTAAACCCGATTTCTTTTTTGGTTCGCCTTTCCGTCACGATTTTGGTTGCGACAAACAATTTAGACTAACTAGATGACTTATAATTTTCTTTTTCTATTTAAATACATTCTTAACTAGTATATAAAATCGTTCATTGGTTTTATATATTTTTGAATATCTTTCTTCTTTTGTATGTGATCTTTTTGTCTGGGTTTTTTAAATATATGCAGACGAAACCAAATATTAAAAAACAATTCCATATAAACTACAGGTAAATGCAAAATTGTAGTCTATATGTCCCTATAGGCTATGGTTCCTTAACATATAGGCTACGGTTTATACAAGAATTGTAGCCATTTTTTTTGCAATTTTTATGTAGGATTTTTTGAATGACAATAGGATATGGTTTGTACAAGAATCATAGCCTATACTTCTTTGCAGTTTGTTATTTTTTGAACGATAATAAGCTACAGTTTCACAAAGTGGCATATACATAATTTTGAATTCATATATACTACGTGTTTGAGGAAATCATAGTTTATTTGAACACAAATAGGTTATGATTTTTTATAGAAGTTGTAGTGTATTAGAAATTATAGGCAACAATTTAAAATCGTAGTCTAAAATGTTTGTTTTAAACTACGGTTTAATAGACTACGATTTTTTAATCATAGTCTAAGGTCCAAAAATAACCGTAGTGTAAGACTTTCACGACAGTAGTGGTTAATTAAGAGTTGTTATCGGCCTAAAGAATACTAGCATTGTACATCACAACATTAGTTTATTTAGAAGAACTCAATCAATTAATTAAGAACTAGATATAGTAATCATATTCAAACGAACTAATATAAAAATATAGTGTTTACTATCTCTTTCTCCTCATCTCTTTATATTGGAAGTTATTTTTATATGTACTAACTTAGAAGAAGATTTGTTGTATGAAATAAAGTATAACTAAAACATTTACACAAGTAAAACAGTTAAGCCAAAAGATTGCATTTATCACACATCATCAAACATAATTATCATCAATTGATTACTTAATATCTAAAACTATCATATGAATATCACTTATTAGATAACCTTTCGGAAGTGTCAAACGAGAAATTAAAAACACAATTAAACTCTTCGTTCTTGTGTTTTTCTTATTTTTCACAAAACTATATATGATAAGTCATTATCGTAGAAAGCAAGTATTAAGCACACATGATGTTTCACATTTAACACCGATTAAATTGAAAAGCAAGCAAGTGAAGCCACATGACCTAGATTATAATGATATGTCGATTCAGATGGACAATCTGAATTTCATCCAAGAACACTCCAAGTTCACGATCATAAAGTCTATAAATAAGACCTTTTACTCATTGTATGTTTCACTTTTTAATATTGAATGAGAAGGAATATTTTTAACTATTTAGGCAAGAAAGTGCTTTGTTGGCTTGAGTCTTTTTATTTTGAATCCTTAGATCAAGTGGATACTTCATTCCTTTCTTTGAAGCAAGTGATGTAACTTCATCCTTTCTCTATCCATATTCCATTTCGTATTTGTTTATTTTTCCTTAATAGTCTCTTATCATACCCTTTTCAATATGCTATTATATATGCTTGAATTGTAAGCTTGTCTTTCCTTCTTTACTTTGAAGCAAACTTTCGTACTTATTTAATTCAATCAAATTAAATTTTACCCAATGGTGAAAATCCTAAAGTTCCATGTCACCTATGAATCATAGAAAACGAAATCAAATTTGGCAATCGGCTAAAAAGTCAAATTTTATGTTACTTATGTTAAAATACTTCGCTACCATAAGAGTATTATGATTTTGATGTTAATATCTAATGGTAGAACCACTCCCAACTTATTTCTAAACCAAAAATCTTATTAGGTTAACACTAGACACTTTGATCTATTTTCTAATATTGACCGGAAATTCTTTTTACTAAATGAGGACATTTTTATGATTATCTATCAATAGAATAACCATAAAATCACCATAAAAAAATCTATAAAAAAAACATTAAAAATAACTATAATTGATGTCAAGTAACATAAACTAAAAACGATATCAACCAAAATTAATAAATATTATTTAATATTAAAATAAATGTTCATAATTAATAATTAAAATACTCTGCCCAATAATGAAACATCACATTCATAACTTATGTAAATACAATATGTTCATCGCATTCAATCTGTGCAAATCTAATAATGAAACATTGGTTTGATAACAAATTCATGTATGACTAGTTGAATCATATCAAAATGTTAGCAACTTTAACTAAACCAACTCTCAACACTTGTTTTCATATTTATTAACCTTTTTCTTGTTGAAAACAAAAATCTCCATTATTTTCTATTTGTATGACTAGTTAATGGTTAATTCTTGTTATTTTATAGATCAATCTAACTTCAGTATGTAATACGAATATCTCGTGTGTATTATTCCTTATGAATGCAACAACATCATAGTTAAAAAATAAGTTCTACAAACACTTTAATGAGGCGTAGCAAACCAAAAACCGGTGCGTATCATAAGTTGGTATATTGCTATGCCAGTATGCTATTTTTATTCCAAAGTAGCACTGTTTCCTTTTAAATCTCCCCGAATAGCATACTGTTGTTAATATTTATAGAAGTAGGACGGTTTCAGATACATGTCGGAATTCGATTTCTGAAAAGCCGAATTCTAGCCTTTGTGGCTCAATTTTTTTTTCTTCTGTTTCTCAGTTAGAATTCGGTTTCTGGAAAATCAAATTCTCAACTGGATTTTTATTTTCTTTTTCTTTTTTGTTTTATTTTAAAATGAGAAAATAAAAGAATTTAAAAGTTGGTTTATTTTTGTTTATTTAATTTGTTAAGTTTGAATTAATTATAAGAGAAGGTTAAATTAACTGTAATGTTTGATTAATTAACAGATACAAAATTCACTTTATTATCTTAATTCTCACCCCCGAGCTATGTGTTACAAGTGTTACAATGAATCAATTCTCTCACACACAAGGTTAACCCTTAATGAATTTCAGGCCTCCTGCTACTCTCACCACAGGAGTCAGTCCGCTCTAAGTGAGACTAACTGATTCCTTAGAGTGTTAGGATGCAATCCTTACCTTGAATCCTTACCAAATTATATAGATGGGGCACCACCATGGACACCCACTAACAGGGGCCATGGAATTACGTCCCGACCACTAAAGCACGACCCTGAAATCCCACCTAGAGATTTCAAGGAATTACGCACTGACCATAAACCAATCATGTTCAATCAATCAAGTAATGTTTACCATACACAATATCTCATGCCAACCTTTACAACCCATTCTCATTCATAACCAAATGTTGAATCCATACCAACTCATCTTTCCCAAACAGTGAATATATATTTGTATTTCATATCAATACCATGTCTCCTTGATACCAACCATCTCATTTAAATCACATGCCAAGTTCATACCAAACCCATCATTCACAATCCATGAATCACATCACTCATGCATAATCATTCATCACATGCTTTTAATATAACAATTAGATTCAAGCCGGTAATAACCATTCAAGATCAGAGAAACAACCAAACTACAGCGATCTTGCGATAAAAACTACTCTCACTACAAAGCTCTTATTCAAGATCGGACCGGTCAAATTCAAAATCTATGTGTTAAGGATCAGCTGTTAAAATATCAGCTTGATCCAACGGTTACCGAAGTAGTGACTTTCATTTTACAAAAAGTGTGCAGTGTTGTCAACAACACAAATTCAGTGACCTTGCGATAAAAAATGCTCTCACTACAGAGCTCCGATTAAAGATCCGACCGGTCAAATTCAAGAATTATGTGTTAAGGATCAGTTGTTTAAATTTCAGCTCGATCCAACGGTTAACGTATTAGAAATCTTCATTTTACGAAAAGTGTGCAGTGTAGAAAAAGAGTAGCGCCACATCAATCAAACATACTTGCACACCATACATTTTTATTCGACCAACAACCTCATTCAAGCATCACAACCATACAACTGACCAACAATCGGCAAAATAACTTTAAAAATATAAACCCTAGCTTCCCTTACCTAGAAAGAGCTAGCAGAGGACTTCGACACCTGAACCGTGACGAACAGTAGCTCAAGCAATAGCTTCGAGGGTTGGAAAAAAATGGAACGAGCTTAAAACGAGTTCATTATGACAACCCTAGTTGGAACTACGAAGAATGAACAGAATGGAGCAAGAACATGAGTTGGAAGTTGACTTACGAAGAGTAGAGAACTGGTCTGAGTTCACTTGATGAGAAACAGTGGTTGAACCCTAGCAGAGCTTCACAACTGCTCAAAGAGGAAGTAAGAGAGAACTATTTTTCTGAAATGATACGAATGAGTGGGTTAGAGCAGGTCTTGGGTCATTTAACTCCTTATGGGCCAACCCTTAGGTCCATTAGACCTTAAGGCAGCCCTTAAAGATTGGGGCTGAAATAAGAGGGCTTTACACAAACAATGTATTTTAAATTCAAATTCTAACTACAAAATCATCAAATGCTACTTCATAATGTTTCAACTTCATAAAAAAAAGCATATATTTTAAAATGTGACTATACATTTTTCAACATCATTAAGATTGAATAATTCTTACATTTTTTTTTACTTTCTCTTAGAAAAAAATAACACTAAACAAATTAAATAACCAACTTTAATTTAAAATATTACATATCAAAATAATCTATACATTGCATATCAAATAATAACATAATTGATTTATTTTCAAATGCAAATAAATATTTAATCAATATTTATTTCCTTAAAAAAATCAAATAAAATAAATTACCCATTATAAATTAACTTAAATCATATTGTAACGTCCCATTTAATAAATAAATTTACTTAAATGACACCTCACACAATATAATAATACGAGCAAAGGTACCTAGTATAGACTCACTCCTTAAAGATATCTGAAAGTTTATAAAAAGGAAATCCTGAGGCACACCACGATGCCAATACCAGACAAGATACAAGGTCTAATGTAACCAGAAACACAGTACTAACAATATAATACATGGGCCATAGCCCTAGCAAAAGACATGAAGAGCAGAGCCCAAGTCTAGTCGACTATGCAGCAGAACCTTCATCACCCTGAGGACCATGGGTAGTTATCGCATCTGCTAACATCAACAAGTTGATGATCATCGCAAAAAGAGAAAACCACACATACAGAACACACAACAAGCAAACAAAAGGGTAAATTAGACTAGAAAACAGTTTATCATGCAGTCACATGCTATTTCACAGTCCAAGAAGTATATGTCATCCAAACATGTTATGACTTCTCAAACAATACACTAAGACTCGACTCATCCGGATACATATAATTTAATCGGATTCAACGAATGCTTGCGCTTGTGGTGGAATTCCTTGCTCACCCCCGAGCTGCTCACCCCCGAGCTAAGTGTTACAATGTCTCAATCCCCTACACAGAAGGTTAGCCCTTAATGAGTTTCAGGCCTCCTGCTACTCTCACCACAAGAGTCAATCCACTCTATGTGAGACTAACTGACTCCTTAGAGTGTCAGGATGCAACCTTACCTTGAATTCTTACCAAATTATATAGATGGGGCACCACCATGAACTCCCACTAACATGGGTCATGGAATTATGTCCTAACCACAGAAGTACCACCATGAAGTCTCACCTAGAGGCTCATGGAATTACATCCTGACCACATACCAATCATATTCAACCAACCAAGTAATATTTATCATGCGCATAAATCTCATGCCAACCTTTATAATCAATCCTGATTCATATTCCATGTTGAATCCATTCCAACTCATCATTCCCAATCCATGAATATAGACGTGTATTTCATACCAACACCATGCCACTTTAATTACCAACCATCCCATTTTTCTTACATACCAAAATCATACCAACACATCAATCCAGTTCATAATCTTATATTTTCCATGCATTTTCACAGGCCTCATCCTTTAAATAAAGCACACCAACCAATTAAACAGTCAATAAACATTAATAGAGGAAAAATAATGAAACTTGCAGCAGATCTCGCTCCAGCTAGGAGCCCTCGCTCAGGTGAGAGGAGTGCCCTCGCTCAACCTGCAAGCTCTCGCTTAGGCAAGACTACGACAGAGGCCCTGGGAGAATTTGCTGGCGCTCGCTTAGGCGAGGCCATCTCGGCTGAGCGAGATGGTCTTTCGCTCAAAATTTAATTTACTCGCCTGAGCGAGTACTCGTGCAAAACTCCTGGGCAAGTTTCTGCTACTCTCGCCTGGGCGAGATGAGTTCGCTTGGGCGAAAATAGCATTTCACCCCTCCTATTTCAAGTAACAGTGGCAACATATGAATTCCAAACAATAACCAGTTCATTCTCATCTCAAACCAAGCATCATCCAGGCATTAAAATCACAAAAACAGGAGTAAAACAACCAATATACAGCGAAGTATGAAGAACCTTAGCTTCCCTTACCTGGAAAGAGCTAGTACGAGACATCGACACTACCGCGGAGCACATCAACTCTAGGATTAGATTTGTGAGTTGGAAACAGTGAGCATAAGTGGGTTTATTACGGAAACCCTAACAATGACCACGAAACTAGACCAGAGAGGGAAAAACTATGAGTTGAAGAACACTTACGTGAGTAGAAACGAGGTCGAGCTAAACTTGAATCTGATTAAACTTCGAAACCCTAACAGAGCAGAGTTCTTAGGAAAGAAGAGTAAGATGGCTGATTTCTGAAAGTGAAAAGAGTTAGTAAGGTTAGGGCAGTTTAGGGTCCTTGGCTTTCTAATGGGTCATTCCTAGGCGCAACTGATTTGGGTCAGCCCTTTTTAAATAAGAGCATATCAAAAGTGGGCCTTACATTCTTCCCGACAACAAAAATTTTTGTCCTCGAAAATGAAAACTTACCAGGTAAAAAGATATGGATATGATTTCCTCATATCCTCCTCCAACTCCCAAGTCGAGTCACTTGTCCTCCGATCCCAAATGACCTTGACTAGACTGACAAATTTTCCCCGACGTTCCTCAACTTTTCTATCCTCTAAAGCCAATAGTGGTACCTCCATAGTAAGATCCTCCCTGATCTACACATCCTTTTCTTCGAACACATGAGACGGGTCAAAGACATATTCCCTCAACTGTGATACATGGAACATCGGATGGAGTTTTGCCAATGGAGGAGGCAAAGCAATCTCATAAGTTACAGGCCCAATCCTCCTCGAGATCTGGTAAGGGCCAAGGAACTTAGGAGAAAGCTTCCTCGAGCAGAGAGCTCTTCCCACACCAGTAGTTCGGGTCACCCTCAAGAACACGTGATCTCCAACCGCGAAATCTAAGGGTCTCCTCATGCGGTCTACATAAGCCTTTTGTTTGCGTTACGAATCCTGCATTTTGTCTCTCACCAATCTCATCTTCTCAATACTTTGTTCCAACAACTCTGGTCCAACAAGCACTGCTTCTCCATCCTGATACCAACATAGAGGAGTCCTACACTTCCTACCATAAAGAGCCTCATACGGTGTTATGCCAATGCTCGCATGAAAGTTGTTGTTGTAGGTGAATTATATTAAAGGCAGTACTTCATCCCACGCACCCAAGTGATCCAGCACGCATGTCCTCAATAAGTCCTCAAGCGACTGAATCGTCCTCTCAGACTGGCTATCAGTTTGGGGATGATAGGCTGAGCTCATAGTCAACTTGCTTCCCAAAGCACTCTACAAGGTCTGCCAAAATCGGGAAGTGAACCGCGGATCCATGTTGGATACATGTAGCCTCACAATCTCTTTAATGTATAGCTGAGCCAACTTTGGCAATAGACATCCTCAAGTTCATCGCCAAGAAATGACCACTCTTGGTCAGCCGATCCACTATAACCCAAATGGTGTCATGCCCCCTGAAAGTCCGTGGCAAATGGGTCACAAAATCCATGGAGATGTTATTCCATTTCCACACTGATATTTCCAAGGGCTGTAGAATCCCACTGGGTCTCTGATGTTCAACCTTCGCTTTTTTACACGTCAAACATGCGAACACAAGTTGAGCTACCTCCTTCTTCATTCCCTTCCACCAGAAGGTTTCCTTGAGATCCTGGTACATCTTAGTCATGCTAGGATGCAAGCTAAGACGACTCTTGTGCCCTTCCTCAAGGATTAGCTGTTTCACCTCATCATCATCCATCACACACACCCTGCCCTGGAATCTCAGTATTCCATCATTACCCAAAGCAAAATCTTTTGCTTCATCTGACCCAAGCTGCTCTCTGACTCTATTCAAACTTCCATCCAACAGCTGTCTTTCCTTGACTGAGTCCAGGAAGTCACTAAATATAGTTAGGTTACTACATCTAATGAATTCAAACTCCAACTCCACATGTAGCTTCATATCCCTGAATTTCTCTAGTAATCCACCTCCTTGATCATAAGGTGTGCAGTATGTAGAGTCTTCCTACTTAAGGCATCAGCCACTACATTCGCCTTCCCAAGATGGTATAGGAGCTCGAAATCGTAATCCTTCAAGAATTTCATCCACCTCTTTTGCCTCATGTTCAACTCCTTCTAATCAAACAAGTACTTAAGACTTTTGTGGTCGCTGAACACGTAAAACTAAGCACCATAAAGATAGTGCCTTCAGATCTTCAAGGCGAACACTATGGCTACCAACTCCAAGTCATGAGTGGGATAGTTTCTCTTATGCACTTTGAGTTGCCTCGAAACATAGGCCACCGCCTTTTTTTCTTGCATCAAAACACAACCAAGCCCTAAGTGAGAGGCATCACAATAGACCTCAAAAGGTTTCCCAACATCCGGGATGACCAATATGGGAGCACTCGTCAATCTTTGCTTAAGCTCTTGAAAACTTTCTTCACACTTGTCTGTCTAAATGAAAGGATGGTCCTTCCGGGTAAGCTATGTTAGAGGTGCCACTATCTTAGAGAATCCTTCTATGAACCTCTTATAATAGCCAACCAAACCCACGAAGCTTCTTATCTTTGTTGTAGACTTGGGACTTTCCCACTTAACCACCGTGTCAACTTTCGTTGGATCCACTGCAATGCCCTGTGCAAATATCACATGGCCCAAGAATTGTACCTCGTTCATCCAGAATTCACACTCAGACAATTTAGCATATAGTTACTTCTCCCTCAGATCACCAAGCACTAATCTCAGGTGCTCGGCATGTTCCTCCCGAGTTCTGGAATAAATAAGGATGTCGTCTATGAAGACTACGACAAACTTATCCAAGAATGATCTGAAGATCATGTTCATATAGTCCATGAACACCACCGGAGCATTGGTCACACCAAAAGGCATAATCACATACTCATAGTGTCCATACCAGGACCAGAAGGTTGTCTTCTACACATCATCGGCCTTTACCAATATGTGATGGTATCCTGACCACATATCTATCTTCGAGAACACCGACGATCCGTGTAACTGATCTATCAAGTCATCAATTCTCGGAAGAGGATACTTGTTCTTGATGGTCATCTTGTTTAACTGTCTGTAGTCCACACATATACGTGAACTTTCATCCTTCTTCTTCACCAACAAAATTGGTGCTCCCCAAGGTCAAGTACTGGGTCGGATTAACTGCTTCCCCAATAACTCCTCTATATGACTCTTGAGCTCTACCAACTCTGTCGGAGCCATTCGGTATGGAGCCATCGACACTGGTCCCGTTCCAGGAACTAGGTCAATAGAGAACTCCACCTCTTTATTGGGGGCAACCCTGGTACCTCATCCGGGAATACATCCTCAAACTCGTGCACAACCGGTATAACTAACGTCCTCTCCTCCTTCTCCACCTCAAGATGCGTGAAGATTATGTAACATTGTGCGCCCTCCTATAGTTCCTTCAAAACCCCTTGAGATGATAACAACTCAGGCTCCTCTAAGTCAGGGAATAGCAACTTCTTCTCTCGGGAATCTATAAGAATGTGATTGGCCGAGAGCTAATTCATCCCCAAGATCACCTCCAACTCTTGTAGAGGTAAACAGATTAGATTCAGTTTATAGATGTGTCCCTCTACTTCTACTGGACACCTATCACACAAGGACGATGTCCTGACCAAACCCGACGCCAGAGTAGACACCATGAGTTCGCACTACAACTCACACACCGGCAGACCTAGACGTTTCACACAAGCATCTGACACAAATGATTGTGTCGCTCCAAAATCATACAACACACAACAGGCTTTTCCAGCTATCATACAATGACCTATAACAAGGTTACCTGAACCTGCAGCCTCTGCTCCTGTCACAGCGTAGACTCTACCCGTCGCCTGAGGCCTGTTGCCTTTATTCCTCTGTTGGTTTTATGCAAGAGTCTGAACTAGAGCACACGCCACTGCTCTAGTAAGGGAGGGACATTCCTTCCCAAAGTGACCTTCCTTGCCACAATTTTTGCACCTACGATAACCCTCCATGCGTGGACAAACGTTCCTCAGATGAGGGCCTCCACATATGAAACACTACACTCGGACATGCTGGGAAGGAAAGCTCTAGACCCCTGAGACTGATGGTGAGATCTGTCATAAGGCTTCCTCCTCTCCTCGTGCCTCAACTTGGACCCAAATGGTCCACCTATCCTTTGAGGTTGTTGTGGGCGCTGACCTTCCACTTCATTTTTCATCTTTTCCATCACTTGTGCCTTCTCCACCAGTGCAGTAAAGTCTTTGATGGACAAAGGGGTACCATCAAGTGGATGTCTCCCCTAAGGTTGTTCTCAAATATGCGGCATCTCCACTCCTCATCAAGTGGCAAAGTATAGAAGCGGCTGAGATGCTTGAACTTCTCAGCATAATCTGCCACCATCTTGCCCCCTTGTGTTAGCTGGAGGAACTCCACCTCCTTGGCATACCTGACGCTGTCGGGAAAGTATTCAGAGAGAAACTTCCCCCTGAAAGCTTCCCAAGTAACAGGTTCCTCTCGCTTCTCCATGATGGATTTCATGCTGATCCACCAATGTTTCGCCTCTCCCGTAAGCATATACATGGTGAAGGCTAATTTGTTCTCTGCCAGGCACATCTTCGCATCAAATATTCTCTCCAGATCCTTCAGTCACTGGTCTACTGCATCTGGGCTAGTCTTCCAGTTGAATTTTACTAGGTGATGCTTCAAGAAGTCTTCCAAGCTCCACTCCCTAACTACAGGTCATGGCTCAGGACCAAAGGTAGGGGCACCCGCCCTGTTCTCCTCTAGCTGGCGGAAGGCTTCCATATGCTGCCTTTGGGCATCCTTAGCAGCTACCCTAGCAACCTCCATCTGCTACATCACCAACTGCTGCTGCTCGAGCGACGCTGTATGTCGCTGCATAGATGCCTCATGTTGTTGCATCATCGTCATGCTCTGTTGTGTCATAGCAGCTACCATCGCTTCTATAGCTTTGGTGATATCTATTACATCACCCTGAGAAGATTGAGAGTTCCTGCGATGAGGTGTCATGATTCACTAGCACACAGGAAATCACTTGTCAGATTGATAAGATAGAAAACTTAACTAAAGACACTAGACAGACACCACGAAAGCTAGGCGGACACCCAAGTCCACAGACCTAAGGAATGATCGCTCTGATACTGTAACATCCCATTTAAATAATAACATAATTAAATGAAATCTTACACTGAATAGTACAAAGAGCCAAGCTGCGGAGTATAAGGTCACTCCTTACAGTTATCCAAGGTACTTAAAAGAAAATACTAAAGCTCACTACAATGCCTACAACCCAAAAGGAGTAAGAGATAGTCAGTATTCAAAATAAAGCCTTAGGGACAATACAATACACGGGCCTTAGCCCTAAAGAAAAGCCCAAATAAAACGTAAAGTCCAGCTCAAGTAGAATATGCAGCGGAATCATCTCTCCCTTGTTGACCACGAGTACCTCTCACATCTGCTCCCACCAATAAATTGATGATAATCGCAAAGGTAGAAGAACAACATACAAGGCAATCAAATAAGCAAAGGGTAAGCTAGAACCAAAAAGATTTCATCATGCAATCAGATATACTTTCACAGTCCAATATACACACATCATCCAAGCATGCTATGACCTTCAAATCAATACACTAAGACTTGACTCAACTCATCCGGATACATATAACATGATCGGATTCAGCGGATGCTTGCACTTGTGGTGGATACCTCTGCTCGCCACCGAGTTGCTCACCCCCGAGCTGTGTGTTACAAGTGTTACAATGAATCAATTCCCTCACACACAAGGTTAGCCCTTGATGAGTTTCAGGCCTCTTGCTACTCTCACCACAAGAGTCAGTCCGCTCTAAGTGAGACTAATTGACTCCTTAGAGTGTTAGGATGCAATCCTTACCTTGAATCCTTACCAAGTTATATAGATGGGGCACCACCATGGACACCCACTAACAAGGGCCATGGAATTACGTCCCAACCACTGAAGCACGACCAGGAAGTCTCACCTAGAGACTCATGGATTTACGTACTGACAACATACCAATCACATTCCAAACAAACAAATAATATTGATCATGCATTTAACACCTCACGCCATCCTTTGTAACTCATCCTCATTCATATTCCATGTTGATTTCATACCATCTCATTCTTCCCAATTCGGGGATATAGAACTTCACCTTATACCAATACCATGCCATCAAAGTAACATTATTGTTCATACCGAATTCATGACCACATATATAACCAACCATTTCATTGAAATCGCATGCCAAGATTTATCCAAGTTCATCATTCACAATCCATGAATCACATCACTCATGCAAATTCATTCATCTCATACTTTATAAATGCATACCAAAACATACATATATCACAAAATAGTATTCATTCCAAATAAATGAGTGCCAACGTTTAAGTACTCGCAATTCCATACAATCAAGCACAACCCACAACCATAATTCTTACACCAAAATTCCCAAGAAAATTTATTATTATGAAACCAAGATCATTGCAGTAATGCGTGACATTTCTCAAGCTACAGACATCTAATCGACGATCCAACCGGTCAAACCATAAAATAGCATCTTATGAACCACATGTCAAAATTTGAGCTCAATCCAACGGTTAATGAGTCGGAAAAATCAATTTTACTAAAACTGTGCATATCAAAAAAACACACAGTCGCCCAGTGACCCAGGGCACTCGCCCAGTGACTGTGCGACGCATCAGAATACAAGAAATAACGTCAAATATCACAGTTTCATGAATAACGTCAAATATCACAGTTTCATGAATATTTGAAACCCTAACTCAAAAATATACCAAAAACCCCCCTAATCTTTTCTCATATTTCACAAAACATTAATCACATAAAATAGAAATAACGTGAAACCCTAGCTTCCCTTACTTGGAAAAGGACTAATATCGGACTTCGACTCTTAAGCCAGCGAAACTAATAGCTCCAAGGACAAATCTATGAACTGAAACAGTGGCACGACAAAGGAGATTGGATTCACACAGTGAGTCTCGACATAAACCATGAAAACAACTTAGAAATGTTAGGTTCGAGAACTAACTTACGTGAACGCGAGACGAAGGTTGAGCTCACTTGAACTTGGGTAGATCTCCAAACCCTAGCAGAGGTTCTGTGGAGAGAATATGGGTGAGTTAGGGCACTGATGTTTCAGAATGACTTGCAATTGAGGGACCTTGGCTGCTTTAGGGGCCTTGGCACCCTATGGGCCAGCCCTTTAGGCCCAACAGTGTGGCAGCCCTTAACATTAGGACACTCAATAAAAGTGGGTCTTACAGAAACCATAAATGTAACGTCCCATTTAATAAATAAACTTTTTTAAATGACACGTCACACAATATAATAATACGAGCAAAGGTACAGAGTATAGACTCACTCCTTAAAGATATTCAAGAGTTTATAAAAAGAAAATCCTAAAGCATACCACGATGCCAATACAAGACAAGGTACAAGGTCTAATGTAACCACAAACACAGTACTAACAATATAATACATGGGCCATAGCCCTAGCAAAGGACATGAAGAGCAGAGCCAAAGTCCAGTCGACTAAGCAGCGGAACCTCCATCACCTTGAGGACCATGGGTAGTTCTCGCATCTGCTCACATCAACAAGTTGATGATCATCACAAAAAGAGAAAACCACACATATAGAACACACAACAAACAAACAGAAGGGTAAGCTACAGTAGAAAACAGTCTATCATGCAGTCACATGTTATTTCACAGTCCAAGAAGTATATGTCATCCAAACATGTTATGACTTCTCAAACAATACACTAAGACTCGGACTCGACTCATCCGGATACATATAATTTAATCGGATTCAGCGATTGCTTGCGTTTGTGGTGGAATTCCTTGCTCACCCCCGAGCTGCTCACCCCCGAGCTAAGTGTTACAATGTCTCAATCCCCTGTTACAATGTCTCAATCCCCTACACAGAAGGTTAGCCCATAATGAGTTTCAGGCCTCCTGCTACTCTCACCACAAGAGTCAATCCACTCTATGTGAGACTAACTGACTCCTTAGAGTGTCAGAATGCAACCGTACCTTGAATCCTTACCAAATTATATAGATGGGGCACCACCATGAACTCCCACTAACATGGGTCATGGAATTACGTCCTAACCACTGAAGTACCACCATGAAGTCTCACCTAGAGGCTCATGGAATTACATCCTGACCACATACCAATCATATTCAACCAACCAAGTAATATTTATCATGCGCATAAATCTCATGCCAACCTTTATAATCAATCCTGATTCATATTCCATGTTGAATCCATTCCAACTCATCCTTCTCAATCCATGAATATAGATGTGTATTTCATACCAACACCATGCCACTTTAATTACCAACCATCCCATTTATTTTACATACCAAAATCATACCAACACATCAATCTAGTTCATAATCTCAGATTTTCCATGCACTTTCACAGGCCTCATCCTTTAAATAAAGCACACCAACCAATTAAACAGTCAATAAACATAAATAGAGGAAAAATAATGAAACCTGCAGCAGATCTCGCTCCAGCTAGGAGCCCTCGCTCAAGTGAGAGGAGTGCCCTCGCTCAACCTGCAAGCTCTCGCTTAGGCAAGACTACGATAGAGGCCCTGGGAGAATTTGCTGGCGCTCGCTGAGGCGAGGCCATCTCGCCTGAGCGAGATGGTCTTTCGCTCAAAATTTAATTTACTCGCCTGAGCGAGTACTCGTGCAAAACTCCTGGGCAAGTTTCTGCTACTCTCGCCTGGGCGAGATGAGTTCGCTTGGGCGAAAATAACATTTCACCCCTCCTATTTCAAGTAACAGTGGCAACATATGAATTCCAAACAATAACCAGTTCATTCTCATCTCAAACCAAGCATCATCCAGGCATTAAAATCACAAAAACAGGAGTAAAGCAACCAATATACAGCGAAGTATGAAGAACCCTAGCTTCCCTTACCTGGAAAGAGCTAGTACGAGACCTCGACACTACCGCGGAGCACATCAACTCTAGGATTAGATTTGTGAGTTGGAAACAGTGAGCATAAGTGGGTTTATTATGGAAACCCTAACAATGACCACGAAACTAGACCAGAGAGGGAAAAACTATGAGTTGAAGAACACTTACGTGAGTAGAAACGAGGTCGAGCTAAACTTGAATCTGATTAAACTTCGAAACCCTAACAGA
>Ga0214543_1000494_pt1 | contig 66299 bp, 21 predicted proteins | sample CNSS2metaG_FD_160094 | JGI IMG/M metagenome (GOLD analysis project Ga0214543, IMG submission 160094) | Root nodule microbial communities from cowpea collected in UCLA plant growth center, Los Angeles, California, USA - CNSS2 | ecosystem: Host-associated > Plants > Roots > Nodule | place: USA... | reverse complement strand
TTGTGACTTAGTTATCATAAATTTTTCTTTTAGTTATTGTATCTCTTATTTTTTTTATTAGATTATGGTAAATTATTTTTTAGTCTTATTTTTTTAAAAAGTATATTCATGAAGAATAAAAGAATATCATTTTTTAGTCTTATTTCAAATGTGATCCCTTTTAAATGCAAATTCAAAACTATCATTTTTTATTAGGAGAAACATACAAGGAAATTTCAATCTAATGGGTTTAAAATGCTTCTTTCTTGGCTATGACTAGATTATTCTTCAACTAGTGATGAAACTTATTGTTGATATGTTATCTATTATGTACTCATTTTTATTGTATTGGTTATAATAATAAAATATGTAAATTTTTAGCGGCTTATTTTTTGTTCTTTCAAAATTATTAGTCGAAATTCACCGATAGATATGATTAACGGCGTTATAACATATGTGTTTCCATGTTGATATGTGTGTGTTCACATAAACATGTAGACACACACACATGACAACACCATGTGCCACATCAGTCAAATTTTAAAAGGTCTGAAATCATTTATTGTAGGTTTTTTATTTGAATTAATCAATTCTTGAGAATAAAATCAGAAAATAAAATTTTAATTAAACTAAACTATTATCTTTTGAGTAATAATATTATTTATTTTTTAAATTTAAATAAATTATTATTAATTAAAAAACAGTAAATTTTTAGAAATACATATAATTTTATTTATTTATTTTATTATTATTATTATTAGAAATACATATAATTTTATTTTTTTTATAAAAAAAAATATATATTATTTTTTAATATATATATATATATATATATATATATATATATATATTCAGAAGTTGATTGGGCAAATGCTCGAATCTAGGATTCCCAAAGTGGTGACTGATGCTCGAAATTGTTCACCATGCTCACATTGTCCCTCTCGAAATCAACCGATTCGCTAGGTACAGTCCCTACTAACCTTGCACCACTTGTCACGACGATCTTGGTGTGTCAGCGACGGTGAGGTGGTTGTCGTGGATTCAACCTACAACGAAAAAGGGGCATAGCAGTGGTTGTTGTCGACGTTGGGATTAAGAGAATGTGGAGAGAAATCGGCGAACTAAAGAATATAAGGAATGAAAAGTAATGAGTGAAGAAAACTATGATAAAGTTAATCTGAGAAAAAAATTGATAATTAAAACGAAGAAAGACAATGAAAGATGAGGAGTTAATCAATAAACTTAAAATAATACAAACAATTTGTAGCGGTCAAGAAAAAATTAACAGAAATGAAAATAATTTTAGCGGTCTATTTAACCGTTAGAAAATAATGGCTACTAAAAAATGGTTTTTTCGTAGTGTTAGTCGTGTTGCTGTCGACAAAGTTAGTTTGGGTGGGTCGAGTTCCTGCATGCGGGATGAAGGCGAAGTTGCTGCGACGGAGGCACGGTCCGACGTCAATGTAGGTTTGGAGTAAGTGCGGAGGTTTCAAGTGACTTCAACGAAGGTTTAAGTTATTGAGTCGTAAAAAAAAATTGTCTAAAACAAAATTAGTTATAGCATCTTTAACTTAAAAGACATTATATATTTAATAAAAAAAATATAATTTTTACATACGAACTATTTTCGTGTGTAGTTTTTTTTAAATATATTTTAAATATTTTTTTATGATATTTGTTATCTATAGTGAAAGAACAAAGAAACTAAAGACTGGAGAATGGGTCAATGACAAGACTCATGACCTTGCAGTATGTTTAACATTTAATGTTATAATTTAGTGATTGTTGTGTGTTTCCTTCTTTAGAATAGTTTATGTTATTATTTTCAGGAAAAATATAAGCAGCGCTGAGAAGAAGTCCAACAACAACACATGCATGAAGGCTCATCTTCACAAAACTCTCATGTTCCCTCTATTGATGACAATGAAATATACTTTAGTGTTGTTGGAGGTGAAAGTAAGAAAGGGAATGTGTATGGACTTGGTACATTAAGCAAAAAGTTTTATAGTTTTGCAGGTGCTCACTCTTCTACTAGCCAAGCTCCAGTAGTACATCAAATAGAAGAAATGTGTGACACTATTCAAAAGTTGAATATTGAACTTATGGCAAATAATGCCAAGGAGAAGACACTTGAAGAAAAGGTTGAACACTTGCTGAAAAATCATGTTGAGCAGAGTGAACGTATGCATGAACAAAATGAACGTATGCGCCAACAAGATGAACAAATGAAACTTATTTTGCAACATATTCATTTGAAGAATGTTGTGTCAGGTCCTACTGATCCTCCTAATATTGGAGAGGATAGAGTAGACCATATCAATGATAGTAGACCAGACGATCATTAGTTTCATGTTTAGTTATTTGGTGTGTTTCAATGTTGCACACTTTCAAACTTTTTTTGTTCTGTTCTTTTGGATCATGTTATATATTTACCACTTGTGATGTATGTACTACACTTTACTATATTATGTAATGTAGTTTGTTATTACTTAGCTAGATCAAATTTTATCATTCATAAACAGGTAAAAATATTGTTTTTAACTAGGTAAAAATTGTAAATAATATAAAAAAAAAATCATTTTTTTGCTAATCAACGACCGATTTTATGGGTCGTTGTTAGTCTCCGAACTTTGCCACCAATTTAGCAACCGACAAATATTAGTCCCTGTTCACAAAACTTTTTGTCACCATTTCAGCGACCAAAAAAATTGTATATTACTAAAACAATCATACTTTAACGACCGATTTAATTGTCGATGTTTGTCTCATAACTTTGCCACCAATTTAGCGACAAAAAAAATGTACATAAATATAATAATCATACTTTAGCGATCGAAATAGTTGGTCGCTAACTACCTACATTCTGCGACCAAACTAGCAACCAAATTTAATATCATTTATGGTTGCTAAATTGGTCTCTTATGCTTAGGAAAGTGACCAACTTTTAGGGACCAAATAGCGACCGATATTTCAGTAGCTATTTAGCGACTAAAAAAAATTGGTCCCTATTGTTTTTGCCACCAAGGTTTTTGTTACCCCATAAATTCGGTCGCTAATTCAGTCGCAGATGATTTTAGCGAGTGATTTATGTTATTTAGCGACAAAATTCAGTGGTCGCTAAAATACATTTTTTTTTGTAGTGAAAACCTACACTATTTTATAGAGGTTTAACACTAAACCTTTGGAATTTAACGGAGATTTTAAAAACCTCAGTTAAGTTAATCCATTGCTAAGGTTATATTAACCTTTGCTAAACAACTCCCGTTAAATACAATTTTTTTTTAGATCAATTTACATTTATAAGTTAATTCTCGGTACAAACTAGATTTATAAAAAAGAATTAAGCTTAAACTCAATTCATAATAACTATCAAAATACATTATAAAAAGTTATATTTAAATGCCAGAAAAAGAGATGAAAAAAAAATTGTAAAATGAACCCAAAAGTTTAAATATCGAAAACACAAATCATCTTATTCATTTAACAATTTAATTTCCTTGGAGAAGGAAATAACAATTGTCTTAACTATGTATCGTTTTAGGTTTTATGAAAACCTCTCGTTGAAAACATTAATAGTATCTTTTGCAACGATTATATGTCCATAAATGAGTAGTAAATAGTTGGTCCTTAACGTAGATAGAGAAACAAAGAAAATAGTTAGTCATACATATTTTTCAATAAAATATAATATAATTAAATTTAAAGCATTTACATTATTATCGTTGTCCAATCAATCACCAAGAAGAGGTTCTTTTACGCGTAGTTAGGGTGTTGTCCTATCTTGTCACCCGGACCTGGCCTTTGTTACTCTTTAGTGGTCCTTTCGTATTATGCGAACAATAATATTTTAACCTATTTTTTTATTGACTTTTAATTCATTATTTTAATCATTATTAAATTATCACATCACATTATTAAAAAGAATCAAAATAAATAATCTAATAATATATGAAATAATAGATTAAAAGTGAGTTATAAAAAATAGATTAAAATATCATTTTCCATCATAAAATTATACTCATTCTACACGTATACAGTTACTTCATTCATTCATAAATAAAGAAATTAACTAAATTGATAATAATTATAATTTGACTGACAAAGAAAGAAAGAAAGTTATTGATATTATCATTTCAATGCAACAACGGGTGTTTTTTAATCCGATACATCTAGGATTAGGATTAAATTAAATATATTTTTAAGTACGCAAAATTAAATTTTCTTCTTATTCAAAATTTTGATAATGATTATCATCAAATTTTAAAAATAAACTAATATAGTAATTGATTAAACTGTATATAATATATGAAAATTAAATTAAATATATTTTTATTTCTTTTGTAAAGTACACAATTTAATATTAATAAAAAACATAAAATTAAATATAATAAAGAATAAAAAAAATATTAAAATATTTTTTTTTTCAAATTCTTTTGAATTTCTTAAATATTGTACTCATATCTCACTGTCATATTTTTTTTTTAACAAAACAATTGTTCTCTTCCATTGTCGAAGAAAGAAAATAATATTATTTTGTCTCATTTGATATTAAAATATTAGTTTAATAGTTAGTATTATTTTTTATCTCATGAGATTTTTGTATATTAATTTTTTATGAATATAGAAGGAAACATTATGTACTATGTGTTTTTTCGTATCTAATTTTTTATTGTGACTTAGTTATCATAAATTTTTCTTTTAGTTATTGTATCTCTTATTTTTTTTATTAGATTATGGTAAATTATTTTTTAGTCTTATTTTTTTAAAAAGTATATTCATGAAGAATAAAAGAATATATTCAGTTTCTAAAAGTGATAGAAGGGAAACTACTGTGAATATAAAAATAAGACAAAATCAACTTCTTCCATACTTTGTGATGCATGCCATTAATTAGAGGAGTCATTTCTTAAGATTCAAAAAATTATAGGTGAACATTTTTATATTAATTATTATTTAGAACGAGATCCGAGAAAACGTACTCAAATACGAAAATATCTAATGAGTCGAAGAGATGAAGTTAGAAGAGCTTATTTCAAATGTGATCCCTTTTAAATGCAAATTCAAAACTATCATTTTTTATTAGGAGAAACATACAAGGAAATTTCAATCTAATGGGTTTAAAACGCTTCTTTCTTGGCTATGACTAGATTATTCTTCAACTAGTGATGAAACTTATTGTTGATATGTTATCTATTATGTACTCATTTTTATTGTATTGGTTACAATAATAAAATATGTAAATTTTTAGCGGCTTATTTTTGGTTCTTTCAAAATTATTAGTCGAAATTTACCGATAGATATAATTAACGGTGTTATCACATGTGTGTCACGTGTTGATATGCACCTCAACACATAGACACACATACATGACAACACCATGTGTCACATCGGTCAATCTTTAACACTATTTTACTATTCGATCATAAGGACTACATATATTCATTAATAAAGTTTAGATATAAAAATAATTAAAAATTTGAAATGAAAATGAAATCCAATTTTATTTAAGAGACTAAAAATATTTTTAACTCTAAAAAATAATATTAAATGTTATAATTGTATTCAGTAAAATTTTAAATATTATTACTCAAAAGATAATAGTTTAGTTTAATTAAAATTTTATTTTCTGATTTTATTCTCAAGAATTGATTAATTCAAATAAAAAAACCTACAATGATTTCAGACCTTTTTAATTTTGACTATAAGACCGTTTCTTGCAGACTATTCAAATGAAAATAAATAATCTCAAAATTGGGTGCTTTTAATCTTAGTGTGTACATAAGAATATATTTCCATTATTTTTCATCTAAATATTATTTCATACGATTTATTATAGGAATACTAAAGTCGTTTTTACAATTCATTAATCGAATGATTTATTATTTGTACTAATTATATTTATTTTATTTTATTTTAAAATCATGGTCAACTATTCATAATTTGAACATACAACTTTTTATGAACACTGTAGTAGATATTCAATATATCTTTTAGACTTAAATAGGTTAGTTTTTAGACTTAAATAGGTTAGTTTTCATAAAATGAATGTATATGATTTTGTTTTATGTAAATTTCTTTCTTAGTTTGATCTCTTCAAAATTGAAAAAAAAAAAAAACTTTTTTTAAGTGTCTCTTTCTCATGGATATTATTGGTGCTTGTTTTCTTAACCTTGGAAAATCAAAACCAGTTCCACTTCTGAAAGAAAGGTTAGAAATCAATCAGGCATCTTTATAAGAAAAATGAGAATGTACTATTTGTTGGGATTTTTAGGACTATTAAAAATACGAGAGATATGAAATATATGAGAGATATATGTATATATTATACGGAGGAACATGTTTTTGTATTTTATTGATATACTCTATATATATAAAACAAAATATAACAAAATATCAAGTATAAAATATTTAAAATATCTCACTTCTAATCTAAAATAATAACTAATTTTCTAAAATTGAAATATATATCTAAAACTAAAATATTTTTTAAAAACTAATTTAAATAAAAAAGATATTAAATAATATTCTCAACACTGTTCATTACCATAACCCAAATCACCAATAATATTCAAGAAAATGGTGTTTGTTTCATGGAAAAAGAAAGAGATAAGAATATAAATAAAGAAAGAGATAAAGTGAGGGAGAGATTGGTCACAACAAAAAGATAATGATGGTATTGATATAAATTATTTCTAATAAAATATAATAATTAACATGGTCGGAGATTTTGATATAATCCAATAATTAAAAGTACACAGTTACTTTTAAATTATTAACACAACAAATGGTATTATTGTATTTCTTGTAATAACTATTTTAAGAAATGCATCTAAGTTGTTGTAAACAAAATATCTACAACTTAATTCCTAATTGGTTAATATTTTTGAAAACTATGTTTCATTTATCATTCATAATGTAAAATATATACTTTTCAATCGTATTATTTTTTTCTTTCATCAATTTTATATCATAGTTAAAATGATTCTGAATGAGGTACCACTGTGTATATACCCTGTAACTCACGGAATTTTTTAATAAATCTAAATTTAATTTATTTCATTTTCATTTTTTTAAACAGTTGAGTATGAATTTATAATTTTATTAATATATATATATATATATATATATATTATTTTTTAATTTTACTTTTTAACAAATAATATTTTTTTAAATAAAATAATCATCATATTAATTTTATTGTTATTTTTTAAAATTTTATTTATTTTTAAAATTTAAATTTAAATTATTATTAATTAAAAAATTATTCAGAAAATAAATAAAAATATTTTTTCATTTTAAGAAAAATTATATTTAATATTATTAGTAAAATTTTATTATTATTATTATTAGAAATACATATAATTTTATTTATTAAAATTTTATTATTATTATGAAAAACAGTATACATTATTTTGAATTATATATATATATATATATATATATATATATATATATATATATATTTCTATATATATATATATATATATATATATATATTTCTATATTCCGATAATGCATCGTATACAAATAATATATTCTTTTAATATATACATTACTTATTCAATTTTACTTTTTAACAAATACTTTTTTTAAATTAAAATAATTATCTCACTAATTTTACTGTTAATTTTTTAAATAAACTAATTTTAATAAATAATTATTTTACTAATTTTACTGTTAATTTTTTGAATTATATTTATTCTTAATAATACATATATCTCAGTTATTATAAATAAAATATATAATAAATCAAACATTATTGTTTAAATAAATGCTAAAATATATGATGGTTAGAATGTGAATTAAAATAATTTAATAAATAAAAAATTAATATGAGTAATATATTATTTATAAAAAAATTAATTTGTATAACTATTATGATAATATATATATATATATATATATATAGATATATATATATATATATATATGTATATGTATAATACGTAATATAGATAATATATTGTTTATGTTCAAATATATAATTTTCACAATTAATTTTATTGAATATTTATGAAAAATAATGTTCCATTTTCTTAAAAAAAATATTTAATAAATCACTGCAAAGAAGACGTTAGAGAGAATGAATAATCTAATCATATATTTCCACCACAATATTAACCATAAAACCCATAAAGCATTCTAGATAATATAACCCACAAAATTAGGTGTAACTTAGTTTCAATCCATGGATGCAACATGCCTCTTAATAAACTAAATCAAAGTACAAAGCATGAGATTCTCTTAATAAATCTAAATTTTATTTATTTATTTATTATATTTGAGTTTGAGTTTACAATTTTTTAAGACAATATAATTGTATATGAAATTATTAAATAATAATTAGTAATAATTAGTAATTTAACAATTAATATTAAATTGTTAATGATTTTTTATCAATTAATATATGATATAGATTTAGATATAGATTACTCATCTTTGTACATAATGATCACATAACAATTTTATTTTAAGATAAATTAAAATATAAAGATGATCATAAATTTTCACTATTTTTGCTAAGAAATAAAAGTCTAATTCAATCCCAGAAAATTAGGCTCTTAAGTGAAGTTTGTACCTATCTCTAGTAATGTGGGACTTCTAACACATTTCCCCCACGTCGAGGTATATACATCTTATGCGTGAGACTAGACATTAATGGGTAGTCTGATAATGGGTAGAATGATATGTCCAACAAATAGAAATCTTGCTAGGGTAGGCTCTAACCCATGACTCTAATATCATATTAAGAAGTTATAAGGTGAGGTTTGCATCCACTTATATACTTTAAACTGACTCTAGTCGATGTGGAACTTCTAATACACACCCCTCATGTGGAGGTATATACTTCTTGTGCGTTAGACTAGACATTAATGGGTGGTCTGATAGCAGGTGGAACAATAAACCCAACAAACATCAAATTTCGCTAGGACATACTATAACTCATGGCTATGATATCATGTTAAGAAGTGGACTTTAAACCTAACTTAACCTTGTAAAATCAGCTTGTAAGGTGAGGTTTGCACACATTTATATACTCTAAATTGGTCTTATCTCTAGTTGATGTGGGACTTCCAACAATTTTCACCTTTTAATACCATTTATCTTATTTCTCATCCCAAGGAGAAAATAAGTGGTTGAAGCATAAAAGTTCATCAATGTGAGAATAATATTATTGGATTATGAAATGAATGTCTTATCTAATGTTGAAATATAGGTTGATATAGCTAGGCACCGAGTTAAGCACTAACAATAAAGTCCTCCAAGCGAGGCACCGAGTTACCAAGAGCAATAACAATAAAGTCCTCCTATCGAGGCATTGAGTTACTGAGAGGAGTAACACTAAATCTCTCCTTGCGAGACACCGAGTTACTAAGAGCAGTAACAATAAAGCCCTATCCCAAAGAGGCACCAAATTACTGAGAGTAGTAACAATATATCCCTCATAGTGAGACACCAAGTTATTGAGAGTAGTAACAATAAAGCCCTCCTAGCAAGACACTGAGTTATTAAGAGCAATAACAATAAAACCCTCATAGCGAGACATCAAATTACTAAGAGTAGTAACATCAAAGTCCTTTTAGCGAGGCATTGAGTTACTTGGAGAAATAACAATAAAGCCCTCCTAGCAAGGCACCAAATTACTAAGAGTGGTAACATCAAAGCCCTCCCAATGAGGCACTAAGTTACCAAGAGTAGTAACATTAAAGTTCTCCACATGACACCTAGTTACTTAGACACGTAACATTAATGAAAAACCTTCCAAGCAAGGCACCAAGTTAATTTAAAGCCCTCTAGACAAGGCACCGAGTTACTTAGACAGTAACATAAGCAAAGCCCTTAGAAGAGGCACTGAGTTATCTAAACGATAACATAAATGAAAGCCCTCAAATGAGGCACCAAATTACTTAGATAGTAACCTAAACAAAACCCTCAAACGCAACACCCATGTTACCTAGATGGTAACATAAATTAAGCCTCACTTCATAACACGTACTAAAGTCTGCCTAAGTTGGAAACATACACTAAAACCTCACCCAACATTCCAACCACACATGTGATCTTATCCACACAACAATTCAAAACACAAGTGATCTTAATGCAAGATATCGGGTCACACAAAGTCATATAATAAACTACTTTCACAATTATTACACTCTCTCATAGAGTGTCCAGTCTTTGACTCTCCATGAACAAAACAAGTATCATGTTTACAACTCCAATTCACACATGTAACTTACTAGTAATTCACTCACCACTAAAGCTAAAAATCCTCATTATTCTCAAAGTCTTATGGATGAAATCCACTCTCTACTGCTCTCCCATATAGACTTACGAGTGAAATTCACTAATTGTACTATTATTTATTTAATTTATTTTATATATTTTATATATTTATAAATATAGATTTTTCTGTCATTATAAAGCAAAATCAATCAGCAGATACCAAAATGCTAATAAAAATACATTCGCATTACCCAAATAAAACCTAGCAAGTGACACACTTAGTTGTAATAGGCTTAATAAAGTAAAAAAAAAAGCCCTCCTAGCGAGGCATTGAGTTACTTAGAGAAATAACAATAAAGTCCTCCTAGCGAGGCACCAAATTACTAAGAGTATTAACATCAAAGCTCTCCCAATGAGTCATTAAGTTACCAAGAGTTGTAACATTAAAGTTCTCCACATGACACCTAGTTACTTAGACACGTAACATTAATGAAAAACCTTCCAAGCAAGGCACCAAGTTAATTTAAAGCTCTCTAGACAAGGCACCAAGTTACTTAGACAGTAACATAAGTAAAGCCCTTAGAGGAGGTACTGAGTTATCTAAACGATAACATAAATGAAAGCCCTCAAATGAGGCACCGAATTACTTAAATAGTAACCTAAGAAAAACCCTCAAACGTGACACCCAAGTTCCCTAGACGGTAACATAAATTAAGCCTATCTTCACAACACGTACTAAAGCCCGCCTAAGTTGGCAACACACACTAAAACCTGCTCGGATCCACAATATAAAGCAACATCAGACTTTGTCCAAATCAATGGCCCAAAGCAGCCAATCCACCTACAAGGTCAAAGACGACCACATATAGTCTGGCTAAATGACCTATCCCTCTACAAAATCGTAAAAGCCGACTACAACTAAGCCAAGAGGCCAATTAGTGCCACAACAAGCACACCTTACACACCATTCAAACTCTTAAGACTATGGAGGCTTATGTACCTACCCAACCCAATAGATGATGCTAAGTAATGCAATCCAATAAAGTCCCATTAGCATCATCACCAAAAAGACTACAAAATATTTTAAGATACATCGATATGGACATACATTCACATATTAACAGTAATTATGACAAATCTCGGTAGTTTGATTACATCTTGATATTTCTTGATACTAAATATTTACAAGATATTTGATATATCTGTTAAGGTGTCACATTATTATTATTATTTCTTATTTGAGGTAAGTCGTTATTTTATTGATATTGATTTAGATTACATTACCTGTTTAATTACATGGATCTAAGGTTCAAAAGGTCCTATAAATACATCACTCTCATATATATTCATTCATTCTTATACAAATTATAAAAAGATCCTTACTCTCTTACTGACTTAAGTATCAGAGAGTCTTTTGCAGGTGGATCTTCCCTTTGTTTCAACTCTTAGGAGCATATATTAGGATTCTCCAATCCACTCAGATCTTGCCACATGTTCGAAGGGTCACCTCAAGATCCCAGTAAGAGTAGGTTGCATGAAAAGAAATAAATGTTGACATCTTTGACCTCTAATGCTTCTCTAGTCTATAACTTTCTCCATAAAGATCCCATCGAATGGATTCTTTTTGCAATGGATTCCTAATTCAATTACCTTTGATTTGAATGCAAGAATGTAACTTTTGAATTTTATAAAACATCAAGCCTTACAATCACAATTCACCACAAAATAATAAGAAACTCACATCAATTGCCTCACCCAACATTCCAACCACACATGTGGTCTTATCCTACCATTCATATCACATGTTGTCCCGCACAACAATTCAAAACACAAGTGATCTTAATGCAACATATCAAGTCACACAAAGTCATCTAATAAACTACTTTCACAATTATTACACTCTCTCATAGAGTGTCCAATCTTTGACTCTCCAAAAACGAAACAAGTATCATGTTTACAACTCCAATTCACACATGTAACTTACTAGTAATTCACTCACCACTAAAGCTAAAAATCCTCATTATTCTCAAAGTCTTATGGACGAAATTCACTCTCTACTACTTTCCATGTAGACTTACGAGTGAAATTCACTAATTGTCCTATCATTTATTTAATTTATTTTATATATTTATAAATATAGATTTTTCTATCATTATAAAGCAAAATCAATCACCAGACCAAAATGCTAATAAAAATACATTCGCATTACTCAAATAAAACCTAGCAAGATTGCATTACCCAAATAAAACCTAGCAAGTGGCATACTCAGTTGTAATAAGCTTAATAAAGTAAAAAAAAAAAAAACTGCACACCTTAAATGCAAATCCACAATTTTTCTAGAAAATGAAAACCGCAATTGCCCAATTACACCAAACTTTAGCTTTTATATTATTTATACAAAAACCCAAATTACGTTTGAAATAAAAAAATACAAGTCGCCCACTAATTTGTAAAACACTAACTATATTACCTAAAATGTTTCTAAATTCTTATAGACAATATATTATTCTATTGTCTTTAACCAAACACACAATAATACCTACCATTTGGTCATTTTACTTATTTTAAAATTATAATTCAAACTTATCTAATCATTTTCATTATTCTACGAAATTAAAATTGTTTAGAGTCTTACAAAAAAAAACTGAATTAATTCTATTCACCATAAAAAAACCATTCTAAAAACACATATAAGCCTTCATAATCATATTCAATCTTCAATTTCTTCAATAAAATCATTAGATTTATCAAATACACCATAACTTCAACAAACTCCCCCGATTTGATGAAGCAACCATCCAATGCAAGGAAGAGAATTGTGTGATATAATAATCGTGTGATTGTGTGTTGATTGGAGTCAAATCCCTACACAAACAAATGACCCTAACCAAAAGCAATATATACCAATATGCAAACACAAATATAGTATTTTTTTTTCTTCCCTTTTGACTTCATCAAATTGGGCTTATACATGAAATGAACAAGTTCAGCATAACAATCACATGAAACAACGAAAGCAACAAACAACCAAACAAGTTTAATAAACAAACAAACAACAAAGTGAAAGATAATACTAATGAATGCAAGAAAATATGCCTAATTATCAAACTGAAGTTCATTAAGCTCATTCTGAATCCCTTCAATCTGGTTGTCCAAATGTCGAAACCTTGCACCATACAACTCATGATGATTTCTTGAATCACCAACTGTTATGAATTTTATTCATAAAAACAAAATTCTCTTTGCTCAATGTAAGTTATAATTACTCCTCCTTAGCTATGACTGCCATGTTATGATAAAAAAAATTGTTAAATATATTCTTGATCCTTCAAGTTTTAGTAAAAATTAAAATTAGTATATTTTGGAAACTTTGAATCAATTTAGTCCCTCATATTTAGAAATGCGTGAATTTAGTCTTTTAAACCATATTTTTTAAAGTTTATTTGACGTTTTAAACACGTTTCTCCATTAACATTGAAGTGAACATGTATCAAACGGGATAAACAAACTAAAATACTATAATGAAATGTGTTTGAAATGTCAAGTAAATTAAAAAAAAATGGTTTAAATGATTAAATCCACACATTTATAAAAATGAGAAGATTAAATTGGTTCAAAGTTTCTAAAAGGGTCTAATTCCAATTTTTAATAAAAATTAAAGGACAAAATCATATTTAACCCAAAAGAAAAGAGTTAATCTTATCTTTCAACGAAAAATCTAAATTTAAGCGAGAAATAACATAAATACGTCCAATTGTATGATTTATAAAAATAAAAATTGGCAAAATTAAGTGACGCATAACTAAAATTTCAAAATAAAATTGTAAAAAATTAATTATTATAAACTTACATAAACTATTATTGTACATAAGCATACAAAAATAAAATAATCTATATTTTTATTTTCAATTATTAATCATACATGAATATTTTTTTTTACTTCCATTAAATTTTATCGGTAAAAAAAAAATAGCTTCTTCTTACCTATTTTAAAATAAAAGAATATTTACCCATACTTCTGGATACATTATGTCATTTCTACGTGTTAATTACAGTGGAACGCGTTCAGACCAATAAGTATTGTTTTGCGGTATTTTAAATCATTATTAAAAGCAAATGAACAAAATTAATCCTAACTAATGTAGGTAAAAGTATAAATAATTAATATTTAAAACATTAAAAACAAAATTAAACTTTTATAAAAATAAGAAGCTAGAATGAATCTAGAAAGTAGTATAAAAAATCAAAATTGCATTTCAACCTTTAAAATCTTGAAAAGAAATAGAATCTCCATTTTTGTTTAAAATACAGGAATGAGAAGCAAAAAAGTTGCCTAATTACACTATAAAAACGTAAATAAGCCCACATTTGTTTTGCTAGTAATTTCTAAAGTGTATTTTATAAAAAATAGTGAATTGTAATATAAGGTTTATTAGTTTTTTTCTTTAATGTTATTCCACAAATTTATAATTTGGTTATATTTTTTACATTGATGATGGGTTATTAGTTAGTCATATGTCATATCTTATTATTGTAATGCTCTTATTATTAATTTGATATTTGACAAAGTAAATACATTAGTTTATTTTAAAAAAGTGAGATTAAATAAAAAAACGTTTAAAATAATGAGAAAAAATTAAATATATATATATTTTAAAGAAACACTATCAAACCTAATACAAAACTATTGTAAAAATAAATAGATTTATGCTCTGATTACATTTTTAGTGTTAAATTCTTCTGAAAATTAAAAACTTAAAAAATAAAACAAGGGTTTTTCGGAAATTAATTAATTTATCAATAGTTAATGGTATGTTCTGTCAAGAATGGAGGAGTAGAAAGTGTCTCTGTGGTTTCCCTCCTCTCTCACTTCGAGCTCTTTAAACTCAAGGAACACTCATTGGTGCAATTTTCAAATACTCCCCTTCTCCCAAAACCCTACCCTACAACTGTGAACGGTTTGTCTCCTCTGTATTTGGTTGATCGCACCAACTTGATTGAACTTGTAGGTTTGTAATGCATGCATTATCTTTGTTTGTGTGTATCACAACTTAATTTTGCAAAATGCTGGTAACATACAAGATGTTATTGTTCTTCTATAGTGCGTTTTGGAACATATTCTTAATAGTTTTTTTCTCCAAGTTCAGTAATGGGTTATTCACTGTAAATGGTTTGTTTCTCGTTTACAGAATTGGTTCATATTGATATGGATTATGATGCCCTAATTTGGATTTTTTAATGGAAATTTATTAGGAAATTTGGTAGTAAAATTACCGTAAGGATGATTGTAAAAAGCACAGGATGTCCATCAATCAATACTAAATTTGAGCAATATGTTCTTCTCTTTGATTACTTACCCATATTCTAGTGAAATAGTTCTGTTTATGCTACCAGTCAGAGACCAAATAAAGACGTGTTTGGATTAGTTTTCAAGAATGGGTTGCCTTAGAGAACTATCATGTGGTGTTTGTCTCAGATAGCAATTGACTTACTATTAGTCAGAAAAGTTGAAAGCATATTTCTGATAATTGTACAGCTGGAGCACCTCATTGTAATCTCTGGAAATCCTTAAATTGTAACAGAGTATATTGGTACTTCAAATTTTAACATGGTCTATTCGTTTTCTTCAGTGTCATTTTAGCCAAAGAAAGAATGACAGAGGTTGTTCCTGGAACTGAAGAGGCTGCTGAACCTCCAGCATCACCTCAACCATCTCCTGATGTGCCACATAATATGGAAACAGAACAATTTACTCCTACAGAGTACTCTATTATGAGTAGGAATGGAGTTGGGACCGTAGGAGAACAGATATCTTTACTTGTGAATCTCTTTAAAGTTTCTGTTAATGCTCCGGACACACTGTTTTTCCAGTATAGTGTATGTTCTGTATTTCTGCCTCAGCTATTTTGTTGTATCTTATCTTAGACTTTAGCTTATTGAAGCATTTTTAGGTTGCTATTACTTTAGAAGATAAGCGAGCAGTTGAAAGCAAGGTCATTGGGAGAAAAGTGGTTAACAGGCTTTACCAAATATACTCTTCTGAACTTGGTGGCAAAAGGTTTGCCTATGATGGGGGAAAAACTTTGTACACAGCAGGTCCTCTGCCGCTAAATAAGTATGAGTTCAAAGTGCTTTTGGAGGAATCATTTAGAAAACGGTATGCCTTTTGTATAACGATTTTATTTATTTGTGCTGTGTTTTTCTAATTTCCTTTAAGCTTATACTGTTCTAACTCTAGCCGTAGTGCTGGTGCTGATGGAAGCCTTTGCGAGGAAAGTAAAAGGTCAAAACATTCTTCTCAGCTAAAGGCATTCATGGTGGAGATAAGTTTTTCTGCAAAAATACCCATGCAGTCCATTGCTGTTGCTCTCAAAGGGGTTGACTCAGATGCCAATTCTGAAGATGCGTTGAGGGTGCTTGATACTGTACTGAGGCAGCGTGCAGCTGACCGGTACCTATACATCTTCTAAAGATATAATTCAAAGAAATATCTTCATGTCTTTTTTACAGGAATTTAAATTTTAATCATAACCTCTTTGGTCTAACTTATTTGAACCATTTTCTTTTGAATGTGAAGTGGGTGTCTTTTGGTAAGGCAGTCCTTTTTTCATGATGACCCAAGAAATTTCACTGATGTTGGGGCTGGTGTAACAGCAGTCTTGGGTTTTCATTCGAGTTTTCGTTCCACACAGCGAGGATTGACTCTAAATATGGGTAGAACTGTTTTCATACATTTCTTGGAATCTTATTGTTATAAAAATGTATTTTTTTTGATCTTAACACTTTATTTTTTCTAGACGTGTCAACAACTATGATCATAAAACCTGGTCCTGTAATTGATTTTCTGTTATCAAATCAGCAAGTGAGGGAACCCCGTTATATTGACTGGGAAAAGGTGACAAACTTGTCCATATGGTTCAAGAATCAAAATTAGTAGTTACCTAATATTTTTTTAATTCTTGATAATACGTAGGCCAAAAAGGTGCTTAAAAATTTGAGGGTACAAGCAACTCATCGAAACCTGGAATTTAAAATTTCTGGCTTGAGTGAGAAACCATGCAATCAACAACTGTAAGTTCTTGCCTTTTGAAAGTCAAGTGTCTAGTATATTTACATGAAATAAGAAAAAATGGAAACAAAATCTTGGGTTCTCTTGACCACAACAAAGCTTTGAGTCTGTTATCTTCTGCAGTTTTAGTATGAAGGTTAAAAATGACAAAGGCAATAATGAAGGACAGACTGTGGAGATTACTGTATATGAATATTTTGTCAAACATTGTGGCATTGATCTGCCTTCATCTATATATTTTCCATGTCTTGATGTTGGAAAACCAAATCGGCCCAACTATCTTCCTTTGGAGGTTGGTTGATTTTTTTATAGCGGCTAAACCTTGTTTTTGTTTTTTCTTCAACAGTTTATCCCTTTGAACCAATCATATCTGACTAATTTTTTCTTTTCTTTTTCTTTACTTTTGGTGGAGTAGCTATGTTCACTTGTGTCCCTCCAACGGTATACAAAGGCACTCTCTCCAGTGCAAAGAGCATCTTTAGTTGAGAAATCACGCCAAAAGCCTCAAGATAGAATCAAAATTCTGAAAAATGTAAGTTTATAATTATTGATATGTTGTTCCATTTTATCATTAATATGTAAACTCATTAAAATATATAGTCTGTAGGAAAATATTGCTACGATGATGATCCTGTTCTTGCTGCATGTGGCATTTCTGTTGATAAACAATTGGCTCTTGTTGAAGGTCGTGTTCTTGAGGCACCAAAGGTACACAGTTATTCAATATATATTTCACATTTTTTGTGCAGGATATATAAAGTTGAGGAGAGATATGAAAGCGAAATTGGCATAAAAAAGTTGTTTTCTTACAGATCCATTTGTAGTTAATTTGGTGTCTGTTAGTGAGGTAGTAAGTTAGTTTAAGAAATAAGGCATGTTGCCTTTAAATAAATAAGAGGGGTTGAGGGGGGGTATCTAGCGTTTATGTGAAATATAATTGAACTTGGGACAGACCTGGGTATCTTGAATATTCAGGGATTCTTTGTACAGATACACTCAATCAATAAAGAAATTCTATTTTCTTTCATTTTTTTTCTCCATTTTCTGTCATTTCCTTCAATTATTTGAGAACTAAATGCACACATTGATACAATTCTATTTGAGACACAGTTGAAGGTTGGCCAGAATGATGTTTGCATCCCATGTAATGGAAGGTGGAATTTTAATAAGAAGGTATCCTGTTATTCTTTCACAATCCGTTTTTCAGAGTTGTCTAAAATATGGCTGACTAATTCAGAAAAGATGATACAATATTTCCTTTTCATAGACACTTCTACAACCATCGCATATTGATTATTGGGCTGTTGTCAACTTTTCTGCAAGATGTGATACTAGTTACATATCAAGGGAGCTGATCAGATGTGGAATGAGCAAGGGCATTGTATGTCTCTGGGCATTCTAATATCTATGCTATATTTATCTGTTCTCCTGTTTTTAGTTTGATTAGTAATTTCAAATGTACTTAAATATTTGTGCAGAACATTGAACGGCCATATTCTTTGATAGAGGAGGAACCACAGTTGAGAAAATCTAACCCTGTTGCAAGGGTTGAAAGAATGTTTGACCTGCTGAAATCAAAACTAAATAGAGAACCAAAGTTGATTCTTTGCGTCTTACCAGAGAGGAAAAATTGTGATATATATGGTATATCTTTAGGCAAATGTTTCTAGAGTTTCCTTTACATAAAATATTTTGTATTCATGTTTTGATCATTTATCAACTTTAGGGCCTTGGAAAAAGAAGTGTCTGAGTGAAATCGGTGTTGTTACACAGTGCATTTCCCCTGTCAAGATCACTGATCAATACCTTAATAACATACTTCTTAAAATCAATTCTAAGGTAACTGAGTACTTTATTACTCATATCTGTACAAACATAACTCAACTTATTTTAACTCCGTAACTTCATGTACAGTTTAACTGATTTTTTATGACTTCAATACAGCTTGGAGGAATAAATTCTCTGTTGGCAATGGAGCATTCTGGCCATCTTCCCTTAATTAAAGATACCCCAACAATGATTTTGGGGATGGATGTCTCTCACAGAGGTCAATTAGATATTCCATCAGTTGCAGCTGTAAGTCCAGTTTGGTTTTGTGTTTTCCCGTGTCTTCGTTGTTTCAAAAAGCTTCTTGTACCTTTCTATCTGCATTTTTGTTATCTCTGCAGCATATTATTCTGGTGCATATTGTTGAATTGTAGGTTGTTGGATCTCGATGTTGGCCACTGATTTCAAGGTATAGAGCGTCTGTGAGAATGCAGGCATCTAAGGTAGAGATGATTGATGCTCTATACAAGCCACTAGAAAATGGGGGTGACGATGGTATTATCAGGTTAGAGTAAAATTGTATATTGAGCTACTGTTTTTGTATTTTATAAGGAAAACGTACAAAATACCCTCAATTCCATCTCATTTTGAAGTAACCTGATAGGATCCTAAGTATTAATTTTGTAAAAGAAAATGGCCATGGGGTAGTTTAAGGCAAAAAGATTAGTGATAAATTAGTTTAGTGATTATCTTTTAGAGATTTTGAAAGAAGTTGAAGTTAGTTAGTTCCGTTTTTTTTTACAATTAGAATTCCTTTTGGAAAAGAAGCAATTGATTTTATGAGAAGCTGTTTTAAATAGCTTCTGATTATGGACAGTTTGTTTAAGATTAAAAAAGAATTGGTAAAACAATAATTTATGATTATTTTTTAGAGATCTTAGAAAAAACAAAATAACTCGTGTTTGTTTTTACAATAAGAAAAACATAAATTTTTAAGTAATTAATCTTATGAGAAATTGTTTTTAATAGCTTCCTTCTGATTATACTCAGGTTTCTGATTGTTTTCAGATTCTAATTATTATTAAAATCTGTAATAGACATTATTTTTTTTAAATCATGTGATTCTTATTACAATATGATTCAAAGAAATTTGAAGGAGAAAGAAAGGTTTTATTTTAGTACATATTTAGATACTATGACAAAGTGCTTTGCAAGCTAAGGCTACTGTGTTAACTTAGCACTGATGTGACAATTAACAAAACAGTTGTAACTAAGTGAGATACAGCTACTGATATTAGGATCACCTACTAAGAGGCTATTGTACTGGTGTGGACTACACTAAATGACATATACTAACATTCCTTCCACCTCACAAACATAGGATCATTGAAAATAGCCAATGACCTTGAGTTTGTCTCTTACATACAACAACCAAGCCTTGGTAAGAATATCAAGAAGTTTGGTCGCAAGTAGGCACATGAGTGACTAGTAAGGAAGGATTTAGAAACTTCTTTCGAACAAAAAAGAATGTACAAAACAGCATGTTTACTAAAATTCTCATAGTAAATGATTGGGTAGGCACAATTGACATTTAGTTCTCGAAGCAAGGATTGGATCTAGAGAATTTTAGAGGCTAAGATGGCAATACTTTGATATTCTTCCTCACAGTTGACCTCACATATTGGGTCCAAAGAAAATACAAGCATCAGAAGTAGATCTTTGGTATTTGACACTCTAGTTTTGTCAAGAAGATCACAAATATTTTTATATTGTGAGAAAAAGGAGGTGTTTTACTGAGCCTTTCATACCTAAGGAGAGCCTTTTCCAATCCATAAAGAGACTCCAATGTTTTTAAACAAAAGAGGAATATTCTGACTATGACCTAGATAAATGATCCATGTAAACATCCTCTAGAAGCAATCCATTTAATAATGCATTGTAAACATCAACATGTTGAATAGATCAATAATTGGCAAATCCCAAGGTTAGATTCAGTGTAACAGTTTCATTATTTACCATTGGGGAGAAAGCCTTTGATTAGTCACAATCAAATTTCTTACAAAAATCCTTTGGCATTTCTATACTTGTTAATGGTATCATCCAAATCTTCTTTGATCTAAAACACCCATTTACATCCAATGGTAGTTGTCAGGTGGAAGAGAGGTGAGATGCCATGTATTGTTAGTTCATAGGGCATCATACCCAACTTGCATAACTTGCCTTTGAGGTGGACTGGACAAATCCTGCTTGACAGTGGATGCTTATATGATAGTAAGAATTAATATGTGATCAAGATGAGACTAGACAATACTAGATTTAGAACGTGTTTACCTAGGAGGCAGTGGGGAAGGAGAGGAAGGCGTAGAAAAGGAAGAAGAGACTAGGTCAATAGTGTTGGAAGGGAGAGACCAAGAGGAATAGGGTGAATAAGTTGATTTAGGGGTAGCATGGATGGGAGAGTAGGGGAAAGTAGTTCTATGATCAGTAATGGCTAGAGGACTATAAGGATGTTGTTTTGCTTGCATAAGAGGGCATGTCTACGAAGAATTAAAGTTCACTTATTAGTAGTAGGGCATCATGAGTTGGAGTAGATTGAGACAGATAGTTTCATTAGATTACTCTTCGAGGTCCCACATCGACCAGGGATATGACCAAATTATGGTACATAAGTTGATGCAAAGCTCATTTTAGAAGCCATTTTTGTGGGTTGAGTCAGAGTATTAGAGTATATCCTAGCAAGGTTTGTTAGGTCTATCACTTTACCTGCTATTGAACCACTATTAGACTACACACAAATATCTAGTTTCACACTGTGTATATCCAGTTCTCAACATAAAGGAGTGTGTTGGAGATCTTACATCGGCTAGATATATGACCATATTATAGTATATGTAGTGAGTGCAAATCGCATCTTACAAGATAGTTTTGTAAGGTTGAGTTAGGCTTAAAGTCTACCTTCTACGAATTACTTACATTTCTCAATGAGTTTTTTGAGCTACTAATAGATTCAATCTCACCAAATGGGAATTATTTAAGCTTGGTATTGATGAGAGAAACCAAAGATTCATCCTCAAGAGGAATTCCTTTAATGATCACTTCGAGTTGCTCTTATTCATAAACTAGATATCTAATGCAATTAAGAGAATCGAAAATCCTTGATCCTTAAATGAAATTGGTTAGTTATTTGATCTTAGTTCTTTGCATGTTGAAACTCAATTCACATCTAGCACAATCTAGGTTTATTTTGTAAATGGAAGTGTGTTGACTTTATGACTAGTTGAAAGGAATGCTTGCAACCAATTCCTCTGGCTAAAAGTGAAGTAGAGAGAAACGATTGCAACCATGGAAGTACCAATTCATCTTCAATTTCCTAGGCATGAAACTTGGATTCTCAATCCATAAATCATGATTGAAAAGGGTAGAGAAATGGCAATGGAATTGTAGTACATACTACAAACTTTTGGAGGTGGTGTGCTTTTAGCACTGTTCCTACTTGTTACTTCCAAGCTAAGAAAGTCTTATCTATGATTTTTACAATACTGAATAGGAGAGATGATTGGTAATGTGACATGAGTCCGTAAAGTGTGGGGCATTAATGACGGGTCATGAATCATTTGCAAAAGGGGTGGATAGATTGAGACATGTTCTGCATGAAGAGGATCACTTGATAAATTTTTTGTTTTCTTGAAATTGAATTGTGTTGCTTAGTATCAAAAGCCATAAAAGGAGATTTAAAGCCTATTGATATCATATTACTGTTTAATATTCAAAGACATCAAATAGAAAGAAAGATTTTTAATGAGATATCAAATGAAATACATGTTTATAGACATGATATGACATAAAAGTTAATGAAACACTTGTAACAAACCTAGATACAATTACAAAAATTAGGATCACCTGCTTTAGAGACTATTGTAGTAATGTGGACTACACTAACAATTCTTGAGTGGAAAAAGCTAAACAAATGAGATTTATAATCAAATTTCCTATTCTTTATAGCTTTTCCACTAAGGAAACTTCAACAAATGGGCCTTATATTTTGTAAATGGGCCAGTGGAGGAACAATCATAGTTATTGGACTTAGTGTTATTAAAACTCAGTTATGGCGGCGTCATGGTGGAAACTGGTCGCGGTTTTTTAGCCTGCCGCCATAAGAAGGCAGTGGTGATGTGGGTTTCTCATGGTGGCCGCGTTTTGCATAATGGGTGGCAGGTGTGGAATGGCTATTACGAAAAAGTCGGGGTGGGGTGGGGAAGAAGTAGGGGTAGCGACATGCTGAGAATTGTAGAAATAGTTAGTATATCTAGGCAATCATTATGTGTAAGTTAGGAGGTTGAGTGTGGATAACTTCTGCACCTAACACCTAGTTCTAGCCTTTAATGTTTCAACTTCCCTTGTATCTCCTTTATCATCTATATAAATATCAGGAACAGTAAAGGGGTCTGATTATGCCCTTAGGAATATCTTTTTCTATTTTAATCTCAAGTTGGTATCAGAGCGGGTCGATCCCGCTCTGGTTTCCGTCTGGTCCTATCCACTGACATTTGTTGCTGCCGTTCATGCCTGTCCGCCGCCATCTGCCACTGTTCGTTACTGTCTGTAGCTGCCCACTGCTGTTAAAAACTATCCAAAGCTACCAGCTGCCACTATTCACCAAATCGTCGTCGTCTGCCACTGTTCCGTTGCCGTCTGCCACTGTTCGTCGCTGACTGCCGTCTTTGGCCACCTCAGTTTTTGCCGGCAACTATTGGATTTGGAGCGCCTCTCCAAGTGACAACCCCCCCACCGGTGCTGGAACCAGACACCCGTCCACCTGTCGCCACGTGCTACGTCTTTTCTGTTGTGAACAGGCACGTGTAGTCCACGTGCCGCCTTCTGTTGCTCGGAATGTCATGGTGCCACACCTCCGTAGCTCTCGCCGAAGCCTCCTGTACTTGTTCTGACCCTCAAAACTCCATTTTTGTGAGGTCTAGAAGTCACCCTTGCGGAAATCTCCCTAGGGCGTTTAAAAATCTCCATTATTTTTTTGTGTTTCTGCTCTTTGTTTTTGTTCCCTTAATCAGAAATGGCCTCTGGAAGTGCTGGAAGTGCTATTTCATTCTCTGGAAGTCCTTCCATTACTTTCGAGAAGCTAGACGGACAAAATTACCTCTCCTGGTCCGTTGCCGTCGAGATGTGGTTCCTTGGTCAGGGACATCATGACCATCTTGAGAAAGACGAAAGCCATCTGCTTGAAGAAAAAGCCGAACAGTGGAAGCAAGTAGATTTTAGTTGTGTGCCCTGTTGTGGCAATCCGTGGAGCCAAGACTTTTAATGTCTCTTAGGGCCTTCAAGACATGTCACTTGTTTCGGAAGAGGACTCAGAATATATATATGCCAACAATATCCAACACCTATATGATTCGGCGGACAAGTTAGCATCTCTGAAAATGACCAACCATGATATGATCTCCTTCATGAATGAAGCACAATCAGCAGTGGAAGACCTGCGGATGTTTCTAGAAGTCGATGCTTCTGATGCAATGAAGAAGAAGCTGGACGAATACTATATGGTGATGATTTTTCGCGCCATTCGTCCAGATTTCAATCACATCAGAGATCAACTTCTGACCTCTCATGAGGTCCCTTCCATGGACACCTTGATCCAACACATGATTTGTGTCCCAAAAGTCCCACCACATGAAACTCTAGAATCTCCTGCTCGAGTAGAACCATCTGTTATGGCTGCAACTCGAGGAAGAGGAGGACGTGGACCTAGAGGAGGTGGATGTGGAGGCCGCGGGAGTCATCAATGCGCGTATTGCAAAAGGATGGGTCACACTCAGGAAAATTGTTACTCCTTACATGGTTTTCCTTCCAAAACTGCCAATGTCTCTCCGACTGAAACTACTGAGTCCAAGTTCACTGAGGACGAGTATCAAGAGTACCTACGCCTCAAGTCCAACAACTGGACACAGTCATCTCAAGTTCCAAGTACATCAACAACTTGCATCTCTCAATCCATGGAAAGTCACAATTCATGGGTAATTGATTCCGGTGCTTTTGACTACATCTCTGGTAACACCTCCTTGTTCTCAACCATTTCATTTCAAGACAAACCTCATTTTATAACCCTTGCAAATGGCTCTAAAACTTCCTCAAAGGGAGTCAGTCGAGTCATCCTGTCTCCCTCCTTAAATCTAAAATCTGTCATTTTTGTCCCTAATTGCCCTTTCAATTTAATTTCCTTAAGTCAGTTAACCAAAATGTTAAACTGTTCAGTAACCTTCGATAACAAATCTTTTGTTATACAGGAGCGTGGTTCGGGGAGACAAATTGGAGAAGGATATGAAGCAGGAGGATTATATCACTTTGGATCTCGTCCTCAAGTGTCATGTGTTGCAGTCCCTAGTCCTAAAGTGTTACATGATCGGCTTGGTTACCTTCATCTGTCCAAGTTTAAAAAAATGTGTCCTGAACTTAGTGGTCTCTTCTAGACCTTAGAATGTGAGTTATGTCAACTAGGCAAACATGTTAGATCTGCCTTTCCTAAAAGGTCTCAATCACAATGCAAATCTAGTTTTTCTATCATCCATTCCGATATTTGGGGACCTAGTCGTGTTTCGTCTTTTGGTTTTAGGTATTTTGTTACTTTCATTGATGAATTTTCAAGATGTACTTGGGTTTATCTTATGAAATATCGTTCTGAATTGTTATCCATGTTCACATATGCTTTGTCTGCTGTTTTAAGTTCACATGGTATCTTGCATCAGTCCACTTGTCCACATACGCCACAACAAAACGGTATAACAGAAAGAAAAAATTGACACTTGGTTGAAACTGCTCGTACACTTTTGCTTGGTGCCCACATTCCTGTCCATCATTGGGGAGATGCCATCTTAATGGCATGTTTTCTTATTAACTGGATGCCATCCTCCTCTCTCAATCATAAAGTCCCTTTCTCCATCTTGTTTCCAGATACCCCTCTCTTTCACATTTCTCCTTGTGTTTTTTGTTGTGTATGTTTTGTTCACGACATGTCTCCAGGTCTAGATAAGCTTTCTGCTCGTGCTCTCAAATGTGTCTTCTTGGGCTATTCCCGACTCCAAAAAGGGTATCGGTGTTACTCTCCTGAAACCAAAAAATACTACATGTCTGCCAATGTTACATTCTTTGAACTGACCCCTTATTTCTCTTTCTCTGTTCAAGATGCTCATGTCATACAGCAGGTAATCCCTACTTAGGAGGGGGAGCGACATGCTGGGAATAAACCCTACTTGGGAGGGGTAGCGACATGCAGAGAAGAAAGATGCAACTGAGCGTAGTGTAACCCTAATTGTAGGGCTGAATATGTTATCTTTTCTGTTTATTATGTGGGTTATAAGCCCAATTAATTTTTTGTTAAAAATTGGGCCAAGCCCAATATAAACTTCTTTTAACCAAATACCCCACTAACCCTTCCCAAGTTGCCGCCTCCCACTGTCGGTCATTGTCGTCCACTGTTGGTCACCACCTCTCACATTCTTCTAGACATAATATCATTTTTTTTAATTATCTATATCCATATATTATATTTTTTTTAATTCCAATATTTCCACCATAATCCATTATGGTTTCCGCCATAACTTTATAAACGATTTTTAGGGTCTCTGATATTTTCCTTAACCGATATCAATAACACTGATTGGACTGTTCAACAGTAGTCATGTATTTGAGGATATATTCTAGAATGTAGAAAAATGACTTAGAGGGTAGAGATGCTATTGAGCTGGTTGAAGTTTGTTAACGTAGTGGAATAATTCTTGGGGAGGTTAGGGGAACTTAGCTAATTGTGTGAGAAAAAGCGCAGTCATCTATGTACCCAATGCTAAATAGACATGTGCTTCTAGCATCTCCATAATTTTTTCTGGCACCTCCTATTACAGGGAATAACAAAAACGAAAATTTAAAATTCTTACATTTTCAAAAAACACAATTTGGAATTTATTAGAGAAACATATGAATTGCACATTCTAGAATCATTTTGAAAAAAAAAAGTTTATTTCGAAATAAAGATTCTGGAATGTGTAACCAAAATTTAGAAATAAGAACTTTCGGGATGATGCTTTCTGGAAGATAAGAGGTGCGGAAAGAAATTATGGAGGTGGAAGAAGAAATTGTCCTAATGTACCAATTATAATTTATAACTTATATATGGTGTTTATGCTTCGTGATTTTTTGTACAAGATGTAGTGTGGTCACATTGGTATATCTATTTATCATGGCTCGCACCTCAAACTCTTTGTAATGATTAAAATATTTTCTTACAGGGAATTGCTGCTAGATTTCTATGATTCAAGTAACAGCCGCAAGCCAACTCAATTTATTGTCTTCAGGTGTCATTCTATCGCTATTGTATTTGATAGATAATCCAGTCATATATGTTCTTTTGGATAATTTGATTGTAGGTCAAATGTTATTATAAATTAGAAGATACTTATGTTACATATTATAGCACATAAAAATTTGAGTCCATCAGCATTGTTGAGTTGATTATGAGATGGATATTTTTGGATAGTTATTCTTATTTTAGTATCTTGTCACTCTACTGTTTAGTTATGTATCCATTATTATTGGTTGTATGGGATTGGATTGTTCAGATATGTCATTTGATTTTTTTTTTCATCTTTTCTGTAAAGTTATTCCTTGTGTATAAATGCAATGTAGAGATTGCAAGATTCACCATGCCTTGACGATGATGTTTATATGTTCTTTTAGGGTTTTATGTATGCTTGTTAGCTTGTGTGATCAAAAGTATTTTATAGGTTTCATATTTACCATGTAGTTCAATCTTGTCTCAATTTCATGTTCAGTTTTATTTGCACAACGAGTTTAGGCCTAGTGTTAGTGTTACCAAGAGGACATGTGGATCAAGAAGGTGGAGCTATCAGATGTTGTGGCTATTGTTTTGTTTTAAATTTTTATGTCCATTTTCTTTGGGTACTTGTATGTTGTTTATGTCAAGGTCACATCAAAAGTTGTTCATGTGGACTTTGGAGGAAATGAGACCAGTTCCTAAATTGTTTTGAAGACTACTCATTTCATCAACCATTGCTTGTCTCCACTTGGGATGGGATAATGTGTCATCTAAAGAGTTGGGAAATGGTCAAAGAAGAAAGGTAGGTATAGTACATAGAGAATGACAATGATAACCTAGTGTAACATAATGACGAGAAGGGTTAATACTAGGTCAAATACTTTTTATGGAGCAATGGACTATTGAAGGTCGAGGGGTATGTTTGAAGTGATAAATTGTCTAAAACCATGGAAGAATCTAGCATAGATCTACTGTATCTTCATTGGTTGAATCAATGATTAGTGTAGTTCGCGGTTGATGCTGATGTGTCTAAAGAGGTTGCTCTGCCTGTGCTCCTACTTGTGGAACATCTTGGTGTATCAAAGAGTCAGCTTGAGACAGAGGGAAGGGGAATAAGAGAATGTGTACTTATTTAATGAATGTTACAAAGTGCTTAAAACTATAACAAAACACAATACGAGAAGGACCCATGAATTAAGTCGAATGGGGAGGCCACACTTTTATTGACTCTATCAGGAAAGAAATGTCAAGTAAGTTGTCCTAACTAACGCATCTCCCAATGTAAACTAGACAACCTAGACTCAGTAGGATGACTGATTTCTGAGTCTCTTCATTGAGTATAAAATACTTAAGATAGAGAGGGAAACTTCTCCTTTCATAGGACTTGTACCAATGTGATTTTTATCAAGTTCATACTATGTAGAATTTGAAGATTCTTCCTTTCTCCACAACTTCGGCATGTTCTGGGGCATGGACTTTATGCATCTTCAAACTCTAAACACGGGTCCAATTTGGTTTAGTATTCCATGATATGATACCCTCATATAAAGGAAACCTTGTTTTGTATTAAATTTCTTGCTCTCAAGATAGGATGGTTTATTTTTCGAACAGAAACAAACCAATTTACAATCAGGGTATTGGGTTTTCCTTCCAAGATTTAGCCTAAACTATTAGCTCGTTATTCTGGGCCATATTTAGTATTACAGCTGGTAGGTGCAGTAATTTTAGGATCCATTCAGTTTTCCACGTTTCTTTTTGGAAGGGAATTGGGATATAATAATGTTGAACTGGAGTTGCAAAGAGGCTGCAGGGTTCAATGGTTCAATATCATTCTAAACAAATTTTAGGTAGACGCATACTCATAAGAGTTGGCACGAGTCAGTCATAGGTTTAAGTTCAGTAGCAGGATAAGTCACTAGAGGAAGCTACACGGCAAGACATGTCTATTGTTAGTAATCAATTTCCTGATTTCAACCTTGATGACAAGATTGCTTCAACTATTTTTGTTTGGTAGCAGAAAAGAAAAACTGAGTTCTATAGGATTAGGAACTCTGATACCAAGTTGAAAGGGGTACAATGATTTTATTAATTTCTGTCAAATTATTGATCGTCCCTAAAACCGGAAATAAAAAATATGTGAGGAATAAGGAAATACCGTACAACAACAATTTGAATCTTAAACCTAAGATATTTTATTATTTACAAGGCTAGTCAGTCAGCTGACTGAAATCAACAACAAATTTATTTAGTGTCTAATTTTAGGAAACTAATATTCAACAAATTATATATCTAAAATTAGTACAAATTGTACCAATATTTGTTGAGTGGTCTCAATTTCCTTTATCACTTGTTAAAAATCTGAACTGTGTTTTCATGTGCAGGGATGGAGTCAGTGAATCACAATTTCAACAAGTTTTGACTGTGGAGCTTAACCAGATAATAAAGGTTACAGCTTAACTCTTTCCTTGTTCAGTTTGATAATCTGTTTGATTTCTGGAAGAATCTTAGGTAGACATTGTTCTGAGTTCGTGCTTAGATTACACATTTCTCTCTTTAAAGAAAATGGGGAAAAGTTAATATTTTCTGAGCACCTCTTGCTTTTTTGTTCACAACTTTAGTAAATACTGGAAAAAAAAAAATAATTAGGAAAAGCTACTTGAAACATGAAACCAATTAAACGATGCATCTTTGTTGATGCTTTCCTAATTCTAGGATTACGAGAAAGTCTTGTAATTTCAGGCCTATCAACGTCTGGGTGAGGATGATGTTCCCAAATTCACCGTGATAGTGGCGCAGAAAAATCATCATACTAGGCTGTTTCAGTCTAATAGTCCGGAAAATGTTCCTCCAGGTGTGCTACTTGTTTTGTTTACTTGCATACAGGTAACTCACAGGATCATTGTAATAGAAATTTTCCTCTTTAGGGACTGTTGTGGACACAACAATCACGCATCCAAGAAATTATGATTTTTACATGTGTGCTCATGCGGGGATGATGGTAAGTTTACATTATCAGGCTTCCACCATTTTACAAGCATTATAGTAGCACGTGGTTTTAGACAATATTTGATTGCTATTTGTTTTCTGCCTCACCATATAAGCAGGGAACATCTAGGCCTGTACATTATCATGTGCTGCTTGATGAGATTGGTTTCTCGGCAGATGAGTTACAAAATTTGATCCATTCGCTGTCCTATGTGTATGCACACTCTACCTTTTCTTTGTATCTTACCTCTTAATTATCCTACTTAGTTGTTTTGTATACTTATTTCAGGAACCAAAGAAGCACGACTGCAACCTCAGTTGGTAATTTCATCATAATAGTCTTTTTCATCAGAAAAATTGAATAATTTGTTAATAATAATTTTATCCTCATTTTTTACTCTTCAGTGGCACCCATATGCTATGCTCACCATGCTGCGGCTCAGATTGGACGATTTTTGGATGTTAATGATTTATCAGAAACTGGGTTAAGTTCTACTCCAGAGTTTCCAAGATTGCATAAGAATATCAGGAGTTCTATGTTCTTCTGTTGATATGTAGTGTAAATGTACATTTGGTATACGAAGCCCAAATTTTGTTTCATGGGGAAATGGATTCATGGACATCTCTCTAGACATTCGTTGAATGCTAGCAATGGAATAGTTATTTCTGCTTCCTTTTTTTTAAAATGTGATTTTAATTCATGCGCAAGTTAACTAGTGAAAAAATTTAAATTATTTTTATGAATTAATATAATTTGGAGAAAAATCTTGTCTAGAGGTGTTAATCTGGTGCCAACTTAAACGATGACAAAAGAATTTTGGAATACACTTCTATGGTATTCAAAGAAAATATATATATATATATATATATATATATATATATATTACAATTAAATGTTAACTATCTAAGATTGTTTATTTCGAAACATTGTATGATAAGATTTATTGTTATGAAATTAATATTTTTGAATAATTTAAGAATTAATATAAAAAGTAAAGATTGTAAATTTTTGAAAAAGTAAGGATTCTAAAATGTCATTAAAATATGAGAGAGCAACGATTGACATGTTCTTCATAAGCATCGCTAATACATAAATAATAAACACAATATTTAAGAGAATACTTTTTTCATTCATTTTGGTATTGTGAAGTGAAAGAGGTGTTTACAGGATGAAAAGAATTGATACAATGATAAGAACGTATTTGATTGAAATGGAGGAGAGTAGTAGTAAGTTCATCACAAAACTAGTCATCGAAAAGGAATGCATCTCGCCGACTCCTCCCATGGCTTTCCATCCCAAAGCTAAACAAAAATAAAACAACCTAATCAATTCAAATAGGAATTTAAAACCATCAGAGCGCTAAAAAAAAGAAGCAGAAAGAAAATATACCCATTCTTCTTCCGTAAAGTAAGGATGATTTAGAGCAGCTGACGCAGAAATCCTTTCATTTGGGTTCAAGCAAAGCATTCTCTGCAAAACCCACCACAATTTTATTTTTTGTTCGTAATTACTTGTCACCACACAATCAAAACAAAACTTACTGATAGAAGATCCTGGCCACTTCGTTCCAGTTCAGGAAACAATGTCCGTATGCCCTGCATAGCAATAGAGAGGCACATAAGTGCGTTGTTGTAACTTTCAAAGATTCTATGAAAAAAGAGAATTTAGTACCACTGGCTCATGTCCCTGGTACTTATGGATGTCAGGCATTAATTCAGTGATTCCTGGCCATGTTTCTTCTGTGGGGGTACCTGTCAGTCTTCACAGAAAATGTTTATCGTTTGTTTTAGAAACAAGAATTGAAGGAAAAAGTGAAATGGATATATATACCTGAAAATTGCCTCCAACTCATCCCGCAACTTCCTATTTTGGAATAAAGGTAGTCCAGTTATCATCTCAGCAAATACACAGCCAGCAGCCCACACATCAATTGGAGATGAATATTGATAGTTATCGCACAACATTTCAGGTGCTCTATACGCGGCAGTTCCTAACTGAATACTGTAACAGTCACTTCTCCACTCTATAAATAACACTTTTATCTCTATACCTAATCATTTATGGAACACCATTATTTGCTAATAAAGCTTTTATACCAATCATAGTTTCTGACACAAAGAACAAGTTGAACAACACATGCATGCAAGTTACAACCCTCATCAAACTTTTTCTTTCACTTTTCTCTATTGATAAATCACCTCACAAAAACTAATTTCTACCATATATTTTCTTCATTCCTTTTTCATGTGTACTTTAATAATTTTACCTAAAAAATATAATTAATTATTTTTATGTAAACAAAATAGTTGAAGGTTTCTTTCAGTATTTTTCATTATTAAAATAAATACGCATGCCTAAATTAATTCAAAATTATATAAAATGTAAGATTTCATTCATATTATCTTGAATTCTAAAATGGCTTTCAAGAATTTTATGTAAAAATAAAAAATTAATTTAAATAAAATAGTTTTAAGGTTTTTTATTTCATTTTTCATTTCTGCATTACAATAAATAGTAAGGAAAATTACATAAAATTAAAATTTTGTTAATAAAAGACTAATGAATATTATCTCGAGTTCTTAAGATCACATATCAATCAAACATATTTTAAAAATCTCATGATTAAAAATAAATGAAAGAATTAGCATATTTCTTATTTTACATATGGAAGAGGGATAAAGCCAGAAATATTTTCTTACCAGAAAATATTTACATATATTCTGTCTCTATGTGTGTATGCAAATAAAAGGATAAAGCCGGCAAAATTTACAATTCAGAGGAATAAAGAAATACTGGAAGATATGATATATACAATCACGGGAAAAACTTGAAAAAATAACACTCCTCAAAATTTAAAAACTTGAAAAAACATATAATTAACCCAAATATGCCAGAGAGAATCACCCATTTATAAGTTCTAAATTTGCACCTGAAATGAATGTTTTGTCGTTTTTGTATAATATCCAAATTTGGTCGAAACAAAGCATCACAAGAGGAAAAAATGTGCCTAAGAGAAAGCAATGCAACAAATTGTTTCTGTGAAACTTAATGAATGTGAATACTAAATAAATAAATAAAAAAGAATGCTTCTTTTAAGTCATGTACCTGGTCAGTATATAATATGTCATTTCTAAACTCTCTAGCCAAACCAAAATCCGCCAGTTTGACCAGCATGCTAGCTTGATCAATCAGCACATTGCTGGGTTTCAAATCTCTGTGCAGAACCTGACGCGCATGGCAGAATTCCAGAGCAGAGAGTATCTGGTACATGAAACTCTGCAACCAAAAAGAAATTTAACAACAGCTACAAGATTTCAAGAATTTCAGATTCATCTACCTCAATCTTAAAAGTATTTATCATTCTTAATTAACAGTAGTAAATGTGAGGTTACTACTAAGTAAAATTGATGATGAAAAGTTTACCCTAAATTCTATAACAAAATTCCTTTCATTGAAATATCAAAACATAAATCACTTTCTTTAACTAAAATCAATTTAAACCTAGCTCTGCTTTCAGAACTCACATTTAACAAAAATTTTCTTTAAATTCAAAAGATCCTTTGGGAACCCACATGCAACATCGCCTAATGCATCTCTGAACAAATTAAAAATCAATTTCATAAAACAACATAATGCAAGTACCTTTATAGCCAACATATTGCGATGAGTCCTGCGCCTAATATAGTCATGAAGGTCGCACGGAAGACGCTCGAAAACAAGATTGACATATCTGTGTCTTCTGACATAGACTCTAAGCAACCTCACAATGTTGTCATGGCGGAGTTCTTTGAGGAACGCCACTTCGCGAATGATCGCAGACGGAACACCCTGTCTCGAGCCGATTATTACTATCTGTTTCATGGCGACGATTTCACCGGTGGAAGGCTCGAAGCCCTGGTAGACTCGGCCGTAGCCACCGTCCGCCACCACCTCCAGTATCTCCAAGTCCGGTATCCCCGCGTCACTGCCGTCGCTTTTGTCATGTGAGCAGATGCTGCACAGCGCCAACCTCGCCATCCTACTCCACCACAAAATAGCAACCATTGATCACTCAGATGTAAAAATTGCAAGAGAAAAAACACAGAACAACGATAATCATGAATTAGGTTATTGAATCCAAAAATCATGGAGTGACGATGAGTGATAATAATATTACAGAGAATCGCAGTAGCCGATCCAATCGCTTCGTTCACCCTGCAATCTGAGAGAGGGTCTGATACAGAGAGCCATAGGAACTGTAACACAATTTGGACCAAACTAAGAAAGAAAGAAAGTACTCATCAATCACTGAACCCACTCCATTTTTATATGCTTCTTTGGGTTAGAATTCCCCGCGCAAAAATAATAACCAAATTTTCCGTAACCAATAGAGGTCTGCCACGTGTTTTTTTAACCGTTAGTTCGTTGCCGCTAACTAACTGTTACTTAACCGAGCAAAATATTACAATTAACATGTAATTACCTTTTTAGTTAGTTAGCTAATTGATGTTTTATCTATAATAATATAAAAAGAAGATTCTCTGGATTCATATTTCACAATATCAATTATATCTTTTATAATATAATTATTTATTAATTTTTTTAAAATTAATGATTACTTTTATCTATTTTTTATAAAAAAACGATTAATTCTCTCTCCTCATCTCATTTTATTTTTAATAAATATATATTCATTTTATATATTAATTTAATAACATTATATTACACTATTATTACTTATTAATATAATATCATTCATATTTCAAAAATATGTATATACATGTGCGATAATGCATATATGTGTACGCTAGTTTGTTTAATACAAATAATTTAACCAATGTTTGAAATTTATAATTAATTATGTATTATGGTAAAACAAATACTAACTTGAACGGTTATAGGTCGTTATGATTTTTTCATTATTTTCATGTCTTGATTCTTGCACTTTTTTTCTTTATTTTAATCTTTAACAGAGAAATGAAATTATTCTTGAATTTAAAAAAAAAAAATATTTTTTTAATGAGATGAACTTGTGTAAAAAGAATTACAATTTTGTTGGGACGGTAATATTAATATTAAGATTATATTGAAACAAAGTATGTTTTGGGATCAAACCATGAAATAAAGTGTTTTCTAATTTTCACTCACAAAGTTAGGACATTGTTCTTTATTTAGTCACTTTTTACTTAATCTCTCTTTATTTGTTTATAGTCCTTTTATTAAGAGAAAGAAACCATCTTTTAGATTGGAAAAGAAATAAATTTACTGAACAATAAATTATAGAAAACAAGTCAAAGTTCCTTCGAGAAAAAAAAAAAAAAATATAATTTTAATAAATTTTTAAAAAAAAAAAAATTAAAAAAAACATTTTTATAAAAAAAAAGAGAAAAAAAAAAAAACTATCATTTTAATACCTTTTGAAAACAAAAGAAGTTTAGACAAACTATTTTATCAACAACATAAAAAAGCAAAATTTATATAGATATAGGATACCTAAATTTTTTCACCCAATTCAGTAAAGAAAATTATATAGTTGAAATGCAAAATTCTTTAGTTTACATTATTCATTTTCTTTTTATTTCACTAGATATTACCTTTTAATATTTAAATAAAAAACATTTTTTTATTCTTATATTAGATGTACTATTATCAATTGTTTTATAGTTCACAAAGGTTTAGTACATGTAAATGCAAGATATACAATTTTTAAATATAGAGAAAAAAAAAACTAATGATTCTACAATGGTAAAAACTAAATAGATAACTAATCTAATTTTGAAAGTATCTACTTTTTTTTTTGTATTTAAACATCTTTCAAAAACTTATATACATAACCTTGTTTCATAGAAAATCCAAATTATATACTCAATATAAGAATGATGGTAACAAATACACACAAATGCATGATTCATGATTTATAAAGAACAAAGATATTCAGATTCATCGTTTGATTATAACCATGGTCCATATTTACAAGAGAGTGTACATTGGCCAAAACTTCCTAATGTTCAGTAGAATAAAATATTAACACACAAATCTATGGACCCGTAGCAAATTTACAAGTGAAAGGGAGATCTCAGAAAAAATGAAATCAAATAATTTGGAATCACAGTGTCAACCATTGACAAACAATGTTACAAGCTTTGATCATATTTAAGAGTGAAGGTTGCAGTTGTACTTGTACTTGCAGCAAAAGACATGGTGTTACCCTGGCTATCTGAAGCAGAAGATGCATTGTAGGAAGATGAACCCTTGGTTTCAATATCACCATCTTTTTTATCTCCTCTGATTTTAAGGTCCATAAAATCTGAAATCAGGCCTGGCTTTGTTATCTTGCTTTCATCAATATCCATTTCTCCGGCGAGCATCTTGACAACAGAAGACATCGGTGGCCGGAGTTTCGACGTGTCCTGAGTGCAGAAAAGTCCAACTTTCAGAAATGTACAAGCCTCCTCGGCGTCGAAATGCCCGTCTAGGGATGCATCTACAAGCGCTACCAATTCCCTTCGCTGATAAAGCTCCCATGTCTGATAATTGTACGTTAGAGTCTCACATTGTATAAAAATCGATAAAAAAGCAACATATAAGAAGAAAAACATAGAGAGCACAATGAGAAAAGCATCTTAAAGTCATAGAATATGAGTGTGTACTGTTATGTAAATGAAGTGGTCAAGTATGTCAGGCTGAAAAAATTGTGTGATGTTTCAGATTTCAAACAACAAAGATTCTTTAAGATATGATAGTCTTCTGATATTAGTATCAGAACTGTTTGATGGGTTAAGCAAATGTAATGTTAGACTAGAAATAGACTCTCACAACTTATGATTTTTAATTTAAAGCATGACTTCAAAATTTCAATGTCTTTCATGCTAAAGGATCAAAAGAAATTTGAATGTTGAGGTTTCCAATCAGGTATACCTTATAGTGGGGATTATAGCTTTCATAATCAATCACAATTGAATGGAACTTGGATGGAAAACTACATAGAAAGAAGAGAAAGTGGATATAATATAACAAAAAACATTAGTGGAGACTAAAACTTGGACCTGTTTGGACAAGTTTCTTCGTAAGCACTTCTAGGGGAGAAAAATAAGAAAAACTAAACCCAGTTTCTTCAAAAGTTAATTTGTAGAAGCTTTCCATCTAGCTTCTCTAAATTTTTATTTGCACAACCAAATTTTGCTTGTGAAAAATCCAAACAAACCATTTGTCAAAGTGAAAAGAAAACATAACTCAGAAGAGGCTCCATATTTATAGATCAAGGCTTGCAATCATTCTGATGTATAAAAAGTCACCATCTTCTGCAAAGTTTCTATACATACAGGAAACCATGAATAATATTTTAACTTCACAGGTGAAAAGTAGTTAAAATCCACAAAAATTGGGTTTGTTAGAGACACAATAGACTGAAGTATGAACTACCCATCACTGATTAATAGGGAGATGAGCACAATAAACCAAACCAATATATTTTTTCCCTCTGACTATGTATTTGTAAACAGTAAAAGTACAGCAGTAGAACTAAGAAAATAGAATGACATACCGTTTCTAAAAGAAACTGCTCTCCTATCGGTAAGCGTGTATTAGTGTGACATCTTCCACTCACTATCTCCACAAGAAGTACACCAAAGCTGTAAATATCTGCTTTACGTGTCAGGTGCCCTCTTAATGCATACTCTGGTGCCAAATAACCTCTGAAATAAAAGATGCAGCATTAAGTTCCTGACATAAATAATTGGAGTAAAGGAAATCAATAACCAAGAGGACAAGGAAAGCTTTCCCCTTTATCATGTGAGAATTGAAAGGTTATGAACTAATCTCTATTTTGTTGTGATAGATTCTGATAAACTCTAATACTATCTTAGAAGGTGAACTTTAATATATAATAGTTTCACCAAATCTCTAGCTAAAGTGGGATTTCCAACATAGAAGGAAGAGAATTATTCAAACAATTCTATCAATCAGTTTATGTATATTTGAATAATAGAATCCCTGATCTCTATCAAGCACTTCAATGATCTGAGTTGTGTGGTGGTTGATGATGGATTTACAACAAGCAAGATTTCGTGTGTGCTGAATTTAGTGGACTACAAATCTTGCAGAGCAATGGCTCAACCAAGGGAATCCTTGTCAGGAGCAAAATAATAATAGATAATCTGAAGTAAAATGAATACACATTTCATAGTCACCAATTTACAACAAAATGAGTTTATATAAAATATTGAATAGAATCAATGAAGTCAATTGCATTCTAATATTCTCAAATTTTTCAGCATTATGGTATATAACTCTGACCATTAAACACATTATAATAGCGTTGTGTGCCATGTAAAACATGAAGATTATTAGTATAAAGCTAGGATATTGAAGAGATAAAGTCCTACTTTTGGGAAAGAAAAGAAAAACAAAAGTTTCCAATTTATGCAAAGGATGCTTAATAGAATACTTACATTGTTCCGGCCACACGCGTGCTGACATGAGTCATGTATGATGGAATAAGCTTTGCAAGACCAAAATCTGAAATCTTAGGTGTAAGGTTTTCGTCAAGGAGAATATTGCTTGCTTTTATATCCCTATGAACAATATGTGGTCTTACTTCTTCATGCAGATAGGAGAGCCCACGTGCAATCCCAATGCAAATCCTAGATCGTGTTTTCCAATCAAAAAAGATGTTACTACTGTGACCTAAACCTGCAAGTGAGTAGAAAATAAGTCATTCAGAAAGAATTTGGTAGGGAAATTAAAGTAACAAAAACTCCATGATATTCTAAATGATACAATAGAAGTCCTGTTCTCAGACTTTCTCAGAAAACTTTACCACAAAATTACAAAGCATTTACCTAAAAGGGTTTGCGAAAGGCTATTTTTCTCAAGATAATTGTAGACTAGTATTCGGTGATTCCCTTCCACACAACAACCATATAGCTTAACCAAATTTTCATGCTCTATTTCTGAGATCACATTAATCTCTGTCATAAATTCTCTCACCCCTTGAGTTGATTCTGCTGAAAGAACTTTTATAGCAGCTAGTTTCCCATCTTTTAGTAATCCCTGATCATCCACCATAATATTGTTAAGTTTTCACTGATAAGGAAAGGAACAGAAAAATAATGATCAATCAAATGGATATGATGATGCAAACAACATTCAAAAGTTACTTAATTACCTTATAAACAGAACCAAAGCCACCCTGCCCAATTTTATTGGCCTGGCTGAAATTGTCAGATGCAACTCTTAGTTCTTTGTAGGTAAACATTTTTACATTTTGAATGCCTGAGAGTTCTGTTCACAAACATATTCAATCAAAATCAAGCACTGCAAGCAGATTTTTTATCCATTTTATCAAATTTTGCTTAACTCTACAACAATATTCTTGAAGATTAATCTAACATTGTTAAATTACCTTCATCAATATCTGGATCGTGTCTTGCCACAGAGGGCACTTTCCTACCAAATGAGAATGGGAAGCAAGTCATGACTGGAGGATGAAGAATTCGAACACGGCCTATAATGTCAAATGGAATAAGTTTCTTTGAATTAAACCAGTTCCAAGGTTACCTGGAAGAACCACATAGAAAGGCCTATCTTAGAATCATAAAGTAAAAGTACGATGTACAGAAAATGATAACCATAATGCTAAAAATTCAGGTCTTAAAACATGAAAATATACAAACTAGATTCATAGTATGTCAATTACTACATCGGATGAAACATACAAAAAAATTAAGAACCAGTATCATGGTCAAGGCTCCAACATTTTTTTTTTCAATATTCCAAAGATATCAGTTCTATTAAACTGAATTCAGTGCACAAATATCATATTGCAGTTCAAGTAGTCAGATTTCACTGATTCTTACAAATACTTTCCTTCTAAGCAAAACATGTTTGAAAAGTTTACCAAAGACCCAGTTGACAAAAACCTAAGTATATTTGATAGTTCCCAAAGCCATACAACTCAAACAAACAAATGATGCATCTTTAGTTCCCAAAATCATTATTTTTTCACTGCCTTCCAAGAGGGTTTCTGAAAAGATGAGTATTTCTCCAAAATTAACCGAAAACGTCCATTCCTAACACCCAATGAACAACTATTTATCAGTATCTCAACCACTGAATTCATAATTTCCACATGCCTCGTTTCTGGAAAAAGCATAATCTCAAATGAAAACCATTTTTTTAACCTACACCCTATTTTTCATACATTTTGTGAGTATAGGTGTTAAATGCTTCATTTTGAGCTGGTTTTCACAGCTCAAAGAGCATTGAGAATAAAAATGTGAACTGGGTTTCATCAGGTACTAGAATAAACTACAAGAGAGACAAATCAGGAGTCTAATAATAAATTTTAGAGAACAAGTAAAAGAAAGAAAAAAGAACCAAAAGATTATCCATAGTAACAGCAATAACCGAAGAATAATAGCCAGAAACTAAAAGTGCTGAAACGAACCTTAGAAAATGAAGAAAACAAGACAAAAAAATTGAGGCAAAAAGAGAAGCCTTTTGTGATTGATGAGAAGAAAGGGTAAGAGATAGTAGGGTGGGTTTGGTCAACAAGGAGAACAGTGTCAGAAATAATGACGATGATGTTGTGTTGTGGGTTTCTATTCTGTGTGCTGATTATTTATTAATCTTACCACGTGGTGTGAAGAGGAGGCGTAGCAGTGTGAATCTGTTCTCTCTCTATGCATTGACTTGACTTAGACTATTTGAAAATAAATACGCAAACTAATTTTTGATAATTCTGTAAAATAAGTCAAATCATAATTAGCGTCTTCTAATCAATATTAGTTAAACATTTTGCATGTTTTTTATTACACGTATGTGTTCATATATATATTTTACTGTACGGTCTAGTCTCAACAACGGTCAAGTTTGAAATTTTGACTTATCATGCTTAGAAATGTCGACAGTTTATTAAAAGAAATATAAAATATACTAATTTTTATTTAAATAATATTTTTTATTACTTTATAAAAAATTCTAAAATCAAATAAAAACTATGAGAAAAATACTTCAAGCTTAAACAATTAGTAAAAATTTTCTTATTAGAAAAATGGATCAAGAGATTTATCTGTCTTCTTTACCATTAAGTTATCAAGTTGACATGGTAGACATTTAAAAACTAAAACTCAATCACACCCAACACACTGTATTAAAGAGTAAACAAAAAAAAAAATTGATTTTTTTTTTATAGTGCAACTGTAATGTAGATTAGTTAATTGCTTGATAATGATTTCATGCAAAATAGGTGATATTAAAGTTGAGATTTTTTTTTATATAATAAAATATATTTAAGATAATTTTATATTTAAAACTTGAAGTGAAAATTACTAATTATTATTCACATTATCAATAATAAAGTGGTGAATACGAAAGCTAGAAAATATCATTTAAAGTGTACACGCATGCAATTAGTTGGTTGATATAGGTTGACAATGTTGATATATTATATATACATTATACGATTATTTATACTATATTTTATTTAAAAAGAATATTTATATTTATTACTGTTATGATTATTATTTTAATATAATATTTTATTATCGAAACAGCTGTGAAGTGATTGTTTAAAATAAAGATGAGTGTGAAATGATTATTTTCCTTCTTTTCAACAACTTTAATACTACAACAACTTGCTGAATATTTTAAGCAACTACTCCTAAAAAAGACTCATTATACGAGTTCTTATCACATGAAAAAGAAACTCTTATTCGTGCATGAATTAAAATTATTAAAACCATAATATATTCTCTAATTGCAAATATTAAGACATTATTAGGCAAGTAATACATTAATTTAATCGCATACAAATCCCTTTTAAGAAATCATTATCCATCGTCATTTATAATAATTAAGAAAAAAAAAAGTCCACAGCATTTGCTATTTTACTTTGAAAAAGAATATTTTGGGTATACTTCTTTTTGATATATACATTTAGGAGAAAAAATATAATATATATATATATATATATATATATATATATATATATATTTATAAAGTAAATGGTAAAGATAGGTTAATTACACGTTAAAACTAATTTTTTGAATAAATATCGATCATCATTAAAGATCAAATATATTCATTGAAATTCAAACAAAATTAAAGCTTTCATATTAATCCTATAACCTTATTTTATTATGCAAAATATATCGATAATAATTGTGATAATAATAAACCAACTATTTACCTATTACCATTGACCAAATGTGTATTTTACTTCGATTTGAACTTTTCTATTTGTACTTTTTCACAAAGTCACCTTCGAATCCATCGTTATTGTGTATAATTTAACTATTAATAATTCTATAAGTACAGTAACACTGATTTAATATATTTTTTTGAAGTGCGTGAATATTTTGTCAACAATTATTTAAATATTTTCCAACTTGCTTGTGCTGTAGACTTTAGTTAGGTGAAATAATCGTTGCAGGCTTCATAAGCCAGGTCGTCAATATTGAACACCAACAAGTTTTTTTTTTTAATAAAAATATCAACAAGTTTTTTTTTTAATAAAAATATCAACAAGTTGAAGAAGATATTATAAATAAAAGGCTTAAACATGGATTTAAATGTAATAAAAAAAATTTAAATTTTTTTTTAATTTTTTAATTTTATTATTTTATTATTTTGGTCCAGGAAGTATTTCAAATAACGTTTTGAACTGTAAAATAAAATGACATATCAATGGTACTTTCGAAACTAAAAATAATTAAAAAACGTAAATATTCAAAACGATTAATGAAATTTGTTCATTTGTTCGTCATTTAAAACATTTGTTCGTCATTTAAAACATGTTTAATTTCTTTTGGTTTATCTTGATTTAAAATTTTGGTTTCTTTGCAGCTTCCGATCTTAAGATCCTCGTTCAAGGTTCATGGTTTAAATAAAAAATCTTCTAGTTGTTTATGTAAGAAATGAATAGTTGTATTCTTTAAACGTGTAATTGTGTTAATTGTTCAATTATTAATGTGTCTTATTTTATGAATATTTGAGATACTTGCTTATAATTTTATTCAAATAAAAGCCATCTTGGTTGTAAATTTTGGTACATATGTAGTCTTCAAATTGATTGAGATAACATCAGATCAATTATTATATCTGAGATATTATTTATTTTAAAGCTTATTTTTTCATTTTTTATCAAAAAAATATTTTAGAATATTAAAAGAATATATATTTAAATTGTTCTTGACATCTAGTCTTCAATTTGTGAAAGTCTTATCACAATTACAATTTTATCCTTAAAAGGTTTGTCAAAGGATCAAATGAGAAAAATATATACAAATCATTCTTAATTTTGACTCCTATTTAAGACTATTATTAGATATAGTACCTAAATAATATAGAAGTTTGGTTTATGGTCATTTATACATTTCAAAACTTATCGAGTGTAGTATTAGAAAAAAATATTCTATGAAATGTGAATGTTATAATTAAATAGAGTCCATTATAAACACTACAAGAAAATCTTCAACTAAAAATCAATTTTAAAAATCAAAAATAGTTAGTCACTATGGTGATCAATTTAAAAAATAAAAAAATTATTGGTTACTAAAATAGTCATTATTATAAATAAAAAATTATAATTTGTCCATAAATTTGTCACTAATTAACTAGAGACCAATTTAAAAAACTAAGTCATTTTGGTAGCTAAAACCTAGGTAGCTAATTTTTAGTGACCAATTTTCTTTGGTAGCCAAAATCATGGTAGCTAATTTTAAAGATCAATTTAGTGACTAATTATAATTTTTTATTCATAATAATAACTATTGTAGTGATGAATAATTTTTAGTTTTGTAAATTAGTATCTAAAATGGTTAGTATAGTTACTAATCATTATTGATCAATAAAATCGGTTACTATTTATAGGTTTTCTTGTAGTGTAAATAATTTAATTATATGGTATTTTTGAAATAAATTTAAATTATATATCTATTAATTAAAACTATATTACTTTTTAACTTGATATGTTATTATACTTTTTTTTTATCTTATTTTTAAAATTTATTTTAGCATTTTGTCTTTAAAAATATTTATTTTGATACTTTATCTTTTAAATTTGAGTCAATTTTGGTTATTTAAATATTAACTATTTTCAATTTTGGAACGAAATAGAAATAAAAGTTTAGCTTAATTAGTAATTTGGTTTGTATATTTAGATCTATAATTTACTTTTTGTGTTTATATTTTTTAATCAGTTGAGTCCCTATATTTTTAAATAATATCACAAGCATTAAATAAGCATTAATAGTGTTATAAGGTGATCACAATGCATTATTTTAGTCTTTTTTTTTCTAATTGTTTTTGTGTTTTGTGTTTTGTTTTATTATTTTTTTAGTATCTTTTTGTTCAATCACAATTTAACAATGCACGAGAGGTTTCAAGACCAATCTTAAGAGACATGTTCTTTGCCCCTAGAACACATATGCAATAGCAAGATAACAGGAAGAACACAAGTGGGTAGAACCATTACAATATTAAACTTAATTATACAGTAATATACATGTTTCCAAGTGCATATTTGACCATATAAGGGGTTGTATTGCAACTCCAACACTAGAATGAAGCTTGAAAGAGGTTCATTGACTTCAAATGAGTGTGATGGATTGTTGACTTAAATTTGGAGATCAAATACTTAAGGTCTTTTTATCTTTGTATCGTTGTTTGATATTTTTCATAGTTATTGCTAAGTGTGAAAACAAGTCAAGTATATATATGAAGAGATGATTTAATTGTGTTTTAAAAATTTTCATAATAATTTTCAAGGGTATCATCTTATTAAAGACAAAGTTTTTGTTTGACATATTTAGGACCAACGATATGCTTTTACAAATGCCATTTAAAAACAATTCCTTTTTTAATGTTAGGTGATAGTTCAATGATATGCAATTAAGAGAGTTTAGAGTGAAGAAAGATTTACACTCACTATTTTTATACTAGTTACTAACAAGATTGCAGCCAATTCTTAATCATTTTATTGTGTTTGAAAGTTGTATTGGTTAAATTGGTTTTGGGTAAAACTTTAAAAATAAATTTGACTATATTGCATGAGATTGGTTTTATGATATTTTCACTCAAATGAAATTATTTTTCCAAAGTGAAAATAGAAAGGAGATATAAGTCTTACTATTGGTCCTTTTTTCGCTTAAGTGAATGATTTTTCACTCAACTGAAAATGGAACTACTAATTAACATTTACTCTGCCAAATTTTTGGTTCAAGTGAGACAATTTTTGTTTAAGCTAAATATTTTTATTCTTTTTTTCTCTCTTTTTTTCTTAATGAATTGTATGTGAATATTATTATAAATTTAAAATGAATATTAATATGCATATTTGATTGATTTGTGATTTTATTTAAATGATGTATGTTGTATGAAAATGGTTTTTGATGGGGGATGAGAATTTTATGAATTTGTAGCCATAAATCTATGCTATATGTGAATCATTGCTTAATTTGCGTATAAGGTATTAACACTTGTGTTGTAACATAGGTTTCATTGTTCTGCTGATGGTTTAAATCACTTGTAGATTATGGCAATGTGTGTATGATTCAGGTTTTATTGAACTTACTTGATCTATTAATTTGGATTTCACTTGTTAATTTAAGTCCTGTATTGAATTAAATATTAGTCTCTACTATGACATTTAATGAGTTTTATGTCAAACCTAAGATAATATTCTATTTGTTGAATATCTCTTGTATATAGATCCATTTGTGGTCCTTTTGGTCGTTGTATGGTGATATTTGAATGAAATTATATTGTTGTGTTTTGTTAATTAAAGTATACCCTTTTATATATAATTTCTTATATTGAAAATTTATTTCAATAACTTATTAGAAACTTTTATAGTATGCTTGGATGTTTTTGTACTAAAGAAGGTTGAATTTTATAATGTTTGAATTTATAGTAGTTTTAACTTAGATAAAAAGAACATTGTATGTGCATTATTTGTTATGCAATAATCATTTAAATTGTATGAGAAATTCAACGTACCCAAAATAAAAATCACAAGAAAAACCAAAGTCAAAACTGCAAAAAGAGGTAAGTAATTACTTACGAATATATCAACGTGTAATTACTTACAAAATGTTAGTAAATAAACTATCTATGAATATATCAGTAAGTAATTACCTATGGATATGTTTATGGAATTAAAATTTATTTATATGTAATTATTTATGAATTATAAAATTTGTAAATAAGTGTTAACTATGACTATATTACCTATGAATTTGTGTAGCAGGTAATACTACTTTTGTTTATAATGTTGTATGTGTTATTTATGATATGATTTATGATGATTGTATTGTGTATATATACAGACAATATCTAAAATAAATTAGTCTTATTTATAACTTTTTTTTTAAATGTGTTTATATATTTATATTTTGTGTGCAACTTTACAAGTTGCGAATTTAACTTTCTTGTCCTATTTTAAAACTTATGAGAATTAATAAAGGTGGAGAAAACTATCCGTGTAAGAAATTTTTAAAACAATTCAAAATTTGGAAAATAGAAATATCCAACAATTCAAAACATCCGTGGGTAAGTAATATAGTTGTCCTCAAAAATAAAAGTAAAAAATATGTAAGTAATGGGAGATATGTTGCGTTAAATAAAAGGAATAATATTTTTAATATAATATTGATTTTAATAATTTAATTTTAATCAAATTGCGTGAACAATGTTAGAAAAGTGTAGAATGGATTCATAATTAGAAGATATTCAAATCAAAACGAAGAATATTAAATCAAGTGTGAACATACTATATATCTTTCCAACTTATATATATATATATATATATATATATATATATATATATATATATATATATATATATATATATATTGAATATTTTATTCTATTACATTATATTACTTTTCATCTATGATGCACAGATAGGATACGTGTATTGGATACAATACGTATCCGATACGTCAATACATTTATTTTTAAAATAATAGGATACGATACGTGATAGATACATGATATTTAAATATTGAAAAGTTAACAATAATTCTTAAAAGCATAATAAATATATGATCGTTGTGTGGATCCAAAATAAAATTATATATATTAAACTTGTCAACATAAAAAATATAAATTATTGTCATCATAAAAATACCATTACAAGAAAATTCTTAAATAATAACCAATATTAATAAAAAAAAAATGTTAGAGACCAGTTTTCTAATTGAAGACCAATTTAGAGACCAATTATTTTGATTATTTTGGTAGCCAAAACCTGATAGCTAATGTTAGTGAACAATTTAGAAACTACTTAGTTTGGTAATCAAAACCTTAGTAGCTAATGTTAGTGACCAATTTAGAAACTAATTCATAATATAAATTATTTTAATTATCAATTTAGAGACCAATTATAATTTTTTGAAACTAATTTTAAATTGATACCTAAATTGGTCATTATATAGTAACTAATTATTTTTTGTTATTAAAATTAGTCATTATTTAAAAATTTTCTTGTAGTGTTCTATAATTTTATAAATTAAATACTTCATTGATAAATATTGATAAAATATCATAAAATATCAGACACGAATTCATAATCCAGATTGAAGTGTCGGTGGATCGTAACTTTTTCATGCTCTATACTTTGGTCTTTACCAATTAAACATAAAGATGAGAGAGATACTCACTACTGCTATATTCTTTTTGTGCAATTCAATATAGATTTTTTTTCATTGCATTTGAGTATATTTTGTTTGTTAAGGGTTAATTTGGTTATTTTTTATTGATTGAGTATTATTTGTAAAATATTTTTTAGTTTACTAAAATTTGCTTGCGTTTCGTACTTTATATTTTATTATTTGTTCTTTTATTACTTTTCGTTGTTTGGATTAGTTAACCAATGACATGGTCAATAAACAACTATTTCAACTCAATAGTGTTATGTAGATTATCATGCCATTATTTTTACACATTATTTTATTATTTTTAATTAAAATTTAAAACTGTGTTTTGGGATATTAATGTTTGTTGTTTTTATACGTAAACAACCATGTTACGACATTCTTAGATGAAAATCGTGAAGAAAATTGTGTTGATAAAATTAGTGAAAAATTAGTGAAAACCCTTATCGGTTCTCCTTGAAACAATTATTTTGACGCAATTGTTAAATAAAGACGGTAAGGAAAATTAAAGTGAGGAGACAGGCTCGTGTTTTTAAAGACGGATTGTGATGACATTACTTTTTTTTATTAAAAGCATACATATTATTTTCTATAATTTATTTTAAAACATTTTTGACACATAATTCTACAAATATATATTTTACAGTACTATATACATTTTATATTTATGTCATTTGATACATGTTATATTTTCTACATTAGAAGAGGAATGAGTATTATTTATTTAAAGTTTCCCTTTCATATACTGGCCTTCAAAAATATTTGGAGGAAAGAGAGTTATGAATATGATTCACTTGGACTATTGGAGGTAAATAAAAAGTGGCCTAATTTGCCTTTCGGTGATTATAGGTGCATTTGGAGCAAAGAGGAAAGTGATAATAGAATTTCCTGTTCATTCCCTAAATTGTCACAGAATTATTCATTGCATTTATTTATCAAACATTTCCCGGGAACACCGCTACAATGTTGGCAAAGAAGAAGTTGTAGTGACTAGTCAAGATAAACGAGTCATGACCAACAACGTAACCCAAGAACATATCATCTTGAGTAATATCCACTCGTTTAAATCCCTAAGGTCATACCTCCAACTACAATAATCAAATCTTTATTTATCATAAATTTTATTTTGATATTAAACCATGTAATTGTATAAATAAATAAATATGATCAGTGCATAATATTGAAACAAATATAAATAAATAACGAGGACCAGTACGTGACTGGAGATAAATATAAATAGTTAAAGAGGACTCATACGTGACTAGAGATAAATATAAATAGTTAAAGAGGACCAATACGTGACTGTAGATAAATATAAATGAATAAATGAGAGTAAATATAAATTGAATAAATAGGACCCAAACACGATTAGAGATGAGCATAAAAAAATAAATAAAAACGGAAACTAAATATAAATTAGAATGGGACACCTTGCCTAAGGTAAATGTAAAAATAAACAAATTTGTGAAAAGATAAAAGATAATAATAAAAAAAAATCATAAATGTTTTATCCCTTGCCTCAGAAATTGGAATGAGATCTGAATAAATGCATGTTTCACTCTTATTTCCCTTTGCCATCTGCTTCTTACGGTTAGGTTTCCTTTATTTTATGGTTAGTGATCCTTCTCCTTTGATCTAATCTTCTTCCCCCCCTTTTTTTTGTTGGTTTCACTACACCATCAACTCTCTATATAGAAGGCATCATGCAGTAAGTGATAAAGATTCTTTTCATTAATTACAACTAAATGAATTCTTATATGCTAACTTCATAGTTTACTATCTCTTCTTACGAGAGATCAAATTTATCTATATGTATATTACTTTTTTTAAATGTATACATAATATTTTTATATAATGTTTATAATATATATATATATATATATATATATATATTATTTTTTAAACGTATACATAATATATTTCTATATAATGTTTATAATATTAATCGGATATGTATTTGTTAATATACTTATAATTATATTATTTTATAATATTATTGTCATTCTGATGGTATACATTTTATTTTTACAATACTAATATTTTTTATCTAACTACTTATTTTATTTTATTTTAATTTTTAAAATTTATTTATTAACTATATATATATTATTATGTAGTTATAATTATAACTTTAATACATTGTATATGAAAAGTAATGTATCATAAAATTTTAGGTATTACCATACCGAAATCATTGTAGTATAAATTTGGGATGTTACATTTTCTCTCCCAGATATAGAAATTTCGTCCTCGAAATTTTTTATTGACTAAAATAAATGAGGATAAATGTCTCTTATTTTCTCTTCTAATTCTCTTGTAATATCCCCATTTGCTTCATTCCAAATGACTTTTACTAGAGGGATTTGTCTGTCTCTCAGTTCCTTGACCTTCTTATCCACAATCTGTACAAACATTGCGTTAAATGTAAGGTTATTCTTTAATTGTACTATATCACGTCTTATCACATGAGATTGATTAGAAATATATTTTCTTAATTGAGACACATGAAAGACATTATAAAGGTTGGAAAGGAAAGGGGGCAAACAAATTTGATAAGCAACATGACCTATCTTTCTCAAAATTTGGTAAGTTTCAATGAACCGAGAGGTGAGTTTCTTTGATTTCATCACTCTACCAACATCCTCATCAATTTCCACCAAACTCGTCTCACCATATGAGGAGCTCCCTTCGCTACTGGCCATCAACAATATTCGTGCTTGTTCTTTAACCTCTTCTGTAAGAAGATTGGTTGATTCATTTCTCCTATTTTGAGACCGACAATCCTTTGAAAAATGACTGACCTTACCATAGTTATAATAATTACCGATCTACACTCATTTGCGTAGTGACCACGCTTGCCACACTTGTAGCACTCACCACTATTGCCTAACCAAACTCCTTGGCCTCCACCTCGACCTCGGCCTCACCAATTATGCAGGTCGGTAGCGTCGTCTTTGTAATCATCTCGACCTTGACCACCACGTCCTCGATCTCTACTTCCAAGATCTCGGCTTTGACTCTCGTGATCTCTTCCTCCTCTGCCATGAGTGTTTTTAGTTCCAAACGCCTTTCTCTCCTTGAAATTTGTCCTTTCTTGGAGTGTTTTGCCAAAGTAGTCCGCCTTCGTCTTTCTTCTCCTTTGTTCATAGGCTTCTAAGACCCAACAAGCTCCTCCATCGTGAGTTTTGAGAGGTATTTGGATTCCTTGATGGCACGTACAATGTAGTCGAAGTCAATTGTCAATGACCTCAAAAAATTTTCCACAACTTGGTTTGCAAGCAACGGCTCCCCATTCTTACCGAGTTGGTTTGCAACAGTCTCCACCCGATATATGAACTCAACCACCCCTTCATTGTCCTTCATCATCAACCTTTCAAACTCTCCTCTGAGAGCTTGAAGTCAAACTTGTTTCACAGGGTCATGTCCCTTATATGTTTTCTCCAAGATCTCCCACGTCTCTTTTGAAGTCGTAGCGTTTGCTAACTTCTCAAGGCATGTATCGTCCGCAACTCGGTACAATGCATACATAGCTTTCCTATCTTTGACTCATATTTTTTTCAATGCAACAATCTTGGCGACCGTCTATTCATTAGAATTCGTTGGCTCTTCGAAGCCACCTTCAACTACATCCTATATGTCTTGGGATCCGAGGTAGGCCTTCATTTGCATACTCCACTTATCGTAGTTGGCTTTTTGTGTCAACTGAGGTAAGGATATATTGTTGGCCATCACTCTCTCTTACTATTTATTTCACTCAGACACTCGGGCAACTACCTCTCTCTAACACTCAAAATAACCTAGCTTTCTCTAGCTCCCTGACTGTCAACTTAGCTCTTGATACCACTTTGTTAGGAGAAAAAGGCTCTTGGATGAAAAAACGTATTCACTTTTTGTTGTTTTTCTATTCATGCCATCAACAATAAAATTCATAGGCTTACAATTTTCGTCTGTTGTACTCTCAATGGCTATAAACGACTAGTACATTAACTACCCAACGACTATAAACAACTAATACATTAACTACCCAACAACTAGTATATTAACTACCCAACGACTATAAACGACTATTATACTAACTACCAACAATGACTATAACATAAACTTTATTCTATTTAAGTTTACCTAACAAAACTTACCACCACAGACATAATGTCTCCATATTTATGTGAAAAAAAGTGGCAACTAGTTCCAAATCATGGGTTGGGTAATTTTTCTCATGTGTTCTTAGTTGCCTAGAACCATATGCCACCACTCTTCTATCTTGCATAAGAACACATCTTAATCCCATTTTAGAAGCATCACAAAATATAACAAAGTGTCTAGTAGGATCAGGTAATGCTAAAATAAGAGAAATGGTTAATCTTTTCTTGAGTTTTTGAAAACTATTCTCATAATTTTCTGTCCACACAAAAGCTTGGCCCTTTTTGTTGAGTTGGGTTAAAGGCGTAGCTATTTTAGAAAATCCACCAATGAATCTTCTATAATAATATCCCGCGAAACTGAGAAAACTACGAATCTTAGTCACTATTTTTTGTGGTTCGCATTGTAAAACTACTTCTACTTTGGTTGGATCCACTAACACTCTCTCTTTGGAAATCAAATGACCTAAGAATTTTACTTCCTCTAACCAGAATTCACACTTAGATAATTTGACATACAATTTCTTTTCTTTCAAGATTTGCAAGATAGTCTGAAGGTGCTCCTCATGCTCGTCAAGAGTCTTAGATTAAATAAGAATGTCATCTATAAAAACAACTACAAAGTGATCTAAAAAGGAATGGAAAATTTTATTCATATAATCCATAAATATTGTAGGAGCATTGGTTACACCAAAAGGCATCACTTGATACTCATAATGACCATATCTAGTTCTGAAAGCAATTTTCTGTATGTTTTATGTTTTCACTCTAATTTGATGATATCTTAACCTCAAAATCTATTTTAGAAAACACAAAGGCTCCTCTCAATATGTCCATCAAGTCATCTATTCTAGGAAAAAGGTATTTATTCTTTATGGTAATTTTATTTAGTTGACGGTAATCTACACACAACCTAAAACTTTCATCTTTCTTCTTAACTAGCAAAACTAGGGCTCCCCAAGGTGACACACTAGGACGAATGAAGTATTTTTCAAGTAACTATTCTAATGGTTTCTTTAGTTATGCTAATTCAGAGGGTGACATCCTATATGGTGCTATAGAGATTGGTCCAATTCCAGGCATCAAATCTATGGAAAATTCAATTTCTTTGTTGGGAGATAAACTAGGAATATCATTGGGAAAGACTTCAGGAAAATTTTGAACAACTGCTATATTTTTCAAATCAACTTCCTCTTTTATTTCATAGAAGATAATAACAAGTACTCTTGAATTTCATTCATTAAAGAATCACTTTTTGAGTTAGTAGGTGATTTCAAAAGATTCTAAGAGTTTGAAAATATTATTGATTTCTCAGCACAATTCAAAAGGACTTGATTGGAAGATAATCAATCCATACCTAAGATTACATCTAATTGAGATAAAGGTAGACATTCTAAATTTAAAAGGAATTTTCTATTATGAACAAATAGTGGACAATCTAAACAAACTCTATTGGTAACTACTGAGTCATTTGTGGGAGTTGAAACATCCAAACTAGTTTTAAGAAAAGAGATCGATAAATTAAGGTGTTGAACACAATAATTGGAAATGAATGAATGAGTTGCACCTAAGTCGTACAGTACATTTAAAGTCTTATCTTTAATAAAACACATACCTTGAATCAGATCATGGTTTTCAGTGGCTTTAGCTCCAGTCATGGTGTACACTCTTCTTGTTGTGGTAGGTCTTGCCTTAGTTGCAACAGGATTGGAATGTGGTTTTTGTTGTCCACACTCAAAGAATTGGTGACCATGTTTCCCACACTTGAAATAGATTGGTCCCTTAAGATGACAATCTTTAGCATGATGACCTTGTCTGCATTTGAAGTATTTGATATGATTATATACAGGTCTACTAGAATTTCCTTATGAAGATTGGTTGGATTGAGATCTCGATTAAGGGCGATTGTAAGGTTTTTCCTCATTACATTTATTTTTATTTGTATAGGGTCCAAAATATTTTGGTTTGTTGTTTTGGTTGTTTTCAAAATCTTCCAAAAATCTACACTTGTGAATAAGTCTAGGAAAATAAAAAATTTCCAGTATTCCTACTGCTTTCCTTAATTCATGTAATGAGCATACTCATGTAATGTCTATTGTTAGACTGATCTAAAGTTTTTACTATATTTATCAAATTAGTGTATGAAAAGACTCATCTAATGTATATTAATAGACTCATATAATCAGTACATCGAGAAACTCGTCTAATATGTATTGTTAGACTTCTCTAATCAGTATATGGACATGTCTATATAACGTGTATTGCAAGACTCGTCAAATAAGTGTATATTCAGACACGTCTAATAAGTGTATATTTAGACTCGTGTTAAGCTCCACATTTTCAAGTTAAAAATAGTAAAAGATTGAATTGAAAGATTATAAAAAAATTATAATATTAGGAAGTATGACTTTTTTTTTTATTACAAACATATAATTTAAACCTTTGAAATGAACTATTAAGTACAATTTTTATTTTATTCCATTACAAATATAATTATTTAAAATCTTGTACAAATTTCTATATACATATGATTAATGTTAGTTTTTTATTAAATGATATCAGTTTACTAAAAATATTTGAGTTATTCAACAATAAGAATATTATATTATAATCTAATACAAAAAAGATAAATGTATTTTTTGTTGACAAAATTATTACATGACAATTTTTTTTATGTGATAGTATAAACAATTTGTATTATCAATAAATTTATATTATTTTTAAAATAATATTATTTTAAGAAATAAAAGTAAAATATATTTTTCTAAATTTTATTTTGTTAAATGACCAAGTAATTAATTAGAAATCATAAAAATGATAGAATTAAAAATGAAAAAAGTAGTATAGAAAAAAGAATTAATACTTTAAATACAAGTTATTTTTGTTTAAGTTTTTTGTTATACTCGTTTAGTGTCTATTATTATACTTGTTCGATTAATATGTTTGAAAAAAGTCAAAAATTAATTCTAATAATTTGATGTTAGAAATATTAAAATATGAATTCAATGACTATAAAATAAAAATTATAATATTAGGAAGAATAATTTTTTTATTATAAATATAATTTTAAACCTTTCAAATCAACACACAAAAACACCGATATTAAAAAAGTTTAATGTTTTTTTAAAATGATAAAAAAAAAAATAGAAGAGGATATTTAAACCAAAACATTGCTTTACATACCGTATATGGTATCTAAGAAGAAATTCAGACCAAAACATTACCCTCAGATGATACGATATTTTTATTTATTTTGTAAGAAATATAATTATTTAAACTCTTGTATTAAGTTCTATATATCTATGATTTATGCTAATTCTTTATTAAATAATATTAGTTTAATTTTTACTTAATAGATATATGAATAATATTCAATAATAAAAATATTTAAATAATAATTTAATATAAAAATGATAAATATATTTTTTTATAGACAATTGTTTATAAGATAAAGTTATTACATGATAATTTTTTTATACAACGTCTTAAACAATTTGTATCATTAATAAATATATATTATACATAAAAAAACTTATAATGATATATTTAAGGAAACACATTAAAAGAAATAATTATTTATTTATGTAAAAAATTAACTTACTTTTAAAATAATTTTTAGAGATGTCTGTTATGGATAAAATTGATTAACAAAATAATTCTAATTTTAGATATAATTCACGTTTTAAAGATTGATATGAAGATTTTAAACTTGATAAACTAATAGTGTTATTTAAAATCTAAAATAATAATTTATTAGATATTAAATGATAGAGCTGAAATATATTTCCGTTTTTAAGGTAAATTAGTTTAAAGACAAATTAAATGAATAAAAGAGTAAAATAACTCGTTAGAGAGCTTTTAGACACAATTTTTTATATGGTAGTGTAAATAATTTGTATTATTAATAATATATCTTATTTTTTAAATAATCTTCTTTTAGAAAAAAAAGTAAAATATATTTTTTAAATTTAATTTTTATAAAATGATCAAGTAATTAAAAATCATAAAATGGTAAAATTAAAAATGAAAAAAAAGGATAAAAAAATACTTTAAATGTAAATTATTCTTTAATAACTTTTCAAATGGCCAAATAATTAGATATTATAAAAAGTAAAATTCAAAAAAGAAAAAAGTAAATAAATGAGAGAAAATCAATTTAAAAGTAAAATAAAATGATAATAGAATAAAATAACTTCTATATGATAACAAAATAGATATAAATAAAAAAATAAATTAACAATATTAAATGATTGAAAAATTAACTTTCAAAACTGTCAAAAAAAATAAATAAAATAAATATGATAATGAAATAAATATTTAATACTTTCTTATAATAGATAGATCGTATCAATAAACATAATAATTTGGACACGAAAATAAAAGAGCATTTGCGTATGTATAGTATTCTGATTTTTTTTTCAGGTGCTAATCTATTGATATTGCAGTTTAATATTAAAATAAATTTTAAGAATAAAATATAATATTATTGATAAAATATTACAATTAAAATAACACCTAAAATAATTGATGGCTTAAATAATAATTAGTGAATGATTTCGCAAATAGTTTTCTTCAAGGTTTAATAGTTTTTTTGTCTTAATATTTTTTATTAAATGTGACTTTCAATTTTTTTTCTTAATTTAATTTTTATTTTACTTAAAAGGAATCATTATGATTTTTTTTGTTCGGTTATGTTGATTGAGATTGTTTAAAGATTAAAATTATTAATAGGTAGTCACCTATTAATAATTTTGGACTTTTATAATCTTCATCCTCTCATTTATTTTTACTTTTCCGGAAACAAAATGAGTGAGTAGTAATATATGTGTTCATCTTTTAATCAACATCGGTTTAACAAAACGAATGACGTTAATTTCTTATGAATAAAATAGAAAACTAAATTGAAGAAAACAAAATAATGTTAAGTAAACCCTCAACAACAAAAAAAAAAAAACTATTAAGCATTTTTTTAATTCTCATAATAGTTTGAGTTGAAGAAAAATGAATGAGCCAATAATAGTTAATAATAATTGTGAAGAAATAATTTTTGCAACCTAACTTGTGGAAGCCATCACAAGTCCAATCATTGACCTTTCTCAAATATTATGTCATCAGATGATGTAACACTCAATATTGATTTCTTTTCGTCTTTAACTTGCTTGGTTAGTTAGTTCCACGTAATATTAGTGGATCTTTTTTATATATATTAAGATATATTTGTGGACATATTTTATTTTTAATTTTTTTAAAATTATAAATATGATTATTTAAAAAAAGTAACTTAGACAGAAATTTAGTTTTAAATTATAATTCTAATTTTTTTAATTATCTATTTTTTCCCACCAATGACTTTATTTTGGTTACTTATGTTTTCAAATATTCAAATAAAAGTTGCCTAAAAATGGATATGGATAACTATTGCAGAACTTAGATGTCATGATATTTATACTCATCTTATTAATAAGGGAATAATTAAAACCTTTACCTATGTCATTACATTTGTCTTAAATTAGTACGTAGAAGGATCTCAAAGGTTTTTGTTGCACTTTCTACAAGTTAGAAACAAATTAAAAAGATAATGTTAGTATTAACCTAGCTAGTCTATATCTACTTAATGTTATATTTGGAGTATTTTTCTTATATACCCTTTTAAAAGAAACGAAATCTTTTTTTCATAAATTAAGATTAGTTTATGCATAAACTAACAATTTATAAATTAAATTCATATAATTTTTATATATTTACTTTTAAGTTACATACCTAAATTAGTATAGTTTAACACACTTTGTCCAAATGCTACAATACTATTAAAAAAGATTTCGACCATCAACAAAATCGATTACTAAATTAGTAAAATTGGTCGTAAATACTCTAGCGATTGAATTAGTCACCATTAATAAATGGTAGTGAAAATCCTAATCGTAAAATAATAAGTCACCGATTTTCAAATTGGTCGCAAAACAACCACCAAAATTTTGGTCATTAATTAGTCGCTAAACAGCTATCGAAATTTTTGGTCGTTAATCGGTCATTGAAAATTTGATCACCTTCAAGTATTGGAGAGCAATTTAACAACCAAAACGTTGGTCGCTAATAGGAATGCATTTTTCGGTCACAAATATACAATTTTAATTTTAATTAAAATAGTTATCGATGGCTAATTCAACATGTTTATATTCAATTTTCTAACTTGCTTATAAATGTTGCATATTTATACTAAATAACAATAAACTCTAATATATAATGTATTAAAAAAATAGTGTAATACATTATCCAAATTAAAATAAAAATGAAATTAGGCTTAAATACACATTCGAGTTTTAACATCATCATACAATTAAACATAACTAATGTTGATATGGCCTAGTATCACTAGAATGTTCTACTACATCATCTTCATTGCTAGAAAGATCAGAAGGGTCTAAGATAAGATTATTCAACTGGATGTGTTGTTGATAATTGATATTATCATGTTTTTATTATGTTTATTTGTTATCTTTTATTGGTAATTTTATTATTATCTTTTTAAATAATTAAGAGTTTATTAAATAATTTTATAAAAGATACGTATTTTATTTTTATTAGATAATTAAGATTTTATTTAATAAATTGAGAAAGATAAGTATTTGGTTTATATTTTGCACATGTAACGTGACACTCCTCCACTAAGCGTCCCTAACATACCATACATGTCTCTAAGAAAAATCCAATAGATTTTGACTCTTTCTCGTCCGAGCTCTACTTGACCCAATCACATTATGTTCCCTTTCCCTAGATGATATCATGTGCATGTACCACCAACATAAACAAGTATTCAACCAAGCATTTTAGCCATAGATGTAAACATAAATATTAATATGAACATCAAAACACCCCAAGAAGCATTATCACATGAACAAGAACATTCAAACATGGTTGCCTTCCTTCACTTGAAAAACACTTTTTATAGATACTAGATTTCCTAAAGGTTGGATGGTATGCTTTCTCCTAAAAGGCTTTTCCGAGTCATCACACCACACTAGGATCTCATGAATGAGAGAAAAGAGAGAACAAAGAAAGCTTAAGAAAAGAATTTAGTGATATGACTCTATATAACTTGACCTAATATGACTCGGTCTCAACCCCTTGAATGAGACAAAGTTTCATTTCCAACTACTCTGCTCCTTTTTCCTAAATAGAAAGCAACATCATACCATAGTGCAGTGTCTACTCTTGTCCCTTTGAAAAGGGTGGTAGTGTATTAAAGTTCAAGTCTTATGTCTCCAACTAAATTTTTTTCTCTCTCTCTTCCACGTGTCTCTCCTAGGTCAACCACACACACCTTCAACATATCGGGGAGTACTTAAGAATTTTAAGTCTACTCAACCCCTCAAGGTATAAGGCCTTGTCTAGCAAGTACGACCTTGCAACGTCTAACACACACTAGCATTTAATACTCTTTCCGTCTACTACTCATTTAGGGGTTGGTCATCTAACGACTGGAAAGGTCGTCTGATGAGTGCATTGTTTAATAGTCTTCTTACTAGACGATTAGTTGACTAACAACTTGAGAGTTCATTTGGTGAGCACCTTGTTCAGCATGTACCTTACTACATCGTTTGGTGAGTTAGCCCACTCTCAACACTCCCCTTTTATCTAAGGGTTGTCTAAGGTTTATCCCTTCAGTATACGCATTCCCATCCAGTGTCTTCTACGCTCATAACACACAGTCTATAGTCTAAGACACATTTTCTAGGTCTCACAATTCCATTACTAATTAGAGCGTTACAGTTTATCTTATTAAGCATAAACATTCATTTAATTATATATTGTATTTATAGTTCTCCAAGTTTTTCAAAGTATAAATAAAACTTCAAAAATTAAAACATTTTATAGTAAGGGGAATGCGCCGAAATACAACTATATAAAAAGTTTAAAATTTAGTAGTCTAGCTGTTGAATACCACTCTTACTTGCACCGTCTTGTACTCATGTATAATGTACTATCATATAGTAGGTGGATAAACCATAAACCAAACCAAAATAGGGTAAGCTAGTACAACTATAATAATTCATACAAGTTATTCACCATCACCATCTCATAATAGAGGCAATTCTTATCAATTCAACCATTCAACCAATTTAATTAGAATCAAATGTCTACACAAATTATGCCTCACTCGCACACACCTACAAAACTTAGACATTTGACTCTATTTCCAGCATACATATGTATTGAGTAGATGTAAATATTCTCACCTATCATACTATCTCACACTCCTACAAAGCTCGCTCCAAAAATTTAATATCCTAGGACTAATGTCCCCCTGAGGTATGACAAGGTAAGTTCCTTATACCTATGTTCTTTGATCATTATTCATATCAAAGCATTAGATTGTAGAAACTTTCATCGACTCTCACAATTAGATACCTTTCTTTTTGTGAGTTAGAAACTAATAGAGTTAGAATAATCTCTTCATATTAAAATTCAATCAACCTTAGACAATACTATTTGGATAAATATTTTAAATTTTATGTCATGTCGAAAAATGTTATTAAAAATCATACTACTTCAGAAAAGTAAACAATTCACGAAATTTTAATTAAGAACAGTAAAAAGTACTTTTTGGATAGACATCATGAATATTTTGCTATCTCGAAACATTTATTGTAAAACATGCTACTTTTAAAGAAAATTCACCAAGTTCTAATTACCAATAGTAGACAGTATTATTTAGATAAATATTGTAAATAATATGTCAAGTAAAAATATTTTATCGAGAACTCTACTTCTTTGAAATTTTTTTCTCTAAAATCATGTTATGCATTACATAATTTAAATAGAATTATGTAATTTTAGATTAAATAATTAAAAACAAAATTACGTAATTCAAATTATAATTCCAGATACTATAATCTAAAATATGATTACTTAACTTATAGAGAAATGTCCGACATTACGTATTCTAAAATATAGTTTCAAATCAATAACAAGGTATCATGAAGCAATGGTCTTCTATAATCAAAAATTGTTGTTGTGTAGGTGGAGGAAGAAACGCTCAATGGGCTGCACACCGAAGGAAGAACAAGAAATGCAACAGGTTAAAATATCTTTTTTATCCCAATTTTTATCAATTGTCAAATAAATTTTAGATTTTATATAATATATTTTTTTTAGATAAGTCTCAATTTTCGTCAATTTCTTTCAATTGGGTCATTTTTGCTAACACCGTTTAAATCATTAACGGCCATGAACAATGATTGTCACGTGTCACTTCGTGGTTTTTTTGAATTTTTTGAATTTTTTTGAATTTTTTTTTTTGTTTTTTAAATTTTTTTAAATGTCTACATATCAACCAGCAGCGTGTTAATCCAGCAGCGTGTCACGTGTCAAAATCAATGTTCTATATTCAATTTGTTCTCTACATTTGTTACTTTTATCCAATTTAGTCCCAATTTTTGTTAACATAAACCAATTTGGTCCCTCTCCAAATTGAAATCAAATTTAATTTTTAAATTAAAATTCACATTTTTATTAAATATTTTTATATAATATATTAAAATTCACATCATTATACCTTTGATATAAAAATTAAATTTGGTCACATATTCGATAGGGACAAAATTGTGACTAAATTGAACAAAAATAACAAATATAGAGACCAAATTGAATATAGAACATTAACTTTGACACGTGGCAAGGTATTAGGTTGACACGTACATATTTTAAAATATTAAAAAATATTAAAAAAAGTAAAAAAAGTAAAAAAAATTTAAAAAACAACGAAGTGACACGTAACAGTTTGTTCATGGCCGTTAATGATTTAAACGGTATTAGAAAAAAATGACCTAATTAAACAAAATTGAAATTAAGACTTATTTACCAAAACCCGATGAAAATTGAAACAAAAACGTATTTTAACCAAATGCAAAATCGCTTGATAGAGTGCACAGTGAAGGAAGAACCGCGCTCTAAGGTTAACTTAAATTGGGTAAAGGTCATTTTTAATAATTCACGATTTTGATGGGTGCAGGAAAGAATGTGACAGGGTGCAGGATAAAAAAAGTAGAATAGCTTCACGACCCAAAAAGAAATAGAAAACTAGCGGTAATGCAAATACTTTTTGCAACCCCATGGTTTCTTCCTACAGTTTTATGGGTGTTGCAAAGGTCTAATATACCCATGTTTGGATTTGTAGATCGTGAAATTCATGAACATGTTATAAAGAATATGTAATAGTATTTCAAATTAAGTAATCTATAATCTAAAAATATATTTCAAAATCCAAAAATATATTACGAAGTGCTCAATTTTAGAATATATTGTAATATATTTTCAGATTAAGTGATTAAGAAGCATGCTATAAATCATATAATTTTAGATTATACAATCTAAAATATATTTTCAAATCCAAAATATCTGAAAAAAATTCTAAATTATACGATCTATATTATCTTTTTCAATTTAAAAATATATTTTGAATTGTACTATCAATAATACGTTTCTAAATTGTATAATCTATGATACATTCGTGAATTATATAATTCAAAAACCGTTTCTAAGTTCCATAACACAAAATCCAGAATAAGATTTCAGATTTTACAATTCAAAACATTTGAAGCATACAAATAATTAGAACTTCTCTTAAACCCATCGATATGTTAAAAGAAGGTTAAAATATCTTTTTGTCCCAATTTTTGTCAAGTTTTTTTAAATAAGTCCTAATTTTAGTTTTGTGTTTAAATATGTCTCAATTTTTGTTAATTTTGTTCAATTGAGTCTTTTTTTGCTAACACCATTTAAATCTTTAATGGTCATGAACAGTGACTGTCACATGTCATTTTGTGATTTTTTTTGAATATTTTTTTTTATTTTTTTAAATTTATAAATTTTTTAAATTTTTTTTAAAATGTACACGTGTCAACCCAATAGTGTGCCATGTGTCACTTCGTGATTTTTTTTATTTTTTGATTTATTTTTTTTTAATTTTTTTAGAAAATTTTTTAAATGTCCACGTATTATCCCAGTAGCGTGTCACGTGTCAACCCAGTAGTGTACCACGTGTCAAAGTCAATGTTCTATATTCAATTTGGTCCCTATATTTGTTATTTTTGTTCAATTTAATTCCAATTTTTGTTAACATTAACCCATTTGGTCTCTATCAAAGATGTGACCAAATTTAATTTTTATATCAAAATTATAATGATGTGAATTTTAATACATTATATAAAAATATTTAATAAAAAATGTGAATTTTAATATAAAAATTAAATTTGGTTTCAGTTTTGAGAGGAACCAAATTGGTTAATGTTAGCAAAAATTGAGACTAAATTGAACAAAAATAACAAATATAGGGACCAAATTGAATATAGAACATTTTAAAAAAAATTAAAAAAATTCAAAATAAAAAATTCAAAAAAATCACGAAATGACACGTGGCACACTACTGAATTGACACATAGACATTTTTAAAAAAATTAAAAATAAAAAATAAAAAATTCTAAAAAATCACGAAGTGACACGTGGCATCACTGTTCATGACCGTTAATGATTTAAACGGTATTAGCAAAAAAAGATCCAATTGAACAAAATTGACGAAAATTGAAACCTATTTGAATACAACACAAATTAAGACTTATTTGAAAAATCTTGACGAAAATTAGGAAAAAAAGGTATTTTAACCTTAAAAGAAATAGCCAACAAAAATGGGAAGTAATAGTAAATTTCTAGTAGAAAGTAGAAACCATGTTTAATGAGTTGAAATATAATAAATTCCTATTTTCTTAATATTTTTTAATTCTGTTATTTCAAAAACTACTTATAAACATTATCTTTGATAAAGATAATTTATAAAATACACTTTATTTTATGAAATTAATTAGCATTCTTTATCAGAATAAAATCTAATTATATAACTCAACTAAAAATAAAAATATAGATTTCATCACCTGGGATTCAAAATTAGTTCTTCAAAATCCTTAATGTTTCACTGTTATCCTTTTTTTGCATGTCTCATTCCATCAATTTCCTTAACAGTTACCAATGGATCAAGATGGATGAACCAATGAAGACCTAACTACTTACAAATAAACATAGTAACAAAATAAAATCTTTATATGATAATCAATTTGATTCACACAAAAATTTATAAATTAGTCTATCAAGGAATGACTTTCTAAAATTTTAATTTAGTATTATATTTTCATGTTTAAATTTAATGTTATTGTTACTAATTTTATCTTTGTAAGAGTTCAAGATTTAAAAAATTTTGACCATTATTTTTTAAATTTAAAACAACCATTACTACACTAAGTAAAATTAATTTACATAAGAAGATATAGTTTAGTTACAAATATGAATTTGTTTGAATCAATTAGAGGGAATCGGAAGTTAACCCTGAAATTTAAATTTAATATTGTATTTTTCATTTTCAAATTTTGCTGTTTTTTTTACTCATTTTATCTTTGTAACAATTCAAAATTTGGAAAATTTTGAATGTTATTTTTTAAATTTAAAACAATTACACTAAATAAATAACAAAAAATTCGTGGAATGAATGAAAAAGAAAAAAAGAAAAAACGTTCCTTTAGTTATAAATTATAAATACAAAATATCAAAAAATTATATTATTTCTATTAAATTAACGAAAATATATTTATGTGTTTCCATAAATGTGAAACGTGACTAAAGTCACGACTTCCTAATATTTTTAAATTTAATTTGATTTCCTGTTTTCGAAAGTAGTTGCTGTCTTTGTTATTTCAAGGATGGCCAGTTTTTGAAACTCATTATTGTTTTTCAATCCTTTAATCAATTCCACCACTTTGCGCATAACGGATGTTCCTATTTACTTTTATGTAAATTCGCAGTTTTGTTTCATTTTATTTATTACTTACGTTAAATCTTTTATAAATAATTATAATTTTTTTATAATTTAAAATTGATTTATACATTACATAATTTGAAAAATTAACTGCTGCATACTAATTTACAGCCATCAATTTACATTTTTTTCTTCATATGTTTTTGTTAGAACACTATTTCATATATGTAAAACTAAATCTTACGTAAAATCATATACTCTACTTCTAATATATCACATAAAATCTGATTAGGTAGTTATGGTTTCTTTACAAGTTAAATTTGATTTATACATAGTTTTGAAAAATTAGAAGGAAAATTTTTTATTTTAGGCTTAACTATTTGGATGGTTCCACTCTCGTCGTTGTCAATTTGGTCACTACTGTAAGGTCCCATTATAGTTAGTGGGCTGCCCTTGTAAGTGGGCCTAAGGCCGGCCCAACGTATAAAGTCCTTAGGTCTGCCCTAATTCCACACTCGCTCTCACTCTCGCAGAAACGCAGCAGCCGTCACCTTTCCCTTCCGCACTAGAGCTCTGCTAGGGTTCCAACGTTCTTCAGATTCACGTTTAGCTTGGCCATTGTTCTGCTCACGTAAGTACCCTTAACCCTTACCGCCACCGTTTTGTATAGCTTTCGCAGTAACAATGGAGACTCTTTTATAACTCGTTTTACCCACTGTTCCAGTTGCGAATCGGGTTCTAGAGCTGCTGTGCTCCTTAGTTCTATGCCGAAAGACCTGTGCGGACCCATTTCCAGGTACGGGAAGTTAGGGTTTGAGCTAGGTTGTTTGTTTCTTGTCGTTCCTTGAGTTTGCGAACTGTTTGCATGGATTAAATCGTTGTTCTGGATGTGTGGCCTGTTTTGTGTGTTTGGTTGGGCGAGATGATGAATCTGTTGCAGGTGAATCTAGGGCGAAAACTGATAATCTCGCCCAGGCGAGTCGGATTCGCCTAAGCGAGCTTGACGAAGGCTCGCCTAAACCCCTTTGCGCGAAAGGTCGCCCAAGCGACCTGCTCGAACTTTTGAGCGAGTGAACATCTCGCCCAAGCGAGAGGGATCTCGCCTAAGCAAGATCCCGTGATGTTCCCTGAATGCTCCATCGAACCCTCGCCTAGGCGAAGGGGGGGCTCACCTGAGCGAGCACGTCTCGCCTGAGCGAAACCCTTCAGCCTGAGCGAGGGGTTGGGCAAGGCAGTACGCTGTTTGGGTGCTTGTTTATTCTTGGATGATTGATATTGGCTTCAGTGTGAATTGTATGATGAGAAACCTGTATATAATGGAATATTATGTGTACTTGGCATGAATTATGAATTGTG